>WNGG01002627.1_pt1 | contig 33630 bp, 40 predicted proteins | sample 5400661 | NCBI WGS metagenome assembly WNGG01 (sample SAMN13153372, study PRJNA577476) | soil metagenome | isolation source: 100 cm soil or saprolite under Garry oak tree replicate 1 | place: USA:California | collected 2016-06-15
CGCGGCTCCAGGCGCAGGCCATGGCGCTGGGCGGGACCGTCACGTATCTCGACGACGAGGAGGCGCGCCGCGCCGACGCCTCGGTGGGCGGCACCGTGCCGCGCCCGTGGGAGCTGTGGAAGAAGAAGGCGCTCGCTAAGTAGCGAACAGCGTCAGGTCCGGGACATCCCTGAAATCGCCCGGATTCAGCGTCCAGAGTGCCGCGCCGTGCGTCAAGGCGCACGCCGCGATGCAGAGATCGAATTCGCGCTGCCGTGCGCGCTGCACCTGGCTGTAGAGCGCGGCAGCCACTTCGGCCTCGCGCGGGCCGAACACGGGCGCCCGCTCCGCGGGAAACAGCGCCTCCTGCGCCGTCAGCTCTTCCTCGAGTCTCGGTCCCCGCAGCCATTCATAGAGCACCGGCGGGCTGAGCGCCAGACGCTCTCCTTGTTCGAGAGCTCGGCGGAGGGCGGCCCCGGATCGACGTGGTCCCGTGAGAGCATCGACGAGCAGCGACGTATCGAGATGGATCAGCGCTTGGAGTCCGGGTGGCGGCCCCAGCGGCGACGGGCGCGGCGGATCTCTCGCAATTCGGCTTCGACCTCCCGCACGGGACGTTTGGGGATGGCCGGAACAAGGGTGTCGAAGATCTTCAGCCTCACCGCCTTCATCGCGCTCGGCGCCCTGGGCGCCATGCTCACCGACCAGGTCTGGTTCTGGACGGCGACGCGCGGCAGCGCGTGGCTCATGGATGTCTACTGCCGGCTCACGCGTCGCGCGCGCGGCTGCATCGACGACAGCGTGGCGGGCCTGGCGCGTTACGGGCCGCTCAGCGTGATCCTCGGCCGCTTCTTCACCGTCGTGCGCGTCGTCACGTGGCCGATGCTCGTGCGCAACGGGCTCGGCTGGCCGCGCTTCGCCGCGCTCGACGCCGTCGGCGCGGTCGTGTGGTCGGCGATCTGGGTCGGGCTCGGCTGGATCGTCGGCGATCAGTGGCAGGACGCCGCGCAGTCCGCGAGCGGCTGGCTGCTGATCGCGGGCGCCGTGTTCGTCGTCGGCCTGGCGGGGCCGCTCGCGCTCCGCGCATGGCGCCGGCGCGCGCGCGAGCGCAGCGCGCACTGAGTCAGCGCCCCGAGGGGAACGCGGGCGGCCGCTTCTCGCGGATGGCCGCGAGGCCCTCGCGCACGTCCTCGTCCATGAAGGTCAGCATCTCGAGCGCGATCGACTGGTCGAAGATCGGTCCCGCCTGGCGCAGCCAGTTGTTGAGCGAGCGCTTCGTCCAGCGGATCGCCTGCTGCGCGCCGCGCGCGAGCCGGTCGCCGACCTCGAGCGCCTTCGGCAGGACCTGATCGGCGGGGACGCACAGGCTCACGAGGCCGATGCGCTCGGCCTCGCGGCCGTCGATGAAGTCCGACGTGAGCAGGTAATACTTGGCCTTGGCCATCCCGCACAGGAGCGGCCACAGGATCGCCGCGTGATCGCCCGCCACCACGCCGAGCTTCGTGTGGCCGTCGGTGAAGCGCGCGGTTTCCGATATGATCGAGATGTCGGCGAGCAGCGCGACGACGAGGCCGGCGCCGACGGCGACGCCGTTGATCGCGGAGATGATCGGCTTGTCGGTGTTGATCATGTTGTAGACGAGGTCGGACGCCTCGCGCACCGTCCGCGCCAGCCGTTTCGGGTCGCGCGAGTTCGCCTCCACCATGTCGAGGTCGCCGCCGGCCGAGAAGGCGCGGCCGGCGCCGGTCACCACGGCCACGCGCGCCGTCTCGTCGGCGTCGAGCGTCAGCCAGACCTGCGTCAGCTCCCAGTGCAGCCGGTCGTTGGTGGCGTTCAGCACCTCCGGACGGTTGATGGTGACGAGCACCACGCCGCGCTCACGGCGCTCGAACCTCAAGTGCTGGTAGTCGCGGTAGTCCATGGACGCCTCCCGGGCCACATCCTACCGCGACGTGCTCCCGCGTCGTCCCGGGCGTCGCGCTCAGTCCCAGCGGGCGACGGCCCTGTAAATGATTTCCGGGCCCCGTCCGTCCAACCTCGTGGATCGCATCCAAGAGCTCGACCTCAACAAGGAGGATCGCATGACACGTGCACAGCGTATGATCGGTCCGGTCGCGGCCGCGCTCCTGCTGGCCGTCACCGCGGTGACGACGCAGGCGCAGCCGCAGTTCGCCGGCACCTGGACCCTGGACCCCGCGCAGAGCCAGTTCCCGGCGCGCGAAGGCGGTCACGGGCACAAGGCGCCGGACGGGGCGCAGCCCGAGACGCCGAAGCAGCCGCCCACCGTGAAGCTTCTCGTCGAGCAGAGCGGCGTCAACATCAAGGTGACGCGCTCGATGGCGCGCGACAATCGAGAGCGCTCGTACAGCCAGTCGTTCGTCGCCGACGGCTCGGAGCGGACGGAGCAGGGCCATCGCGGCTCGACCACCGTCACGAGGGCCACGCTCGGCGGCGATCGCCTCGTGACCACGTCCACGACGACGCGGCCGGGCAAGGACGGCGGCGAAGCGAAGACGTTCTCGCGTGAGTCGACCTGGACGCTGTCGCCCGACGGGCGCACGCTCACCATCGACACGGTGATGCACACGCCGCGCGGCGACAAGACGATGCGGACGGTCTATCTGAAGAGCTAGACGCGAAATCGAGTGGGGGGGCCATGTCGTGGCCCCCCCACCTCGTCCGCCGCTGACTTTATGGGTCATTCTCCCGCCGCCCCATATATAAGGAGCGAATGGATAGCGCAACGGTGGGGGCGCTCTGCGCGCTGGGCTCGGCGATGTCGTGGTCGGTGACGAGCCTGATGGTGAGCGCGCTGGCGCCGGGAATCGGCACCTTTACGATCAACGCCGCGCGCACGACGCTCACCGCGGTCCTGGTGGTCGGCTGGATGCTGGCGGCGGGCGGCCTCGAGGTGATCCTCACGCTGTCCGTGGGCAGCCTCGCGCTGCTCGCCGTCTCCATCGTGCTGGCCATCGCCATCGGTGACACGATCTTCTTCGAGAGCACGCAGCGGCTCGGCCTCGGCCGCGCCATGACCATCTCGATGAGCTACCCGGTGGTGGCGGCGTCGCTCGCGGCGCTGCTCCTGGGCGAGCGGCTCACGGCGCCGATCGTCGTCGGCGGCCTCCTCACGCTCGCCGGCGTCGTGCTCATCGTGATGGCTCGCGTGGAGCTGCCGGGCGAGCCGCGGCCGTGGCGCGGCGTCGTCGAGGCGCTGCTGGCTGCGGTGGCGTGGGGCGTGTCGGTGGTGGCGCTGCGCGTGCCGCTCGACGAGATCGATCCGGTGAGCGCGCAGGCGGTGCGGCTGCCCGTGGGCGCGCTGCTGCTGTGGGTCACTCCGTGGGCGCTGCGTGGGCTGCCGGGACTGCTGCGCGGCGGTTGGCCGCTCTTCGGCCGGCTGCTGGCGCTGGCCGCGCTGACGGCGGTCAGCTCCGTGATGTACGGCGCGTCCGTCAAGTACGCCGGCGTCGCGGTGGCCGCCGTGCTCTCGTCCACGGCGCCGCTGTTCGCGGTGCCGCTCGGCATCGTCTTCCTCGGCGAGCGGCTGCCGCTGCTGGCGATGATCGGCGCGGCGGTGACGGTGGCGGGGATCGTGGTGCTGCGTCTCTGAGTCGTCGTCTCGCGATCTATTTCGTGGTCGTCCGTAGGTCGGACCAGCGACGGAGCGCGGCGGCAACGTTCCGGCGCTCGCGCTGACGCGCGCGCACGACGACGGCAACGCCCTGCGCGCGGCGGGATTCCAGCTGCAACTCGCGATGCCCGTGCACGCCGTCGAGCTGTGCCGCGCGGTCGCGACGCTCGCGAAACAGCTTGCGGCGTGGCCGCGCCTCTAGGCGCGGCGCGCCAGCGACGCCACCAGACGACACAGCTCCCAGGGATCGACCGGCTTGAGGACGTGTTCGTGAAAGCCGGCCTTCAGCAAGCGCTGGCGATCGTCGCGGCCGCCGCGCGCTGTCACCGCGATCGCCGGGATGTCGGCGCCCCTCGGCAGCGCGCGAACACGCTCGATCAGCCAGAGGGCGTTCTCGCCCTCGGTGCTGAGATCGACGAGGAGGACGTGGGGCCGGATGCCTTCGAGCGCCCCGAGGGCGCCCCGGGCGGAGGCGGCGGGGCTGACCAGGGCCGCCGCGTACTCGAGCACGGTTTTCATGAGCTCGCGGGACTCCGGGTCGTCGACGACCAGAAGGACATGAACGCCGCGAAGAGACGACTGCTCCTCGAAGCTCTCCTCCGGCATGTGCCCCACCAGGCGCGTAAGAATTATTGCAAAGGGTTTGCCAGTGAATGTCGGTCTGACGGGCGGGGTAGGAACCGGCGGGCGTAGTTGGGACGACGTCTGCCCAACCAGGGAAAGGAAGTCACGCCGCGGCGGCCGGCGTCAGGCGAGCCGTCCGAGGCGGCCGCGCGAGCGACGGTTGAGGGCAAACGTCGCGTTCGGGATCGCGCGCGTGACGAGCGCGTGCTTCCGGCAAGATTTGCATGTCCACCGATCGCGCAGGATTGCCGAGGACTTCGCGAGACTCGCGACGATCGTGCGGGCCTCCGCGGCCGTGATCCCGAGCGCCCTCCCCAAGCAGTCGTCGCAAAAGTCGGCGCTCTCGTGGAGGATCAAGAATCCCCTGGCGCGATCTGCGGGATCCATGACTCCAGCTCGTTTCCGAGCAAAGCGTGTGCCGTGATCGCGCTTGCGTTCGGGCGCCGACGAGACTACATAAACGACACTCGGACGACGCTTCGAGCTACGCGCGGATGACACTCGGAGGTCGCCCACCCGCTCGTGAGGAGGATCCCATGGGGCTGCTGAGTAACCGGGAGCTCGCCGGCCTGCGGCCGGCGGAGACGCACGCCTTCGCCGGACCGATCCCGACGCAGAGCGTCTCCAGCGACGAGTTCATGCCGGCGCCGCAGACGCGGCGACAGCGTCGCGTGGAGGCGCGCGTGAAGGAGCTGGGCGCCGCCCTGGCGAAGCGCCACGGGATGACGCGCCGGCGCTTCCTGGCCACGGCGTCGGGCATGGCCGCCGCGTTCCTGGCCATGAACGAGGTCTACGGCGCGCTCTACGACGTGAACGCGGCGGAGGCGCAGACGCCGGGCATGGCGAAGGAGCGCGCGGACGCGCTCAGCAAGCAGTTCGTGATGGACTGCCACACGCACTTCCTGCGCGACGACACGCGGATCATGACGTTCGTGCGGCAGCGCCAGGCGGTGGGCAAGGCGGGCTGGAACAAGGCACTGGCCGGCAAGGAGCAAACCATCGAGGACCTCAAGTTCGCGAACTACTAGAAGAAGTGTTCCTCGACAGCGATACCAAGGTCGCGCTCCTCTCCGGCTCGCCATCGGAGGTCCCGCAAGACTGGTTCCTCACCAACGAGATGAAGGCCGAGGCGCGCGCGCGGGTGAACAAGGACGCGGGCTCGCGCCGCATGCTGAGCCACGCGATCTTCACCCCGGGCTATCCGGGCTGGCTCGAACAGGTCGATCACGCGATCCGCGACCTCAAGCCGGACTCGTTCAAGGGCTATACGATCGGCGACAATACCAACAAGAACCTCAGCAAGCACCCGTGGCGGATGGACGACGACAAGCTCGTCTATCCGTTCTACGAGAAGCTGCTCAAGGCGGGCTACGACAAGGTCTGCGTCCACAAGGGACTCTTCCCGCCCTCCGTCGAGCAGCAGTTCCCGCACCTGCTCGCATACTCCGACGTGCGCGACGTCGGCAAGGCGGCCAAGGACTGGCCGAGGATGAACTTCGTCATCTATCACGGCGGCTACCGCTTCGCCGGTGGCGGCAAGGCCGAGGACGCGTGGACGCAGTTCGAGAAGACGGGGCGCATCGAGTGGGTGACCGACCTCGCCGACATCCCGTCGAAGTACGGCGTGAGCAACGTCTACGCCGACGTCGGCCAGCTCTTCGCCCAGACCACCATCGCCGATCCGCGCGTGTCGGCGGCGATGATGGGCATGCTCATCCGCGGACTCGGCGCCGACCACGTGGTGTGGGGCACCGACGCCATCTGGACGGGCTCGCCCCAGTGGCAGATCGAGGCGCTCCGGCGGCTCGAGATTCCCGAGGACATGCAGAAGCAGCACGGCTTCAAGCCGCTCGGCCCCGCCGACGGCCCGGTCAAGAGCACGATCCTGGGCGAGACCAACGCGCGGCTCTTACAAGGACGAGCGGCGCGCCGCGCTGGCCACCGACCGCATCGCCGCGCTGAAGGCGGAGTACGAGCAGGCGGGGAGCCAGCGGAGCAACCTGCGTTACGGCTACGTGGTGGGGTCGCGGGGCTGACGGGCGCGCGCGCTACGCGGATCGCGGGGCGCGGCGGAGATTCTGTGACCACGCGCCCGAGAGCACGAGGCGCGGGAAGGTGACCCACTGCTCGACCACGAAGCGGCTCACGAAGTCGGCGGCGCCGGCGAAGGGCGTCGGCGCCTCCGGCTCGCGCCGGTGGCCGCGGCCCTGGAGCACCAGCGCCACCACCATCGCCGCGACGGCCGAGGTCGCGAGCACCACGAAGCGCGTGACCACCGCGTAGACCAGGACGAGCGTGGCGAGCTGGAAGAGCGGCACCGCGACGATGTGGATCAGGAGGTTGCCGCGATCGCGGTGCTTGGCGACGTAGTCACTCCACTGCCAGGCGAGTAGGTTCGGCCGGACCACTAGAAGCGCCGGCGTCCGCCCATGGCGCGCTTGCGCAGGCGGAGCGACTTGGGCGTGACCTCGAGCAATTCGTCCTCGCGGATCCACTCCAGACACTGCTCGAGATTCATGATGCGCGGCGGCGTGAGCTTGATGCCCTCGTCGGCGGTGGACGCGCGCATGTTCGTGAGCTTCTTTTCCTTGGTGATGTTGACGTCCAGGTCGTTGTCGCGCGAGTTCTCGCCGACGATCTGGCCCTCGTACACGGGCTCGCCGGGTGTCACGAACATCGTGCCGCGCGCCTGGAGGTTGTCGATCGCGTAGCCCGTCGTCCGGCCGGTGCGGTCGGCCACGAGGGCGCCGTTCTGGCGGTGCGCGATGTCCCCCTGCCACTCGTCCCAGCCGTCGAAGATGTGGTTCAGGAGGCCGGTGCCGCGCGTGTCGGTGAGGAACTCGGTTCGGTAACCGATCAGGCCACGCGAGGGCAGGCGGTACTCCAGCCGCACGCGCCCCGTGCCGTGATTGACCATCTTGGTCATGGCGCCGCGGCGGGGCCCGATCTTCTGGGTGACGGCCCCGATGAACTCCTCGGGGACGTCGATCACGAGGTGCTCCATCGGCTCCAGCGTGCGCCCGTCCTCCTGGCGCGTGATGATCTCGGGCTTGCCGACCTCGACCTCGTAGCCCTCGCGGCGCATGATCTCGATGAGGATGGCCAGCTGCAGCTCGCCGCGGCCGGAGACGCGGAAGGTGTCGGGCGACTCGGTCTCCTCGACGCGGATGCCCGGATTGAGCTTGCGCTCCTTCAGCAGACGCTCGCGGAGCTGGGGCGAGGTGACGAAGCGTCCCTCTCTGCCCGCGAACGGCGAGACGTTCGACGAGAAGAGCATCGACACCGTGGGCTCGTCGATCCGGATGAGCGGCAGCGCCACCGGATTCTCGACGTCCGCGACCGTCTCGCCGATGTCGATCGACTCGATGCCCGCGATGGCGACGATATCGCCCGCGCTCGCCTCCGGGATCTCCGTGCGCTTGAGCCCTTCGTACCCGTAGAGCACGGTGACCTTGGCCGTCTCGACGGTGCCGTCGCGGTGGATGACCGCGATGCGCTCGGCCTGGCGGACGCGTCCGTTGACGAGGCGCCCGATCACGAGCCGGCCGACGTAGTCGTCCCAGTCGAGCATGGCCACCCGGAACTGCAGCCCGGACGCCGGATCGAAGCGCGGCGCCGGCACCGTGGTCAGGATGGTCTCGAACAGCGGCTCGAGGCTCTCGCCGTCGGCCTTGAGATCGGTGGTGGCCGTGCCCACGCGCGCGTTCGTGTAGAGGACCGGGAACTCGAGCTGGTCCTCGGTGGCGTCGAGGTCGATGAAGAGGTCGTAGACCTCGTCGAGCACCTCGGCGGCGCGGGCGTCGCTGCGATCGATCTTGTTGATGACGACGATCGGCGGCAGGCCCGCCTCCAGCGCCTTCTTGAGCACGAAGCGCGTCTGCGGCAGGGGCCCCTCGGCGGCGTCCACGAGCAGCAGCACGCCGTCCACCAGCGTCAGCGTGCGTTCCACCTCGGAGCCGAAGTCGGCGTGGCCGGGCGTGTCCACGATGTTGATGTGCACACCCTTATAGGTCACGGCCGTGTTCTTGGCCATGATGGTGATGCCCTTTTCGCGCTCGAGGTCCATCGAGTCCATGATCCGCTCGGCCACGGCCTCGTTCTGCCGGAACAGGCCGGACTGCCAGAGCATGGCGTCGACGAGGGTCGTCTTGCCGTGATCGACGTGGGCGATGATCGCCACGTTACGAATGCTTTCGCGCTGCTGCATCACTCCACTGTACCATGTCGACGTGCGGTGTCCGCGCTGCGGGGGTCAGAGCGTGCGACGCAGCTCGCGGGTCGGCGCGTTCGAGCGACTGATCAGCAGCCTCTACGTCTATCCGTTCCGCTGTCAGCGCTGCAGCCACCGCTTCCGCGCGCTCAACTGGGGCCATCGCTACCCGCATCCGAAGGGCGAGCGCCGCGACTACGAGCGCGTGGCGGTCCGGCTGCCGGCGCGGCTCACGGCGGGGACCGAGAGCGCGGACGCCGAGACGACCGACCTGTCGGTCAGCGGCTGCGCGGTGCGGACGGACGCCCGCTTCCCGCCGGGCACGGAGGTGCGGTTCACGGTCAAGCTGGGCGCCAGCGGCGGGACGGTGGAGATCGCCGAGGCGGTGGTGCGCGCCATCAACGAGGGCCGCGTCAGCCTGCAGTTCGTCCACGTCGGCGTCGACGAGCAGCGGCGGCTCGCGGAGTACATCCAGGGCGTCGCGCTGCCGATCAGCGGCGGCCGACCCGGCCGCCGGCCGTCGTTTCCGATCGAGGTGGTGCTGGTGGCCGTCGCCGGCCTGCTCGTGATCTTCCTGATCCTGTCGATGGTCACGCGCATCGGCATCACCGTGCGGTGAGGCCGCCGCCGCTGCCGCCGCTGCTATAATGGCTGGCACTTTGTCCCGCCTCCGAAGGCTTCGCGTGGTTCGTGCCCTGCTCGTCGCCGGCACCGTCGCGCTGGCGTCCGGGCCCGCCTGGGCCCAGGACAAGCCCGCCGCCAAGACGCCGCGCGCGGTCATCACGCTCGCGAAGGGCGGTGAGATCGTGCTGGAGTTCTTTCCGCAGGATGCGCCCAGGCACGTGCAGAACTTCCTCGCGCTGGCGAAGAAGGGCTTCTACGACGGCCAGCGCGTGCACCGCGTGGAGCCCGGGTTCGTCGTCCAGTTCGGCGACCCGCAGACGAAGACGCTGCCCCTCGACGACGACCGCGTCGGCGGCGGCGGCCCCGGCTACACCCTGAAGGCCGAGTTCAACAGCCGCAAATTCGAGCGCGGCGTGCTCGGCATGGCGCGCAGCGACGATCCCGACTCCGCGGGCAGCCAGGTGTACGTCATGCTCGGCCCGGCGCCCTCCCTGAACGGCAAGTACACCGCGTTCGGGCAGGTGAGCAAGGGCATGGACGTCGTGGACACGATCCGCGTCGGCGACCGAATCAAGTCGATCAAGGTGGTGCCATGAAGCAGACGGCAGTCATCACGCTCGAGAACGGCAACGAGATCCGCCTGGAATTCTTCCCGCAGGACGCGCCGAAGACCGTCGAGAACTTCGTCACGCTGGCGAGGAAGGGCTTCTACAACGGCCTGACGTTCCACCGCGTCGTCCCCGGTTTCGTCGTGCAGGGCGGCTGCCCGAAGGGCACCGGCACCGGGGGCCCGGGCTACACCATTCCCGCCGAGTTCAACACGAACAAGCACGTGCGCGGCTCGCTCGCCATGGCCCGCAGCCAGCACCCGGACTCCGCGGGCTCGCAGTTCTACATCACCTACGGCCCGCAGCCGCACCTCGACAACAGCTACACGGTCTTCGGCAAGGTCACGAGCGGCATGGAGCACGTGGACCGCATCCGGCAGGGCGACAAGATGACGTCGGTCACCATCAGCGAGGAATAGCGGTGGCCTGGTCGCTCCTGCTCCGCGGCGGCACGCTGATCGACGGCACGGGAACGCCGCGCCGGCGCGCGGACGTCGCCGTCGAGGGCGAGCGCGTCGTCGCCGTCGCCCCGAGCCTGGCCGGGGCCGCCGACCGCGTGCTCGACGTCGCCGGGCGCGTGGTCGCGCCCGGCTTCATCGACATGCACTCGCACTCCGACCTGTTCTACTTCGGCTGCCCGTCGGCGGAGTCCAAGATCCGCCAGGGCGTGACGACGGAAGTCGTCGGCATGTGCTCGTTCTCCCAGGCTCCCCTCCGCCCCGACCAGCACGCGCTCGTGGAGGGCTGGGTGGGCGGCATCGGGATGACCCCGGATCTGAAGTGGGAGACGTTCGGCCAGTACCTCGACGCGCTGCGGAGCGTGCGGCCGTCGGTCAACGTCGTGCACCTCGTCGGCCACGGCGCGCTGCGTATCGCGGCCATGGGCTTCGAGGCGAGGCCGGCCGGCGCGGACGACCTGCGCGCGATGGAACGCCTGCTCGGCGACGCCATGGACGCCGGCGCGTGGGGCTTCTCCACCGGCCTCGTCTACCCGCCCAGCGCGTACGCGAACACGCAGGAGCTGATCGCGCTGGCGCGCTCGATGCGCTCGCGCCACGGCTTCTACTTCTCGCACGTGCGCGGCGAATCCGCGATGCTGCTCGACTCGATCGCCGAGGCCATTCGAATCGGCGACGAGGCCGGGGTGCCGGCGCAGATCGCGCACGTCAAGGCCTCCGGGCGCGAGAACTGGTCCAAGCTCGAGGGCGCGCTCGGTCTGATCGACGACGCCCGCCGCCGCGGCGTGGACGTCGCGGGCGACGTCTATCCGTACAACGCCGGCAGCACGAAGATGGACAACCTCATGCCGGCCTGGGCCCACGAGGGCGGCATGGCGAAGCTGCTCGAGCGTCTGACCGACCGGGCGGCGCGCAAACGCATCACCGACGAGTGCCTCGTGGCCGGCGAGCGCTGGGGCACCGTCTCGCAGGGCGGCGTCGGCTTCGACCAGATCTTCATCGCCGCGTGCCGTCGCCGCGAGCTGGAGGGCCTGAACCTCGCGCAGCTCGCGTCGCAGACCGGCCGCGCCCCCGCCGAGACGCTGATGGACCTGCTGCTCGAGGAGAAGTGCGCCGTCGGCATGGTGTCCTTCTCGCAGTCGCTCGAAAACGTCGCCAAGGTGCTGGCGCACCCGGCGCTGATGATCGGCTCGGACTCGATCCCGCTCTTCGAGGGCGAGGGCGACAAGCCCGGCAAGCCGCACCCGCGCTGCTACGGCACGTTCCCGCGTGTGCTCAGCGAGTACGCGCGCGAGCGGAAGCTGTTTTCCCTCGAGACGGCCGTCCATAAGATGTCGGGCATGCCGGCGCAGCGCCTGGGCCTGCGGGACCGCGGCGTGGTGCGCGAGGGCGCCGTGGCCGACCTCGCCGTCTTCGACGCGGCCACCGTGAAGGACGAGTCCACCTATCCCGATCCGCATCGCTATCCGAGCGGCATCCCCTACGTGATCGTGAATGGCCGCGTCGCGGTGGACGGCGGCCGTCTCGTCGGTCCCGGCGCCGGCCGCGTCCTGGCCCCGCCGCGATGACGATCGTGGCGCGTCGTCTCACGTCGCCGCTCGTCGTCGTCGCCGCCGTGGCGGCGTTGATGGCGGCCTTCGATCTCGGCTCCATCGTCTTCGCCACGAACGACGAGGCGCGCTTCCCGCTGCTCGCGCGCGACATCCTCGCGCGCGGCGACGTGTGGTTTCCCCAGCTCAACGGCATCGTCTATCAGAACAAGCCGCTGCTGTTCGCCTGGCTGATCGCCCTCGTCTCGTGGCCGGTCGGGCAGGTCAGCGCGCTCACGGCGCTCGTGCCCTCGCTGGCGGCCTCGGTCGCCCTCGCGCTCGTCGTCTACGCGGCCGCGCGCGACATGTTCGGCTCCGACGCCGGCCGCTGCGCCGGCCTCGTTGTCGCGACCTCGCAGGGCTTCGTGATGCACGCGCGCCTCGCCATGCCGGACATGCTGCTGACGCTGTTCCTCAGCGTCGCCCTGTGGCAGGGCTGGCGGCTCACGCGTGGCCGGCCGCGCGCGTGGCTCGGGCTCTACGGTGCGACCGCGCTCGCGTTCTGGACGAAGGGCCCGGCGGGTCTGCTGCCGCTGCTGATCATCGTCGTGTGGGCGCTCGCCGGCGAGCGCCGGCAGCGGCTGGCGCTGCTGTCACTGCCGCGCGGACTGGCGCTGCTCGCGGCGCTCGTGGCACCGTGGCCGCTGATCGGCGCGTTCGGGCATGCCGCCGGCTTACGCGCGGCGATCGTGAACGACCAGCTGGCCTGGTACCTCCCTCGCAGCCTCGGCGGCGCGGCGCTGGTCGCGCCGCTCCAGAACGCGTTCGGCATCCTCTTCCCCTGGGTGCTGCTCACGCCGCTCATCGTCGTGCAGGCGGTGCGCGCGCTCCGCGGCCGCGGCGGCGAGCGCGACACGGTACAGCTGCTGCTCCTGTGGTCGGCGGTGACGTTCGTCGCGGTCGGACTCTCGGCCCAGCAGCGCGTGCGCTACTACCTGCCGCTGCTGCCCCCGGTGGCTCTGCTGACGGGATGGTGGATCGCCGGCGTCGTCGTGCGGCACCGCACGGTGGCGCGGGTTCCGTGGGGCGTGTACGCCGCGGTCGCCGGTGCGCTGGTCGTGAGCGGCGCGGTGACGCTGGAGGCCCGCCCCGATACCCGGGCGCAGCTCGCGGCGGCGTGGCCGGCGTGGGGCGCGCTGATCCTGGTGCTCGCCGTGATCGGTCTCGCGGCCGCCGCCGCCGTCGCGCTGTCTCCGGCCACGCGGCGCCGCTCGCGCGCGTTCACGCTGGCCTGCGTCGTCGCCGCCATCGCGGCCATCGGTGGCTACCGGGCCGATACGCACCGTCCGACGACCGAGGAGTTCGGCCGGCTCGAAGCGCAGGTGCAGCCCCTGGCGGGCCAGGGCGGCGCGGTGGTCGTGTGGGACGTCGCCGATCTGCCGCTGAATTTCTACCTGCGCCGGCCGATTCTCGAGGTGCACACGGGCGAGGCGCTGGCGCGGGCACTCGACGGCCACGCCGCCGTCGCCGTCGTCGGCGAGCGCGTGGTCCAGAGCGCCCCCAACCCGGCCGGCGTCACCGTACTGTGGCGCGCGACGCTCGGCTCGCGCGGTGTCGCGGTGCTCGCGCCCGACCGCTGAGCGCCCCTACTTTCTCGAACGGCCCCCGGCTCGCACGTTTGTCGTAGGGCTCGCCTCGGCCGTCGAACGGCCCCCGGCTCGCACGTTCGTCGTAGGGCTCGCCTCGGCCGTCGAACGGCCCCCGGCTCGCACGTTCGTCGCCCCCGGCTCGCACTACATTCCCCCGCCGCCGCGGGGCGCCCATTCGAAGTTCAGGACGCTGACGCGCGCCGAGGCCGTGCCCGCGGGCACCGGCGCCTGGAAGAACGCCCGGCCGCGGGGCGGCACGTCGAGCGGCACGTAGGCGACGCGCGTCTCGAGCGGTCGGCCTGCGGCGTCGACCGCCTCGACGCGCAGTCGCACCCAGATGGCGTGGACGTCGTAGGTGTTGTAGACGTAGCCCTCGACGCGCGGCCCCCGGCGACCCTCCGACACCGCCGACTCGACGCGGAAGTAGCGCATCTCGGGCGTGCCGGCACCGAAGCCCGAATCCTGCGCGGCGACGCCGGCGGCTGTCATCAGCGTGAGCGCGATCGCTGCCAGCGTGACACGGTTGGGGGTCATCGTCGCCTCCTGGCTGGAACGCTCTTCATAGGGCTCGCACGTTCGTCGCAGGGCTGGCCCTCGGCCGTCGAACGGCCCCCGGGCTCGTTCTTCACAGGGCTCGCCCTCGGCCGTCGAACGGCCCCCGGGCTCGTTCTTCACAGGGCTCGCCCTCGGCCGTCGAACGGCCCCCGGGCTCGCACCACACCTTTAGACTCCGAGGCCCCGCGTGCGGTTCCAGCGTGTACACTTGCGCCCACTCGGGCGACTTACGGGCACGGAGGACGACCCATGCTGGATCTCGGGCTGACGGGCAAGGTGGCGATCGTGACGGGCGGCAGCGCGGGACTCGGCCGTGCGGCGGCCATGCGGCTGGCGCGCGAGGGCGCGCGCGTGAGCATCTGCGCGCGCCGCAAGGAAGTGCTGGAGCGCACGGCGGGGGAGATCCGCCAGGCGGGCGGCGACGTGCTCGCGATCCCCGCCGACGTGACGCGCGCCGAGGACGTGGAGGCCGTGGTGAAGGCGACGACCGAACGCTTCGGCGGCGTCGACATCTTGCTGAACAACGCCGGCACCTCCGCGGCCGCCGCGTTCATGGACGTCGACGATCGCACGTGGCAGACGGACATCGAGCTCAAGCTGATGGCCGCCATCCGCTTCTGCCGCCTCGCCATCCCGATCATGCAGAAGCGCGGCGGTGGCGTGATCATCAACGTCACCACCGTCGGCGGCAAGGCGCCCGCGCCGCGCGCGGTGCCGACGGCCGTGACGCGCGCGGCCGGCATCAACCTCACCAAGGGGCTCGCGAACGAGTACGCGTCGTCGGGGATCCGCGTGAACACGATCTGCCTCGGGCTCGTGAAGAGCGAGCAGTGGGAGCGGCGCGCCAAGGGCGGCGACGTCGAGGCCGTCTATCGCGAGGGCGCCAAGCGCGTGCCGCTCGGCCGCATGGGCGAGGCCGAGGAGTTCGGCGATCTCGTCGCCTTCCTGGTCTCCGCGCGCGCTGCCTTCATCACCGGCACCGCGATCAACTTCGACGGCGGGATGGGCGCCGTCGTGTGACGATCGCGCGTCGCCGCGACGCTCGGCCGCGGCGGCGCATCAAAAGAGGCATGGACACTCTCAGCCTCGCGCGCTTCGACCGGACGCTGGCGCTGCCGAGCGGCGAGCGTCTGCGCCTCCGGCCGATCCGTCCCGACGACGAATCGCGCCTCTCCGAGCTCTACGATCGCTCCAGCCGCGACACGCGCTACCAGCGCTTCTTCACCGTCATGCGTCGCCTGCCTGCCGACTGGGCACGCTTCCTCGCCAACGTGGACTACGACCGCCGCTTCGCGCTCGTGGTCGAGGACCTCACGGCGCCGTCGACCTCGCTGATCGGCGTCGCGCGCTACGAGCCGGTGGAGGAGGGCGTCGCCGAGGTCGCCTTCGTCGTCGAGGACCGCTGGCAGGGCAAGGGGCTGGGCACGCTGCTCGTCACGGAGCTCTTTCGCGCCGCGACGGAAAACGGAATCACACGCTTCCGGGCCTGGGTCCTCGCCGACAACCGCCGCATGCTCGCGCTGTTCGCGCGCCACGCCGACGTGCTCGAGCGGAGGCTGGAGCAGGGTGTGGTCGAGCTGATGCTGGCGCCGAAGGACTACCGGCCGCGCACCGTCAGCACGGGGCAGTGAGCGGTCGCCACCACCCGCCCGGCGACGGAGCCCAGGAAGAACCGCGCGGCGCCGGTGCGGCCGTGCGTGCCGACCACGATCAGGCTCGCGCGGCGCCCCCGGGCTGTTCGCACGATGCGGTCGGCCGCCACGCCCTCCGCCAGGAGCCCGCGCGCCCTCACCCGCGCCCGGCGGGCCTTGGCCACGAGCGTGTCGAGCCGGCGCTGCGCGGAGGCGCGCTGCGAGCGGAGCAGCGTGTCCCAGACTTGGGGCGTGACGTAGGCGTCGGCGACGAGCGGCGCGGGCGGGCTCAGCACGTGCAGGATCAGCAGCTCGGCGCGGTCGCGCCGGGCCCCCAGACGTAGATCGGCACGCCGTGCTCGACGACCTTGTCGAGCCCGGGGCTGCCCACGTACAGGATCCTGGCCATGGCTCGCTCCTCCGTGGCGCCGAGCGTACTCCCGGCCGCCTGGCCCTAATTATGCTTTTTGAGGCATAATGCGCACGTGGCCCGGATCGCCGCCGCCCTCTTCGTCATCGTGCTCGGCGTCGCCGCCGGCGCGGCGCAGACGCCGGCGTCCCGGACGGTCATCCTGTCGACCACGACCAGCACGCAGGACTCGGGCCTGCTCGACGTCCTGGTGCCGATCTTCGAGCGGCAGACAGGCCTCACGGTGAAGACGGCGTCGGTCGGCACCGGCCAGGCGCTGGCCCTCGCCGCGCGCGGCGAGGCCGACGTCGTCCTCGTCCACGCGCCCTCCCTCGAGAAGAAGTACGTGGAGGAGGGTAAGCTCCACGACCGCCGGCTCGTCATGTACAACGACTTCATCGTGGTCGGCCCCGAGGCTGATCCCGCGAGGATCGGCGGCGAGAAGCGCGCGGTCGCCGCGTTCGCGAAGATCGCCGCCGCGGGCGCCCGCTTCGTCTCGCGCGGCGACAAGTCCGGCACGCACATCCTCGAGCAGGCGCTGTGGAAGCAGGCCGGGGTGACGCCGGCGGCGCCCTGGTACATCGAGTCGGGGCAGGCCATGGGCGCCACGCTCGGGATCGCCGACGACCGGCGCGCGTACACGCTGACCGATCGTGCGACGTATCTCGCGTTCAGCAAGCGCGTCGCCCTCAAGCCGCTCGTCGAGGGGGACACAGCGCTGTTCAACGTCTACTCCGTGATGGAGGTCAACAGCGGGCCGCGCGTCAATGCGGCCGGCGGCAAGGCCTTCGCCGACTTCATGCTGGCGCCGGCGACGCAGGCGGTGATCAAGGCGTTCGGCATCGAGAAGTTCGGCCAGCCGCTGTTCGTGCCGATCGCCGGCAAGAAGGACGAGGACCTCTAGGCCGTGGACCTGCTCGCAGCCGGCGTGCGCGAAGCGCTCCGGCTGCTCGTCTCCGGAGACGCCGAGGTCGTCGCGATCCTGCTGCTGTCGCTCCAGGTCTCGGGCGCGGCCACGCTCATCTCGCTGGTCCTGGGTATCCCCGCCGGTGCCGCACTCGCACTCCTGCGCTTCCCGGGCCGCACGCTCGTGGTGTCCGCGGTGAACGCGGGCATGGGGCTGCCGCCCGTCGTGGTCGGGCTATTCGTCACCCTGCTCCTCTGGCGCAGCGGGCCGCTCGGCGCGTGGGAGATCCTCTACACGCCGGCCGCCATCGTGCTCGCCCAGGCGGTGATCGCGGCGCCGATCGTCATGGGCATCACGCTCGCGGCGGTGCAGAACGTTCCCGAGAAGTTTCGGCTCCAGCTCCTCGCGCTGGGCGCCTCCCGCACGCAGATGGTGGGCGTGGTCCTGCGCGAGGCGCGGCTGCCGATGCTGGCCGCCGTCATGGCGGGCTTCGGCGGCATCATCTCGGAGATCGGCGCCTCGATGATGGTCGGCGGTAACATCAAGGGCCAGACGCGCACGCTCACGACGGCGATGGTGCTCGAGACGGGCAAGGGCAACTTCGAGGTCGCCATCGCGCTCTCGCTCCTGCTCCTCGTCCTCGTCTTCGGCGTGAACTGGGCCCTGACGGCGATCCAGCAGCGCCGCGTGTGGTGAGAGAATACGCGCATGGTGCCCGGTCGCGTGCTCGCGCTCGCCCTGCTCCTCGGCGTCGCGGCGCCGGCGTCCGCCGAGGAGCTGACGCTCTCGGTCGCCATCAGCATGAAGGACGCGATCGAGGAGCTCGGGCGCGGGTTCACCCAGGCGCGGCCGGGCGTCGTGCTGCGCCACAACCTCGGCGCCTCCGGCGAGCTCAGCAAACAGATCGAGGCGGGCGCCCCCGTCGATCTCTTCATCTCGGCGGCGGCCCGCCAGATGGACGAGCTGGAGACGAAGGGGCTGCTCGTGCCGGGCTCGCGTCGCGTCTTCGCGCGCAACGTGCTGGTCGCCGTCAAGCCGGCGGATTCGCGCCTCGACCTCGCCAGGCCCTCTGACCTGCTCGATCCGCGCGTGAAGCGGATCGTCATCGGCAATCCGAAAACGGTGCCCGTCGGCCAGTACACCGAGGAAAGCCTGCGCGCGCTCGGCCTCTGGGACCGCGTGCAGGGCAAGCTGGTCTTCGCCGAGAACGTGCGCCAGGCGCTCGACTACGTCGCGCGCGGCGAGGTGGACGCGGGCTTCGTGTACGCGACCGACGCCGCGGTGCGTCCGGGGCGGGTGAAGGAGGCCTTCCGGCCGGCCGAGGACACGTACCGCCCCGTGACCTATCCGGTGGCCATGGTGCGGGAGAGCAGGCACAAGGCCCTCGCCCAGGCGTTCATCGATGCGCTGCTGAGCGCCTCCGGGCAAGCCGTGCTCAGGCGCTTCGGCTTCCTGCCTGCCACCGCGTAGAATCGCGGCGTGAGCCCTGACACGCTCGACGCGCTCGCGCTGTCCCTCCGCGTGGCGGTGCTCGCCACCGTCGTCAACGCGCTCGTCGGCGTGCCGCTCGCGTATCTGCTGGCGCGGCGGCGCTTCGCGGGCAAGGCGCTGCTGGACCTCCTCGTCACGCTGCCGCTCGTGCTCCCACCGACGGTGACCGGCTACTACCTGATCGTGCTGCTGGGCCGGCGCGGCTGGCTCGGCGCGCCGCTCTATGCGGCCACCGGCTGGACCATTGCCTTCACGTGGTACGCCGCCGTGGTCGCGGCCACCGTGATGGCGCTGCCGCTGCTCGTGCGCACGGCACGCGCCGCCATCGAGTCGGTGGACCGTGACCTCGAAAAGGCGGCGTACACGCTCGGCCGCTCGGAGTGGCGCACAACCCTCGAAGTCACGCTGCCGCTGGCTCGCAACGGCATCCTCGCCGGCCTGGTGCTCGCGTTCGCGCGCGCCCTCGGCGAGTTCGGCGCCACCTTGATGCTGGCCGGCAACATCCCCGGCAAGACGGCCACCGTCCCGCTCGCGATCTATACGGCGGTGCAGACAGGCGAGCAGTCCACCGTGCTCGTTCTCGTGGCGATCCTCACCGCGCTCTCGTGCGTGGTGCTCGTGGCGGCGGGCCGGCTCGGGGCGCGCGCGACGTGAGCGAGCGGCTCGAGGTCCGCATCCTCAAGCGGCTGCCCGGATTCACGCTCGAGGTGGCGTGGACGGCCGGCGACGGCGTCGCCGTGCTCTTCGGTCCGTCGGGCGCGGGCAAGACGCTGACGCTCCAGTGCCTGGCCGGGCTGCTGCGCCCCGACGAGGGGCGCCTCGTCGTCGACGGCCGCGTGCTCTTCGACGCCGGCCGTGTCGATGTGCCGCCGCAGGCGCGGCGCGTGGGCTACGTCTTCCAGGGCTACGCGCTCTTCCCTCATCTCACCGTGGCCGACAACGTCGGCTTCGGCCTGCGCGACCTGCCGGCCGCGCGGCGCGTCGAGAAGACCGCGGAGGTGCTCGAGCGCCTCGGGCTCGCCGAGCACGCGAGGCGGCTGCCGCGCGAGCTCTCCGGCGGCCAGCGGCAGCGCGTGGCCCTCGGCCGCGCGCTCGCCATCGATCCCGCCCTCCTCCTGCTCGACGAGCCGCTCTCCGCGCTGGACGCGCCGCTGCGCCGCGCGCTGCGGGACGAGCTGCGCGCAATCCTGAGCGAGTGGCGCACGGCGGCCGTCCTGGTGACCCACGACTTCACCGAGGCGTATCGCCTGGGCGATCGCATCGTCGTCTACGATGCCGGCCGCGTCGTGCAGTCGGCGCCGCGCTCCGAGCTGCTCTGGCAGCCCGCCTCGGAGCCGGTCGCGCGCATCATGGGCATCCGTAACGTGCTGCGCGGCACCGTGGTGAAGGCCACGCCCGACCGCATCCAGATCCGTTGGCGCGGCCAGCTGCTGGAGGCCGTGAACTCGCCGAGCCGATCGTACCTGCCCGCGGCCGACAGCCCGATCGCCTTCTTCATCCGCCCCGAGTACGTGCGCCTGATCCGCAAGGACCGCGGCGCCGCCGATCCCTCGCACCACATGAACCTCATGGAGGGCGCCGTCGTCGGCGAGGAGGACTTCGGCACGACGTGGAGCCTGCGCATCCGCCTCGACGCGCCCGGCGCTGCCGCGCAGGGCGACCACGACCTCGAGGTCGAGGTCCCACACCTCGTCTACGAGATCCTCGAGATCGACCGCGACCGTCGCTGGCAGTTCTCGATCCACCGCGGCTCGATCCACGTGCTCCCCGCGTGATCGCCGCCGTCCTCGCGCTGCGCGACGTGCGGCGCCGCTACTCGGACGGTTACGCGCTCGACGTCCCGTCGCTCGACGTGTTCGCCGGCGAGATCCTCGGCGTCATCGGGCCCAACGGCAGCGGCAAGTCCACGCTGCTGCGCATCCTCGGTCTGCTCGAGCGTCCCGACGCGGGGCAGGTGATCGTGGGCGGCCGCGCCGTCGACGCGCGCGATGCGCTCGCCGAGCGGCGGCGGATGGCGACCGTGTTCCAGGAGCCGCTGCTCGCGGACGCGAGCGTCGCCGACAACGCCGGCCTCGGCCTGCGCTTCCGCGGCGTGCCCGCTGCCGAGGCCGCGCCACGGGTGGCGCGCTGGCTCGAGCGCCTCGGCGTGGCCGCGCTGGCGGGGCGGGCCGCGCGCACGCTGTCGGGGGGCGAGGCGCAGCGCGTGGCCCTGGCCCGCGCGCTCGTGCTCGAGCCCGAGGTGCTGCTGCTCGACGAGCCGTTCTCGGGGCTCGACGCGCCGACGCGCGCCGCGCTCGTGACCGACCTCGGCGCCATCCTGCGCGCCGACCGCGTCACCACCGTGCTGGTGACCCACGAGCGCGGCGAGGCGCAGGCGCTGGCCGACCGCGTGGCCGTGCTCATGGACGGCCGGCTGCGCCAGCTGGACGACACCGCCCGTGTCTTCTACGCCCCCGTCTCGGAAGAGGTGGCGCGCTTCGTCGGCGTCGAGACGCTCGTGGCCGGGCGCGTGCTGGGCCGCGAGGCCGGGGTCACCGCCGTCGAGGTCGGCGGCCGCGTGCTCGAGGTCGCGGCGGTGGCGGCGGCCGGCGCCCGGGTGCGCGTCGGCATCCGGCCCGAGGACGTCACGCTGACCGTGGCCGAGGGCGCGCGCGTCGCGTCGAGCGCCCGCAACGCGCTGGACGGCACCGTCACGCGCGTGAGCGCCTCCACCCACGCGACCCATGTGCTGGTCGACGTGGGGTTTCCGCTCGTGGCCGCGGTGACCGCGCGCTCGGTCGACGAGCTGGGGCTGCGCCCCGGCGCGCGCGTGCGCGCCGTCTTCAAGGCCAGCGCCGCGCACCTCATCCCCGCGTGACGGCCCGCCGGCGCGAGCCGCTTGACTCCCTGCCGACGCGGGGATATAAGGAAAGCACCCGAAACCAGAGTGAACACTTGGACGGGGGTCGGTATCGACGATGAAGCGTAACGAGCCAGCGGCCACGCCTCCGCTGGCTTTGTTTGTTTTACACCGCCGTGCCCTCCCAGACGCAGAAGGAGGTCCTGCATGACCCAGGAGAACCTCATCGAGCGACTGATAGCCGAGAACGACGAGTTCCGCCGTCTCCGGTCGGAGCATCAGAGCTACGAGCAGGAACTGGAGACGTTGCGTGGAACCGCGCCGCTCTCGGCAGACCAACAGTGGCGGATGAGCGAGCTCAAGAAGTTGAAGCTGATGGCGAAGGACCGGATGGAGTCGATCATCCGGCACGCGCGCCCAGGCGTCAGCGCCTGACGCGTCGGCGCCCCAATCGGCCGCGGAAGCCGCCGTCGCCGGCGGCCTTCCGCGGCCTTTCGCATCTCTCCGCTCGTGGTGACGCCCGCATGGTCGACGTGTCCGCCAAGCCAGAGACCGCCCGCGAGGCCGTCGCTCGCGCGATCATCAAGATGAAGCCGGCGACCCTGAGCGCCGTGCGGCGCGGCGACGCCCCCAAGGGCGACGTGCTCGGCACCGCGCGCACCGCCGGCATCCTGGCCGCCAAGCGCACGTCGGAGCTGATCCCACTCTGCCATCCGCTGCGGCTGACGAAGGTGGACGTCACGTTCGACGATCGCCGCGGCAACGGCACGCTCGGCGTCGAGGCTCGCGTGCGCACCGTCGACAAGACCGGCGTGGAGATGGAAGCGCTCACGGCGGTGACGGTGGCGGCGCTGACCGTCTACGACATGGTGAAGGCGCTCGAGAAGGGCGTGACGATCGCGAAGGTCGAGCTGGTCGAGAAGTCCGGCGGCAAGTCCGGTCACTGGCGGCGGTAGACTGATCCCCGTGAAGACCGCGCTCGTCTATTCCGAGAAGGCCGACAGCTTCGACTACGGGCGCGAGCACCCGCTGCGCATGGAGCGCCTGCCGCTCACGTGGCGGCTGATGCGCGCCTACGGGCTCACGACGCTGCCCCACGCCCGCGTCGTCGCGCCCGAGCCCGCCGCGGAGACGGACATCGCGCGCTACCACACCCGCGAGTACCTCGACGTCCTCAAGCGCGCCGACACCGGGCTGGACCCGGCCGACGGCGCCCTCTACGGCCTCGGGCTCGGCGACAATCCGGCGTTCCGCGGCCTGTGGGAGGTGGCGCAGCTCGTGGCCGCCGGCTCGCTCACGGCGGCGGATCTCGTCGCGAGCGGCCAGGTCGACCGCGCGTTCCACTTCGCCGGCGGCCTGCACCATGCCTTCCCCGACCGCGCCTCCGGCTTCTGCTACGTCAACGACGCCGTGCTGGCGATCCTCCGGCTCCGCGAGCACGGGCTGCGCGTGGCGTACGTGGACATCGACGCGCACCACGGCGACGGCGTGCAGCACGCGTTCTACGCCGACCCGAGCGTGATGACGATCTCCACTCACGAGCGTGGCGAGCGGCTGTTTCCCGGAACCGGCTTCGTGCGCGAGAAAGGCGAGGGGGCGGGCGTCGGCTTCTCGGTCAATCTCCCGCTCGAGGCCTATACCGACACCGCCGTGTACCTGCCGGCCTTCGAGGCGGTGGTGCCGCCGCTGATCGAGCGGTTCAAGCCCGACGTGATCGTGGCCCAGCTGGGCGCGGACGCGCACCGCACCGATCCGCTCACGCACCTGGCCCTCGACGTCCAGGGCTTCGGCCGCGCGGTGCAGCGCATCGCCGCGCTGGCGCCCAGGGTCGTCGCGCTCGGCGGCGGCGGCTACGACCTGCGCAACGTTCCGCGCATGTGGACGCTGGCGTGGGCGGTGCTCAACGGCCTCGAGCTGGCGCCGACGCTGCCGGACGCGTTCGCCGACGACCTGCGCCGCTACGGCTTCACGTCACGCTCGCTCTGGGACGACGCGGTCGAATTGCCGGACGAGCTGAAGCGCGCGGTGAGCGAGTACGCCGACCGCCAGGTCGACGCCGTGCAGCAGACGATCTTCCCGCTGCACGACCTCTAGCAGCCGAGCTTCGTCGCCAGCTCCTCGAAGTCGTTCACCACCAGATCGACCTTGGGATCCGAAGGCAGGTCGGCCTTCGCCTGGTCGCCGAACTCGCGTGGCCGATGCACGTACGCCGTCAGCAATCCGCAGCCGCGCGCCGCCTGGAGGTCGGAGTAATGCGCGGCGACCATCATCGTCTCCGCGGGGCGCAGGCCGAGCAGGCCGGCCGCGCCCAGGTAGGTCTCGGGTTTCGGCTTGTAGGCGTGGTACAGCTCGCACGAGAGGTTCACGTCCCAGGGCAGCCCCGCGTGCTTGGCCATGTTCGTCAGCAGCGCGAAGTTGCCGTTGGACAGCGGTCCGATGACGAAGCGGCGCTTGAGCCGCGTGAGCCCGGCCACGGTGTCGGGCCACGGGTTCAGCCGATGCCAGACGCGGGTCAGGTGATCGCGCGCGGCCGCGTCGAGCTTGTCGAGGCCGAAGGACGGCGCCAGCGCGTCGAGCGACTCGCGATGGAGCACGTCGAGGATCGTCCACGGCCGGCGGCCCGAGCGCACCTCGTCGAGCGCCGGCTGGTAGCGTCCCCGCCAGGCGTCGGCGAGCGCCGGCCAGTCGACGCGGGTGCCCCAGCGCGCGTCGAGCGTCCGACCCTCGGCGATGATGCTGCCGCGCCAGTCCACACACGTGCCGAAGACGTCGAAGACGAGGGCTTTGGGGGTCAGGGGTGGCATGCGGACATGCTACAGTGACGGGGATTCGGAGGTCCACCGTGCGCGGAGTGTTGATTACGTTCGAGGGCGTCGAGGGATCGGGCAAGTCGAGCCAGATCCGACGCCTCGAGCGCTGGCTGCGACGCGAAGGCTACCGGCCGGAGACGACGTCCGAGCCCGACGGGACCGCGCTCGGAGTCGCCGTGCGGCGCCTGTTCGAGCGCGAGCCGCGCCCGCTCGCCGAGATGTTCCTCTTCATGGCCGCGCGCCACCAGCACGTCGTCGAAAAGGTCCGGCCGTGGCTGCGCGCGGGGCGCGTCGTGCTCTGCGACCGCTATACCGACGCCACCGTCGCCTACCAGGGCTACGGGCGCGGTGTCGATCCCGAGCTGATCCGCGAGATGAACGTGCAGGCCACCGGCGGCGTGCTGCCGGACCTCACGCTCCTCTTCGATCTCGATCCCGCGATCGGCTTCCGGCGGATCGCCGGCCGCAAGCTCGATCGCTTCGAGCGCGAGAAGCTCGCGTTCCACCGGCGTGTGCGCCGCGGCTACCTCGCGATCATGCGCGCCGAGCCCAAGCGGGTGCGGCGCCTGGATGCCGCCGCCGCCCCCGTCGAGGTCGAGCGCCGGGTCCGCGCGATCGTGCAGGAGTTCCTCGGGCACCCCCAGGGGGGGCCACGTAAATGAGGCTCGAGGCGATCGCCGGCCAGCCGCGCGCGGTCGAGCAGCTCTCGCGCGCCCTCGAGGGCGGGCGCGTGGCGCACGCCTACGCGTTCGTGGGACCGGCCGGGGCCGGGCGCTTCACGACCGCGCTCGCGTTCGCGTCCGAGCTGCTGGCCGCCGACGCCACGCGCGGCCACCCGGACCTGCACGTCGTGACGCCGACGCCGCCCGAGTCGAATCCCAAGGGCGCGCGGACGATCCGTATCGGCGCCATCCGCGAGCTGGAGCGCCGCGCCTCGCTGCGCCCGGCGCTGGCGGCCCGCCGCGTGCTGATCCTGGACGAGGCCGAGCGCATGACCGACGACGCGCCGCAGGCGTTCCTGAAGTTCCTCGAGGAGCCGCCGCCCGCCACCGTCGTGATCCTGATCTTGCCGCGGGCGCGCGCGGTGCCGGCGACCGTGATCTCGCGCTGCCAGATCGTCCTCTTCCGCGCGCGCCGCGCGGCGGCGGCAGGCGGTGCGATGGTGGCCGACGCCATGGCGTGGATCGAGGAGACGCGCACGCAGGGCGTGACCGCGCTCTTCAAGCGGAGCGAGCGCGTGGACCGCGAGCGCGCGGAGACGCTGATCGACGGCTGCTGGCTGCACTGCCGCGACCTCGTGCTCGCGCGCGCCGGCGCGCCGCCGGCGCTTCTGACCGATCCCGCGCGCGCCGAGGCGCTGGCCGCCGAGGCCGCGCGTTGGAGCGACGACACCGCGCTGTATCGCGCGATCGAGGCCTGCCGCGAGGCGCGGCTGGCGCTCGTCAACAACGTCACCCCGCGCCTGACGGTCGACACGCTGCTGGCCCGGGTGGCGCGGAGGGCGGCATAGCCCCAGGGGGGTCAAGCACGTGAGCGATCCCGAGACCATGAACGAATATCTCGTCGGCGTGCGGCTGCGCGAGCCGGCGCCCGCCGACGACTACAAGGTGGTCGGCGACCTCGTGCTGCACGTGGGCGACGTCGTCAGCGTCGAGACGCAGGGCGGCACCGCGCTCGGCGAGGTGCGGCGCCCACGGCGTCCGGTGCCCGAGTTCCGCCGCGACCGGCTCTACCGGCGCGTGGTCGGTCTGGCCTCCGAGGAGGACGCGCGCGAATACCGCGGGCAGCGGCATCGCGAGGAGGCGGCCATCGTCACCAGCGGCAAGCTCGCGCGCTCGCGCGGGCTGGCGATGAAGGTCGTGGACGTCGAGATGCCGACGGGCCAGCGCCGGGTGACCGTCTACTTCAGCAGCGAGGAGCGCGTGGACTTCCGCGACCTCGTGCGCGACCTCGCCCGCGAGTTCCGCGCGCGCATCGAGATGCGCCAGATCGGCGCGCGCGACACCACGCGCGTGCTCGACGGCATCGGCCCGTGCGGGCGCCAGCTCTGCTGCTCCTCGCACCTGCGCAAGTTCGAGCCGATCTCCGTGAAGATGGCCAAGGCGCAGGACATGCCGCTCACCGACAGCCGATTGCTGGGGAATTGCGGCCGGCTCAAGTGCTGCCTGCTCTACGAGTTCTCCACGTACCAGGAGTTGCGCAGCTACCTGCCGCGGGTGAACACACCGTGCCAGGCGGAGTGCGGCGGCGGCGGCTGCATGACGGGCAAGGTGCGCTCGCTGCGCGTGCTCAAGCAGAGCGTCGTCGTGGGCTTTCCCGACGGAACGGAGGCCGAGGTGCCGCTGAGCCAGCTGACGTGGGAGGGCCGCGACCACGTGCGGCCGGCGGAGCCGGAGAGCGCCCCCCCCGAAGGAGAGCCTCGCGGGTGAGCGATCGCGTCTTCTATCTCACGACCCCGATCTACTACGTCAACGCCGAGCCGCACCTCGGCCACGCGTACACGACGATCGTGGGCGACGCGCTGGCGCGCTGGCATCGTCTGGCCGGCGACAGCGTCTGGTTCCTCACGGGGACCGACGAGCACGGTGACAACATCGCCAGGGCCGCGGCCAGGGCCGGCGTCTCGCCGCAGGCGTACGCCGACCGGATCTCGGCCGCGTTCCGCGAGACCTGGCGGCGGCTCGGTATCACCAACGACGACTACATTCGGACCACCGAAGACCGTCACAAGAAGGTCGTCCAGAAGATCTTGCAGACGCTCTGGGAGGCCGGCGAGATCTATCTCGGCACGTACGGGGGCAATTACTGCTTCGGCTGCGAGCGCTTCTACACGGAGAAGGAGATCGTGGACGGCAAGTGTCCCGATCACCTCACGCCGCTGACGTGGATCGAGGAGGAGAACTACTTCTTCAAGATGTCGAAGTACCAGGCGTGGCTGATCGACGAAATCCAGCGCCGCCCCGACCTGATCCGCCCCGAGCGCTATCGCAACGAGATCCTCGGCTTCCTGCGCGATCCGCTGCAGGATCTCTCGATCAGCCGGCCACGCACGCGGCTGGAGTGGGGCATCCCGCTGCCGTTCGACGACAAGTATGTGACGTACGTGTGGTTCGACGCGCTCATCAACTACGTCTCAGCCCTCGGCGGGCCCGGCGACCCGCGGTACGAGACGTTCTGGCCGCACGTCGAGCACCTGATCGGCAAGGACATCCTCAAGCCGCACGCCGTGTACTGGCCGTGCATGCTGAAGGCGGCCGGGCTGCCGCTCTACCGCCACCTGAACGTCCACGGGTACTGGCGCATCGGCGGTGGCAAGATGTCGAAGTCGGTCGGCAACGTGGTGGAAGCGCTGGCGCTGGCCGACAAGTACGGCAACGACGCGTTCCGCTACTTCATCATGCGCGAGATGGTGTTCGGCCTCGACGCCGACTTCTCCGAGGAAGCGCTGGTCGCGCGCCTCAATGCCGATCTCGCCAACGACCTCGGCAACCTCGCGTCACGCGCTTCGACGCTGATCGTCAACTTCGCCGGCGGCGTGGTGCCGGCGGGCGCCGCGTCGCCCGAGGATCGCGCGGTCGGCGCCGCCTTCGAGCGCGCGGTGAGGGACGCCGGGGCGGCGATGGACGAGCTCGCGTTCCACCGGGCGCTGGCCGCGATCTGGGAGTTCGTCGCCGTCGTCAACCGCTACGTCGACGCCCGCGCGCCGTGGGAGCTGAAGAAGGACCCGGCGAAGCAGCCGCGCCTGAACGCCGTGCTCTATACGCTCGCGGAGTCGCTGCGCTGCCTCGGCGTCGTGCTGGCGCCGTTCGTGCCCGACGCGGCGGCGAAGATCCGCTCGGCGCTCGGCCAGACGGCCGAGCCGACGCTCGCAGACGCGGTCTGGGGCCGGCTCCAGGCCGGCGCGCGTGTCCAGAAGATCACCGCGCTCTTTCCGCGCGTGGAGGACAAGAAGCCGGCGCCGGCGCCCGCGGCGACCGGCGACGGCGCCGCACGGATCAGCATCGACGAGTTCCAGAAGATCGACCTGCGCGTGGCGCTGGTGCTGGCCGCAGAGGCGGTGCCGAAGTCGAAGAAGCTGCTGAAGCTGCGCGTGTCGCTCGGCACCGAGGAGCGCACGGTGCTCGCCGGCATCGCCGAGCACTACGCGCCCGCCGACCTCGTGGGCAAGAAGGTCGTCGTCGTGGCGAACCTGGCGCCTGCGAAGCTCATGGGCATCGAGTCGCAGGGCATGGTCCTGGCGGGCGAGGGCGGGCAGGGGCTCGGCGTCGTCACGCCGGACCGCGACCTGCCCCCCGGCTCGAAGGTGAAATGATGGCGATGGTGACCGACGAGTACGTCCGCACGATCCTCGAGGTGGCCGAGCGCGACGCGTCCATCGCCCGCGTGCTGCGCGAGATCTGCGCGCTGGAGGGCGGCGTGCGCGCGAGCGCGCTCGACTTCGTCGGTGCCCACCTGCGCGCGACGTCGGCCGCCGCCGACGTGCTCGACTGCGTGCAGGCGCTGCGGCGCGACGAGGTGGCGCGCGCCATCGTGGACCGCCTCGGGCCGCCGGGGTGATCCTGGCCTTCGCGCAGACCTGGGGTGTCTCGACCGCGTCCTTCGTCGGCGGTCTCCTCACCCTCTTCGTGTTCCGCCGTGGCTTGCCGCACGTGGGCCTGATCGTCGGTTACCTGCTCCTGCTCTGGCTCCTCGTCGCGGTCCTCGTCCAGGTACGGGACACGCTGGTCGTCTCGGAGCGGCGCGCCCACCGCCTGGTGCTGACCGCGACCGAGTACGTGGTCCAGACGCTCTATCACGGCGTCCTCCTGTTCCTGCTCCCGGCCTACTGGGCCGCGACCACGCTGACGTCGGTCAACGTCTTCTTCTTTCTCGCCCTCGTCGCGCTCGCGCTTCTCGCGACGTTCGACCCGTGGTACCAGGCCGTCGTGCACCCGTATCCGTTGGTCGGCTACGTATTCTTCCTCGTCTCGCTCTTCGGCGCGCTGAACCTCGCCCTGCCGCTGGTTGGCCTGCCGCCGGTGGCGGCGCTCGGGATCGCCGCATGGGTGGCGGTGGTGGCGCTGACGCCGGCCCTCTGTCGCGCGCGGGCGTGGCCCTGGTCGCGCGGACTCGTGGTCACGGGGCTGATCGGCATGCTCGCCACGAGCGCCGCCCTCGTCGGCCGCGTCGCCATCCCGCCGGCGCCGCTGTTCCTCGCCGAGGCGCGGCTGGGATGGAACGTCGTCACCATCGGTTCGCTCGAGCTGCCGTCGCCGATCCCCGCCGAGGCGGTGCTCCGGAACGGGCTCGTCGCCCACACCGCGATCTACGCGCCGGCGGGACTCAAGCAGCCCGTGGACCACGTCTGGAGGCTCGAGGGCCAGATCATCAACGTCATCCGTCTCACGCCGGTCGAGGGTGGCCGGCGCGAGGGCTACCGGACGTTCTCGCGTAAGACCGGCTTTCCCGCCGATCCGAAGGGGCGATGGACGGTGGACGTGACGACGGCGTCGGGCCAGCTCATCGGGCGCATGCGATTCCGAGTGGCGCCGTGACCCACGCACCTGGGATGCGCCCGTGAGCCTGGAGCTCTTCGACACCCACGCGCACCTGCACGTTCCCGAGTTCGACGGCGATCGCGCGGAGATGATGGCGCGCGCGCGGCAGGCCGGCGTGACGCGCATGCTCACGATCGGTACCGAGGTGCCGACCTCGCGCGCGGCCATTGCGCTGGCCGAGGCGGAGCCCGACGTGTGGGCGACCGTGGGCGTGCATCCCCACGACGCGGCGGATGCCGACGCGGGCGTCCTGACCGAGATCGAGCGCCTCGCGGGCGGCCCGCGCGTCGTCGCCGTCGGCGAGATCGGCCTCGACTTCTTCCGCGACCTCTCGCCGCGCGACGTGCAGGAGCGCGTCTTCCGCCACCTGATCGGCCTCGCGCGGCGCGTGCGCAAGCCGGTGGTCGTGCACTGCCGCGACGCCCACGCCGAGGTGCTGGCGATCCTCGGCGAGGAGGGCGCGAGCGAGGTGGGCGGGATCATGCACTGCTTCTCGGGCGACGTGGAGATCGCGCGCCGCTGTCTGGACCTCGGCTTGCTCGTCTCGCTGGCGGGTCCCGTCACCTATCCGAACGCGCGCGCGCTCCCGGACGTCGCCCGCTTCGTGCCGGCCGACCGCCTCGTGATCGAGACCGATTGTCCGTTCCTGCCGCCGCAAGGCTACCGCGGCAAGCGCAACGAGCCGGCGTATCTGGCGCTCACGGCGGCGCGCGTGGCGGAGCTGCGCGGCGAGCCGCTCGAGGAGTTCGCGCGGCGCGCCTCCGACAACGCGCGCCGGCTGCTCCGTCTGGGCTGATGTCGCTGCGCGACGTCGGCTTCTTCCTGCGCGGGCGGCTCAACCGGGCGGCCAACCGCGTGCTGAATCGCGGGACGCGTGCGCACGCCGAGACACCGACGCCCCTCAGCGAGGTGCTGGGCGGACCCCGAACGCCGCTGGCCCTGTCACGCCTGCTCACCGCGCGCGACAACGCCGCGCGCGAGGCGGCGGTGGCGAGCTGGCTCGGCGCGCGCGGCGTGCCGTTCACACGGCACCGGTTCGCGACGTTCGAGGGCCGCGGCGACAACTACATCGTCGATGTCGGCAGCGGCGACCGCACGCTCGTCCTCGTCGCGCATCACGACGCGGTGCCCGCCAGCCCCGGCGCCAACGACAACGCCGCCTCCGTCGCGATTTTGCTGACGCTGCTCGAGCGGCTGGCCGCGGCGCCGCCGTCGCGGCTGCGCGTTCGGCTGCTCTTCCCGGCCTGCGAGGAGCTGGGCTACCTCGGCTCGCGCGCCTACGTCCGCGATGCCGCGCTCGACCGGATCGCCGGCGTCCTGAGCCTCGAGCTGTGCGGGATGGGCGACACGCTGGCGCTCTGGGATGCGGGGACGGAGACGCCATTCCTGCGGACGGTACGCGGCGCCTTCGAGAACGTCGGCCGCCGCGCCGACGAGACCTACCACGTCGTCGGGCGCATCCCCGTGTTCGGCAGCGACCACCGCGCGTTCGCGGCGGCCGGCATTCCCGCCTACGGCCTCACCGTGGTGCCGGCGGCGGAGGCCGACGCGCTGCGTGCCTTCGTGTTCAACCCGATGAAGAGCGCGTTCCGCGCCGTCAAGCGACGCCCGGTGCCGTTCGCCACCTACCACACGACGCGCGACGCGCTCGCGACGCTGGACGGCGGCGCCCTCGACGCCGTGGTGCAGGCGCTGGAGGCGGTGGTGGAGGAAGCCGCGCGCTCGTGAGGCGGCTCCGGCTCATTGCTGCCGTCGTGTTGGTCACGGCCTTCGGGTTTGGAGTGTGGGCCTTCGCTTCCGAGCCAGCTTCGCTCACCACGAGAACCCACGAGTTGTTCATACCCAGCTTGCTGGCCTACGTGTTGCCGTGCTCGCCGATCTGCATGTCGGCTCTCCCTTCACGAACAGTCTGAAGCCAGACCTGATCGTCATCCCGGGAGATTTCGTCATTCATGGGGTCCGGGGCGGCACCTTCGTAGCGCCGGAGGACGCGGCTGCCGTTCTTGCGCGGTTGACAGCGCCGAAGAGGGACGTCATTTGTTTGTGAGCCCCGGTTTGGGAACGAGCATACTTCCGGTGCGATTCAGAGTCCCCCCTGAGGTGACATTGCTCGTACTTCATCCGAACAAAGGCTAGCGAGACAGCAGGCGGCGGCTGCGGTCGGCGTCCGCGCGGGGCACCAATAAGATGACCTCGCCCTGCGAGCCGACCGTGAACGGATGGACCGAGTGCGCGATGCGGGAGCGCGCGACGACCGGGATGCCCTCGCTCTCGAAGAGGCCCTTCACGACCAGCGCCTCGCGTTGGTCGCAGCGGTGGACTTCAACCAGCTCGGAGCGATCGCTCTCGCCGGCGGGACGCTTCGGGAACGGAATCACCTGGCCCATGGGGTCCCGATGATAACGCAGGTCCATGAAAATCCGTTCCGGGGCGTAAAATCAGCCCAGCATGCAGGAGGTGGGTCGTGGACAAGTACGAATACTTCCGAGGCCTTCCCGAGGTCGGCATCGTCCCGCGCGCCCCGCACGCCGGCCCGCTGCTGCGCCACGTCTACGAGCAGGAGCACGGCCGTGGCGGCTTCTCCGGAAAGGTCGCGCACACCTACCACCTCTATCCGCCGACGAACTGGCTGCCGGGCGAGACGCGCGTGCTGGACGGCTTCGCGCCGGCGTGGGAGTCGCCGCTGCAGCCGATCGGCGGCACCCATCTGCTGCTGAGCGTCGCGCCCGCGGAGCCGGCGCGCGACGTCTATCGCGGGATGGCGCGGATCGTCGCCAACGCCACCGCCGCCATGAACGTCACCGCGCCCGCGGCCCCGATGGACTACTTCTTCGAGCACCACTCGGCCACGATGGTCTTCTTCGTCCACGAGGGCCGCGGCACGCTCGAGACGACGTTCGGGCCGATCGAGTACAAGAAGGGCGACTTCCTGATCGTTCCCAAGGGCATCGCGCACCGCTTCGAGCTGGGCGCCGGCCGCCACTATTACTGGATGTACGAGTCGTTCGCGGGCGACCCGGAGAAGGCGGAGTCGCCGAGCACCGGCCGCTTCATCACCCACAGCGAGAGCGACTATCGCTATCCGCGCTCGCTCGACACGCGCAACGAGGCGGGGCGCTTCGACATCGTCTCCAAGGTCGGCGACGTCTACACGCGGCGCGTCCACCCGACGCACCCCTTCGACGTGGTGGGCTGGCGCGGCGACTACCTGCCGTACCGTTTCGCCGTCGAGGACGTGCGCCCGCTCGTGGCCGACCGCTCGCACGTGCCGCCGTCGGGGCACACGGTCTTCACGCTCCCCGGCTGCTATCTCTGCGTGTTCACCGTGCGCTCGGTGGAGAAGGAAGGGATGTGGCTGCCGTTCTTCCACCGCAACTTCGACTACCTCGAGACGCTCGGTTATCACTTCGGCGACTTCTTCAGCGGCGGCGGCGTGGTCGGCCCCGGCATGGTGACGCTGCACCCCGTCGGCCTGCCGCACGGGCCGAAGCCGCGCGCCATCGAGAAGTGGCTGGACGGCAAGGCGGGCGCCGTCCACAACGAGGTCGCGGTGATGGCCGACTTCGCCAACCCGACGCGCGTCTCGGCGTTCGCGCTGGGGCTGCGACGCGCCGACTACATGGACACGTGGAGCGGCTACACCACGGAGCCGCGCTTCACCTGGCGCGCCGACCGCCTGGACGAGATCCGGCGCGCCGCCGAGCGCCTCACCGACGCGCGCGACACGCTGACGCCGCCCGAGGGGGACTGAGACGCCGAGGAGGAACGAGATGAACGATCACGACGCCCTGCTCGAGCTCAACCGCGACTACATCCGATCGGTGCAGACCTCCGACGTCCGCCGGTTCGACGAGATCCTGGCGGACGATTTCCTGTGCAGCAATCCCGACGGCTCGCTCGTGGACCGGAAGGACTTCCTGAAGCAGACCGCGGTGCCGGTCAAGATCTCCAATCTCGAGGCCCGCGACGTCAACGTGCGAGTCATGGGCGACGTCGCGATCATCCACGCGCGGACGACGTACACGCTGCCGGACGGCCGGCCGGGCGCGGGTCGCTACACGGACGTGTGGGCGCGGCGCGCCGGCCGGTGGCTGGCCGTCTCGGCGCACGTCACGCGCCTGGGCGTCTAGAGGCCGTAC
>WNGG01001118.1_pt1 | contig 33544 bp, 37 predicted proteins | sample 5400661 | NCBI WGS metagenome assembly WNGG01 (sample SAMN13153372, study PRJNA577476) | soil metagenome | isolation source: 100 cm soil or saprolite under Garry oak tree replicate 1 | place: USA:California | collected 2016-06-15
CCCAAGGACGCTCGCGGCTGTGGTAACACAAGGACTCGTGAGACGCAGATTCCTTGGCACGGCCCTCGGCGGGGCGCTGACTCTGGCGGCGCCTGGGCTGACGCGCGCCGCCGGCCCGAGCAGCTTCCCCAGGAAGCCGATCAAGATCATCGTGACCGCCGACGCCGGCGGCGGCGAGGACACCGAGGCAGATGTGAATCAGCGGCCAGCCGCCGAGGCTGGTGCGCGACCGATACTCGAAGCCCAGAACCGCTCGTTGCTGGATGCACGTGCGGCACAAGAGCCGCGGGGTGTCGCGGCCGACACACTCCCGGCAGACAGCCTTCTGACAAGCGGCACAGAGCCCGACCGCAGCTGAACGATCATGGATGAAACAGTTCATTGTTCTCCCGTCCCATAGCGGTCTCCTCGGCCCAGCGCCCAGCCATCACGGTGCCTTCCAGATGACCTTGCCGTCTTTGTCCCTGAAGCCGAGGACCTGCGAACCGTCTGCCGCGACGATCAATGCCGCACGTTCCCTAGCGGCTTGATCCCACACGTAGATGCCCGAACCCTCGGCCAGCACGCTCAGCGAAATCCGGGTCCTATCCTGGTCGCGGAGACTGAGGCCAGGGCCGTCAGTCTTCTCTTCGCGCGGCGATACGGGATCACGCCGCGCATGAGGCATTATCCCAGCCCCAAGGACGCTCGCGGCTGTGGTAACACAAGGACTCGTGAGACGCAGATTCCTTGGCACGGCCCTCGGCGGGGCGCTGACTCTGGCGGCGCCTGGGCTGACGCGCGAGCACCTCGGCGTCAACGTGATGATCGAGAACCAGCCGGGGGCCGGCGGCAAGATCGCGTTCGAGAAGTTCCAGCGAACCGAGCCCGACGGCTACACGTTGATCACGTATACGTTCCCCAAGAGCATCATCATCGAGTACCTGGACAAGACCACGCGCTACCGCACACGCGACTTCACGCCGGTGTACGCGTGGAGCCGCTCCAACCAGCTCCTCCTCGTCCACGCCGATGCCTGGAAGACGTTCGACGAGTTCGTCAAGGCGGCGCGGGCGAAGACACTCGCCGGCGGGCTTTCGGGCCGCGGCAGCACGACGCATCTCGTCGGGCTGCTGGCCGTCGAGGAGCTTGGGATCAAGGTCAACTGGGTCCCGTACGAAGGCTCGCCGGGCGCCATCGCCGCGCTGGCCGGCAAGCATCTCGACTTCACGATCGCGCTCGCCAACTCCGGTGTGCCGCTGATCAGGGCGGGAAAGCTCCGGCCGCTCCTGCTCCTCGGTGACGCGCGCGACCCGTATCTCCCCGACGTCCCGATCCCGAAGGATCTCGGTTACACGCTGACCTCGCTGCCGGCGCTCCGCGGCGTCGAGGCTCCGCCCCACACGCCGCCCGCCGTCGTGAAGGTGCTCGAAGACGCCTTCGCGAAGGCCGTGACCGAGCCGGCCTACGTCGAATGGGCGAAGAAGCGGCTCATGGTGATCCATCCCCTGGGCGCGGGTGATTTCGCAACGGCCGTGCGCGAGGCCTATCCCAAGGTCGAGAAGTTCCAGGCCATGCTGAAGGAATGAGGCTCGAGGTCGCGTTCGAGCTCGTCCTCCTCGTCGTCTTCGTCGCGCTCTACTCGCTGGCCACGGCCTACCCGGAGCGCTCCCGCCAGTTCCCTCAGCTCATCGCGCTCGTCACGATAGCGCTCCTCCTCCTCGCCCTCGGCCGGAACTTCGCCCGGAGCTTCACGACAGCGGCGTGCACGCGCCGCGATCGCTGGGACCGAGAGCGCGCCGCGCGCGTCGCACGCGCCTTCAGTGTGATCGTCGTCGCCACGGCGTGCGGAGCCGTGGGCGGATTCCTGATCAGTGTCGTGCTCTTCTTCCTGGGCTTCGCGTTCTTCTTCGGGACGCGGCAGGCATTCTGGCGCCACGCGGCGATCGGCGTGGCCATCTCCGCCGTGATCTGGATCCTCTTCGACCAGATCATGGGCGTGCCGTTGCTCGCTGGCGTGCTCTGGTGAACCTGCTCGACGCCGTCGCCTTCGTGTTCCAGTGGCAGAACCTCGCGGCCATGCTAGCCGGCACGATGTACGGCATCGTCGTCGGCGTGCTGCCGGGCCTGGGCCCGTCGGCCGGCATGGCGCTGGCCCTGCCGCTGGTCTTGAAATGGCATCCGGCCACCGCGCTCATCTTTATGGGCTCGCTCTACAAGTGCAGCAACTATGGCGGCTCCATCACGGCCATCCTCGTCAACACGCCGGGCGATGCCTCCAACGCGGCCACGATCCTCGACGGCTATCCGATGTGCGAGCGCGGGCAGGGCGGAACGGCGCTCGCGCTGAGCGCGACGGCGGCCATGGCCGGAGGCCTCATCGGGATGATCTTCCTGGCCATGGCGGCTCCGGCGCTGGCCGAGCTCGCGCTGCAGTTCGGCCCGGCCGAGTACTTCCTGACGGCGCTGCTGGCGCTGTCGCTGGTCGCCGCCGTGGTCCAGGGCTCGGTCGTCAAGGGCCTGATCTCGGGCGGCCTCGGTCTGATGCTCGCCACGGTCGGGTCCGACGTCATGACCGGACACCTGCGCTTCACGTTCGGCTGGAATCCGATCGAGGACGGCATGCCGCTCATCCAGGCCCTCGTCGGACTCTTCGCCGTCACGCAGGCGGTCGTCCTGGCCGAAAGCGACGGCGCCATCTCGCGGATCGGGAGGCTGGCGGGAGGATTCTGGGAGGGCGTCGTCACGTACTTCAAATCGCCGTGGGCGATCACGCGGGCCGCCGCCATCGGCCTCTTCGTCGGTGTGCTTCCGGCGGTGGGACAGAGCTCGGCCGGGCTGCTCGCGTGGGGCGCGGCCAAGCGAGGGTCGACGCATCCCGAGACGTTCGGCGCCGGCGACCCCGAGGGCGTGATCGCCTCCGAGACCGCGACCAACGCCTGCATGCCGGGCGATCTCGTGTGCACGATCGCGCTCGGGATTCCGGGCAGCGTCGGCGCCGCGGTCTTCCTGGGCGTGATGATCATCTTCGGCGTGGTGCCCGGCCCGCTGGTCTTCCAGGAGAAGGGCGATGTGATCGGCAGCCTCTTCGTCGCCCTCACGCTGACGTCGTTCGTGATCTTCGTCGTCGGCCTCACCGTGGCTCGCCACCTGGCCGTGGTGACGCTGTTGCCCAACGTGATCATCGTCCCGGCCATCCTGTCCGTGAGCCTGCTCGGCAGCTTCGCCATCAGGAATCTCATGGCCGACGTCGTGATCAGCCTCGCGTTCGGGCTGCTGGGTTACGTCATGCTCAAGGGCGGCTTCACGCCGATCCCGCTGCTGCTCGGCCTCGTGCTCGGCGAGATGGTCGAGCGCAACTACCACCGGGCCTTGATGATCTCGGGCGGGTCCTACTCGATCTTCGCCTCCTCCCTCATTTCCAAGGCTTTGATCGTCCTGATAATCTTGTCCCTCGCCGGGCCGTTCCTGGGGCCGGCGTGGCAGAAGCTGACTCAGGGTGAGCACTGACCGGGAGCGTCCAATGGGGAAACACGGGTTCAAGGTCCTCGACGCCGACACGCATGTGTACGAGCCTTGTGAGGTGCTGGAGAAGTACCTCTCCACCCGATGGAAGGAGGCCCTCGCGGGAAGTACGACACCCATCGCGCGGACCGCCCTTCGCGGCGGCATGCATACATATATTGTCGGGGACCCCAAGAGCGGCCAGCGCCGGCTGGGCAGCCGGGAGAAGGTCACGCGGCCCACCGCGCCCTCCGCTGACAAGCGAGCGTCCGGCACGCCGTGGGGTGTGCAGTGGAAGGGCCCGCCGTGGCCGACCGAGCGCGTCAACGTCGACTCTCACGCGCGGGTGGCCGACATGGACATCGAGGGCGTGGCCTCGGGGCGGGACATCGACGGCACGGTCAAGGAGATCGAGCGCTGCGCGAAGGAGGCGTGGCCCGTCGCGCTCTTCCCGATCACGCCGGTCGGCATGCCCATCGACGATCCGGGCCTCGATCCGCTCTGGGCTCGCGCCGTCGAGTACGACCTTGCGGTCCTCGTGCATCCGTTCAACCTGTCGAATCCCCGGTCACCCGGCCTGGCCGATCTCTGGGACAACGTCTTCCTGGAGCGCGCCGCCGGTGGCGTGTGGGCGGGCATGCGTGCGGTCGCCGCCATCACGGGTTCGGGGATGCTCGATCGATTCCCGGCGATGCGAGTCGGCGTCGTCGAGACCGGCCACGGCTGGTTGGCCTCGTGGGCGTTTCATCTCGACGAAGTGGCGGAGATGACCGAGTACGCCATCGCACATCTGTCGCGGAAACCGAGCGACTACGTGCGCGGGCCGCAATTCTTCCAGAGCATCGAGATGCACGAGGGCGAAGGCACCGTGAGGAGCATCATCGAGCTGCTCGGCCCGGACACGCTGATGTTCGGCACGGACTATCCGCACACGGAGTGCTGGTTCCCGAAGTCGGTCGAGACGATCCTCGGCTGGAGCACGATCTCCGACGAGGCCAAGCGAAAGCTCTTGTGGGACAACGGAGCCAGCCTGTACCGGCGCTGTCAGGGCGCGTAGTCCAGCGCTGTCAGAGCGCGTCGTACCGGCAAAGGAGCGCGATCATGGCAGTCCACGCGACGCGAACGGCCGAGGAGCTCGAAGCATACTGTGCGCGATTGCGCGGCGCAGGACTCGACGCGCCGTGGTCGCGTCCGGGGCCGCTCATTCCTCCCAAGCCGACGGCGACCCAGGCGCGCCTGTGGCGCTGGCGCGACATCGAGCCGCTGCTCCGCGAGAGCCCGGACTTCCTGGTGCCTCACCGCGGCGCCGAGCGTCGGGTCCTGCGGCTCCACAACCCGGGCGTCCCCGAGCGGACCGTGGCCCACAGCCTGGTGCTCGCCATCCAGTATCTGTTGCCCGGCGAGGTGGCGCCGGCGCATCGGCATTCGCCAACCGCGATTCGCTTCATGCTCCACGGCGAGGGTGCGTACACGACGGTCGATGGCCAGAAGTGCGTGATGAAGGCGGGCGACCTCGTGGTGACGCCCGGCATGGCCTGGCACGACCACGGCAACGAGGGTAGCGCGCCCGTCATCTGGATGGACATCCTCGACTGGCAGATCGTGCGCTTCCTGGAGAACCTGACCTACGAGCCGTATCCCGACGAGCAGCAGACGGTCGGGCGCACGCCGGGACGCGACATCTTCCATCCGTGGAGCGAGACCTATCCGGCACTGCTCCATCGCGCCGAGCAGCAGCACGATCCCTTCGACGACGTTCTGATGGAGTACGTGAATCCAGCGACGGGCGGGTCGGTTCGCCCTACCGTCGCTTGCTATCTCCAGCTCCTCCGTCCGGGAGTCCGCACGCGCGCTCATCGTGAGACCAGCTGCGCCGTGTATCGAGTCGTGAGGGGCCACGGGGCGACGACGGTCGACAACGAGACCTTCGAGTGGGGACCCGGCGATTTCTTCGTCGTGCCCCCGCGCGCGGCCCACGCGCACAGCAACGCCGGCTCCGAGCCGGCGGTTCTCTTCAGCGCTCAGGACGTGCCGATTCTGAAAGCGCTCGGCCTCTATCGAATGGAACCCGTCGCCTGAGTACCTGAGGGGGCGTCGCGGACGCCCCCTCTCGGTTCAGCGGCGCGGTGGGACCATGGCGGGCTTGGCGGGTGGCCGATTGTCCGAGTGAAGGATCCCCATCGCCTGGAACTTCTGCTCGCCGGGCGTCCCGTACACGGAGATCGGTGCTCCGGGCCTGACCGACGACGCTCCGCCTCGGACGGTCGAAAGATCGACGAGGACCAGTTGCCCGCTCTCGGCCCGCACGACGATCCAGTTGCCCGCGATGACCTTGACCGTGCCCTGCAGCTCCGCCCAGCGCGGCGGCTCTGCGGCCGGCTCTGAATCGGCGCCCTTCACCGGGGCCGACTTCTCCGACGCCGGCGGGGCCTTGTCGGACGCAGCCGGTGCCGGTGAGGGCGCAGGAGCTGGAACCGGCCCCGCCGCCGGCGCCGAGATCGCCGCCGGTGCCGTGGTTGCAGGCGTCTCGGCCGTCGGTGTCGGCGTCGGAGCTGCGGGTGGCTCGGGCCTGGCGATCACCTTGGACGTTGCCGCTGGCTCTGTCGCCGCGGGCTTGGGCGCACTCGGCGCTTCGACGGCGAGCGGAGCGACCGCCGAGGCTGCCGGTGGTGCCGCGGCCGCTGGTGCCGCTGCGGCTGCCGGGGCGTTGACGTGGGGCATGAGCGCGAGCGCCAGCCCGGCGGCGTCACCGGAGCCGACGGCGATCGCGGTGATCTCGTGCGGCTTGGCGGCCTCGGTGCCGAGGATGGCCACGCGCCCTCCGCTGGTCAGCGGGCCCGACTCGAGACGCTTCGCGTTCTTGATCTCGGTGTAGTACCACCGCCCGTCGTCGGTACGGATCACCACGAACGGCTCCGCGGTCAGCTTGGCCGGCCATTCGAGGACTCCCTGGATGAGGCGGGGATCACCAGGAGCGGCATGCGCCGCGGACGCGACCAGAACGGCGACACTCAGAGCGACGATCCCTCGTCTCATGGGTCACCTCCGTGCCGGAAGTCATCGCAAGCAAAATGCCACGTGCGTCGTGGGTGATGAATGGCCGCGGAGCGTCGCGCGCGAAGGGAAGCGCGTTACCACTCTCGGCGTAATTTTTCCCGAGGCTCGGGCCCCGTTTCCCTTGTGGTACTTTGCATGACCGTGCGGGAGTGGCGTCTGCTCGTGACCGAATCCACCGACGGCGCCACCAACATGGCGATCGACGAGGCGCTCTGGCGAGGCCGCCAGGCCGGGACGTCGCCGCCGACCGTCAGGTTCTTCGGATGGGATCCGCCCACCGTCTCCCTCGGCTACGGCCAGCCTCTCGACGACAGCGTGGACGTCGCGGCGTGTCGCCGCCTCGGCGTGGGGCTCGTCAGGCGGCCGACCGGCGGCAGCGCGATCTACCACGATGGCCCGGAGCGTGAGCTGACCTACAGCGTCCTCGCTGACGGGACCGATCTCGGCGGCGCCGGCGACCTGCTCGAGACCTATCGCTGGATTGCCGTGGCCCTGCTCCGCGGGCTTCGAGGGCTGGGTGCGGCCGCCGAGATCGTGGCCGTGCCGGAGGCGGAGGGCCCGACGCCGGCGTTCTGCTTCGCACGCACCGGCCGCTACGAGATCGAGATCGGAGGCAAGAAGGTGGTGGGCAGCGCCCAGCGGCGCCAGGGCACCTGCTTCCTCCAGCACGGCGCGGTGATCCTCGGGGTCGACGAGCCGCGGCTGCGGACCGTCTTTCCGACCACGCGCGATCCCCTGGCCACGATGACGACGCTGGAGGCCGCGCTCGGCCACCGGCCGAAGTTCGAAGAGGTCGCGGTGGCGCTCGAGCGCGCGTTCGAGGAGGAGCACGGGCTGACGCTCCGTCCGGGTGGACTGAGCCCCGAGGAGACGGCGCGGGTCGCGGCGCTCGTCGCTGAGAAGTACGGCACCGAGGCCTGGCTCGCGGGAACGGCGTGAGCGGTTCGCCGTGAGCCGCGAGTATCCGGATTACCCGCGCGTCGGCGTCGGCGCCGTCGTCGTGCGCGGTGACCGCGTGCTCCTGGTCCGGCGCGGTGGCCAGCCGTCGTCGGGGAAGTGGAGCCTGCCCGGCGGGATGGTGGAGCTCGGCGAGACCACGGTCGACGCCATCCGCCGTGAGGTCGCCGAGGAGTGCGGCTGCGACGTGCGCGTGGTCGACGTGGCCGGCGTCATCACGCGCGTCGTGCGCGATGGCGACGGTCGGGTCAGGTATCATTGGGTGCTCGTGGACTACCTCGCCTATGCCGACTCCGACCGGATCGAAGCCGGCACCGACGCCGCCGAGGCTCGCTGGGCCACGCTCGACGAGATCGACGGGCTCGACGTCACCGACGGCCTTCTCGACATGATCCATCGCGCGCTCGCACTGGCGGAGAAACAGCCATGAAGATCCAGGTGGTCAGCACCGCGCCGACCGACGTCGAAGCCGATGCCCTGGTCATCGGGCTGCCCGCCGAGACCAAGTCGCTGCCGCCGCGGCTCGCCGCGCTCGACAAGCGCACCGACGGCTTCGTCAAGAGCGTGCTCGACGCCGAGAAGTTCGCGGCTCGGCCCGCCCAGCTCACGCACGTGCACACCGCCGGCCGATTGAGCGCGACGCGCGTCGTCGTGGTCGGGCTCGGGAAGTCTCGCGAGCTGGCCGCGGAGACCATCCGCCGCGCCGCGGCGGCCGGCGTGCGGCGCGCCCGCGACCTCGGCGCACGCCGCGTGGCGATCGACGTCCTGGGCGACCGCTTGCCGCCGCGCCAGCGCGCCCACGCCACCGTGGAGGGCGCCATCCTCGGCACCTACACGTTCGACCGCTACAAGCGCGAGAAGAACGACAAGGCGGTGGCCGAGCTGGTCGTGCTCTCGCCCGACGGCCGCTCCACGCGCGAGGTCGGTCAGGGCGCGCGCACCGGCGAGGTCTTCGCGCTCGCCACGTGGTTCGCGCGCGACCTCGTCAACTCGCCGGCCAACGACGTCCACCCGACGTACCTGGCCAAGGCCGCGACCGATCTGGCCAAGGAGAAGGGCCTCACCGTCGAAGTCCTGGACCGCGCCGAGTGCCAGAAGCTCGGCATGGGCGCCTTCCTGGGCGTGGCGGCGGGCAGCGAGCAACCGCCTTGCTTCATTCATCTCACGTATGCACCGGCGCGACCGCGCAAGAAGGTCGCGATCATCGGCAAGGGGATCACGTTCGACGCCGGCGGTCTCGATCTCAAGACGGCCGAGGGCATGTTGCGCATGAAGGACGACATGTCGGGCGCCGCCGCCGTGCTGGGTGTCATGCGTGCGCTCCCCGATCTGAAGCCGCCGGTCGAGGTCCATGGCCTCGTCGCTGCGACGGAGAACATGCCGTCGGGCTCGGCGATCCGCCCGGGCGACGTGCTGAAGGCGATGAACGGCACGACGATCGAGATCGGCAACACCGACGCCGAGGGCCGGCTCACGCTGGCCGACGCGATCTCGTACGCGAATGCCATTATCAAGCCGGACGAGATGGTCGATCTCGCCACGCTGACCGGCGCCTGCGTCGTGGCGCTCGGTCCGCTCGTGTCCGGGCTCTTCGCCAACAACCGGGGCCTGGCCGGACGGTTGCGCGCCGCCGCCGATCAGGCCGGTGAGCGCCTGTGGGAGCTGCCGCTCGTCGACGAGTACCGCGAGTTCCTCAAGAGCGAGGTCGCCGACCTGAACAACGTGGGCCCGCGCGGCGGCGGTGCCATCACGGCCGGCCTGTTCCTCAAGGAGTTTGCGGGCGAGACGCCCTGGGCCCACGTCGACATCGCCGGCCCCGCGTTCAGCGAGAAGGACCTGCCGCTGGCGCCCAAGGGCGGGACGGGCGTGGCGGTGCGGACCCTGCTCGCGTACCTGACCGCGTGAGCCGCGGCGCCGTCGACCTCCACTCCCACACGACGGCATCGGACGGTACGCTCTCTCCCCGCGAGCTGGTGCTGGCGGCTGCGCGACACGGCGTGACCGTGCTCGCCGTCACCGACCACGATTCCACCGACGGCCTCGCCGCCGCGATGGCGCTGGCGCCGACCCACCGGATGACGATCGTCCCCGGCCTCGAGATCAACTGCGACGTCGAGGGCGCCGAGATCCACGTGCTCGGGTACTTCGTCGATCACGAGGCCGCCTGGTTCCAGGACTTCCTGCGAGAGCAGCGCGCCGAGCGCATCGCCCGCGTGCACCGCATCGCCGAGAGGCTCGCGGAGCTCGGGATGCCGATCGAGCCCGCCGAGGTCTTCGCCGTGTGCAAGGAGGGCTCGCCCGGGCGCCCCCACGTGGCCCAGGTGATGGTCGCGCGCGGCTACGTGAAGTCGGTGCGCGAGGCGTTCGACAAGTACCTGAAGCAGGGTGGCGCCGCCAACGTCCCTCGTCGGCGCCTCAGCCCGGTGGAAGCGGTGCAGGTGATCCGCAAGGCGCACGGGGTTCCGGTCTTCGCTCATCCCGGCCTGGCCGACCGCGACGCCATCATTCCCGAGCTGGTGGGCGCAGGGCTGATGGGAATCGAGACGTACTACGCCGAGCACTCGGCCGCGCAGACGAGCGAATATCTCGAGCTGTGTCGTCGCTTCGACCTGGTCCCGACCGGCGGATCCGATTATCACGGACCGCAGAGCGGACGGAGCAACCCGCTGGGCTCGCCCGCGGTGCCGTGGTCGTCGTGGGAGCAACTGCAGCGCGCGAGAGAACGGGCGTGACGGAGCCCCACGCACCTCGAACAGGCCACCCTCGGTTCTAACCGTGCAAGCGTCACCCGCTCCAATAATCCAGATCTTCGGGTTCGACGACTGCCAGGACACACGCAAAGCCCAGCGCTTCTTCGCCGAGCGACGCCTCACGGTCCACTTCGTGAACATGAAGGAGCGTCCGCCCAGCAAGGGCGAGCTACGACGGTTCGTCGAGAAGTTCGGAGCGCCCGCGCTCATCGACAAGGACGGGCCGCGCTACCGTGCGCTCGGATTGCACGTCAGCGGCGATTCGCCCCAGCGCGTGCTCGCTCGCGCCGAGACGGAGCCGCGCCTGCTGCGCACACCGCTGGTCCGCTATGGCCATCACGTCGCCATCGGCCACGCGCCCGCCGAGTGGCAGGCGTGGATCGACGCCACCAAGGGAGGACACTGATCCATGGACATGTCGCGTCGCAGTTTCATCGTCTCGACCACCGCGGCGGCTGCGGCCGGAGCCGCGCTCGCCCAGGCGCAAGCGGAGGCCCAGCCCGCAGCCGCCCAACCGATGCCGGCGCCGATGCCACGCGGGTTCAATCCGAGTGATCCCGCGCTGAAATACGAGCTGGTGATCGCCGGCGGCGAGGTCCTCGATCCGAGCCTCCGGCTCCGCGGCAAGCGCGACATCGGGATCAAGAACGGCCAGATCGCCGCGGTGGCGGCCAGCATCCCCGCCGATCGCACCGTCCAGCGCATCGACGCGACCGGCAAGCTCGTCGCGCCCGGGCTCATCGACCTCCATACGCACCTGTGCCCGCATCTCGGGCTCGGCCTGCCCGCCGACGAGATGGTCGGGATCACGTGCACGACGACGGCCGTGTCGGCGGGCGACGCCGGCGCTAACACGTGGGGCGCGTTCCAGCATCTGGCGCTGCCACATTCGCGCACGCGGCTCTTCGCCTTCGTTCACATTTCATCGATCGGGCTGGCTGGCGGGCTCGCGCCCGGCGAGATGCTCAACATCGACTACGCCGACGTCGACCGCTGCGCCAAGGTCGTCAGCGAGAATCCGGACACGGCGCTCGGTGTGAAGGTGAGGATCACCGACAACGTGGTCGGCCAGAACGGGCTGGAGCCGTTGCGTCGTGCGATCCGGGCTGCCGAGCTGGCCGGTCGCAACGCACGCGTGATGTGCCACATCGGCGCGGCGCCGGGCAATCTCTCCGACCTGCTCGACCTGCTGCGGCCCGGCGACGTCCTCACGCACTCCTACAGCGGCGCCGGCAACAACACGGTGCAGAACGGCCAGCTCCTGCCGGCGGCGCTGGCCGCCAAGAAGCGCGGGGTCATCATCGACGTCGGCCACGGCGGCGGCTCGTTCGACTTCACGGTGGCCGAGCCGGCGATGCAACAGGGCATGCCGCCCGACACGATCTCGAGCGACATCCATTCGGTCAGCATCAACACGCCCGGCTATCCCACGCTCCCGTGGGTGATGTCGAAGTTCCTCGCGCTCGGCATGCCGCTCGAGGAGGTCGTGGCCCGGGCGACCTGGGAGCCCGCAAAGATCATCGGGCGGGTCCCAGGGCTCGGCACCCTCCAGGTCGGCGCGCCTGCCGACGTCGCGATCATGGAGCTGATCGACGGCCCGGTGGAGTTCGTGGATACCCGCAACAACAAGCGCAGCGGAACCAAGAAGCTCGTTCCGGTGTTGACAATCCGGGCCGGCCGTCCGTTTGGCCGTCCACCGTTGCCGACGCCGTTCATCTACTGAGCCGATCGTTCGGTTCCGACGAGGAGGAGTCACATGGCCGTCAACCCGTTGAGCCGCAGGGAAGTGCTGAAGTTCGGCGCCTACACGACCGTCGGTGGTGTGCTGACGCCGGGCATCTCGCTGGCCCAGGCGGTCGTCACCGACACCAAGGGCATCATCGCCCGCGACGAGCAGATCGAGTCGGGCGGGACGAAGATCCCGATCTATCACGCCGGGCCGGAGAAGATGGCGAAGTACCCCGTCATCGTGGTCATCTCCGGGTTCACCGGGAACAGCGAGCAGAACAAGGACGTCTGCCGCCGCTTCGCCCACGCCGGGTACTACGCCATCGCGCCCGAGCTCTACAGCCGTGAAGGCGGGATGCAGGGCAAGGACTTCCAGCAGATGGGCGCGATCTCGAGCAAGGTCACCCGCGCCCAGTACCTCGGCGACATCAAGGCCGCGGCCGACTACGCGCGGCAGCAGCGCTGGGCGCGCGCCGAGCGCATCGGCGTGACGGGCTTCTGTGGCGGCGGCGCGCTCACTCTGCACTTCACGTCAGAATATCCCGACGTCGCCGCGGCGGTGCCGTGGTACGGCCACGTCAAGCGCACGTATTCAGACGCGCCCGGCGTGGACGCGTTCGCCATCGCCGACAAGATCAAGGTGCCGGTGCTGGGCCTCTACGGCGAGGCCGACACCGGCATCCTGGTCGCCGACGTCAAGGCCTTAGAGCAGACGCTCCGGTCGAAGGGCAACACCAGCGTCGAGTTCGTGCTGTACCCGGGCGCGCCGCACGCGTTCTTCTCGGACGATCGGCCGCAGGCGTATCGCAAGGACGCGGCGGAAGACGCGTGGAAGCGCTGCGTCGCGTTCTTCGATAAACACCTGAAGGCCTGACGCGTCGGGCGGGTGGGTCGCTCGGGCGACCACGCCGCCTACAATACGAGTGGCCCGCTTGAGTGCCCGTGTCCGGAATTGAGCCCTGATACACGGGTCTTCCGAGCGACCCCACCCGCCCAACACGTCGGACTTTCGGTGTTCATCGCAGGACGAGCCGCCGCCGCTCCACGCGTTCCGCTCGCGCGCTTCGCTCTCGGCTTCTTATCGCGTGTAGGTGGGGAAGACGAGGCGGACGAGGTCGGGAGGGTTCATCGCGAGCATGCCGGTGACGAGACGGCGAGCGGCGCCGCGCACCGCCACGAACGTGATCGTCGCGTCGGCGACGCGCCGGCCTCCGTCGTCCCACGCGGCCACGTGGGTGTCCCAGTAGCGGGGATCATCGGCGCGCGCCGTCACGTCGCCACGACGCCCACCGATGGTGATCGCAGTGCCGAACGGGACGGGCTCGAGCAGCGTCACGTCGAGATCCGTGGTCATTCCCGATTCGCCGCTGGCCAGCACGCCGAGCCAGAACGCGGCCTCGTCCAGCAGGGTCGTCAGCGCCACGGGGGCCAGCGAGCCGGCGACTTCGTGGCTCGCCGTCGGCCGCCACGTCCCACCGACGGCGGCGGAGTCGTGCCGGAGCTGCGCGCGCAGCCCGAGGCCGTTGTCGATGCCGCACGCGAAACACGAGCGCGAGATCGGCACCGGATGACTGTCGGCAGCTGAAACGCGGACCGGATCGTCGCTGCTCCTCGAGTGCGACGCACCCGGCGGAGTCACTGAACCTTCGACGAGAGCGCCGGCGTCGTCCTCCAGCACGCACGTCACGCGGCCACGGTCGGGCGACAGCGTGAGCCGAAGCGGCGTTGCGATGGGCACGCGCCGACGATACACGCCGCGCACCGCCGAGCCGTCGGCACCGCCCGCGAGATGGAAGGCCGCGAGGACTGTCCCACCGTGAGCGGTCTCGGGCAGGCCCTGGAACGCGGGATCGAGCGTGAGGAGGAAGCCGTCACCGCGTCGTAGCAACCCACCGGCCAGCGCGGCGTGCGTCGCGCCCATGCGATAATCGCTCGTGCCGGCGATTCTATCGCAGCACCCGTTTCTCCGCGCCACCGTCACGAACTTCTTCTTCTTCCTGAGCCTGAACGTCTTCGTGTTGCTTCCGCTCTACATCCAGCGCCTCGGCGGGACGGAGGTCGACATCGGCGTCGTGATGGGCTGGTACAGCGCCGTCGGGATCGTGTGCCAGCCACTGGTGGGGCCGTGGGTGGATGCGCTCGGTCGACGGCCGTTTCTCCTGCTGGGTGTCGGGCTGCTCCTGGTGTCCACGCTCCTGGTGACGATGACAAGCAGCATCGCCGGTCTCGTGCTCGTCCGCGTGCTCCAGGGCATCGCGTTCTCCGTCTTCTTCGTGGCGAACTTCTCCCACGTCATCGACCTGGTGCCGCCCGCCAAGCGCGGCTGGGCGCTCGGGATCTATGGCGTGTCCGGCCTCATGTCGACCGCGATCGCCCCGCTGATCGGAGAGGGCGTGATCAGGCGCTTCGGCTTTCGGCCGCTCTTCTTCACGTCGGCGGTCGTCGCCGCCGTGGCCGCGGCGCTGGCCTGGGGGACACGCGAACTCAGGCGCGAGCCCGGGCAGCCGGTGCGTGGAGCGGAGTGGGTGCGGGCCAGCATCGATGAGGTGATGCACCGACACATGGCGGTGACGATCTTCTTCGGCCTGGGCACGGGCGTGATCTTCGCGTTCCTGCCCACGTTTGCCGAGAGCCTCGGTGTGCACACGCTCGCGCTGTTCTACACGGGGTACGCCGGCGCCGCCATGGCCGTACGCATCTTCGGCGGCCGGCTCATCGATACGCAGGGCCGGCACGCCGTGATCGTGCCGTCGATGTTCGTTCAGGCCGCGGCCACTGCGCTGCTGGCCAGCGTCGGCCTGCACGCGCTCGGGCCGGGCGCCGCGCCGCTGCCGGTGCTGCCGCTGCTCGTCGTCGCCGGTGTGATGGCGGGCGGCTCGCACGGCTTCCTCTATCCCGGGCTGGCCGCGCTCGTCACCGACGAGACGCCAGCGGCCCGGCGCGGCTCCGTGGTCGGCCTGTTCAGCGCTGTGTTCCTGGTCGGCAACGCGGGCGGCGCGTTCGTCTTCGGCTTCGTGACCCACGCCATCGGCTACGGCTACATGTGGGCGATCCTCACGGCGCTCATGCTGGCCGGCGCCGGCGTGAGCCTGCGGCTGACTCCGGCGCCGTCGGTCGACGACTCCACCGACGACGTGGACGCCGAGTATACTGACGCGCAAGCTCGCGTCCGGCGAATCGCCGTGAATTCAAAGGAGCCATCATGAGTACGCGCTGTCGCGTCTGGATCGTGGCGCTGTCGATGGCGGTCCTGGCCGGCTTGGCGAGTGGCTCCGGGGCCGCGCGCGACCGTGGCGAGGTGACGACGCCCAAGCTCGCCGCTCCCCAGGAGGTCGAGGTCCTGGCCGCCTACCTCGATCCCGCGACCCGAGCGCCGGTCGTCATGCTCCGCGGCAAGCGCGACAAGCGGAGCTTCCCGATGATGATCGGGCCAGCCGAGCTGAACGCCATCGCGATTCCCCTCAACCACGTGACGCCGCCGCGACCCCTCACGCACGACCTCTTTCTCACCCTCTTCGGCCGCCTCAAGGTATCGTTGCGGAACGTGGTCATCACCGACTTCCGTGACGACGTCTACTACGCGGTGCTCCACCTGCAGTCGGCGACCGGTGACCTGACCCTCGACTCGCGGCCGTCCGACGCGATCGCGCTGGCGCTTCGGGCCGGCGTGCCGGTGCTGGTCGAAGACCAGGTGTTCGACAAGGCGGCGGCAGCCGGGCGCGAGCCCACACCGCGGCGGCCGTCGATCTGACGATGACGCAGGCCCTCGACCATCTCGAGTGGGCGCTCCAGCGGCGACTGGAGGACGTGTTCGCCAAGCTCGGCGAGAAGTACGGCGATCTCACCGGTCGCGTGGAGATGGCCATCCGTCCGACCGTCACCTTCGAGGAGATCGGCGGCCTGACGCAGGCCAAGGAGACGCTGCGGGGCTTCGCGACCGCGCTGAGCACGCCGGAGCGCTACCGCGAATGGGGCATCGCCCCACCGAAGGGGCTGCTGCTCTACGGACCGCCCGGCACGGGCAAGGCGATGCTAGCGCGGGCGCTGGCGAGCGCCGCCGAGGCGATCTTCTATCACCTGAAGCTCGTCAACCTCACCTCGAAGTTCGCCGCCAACACCGCCGAGCTGCTCCAGGAAGTGCTGAGGATCGCCGTCGGCGAGGGCCGGGGTGTGCTGTTGCTCGACGAGGTGGACGCGTTGTCGCTCGACCACCTGCTGGCACCGCCGCAGGCGCGCGAGGCGAGCGCGCGCCTGATCGCCGCGCTCGGCGAGAAGCTCGACGCCATGGACCCGTCGCGGCTCCTGGTGGTGGGCGCGACCAGCCGCACCGACGCCCTCGATCCGGCGCTCGTCGCGCCCGGCCGTCTCGATCACCTGGTCGAGGTGACGTTGCCCGACGCGAATGCCCAGCGGGAGATCCTCGATCTGATGCGGGCGCGGACCGAGAAGAATGCCGGCCGCGCGCTCTTCGAGACGCTGGACTACCGGAGCGTCCTGCCTATGATGGGCGGTATGAGCGGCGCCGACATCAAGGAGATCCTGCGCCGGGCCCTCGAGGCGAAGGTGCGCCAGACGGTGCGTGACGGCAGTGCGCCGCTCGTCACGACCACCGATCTGCTCGAGGCGATGGAAGGCTACAAGCGCGTGCGCGGCGTGGTCGAGAAGATCCGGTACGGCCAGTACCTCTGAGCGCGGTGGATTCACCACACGACTTCCACGACGTCGAGACGACACTCCAGGCGATTCGCCTGGAGCTGCACCGCGAAAACCTGGGTGGCGCCCAGGAGCTGGTGCGGGCTGCGGCCGCCGCCCATCCCGACCCGCGTTACGAGGAGCTCGCCGCAAAGATCCGCGGCTGGCTCAGCCACCTCGACAGCCGCGACGCCTACGTGCGGGCGCAGGAGACCCAGTACCGCCGTCTGCGCTGGGACGTCGGCCTCAAGTGGATCGAGCGGCGAATGCGGGTGCTCCTGGGGCGGAAGACGAAGAAGCTGGTGCGCCGTCGTGCCGCCAAGCCGGAGTTCGAGCTGCTCGAGCGCGAGATCCTGGCTCATCGCCCCGCGCGTGTGCTCGACGGGGGCTCCGGCGAAGGCGGCGCGGCGCTCGCGGTCGGCGCCCGCCATCCGTGGCTCCGGGTCGACGGCGTCGAGGTGTCGGAGACGAATGTCACGCTCGCCCGGCAGCTCAATCGCTTCCCGAACGTGACCTTCCGCGTGGGGCTCCTCGAGGAAGTGCACCAGCTCTTTCCGCCGGCCACGTTCGACCTCGTGTATTCGTTCGCCGTCCTCGAGCACGTGCGCGACGTCGACGCCACGCTCGTCTCCATGCTGACGGTGCTCAAGCCCGGGGGCCGGCTCTGTTTCGTCGTGCCCATGCACGAGTTCGTGGCCGCCGGGCCCATCCCGGAATACGAGCCGATCCACGGGTACTGCGATCACGTCCGGATCTTCACCGAAGCCGAGCTGAACTCGCGCTTCGCCGACCGGCCCGGGTTCAGCCTGACGAAGATCCCGTCGGTCCCCAAGCCGGGTGAGATCCCCGACTGCCTCAAGATCATCGAGTTCGGCGCGTTCTTCGTCGCGTTCTCGATGCCGGCCTGATGGTCGCGACGACGACGATCCGGGTCCGCTACAAGGACACGGACTGCATGAGCGTCGTCTATTACGGCAACTACCTCACGTACTTCGAGGTCGGGCGCGTCGAGTATCTGCGCCAGGCCGGCATGACGATCGCGGAGATCAACGACAAGGTCTTCCTCCCCGTGGCCGAGGCGTCGGTGAAGTACCACCGTCCGGCCCGCCTCGACGAGCTGCTGGAGGTACGCTGCTGGGTGGGTGAGCGGAAGCGCGCCTCGTTCCGGTTCGACTACGCCATCGGCAACGAAGCCGGGGAGCGGGTGGCCACCGGCTACACGGTGCACGCCGTGCTCGACCGGGCCACCAGCCGCATGATGGCCATCCCGCCCTGGATGGCCGCGCTGCTGCCCGTCGTTTCAGGCGGCGCCGCCGAGCGTGTATAATCCGCGGTTGTTGATTTCCGTATGATCGAAGTCGAGAAGCTCACCAAGAATTACGGCCCGTTCACCGCCATCCGCGACGTGTCGTTCAGCGTGGCGCCTGGCGACATCGTCGGCTTCCTCGGGCCCAACGGCGCCGGCAAATCGACGACCATGCGGATCCTCTCCTGCTTCATGCCGGCCTCGAGCGGGAGCGCGCGCGTGGCCGGCTACGACGTCTTCCGCGATTCGCTCGAGGTGCGCAAGCGGATCGGCTACCTGCCCGAGAACGTTCCACTCTACGGCGACATGCGGGTCGGGCCGTATCTCGACTTCGTGGCCGAGGTGAAGGGCATCGCGCGCAGGGAGCGCAAGAGCCAGGTGGCCGACGTCATGGATCGCTGCCTGATCACGGACGTCCAGAATCGCCTGATCGGCAAGCTCTCCAAGGGCTATCGCCAGCGCGTCGGGCTGGCCCAGGCCATCATCAGCGATCCGCACGTGCTGATCCTGGACGAGCCAACGATCGGCCTCGACCCCCAACAGATCACCGAGATCCGCTCCCTGATCAAGTCGCTGGCCGGGGACCACACGGTGATCCTCTCCACGCACATCCTGCCCGAGGTCTCGATGGTGTGCAGTGGCGTGATCATCATCAACAAGGGGGCCATCGTCGCCCAGGGGCCCATCGACACCCTCGTCGAGCAGTTCTTCCCCACCGCCCGGGTCCACGTGCAGATCGCCGGGCCCTACGCGGCGGTGCTCGAAGGCCTCCGCCGCCTGCCCGGCGTCCTCGACGTGCACGACGCCGGCCCGCAGGACGGTGCCGCGACCTTCGTCGTCGAATCCGACCGCGGCCGCGACGTCCGGGGCGAGATCTTCCAGCTCGCCGCCCAGCAGAAGTGGGAGCTGCGTGAGCTGCGGCGCGCCGGCATGACGCTGGAGGAGGTCTTCATCCGCATCGTGGCCGGCGAGGAGACGGTGGGCGACGAGCCGCCGGCGGTGGAGCCGAGCGCAGTGACTGCCGAGGGGATCCCGGCCGAGGAAGCGACCGAGCCGTGAAGGTCTGGCCGATCTACAAGAAGGAGATGCGTCTTTACTTCACCTCGCCCATCGCGTGGGTGATCCTGACCATCTTCCTGTTCATCGCGGGCTACTTCTTCTACTCGATCTTCGCCTTCTTCACGCTGGCCTCCATGCAGTCGGCCATGAACCCCGCCATGGCCCGCGACCTGAACGTCACCGACAGCGTCCTCCGCCCGCTGTTCTCCAACATCAGCGTCATCCTGCTCTTGCTCATGCCGCTGGTGACCATGCGGCTGTTCGCCGAGGAGCGGCGCTCGGGGACGATCGAGCTGCTGCTGACCTACCCGGTGCGCGACGGCGCCGTGCTGATCGGCAAGTACCTGGCCGGGCTCACGCTCTATGCGATCATGCTGGCGCTCACGCTCTTCTATCCGCTGCTCGTCGCGTACTTCGCGCGGGTCGAATGGGGCCCGCTCGCCACCGGCTATCTCGGGCTCCTCCTGATGGGCGCAACCTTCCTCGGCGTCGGTATCTTCGCCTCGTCGCTGACCGAGAACCAGATCGTGGCCTCCATCATCACCTTCGGCGTGCTGCTGATCTTCTGGGTCATCGGCTGGAGCAGCGACTACCTGGGAGGCACCTGGGGCCGGGTGCTCTCGCACCTGTCGCTGATCGAGCACTTCGACAGCTTCGCCAAGGGCGTGCTCGACACCCGGGACGTCCTGTACTACGTGGACTTCACGATCGTGGCGCTGTTCCTGACGCTGCGTTCTCTGGAGGCTCGGCGTTGGAAGGGATGAAGCGCATCCTCGACTGGCTGGGCTACGTGGGCATCGCGCTGCTCGTGGCCGCCGTCATGCTCCCGTTCTGGCGTCCGGAATGGCAGCGCGTTCGTTGGGCCCTGGTCATCGTCGGCATCGTCCTGGTGCTGGCCTCGCTTCTCGTCTATGCGCGGACGGTGAGCGGCGCCTTCGGCCGCCGCACGGCCCGGTACGGCCTGAACACCGCGGTCATGGTGGTGCTGCTGCTGGCCGTCGTCGGGCTCGTCGAGGCGGTCTCCTTCCGTCACAACGCGCGCGTGGACCTGACCGAGAACCGGCGACACAGCCTCTCGGCCCAGACCATCCAGCTCCTCCGCGGGCTCAAGACCGAGATCAACGCGGTGGCGTTCTTTCGCAGCGACCAGCCGGGCAAGCGCGTGGCCGAAGATCTCTTCAAGCAGTACGCGCGCTTCGGCGGCAACAAGTTCACGTGGCGCGTGGTCGACCCGGACCGCGAGCCGGCGCTGGCCCGGCGCTACGGGGTGGAGTCCTACGGCACGGTGGTGCTGGAAACCAAGACGCGCTCGGAGAAGGTCACCGATGCCGAGGAGGAGAAGATCACGAACGGCCTCCTCAAGCTGACGCGCGAAGGCAAGCGCACCGTGTACGTCGTGCAGGGGCACGGCGAGCGCGAGCTGACGTCGACGGAGCGGGCCGGCTTCAGTGAAGCGAAGTCGGCCATGGAGAAGGTCAACTACGACGTGAAGCCGCTCATGCTCGCCCGTGAGAGCAAGGTGCCGGAGGACGCGGCCGTCGTCATGATCCCCGGCGCGCGCACCGAGCTCTTTCCACCGGAGCTCGAGGCCCTCGACGCCTACATCGCCCGCAGCGGCAAGCTCTTCGTGATGGCCGATCCGACGATCCTCACCCCCGGCCAGGACGCCGCCATCAAGAAGTTCGTGTCGAAGTACGGGATGGAGCTGGGTGACAACCTCGTCATCGAGCTGAATCCCATCGGCCGGCTCTTCGGCATCGGGCCCGAGGTGCCGATCATCCAGCAGTACGAGCCGCATCCGATCACGCGCGACCTCGCCGGTATCAGCACGCTGTTCCCGCTCACGCGCACGGTGACGCCGGCGGCGACTCCGCCGACCGGGATGACCGATCAGGTCCTGGCCCGCACGACGCCGGATTCCTGGGGCGAGACTGACCGCGCCTCGCTCCAGGCCGGGCAAGTGAAGCCGGATCCTCAGGACCCCAAGGGGCCGCTGCCCGTGGCCGCCGTGGCCACGAAGGACAAGGCGCGCATCGTGGTGTACGGGACCTCGAGTCTCGCCGCCAACCAGTTCCTGAACGTCCAGGGCAATCGCGATTTCTTCCTGAACACGGTCTCGTGGCTGGCCGAGGAAGAGGATCAGCTCGCCATCCGGCCCAAGGAGACTCGGCAAACCCCGGTGTTCCTGACGTCGCAGCAGGCCCAGATGGTCTTCCTGGTGCCGGTCGTCGTCCTGCCCGGCCTCGTCTTGATCGGTGGCATCGTGGCACTGGTCCGGCGCCGCGCCACGAACTGATCTCCGATGGTATGAGCGCGCAGCTTGAGACCTTCACTACCAGCATCGGTGTGACGCCGCTTCGAGCGCCGGCTGTGCCGGCGCAATTCGTTCTGGGGGAGGTCTCCGACTAACGAAATGCGCTGGCAGACGACGGCAATCCTTGCCGCGATCCTGATCGCGGTCGGCGCCTTCTACTACGTGTACGACGTGCGCATGGCGCCCGAGCGTGAGAAAGAGGCCGCGCGCAAGGGCCGCCTGTGGACGATCGAGCCGGCCGACGTCAACGAGGTCACCATCCGCCGGTCTTCCGACACGCTCACGCTCAAGCGCGAAGGCGACCGCTGGCAGATGCTCGGGCCCGTATCGGCGCGCGGCGACCGCGGGCCCATCGACGACGCGCTCACCACGATCGTCACCGCGAAGATCGACCGCGAGATCACCGCCCAGCCGGCCTCGCTGGCCGACTTCGGCCTCGACAAGCCGGCCGCAGACCTGACCCTGACGACGAAGGACGGCAAGCAGCTCGGCCTCCAGCTCGGCGCCAAGAATCCGACCGGAGTGTGGGTGTACGCGCGCGAGCGCGACAAGCCCGCGGTCTTCGTGATCCCCGACAGCGTGCTCCGCGACAGCACCAAGCCCGCGGTCGACTTCCGCGACAAGACGATTCTCTCCTTCGAGCGCAAGGACGTCACCGGGCTCGACCTCGCCCTGCGCGACGACGCCCTCAGCCTGAATCATGTCGAGAAAGGCTGGCGGATCACGCGGCCGCGGGCGCTCGCCGCCGACAACGACGTCGTGAACGATTTCCTCGACAAGCTGCAGAACGCCAGGGTGAAGGAGTTCGTCATCGACGCACCGAGATCGCTGGAGCCGTACGGGCTCGAGCGCCCCACGCGCGTCGAGGTGCACACGGGGAAGGACAAGGACCGCGCGACCAAGACGCTGCTCATCGGTGCGACCGACGACAAGAAGAAGGGCGTGTACGCGCTGCGCACCGGCGAGCAGAGCGTCATGCTACTGCCCGAGGACGTCTGGACGGCGCTGCCCAAGACCGTCGCGGCGCTACGCGACAAGACGGTGGTGGCGTTCGAGCGCGACAAGGTCACGCGCGTGGACGTCGAGAATCCCCGCGGCGCGTTCACGATCGTGCGCGAAGGCGACCGCTGGCAGATCAGCCAGCCCGAGGCGCTGCCCACCGATCAGCTCGAAGCCGGCGCGCTGGTGATGAACGTGCGAAACCTTCGGGCGCAGGCGTTCCTGAGCGACGACGCGAGCGGCCTGGCCCGCTACGTCGGTAGCCCGCAGGTGAAGGTGACGCTGACGGAGAAAGATGCGCCCCCCACGACGATCCTGCTGGCCCCGTCGACGGAGACCCGCGGCAGTCAGGCCACCGCCTACGCCGGCATCGCCGGCCGCGGCCCCGTCGTCCTGGTCGATGCCAAGGCGCTGACCGATCTCGGCAAGTCAATCACCGAGCTGCGCGATCGGAGCGTGGTCGGTGGTCTCGACGCCAAGGCGGTGAAGCGCCTGCAACTGACCCGCGACGGCAAGGCCGTGCTGCTCGAGCGCCAGGGCGATCAGGAGTGGCGCATGCTCGAGCCCACCCGGCGCGCGGCCAATGCCGGCCGAGTGGACGACGTGCTGTTCGGCGTGCGCGCGCTCAAGTGGAAGGAGATCGTCGCGCCGAAGGGTGAGGACCCGGCGCGCTACGGGCTCGACAAGCCCACGGGCGAGATCACGCTCTTCCGCGGCGACGGCACCGCCATCGTCACGCTGATGGTGGGCAAGAAGGACGGGCAGCGGCTCTACGTGCAGACGAAATCGGCGCCGACGATCTACGCCGTCGAGGCCGGGCAGCTCGAGCTCCCGAAGATTCCCGAAGACTTCCAGGGGTAGCCGCGCGTCAGCGCGGCCGGCCGCCGCCCGCCGGCGTCAGGCCAGCAGGCCGAGCGCGCGGTACTTCGGGGCGACCCGCTCCGAGATCAGGCCGAGGCGCTGGAGCCGCGGCATCAGGTTGTCCTGGAAGAGGAAGCTGTTGAAGTGTTTCGTCGTCATCGAGTTGGCGACGGTGTCTTTCCAGATCTTCTCGCCGTCCCAGCCCATCTCGTTCCACACGCTCTGGATCGAGCGAAAGCCCGTGTGCTCGTCACGCGCGTACATCTGATCGCAGGCATTGACGGTGAAGTCCTCGAGATAGGCGCGCTTGTCCGGATCCATGGCCGGGATGGAGCGGCGCAGCGCGAAGTAGCCGAAGTTGACGTGCCGGCCCTCGTCCTGCAAGACGTAGTCGAGCAGCAGGGTGAGGGTCGGATCGGCGGTCTGGCGGCGCATCACGTTGAACGCGGCGATGGCCAATCCCTCGACGATCATCTGCATGCCCAGGAGCTTCAGCTCCCACAGATTGGTGCTGAGGATCTCGTCGAGCACGGCCTTGAGGAGCGGATCGACCGGATAGATCTTGTGGAGCTTCTTGACATAGCGCTCGAAGACCTCGACGTGCCGGCCCTCGTCCACGACCTGGGTCGAGGCGTAGAGCTTGGCGTCGAGCTCGGGGATGGAATTCACGAGCTGGCCGCAGACGACGAGCGCGCCCTGCTCGCCGTGCAGGAACTGGGACAGGCGCCAGGCCGAGATGCGGATCTCGACCTCCTTCTGCTCGTCAGGGGTGAGTCGCGTGAAGAAATTGGTGCCCCGGAACGCTTCCTTCACGTTGAGGACCGGGCCCTCGGTTCCTACCGGCCGCGACCAGTCGATCGCCGTCGAGCCATTCCATTGATTCTTCTTGGCCGTCTCGTAGAGCGTCGTCAGCTCGTCGTGTGTGGGCTCGTAGTCGTAGTCCCAGAGGGTCTCGAGCTGGTAGGTCACTCGTCGGGCCGCGGCTTGGCGTGCTGTGGTCATCCCATCGCCTCGCTAATGAGCTCGCCCCAGGAATGAACGACGGTTCAGTGTCAGGAGTCTAGCGCACCCGGCGAGCGTGCGCTACTATTCGACCGTGGACGATCGAGCCATATATCTCAAGCAGATGGAACTCGGGCCGATGCAGAACTTCGTCTATCTGATCGGCGATCCGGTGGCCCGCGAATGTGTCGTCGTCGACCCGGCGTGGGAGATCGACACGATCGTCGAGACGGTCGCCGCCGACGGCATGACGCTCAAGGGCGCGCTGGTCACGCACACCCATCAGGATCACGTCGGCGGCAGCCTAGCGGAATGGGGAATGCCGGGACGCATCCCCGGCGTCGAAGAGCTGCTCGGCAAGGTGGCCACCAAGGTCTACGTCCACAAGGCCGAGCGCGAGTTCCTCCGCGGCTTCGGCTCCGACCTCGTGAAGGTGGACAACCACGACACGCTCGACGTCGGCCGGCTCACGCTGACCTTCATGCACACGCCCGGGCACACGCCGGGGTCGCAGTGCTTCCTGGTCGACGGCCGGCTGATCTCCGGCGACACGCTCTTCATCGGCGCCTGCGGCCGGACCGATCTGCCGGGCAGCGATCCGAGCGAGATGTACTACTCGCTCACCCAGCGACTCGCCGCACTGCCCGACGAGACGGTCCTCTTTCCCGGGCACAACTACGGTGGGGACTCGTCCACCATCGGCCGCGAGAAGCAAGAGAACCCGTTCATGCGGTACGCATCCCTGGGCGATTTTCTCCGCACGATGGGTGGCGGCCGCATCATCACGCCGTAGCGCTCAGGACGTTCCGCCCGGGAGCCACGCGAGCCCGTACATCAGGCGGTAGAGGTTCACGGTCGTCTCGGCGGCTATCTTGCGTTCCCACGTCGGCCAGAACTCGCGGAGCGCGCCCTCGACGTCCGGGTCAGCGACCTCGAGCAATGCCAGGAACGGTGTCGACGCACTGACCTCGCCGACGATCCTGCGCTCCTCGGTGAGGATCGACGTGCTCGCGCTCTCAGCGACATAGGTCGCCCATGCGCTGACGCCCGCGAGGCCACGCACGGTCGCCGCGGCATCGGCTTCGAGCCACTGGCGCACGTACGGACCGCGGCCCGAATCGGGCTGGATGCGGACCGTCAGCACGTGAGTGGCCACCGCGTCCGTCTCCGCGAACGCCAGGCGCCGGTAGACCGAGCGAATCATCCCGCGGAACGCTGACAGCGAGCGGCGGGTCCATTCAGTGGGATCGTTCAAGCGCTCGATGTACGGGGGACTCGAGAGCACGCTGCTGTCCCGTGTCTCGTAGAGCGTGAAGAAGCGCGGACCGTCACCGGTCACGGCGTAGCGCCGGCCGCGCAGGAAGCCAGGAACGGAGAGGCGCTCGGGCAAGTGCTGGCGTGGATACCACGCCTGGACCTCGTGCTCCCCCGATGGATCCACGTCGAACCAGATCGCCAGCACCGCTCCGCCGATCATCGGCGCCCTCCGGACCTCGTCGTGCCACGCACCTGTCGGATCCGCCCCGTGACGCTCAGCGGGCACGTGGCGTAGTAGACGACCGCGGCGACGACGTCCTCGAGCCGCACCGGCCGCCCGCGGGTCACCGCGGCCCACCGTGCGCGCGAGAAGCCGGCGGGGCGCAGGACCGCGCCCGGGGCGACGCAATTCACCGCGATGTGCCGATCGCGCAGCGCCACCGCCAGCGCCCGGGTCAGCGCGAGGACACCCGCCTTGGACAGCGTGTACGGAATATACCCGGGCCAGGCACCCGTCGCGCCCGCATCACCGACGTTGACGATGTGGCCGCACTCCATCGTGTGCGCGGCGGCCTGACTGGTGAAGAAGGCGGCACGGAGGTTGAGGTCCAACAGGCGATCGTAGGCGGCCGGCGTCGTCGTCGCCAGCGGCGTCCGCACGAAGACGGCGGCGTTGTTGACGAGGACGTCGAGGCCGCCGAGCGCCCGCGCGGCCTCACGGACCAGACGGCCGGCCGCGCGTGGATCGGCGAGGTCGGCGCGGAGGGCCACGGCGCGCGCTCCGGCGGCGGTGAGCTGCCGCACGGTGGTGGCCGCCTCGCGCCGCGAGCGGTGATAGCCGATCGCCACGTCCATCCCACGATGTGCGAGGGCGAGCGCGATCGCCTGACCGAGCCGGACGGCCCCGCCGGTCACGAGCGCATGCCGCCGTTTCTTGACGCGTCCCCGTCGCTGTGTTGTGATCACGAGTGCCTCATCATGGAACGCTCCGGGATCAGGAACTGGCTCAAGGTCCGAATGATCACCGGATTCTTCGTCACCGTCCCTGCCGTGGCCACCGCGTGGATCCTGTGGGTCTTCTGGAGTCGCATCGACGACATCTTCGGTCCCATGTACGAGCGCGCCTTCGGGCGTCCGGTCCCCGGCCTCGGCTTCATGACGGCCGTGACGGTCATCTTCCTGATGGGTGCGCTCGCGCGCAACGTCGTCGGCCGGCGCGTCCTCGGCTGGGCTGACGCCGTCCTCGAGCGGTTACCGGTCTTCGGGCGCCTCTACCCTTCGGTCAAGATGCTGGTCGATGCCTTCTCGCCAGAGCGTCGCAGCGGCTTCAAGGCCGTCGTCCTCGTGCAACATCCGCGCGAGGGCGGTTGGGCCTTCGGCTTCGTGACCAGCGAGGTCGTGGTCGAAGCGCCGACCGGCAAGCAGGAGATGAACACGGTCTTCGTTCCGACCAATAACCTCTACCTGGGCGACGTGATCCTGGTTCCGCGCGCCGACGTCCTCCACACGGGGCTCAGCGTCGAGGAGGGCATCCGGGTCATCCTGTCAGCCGGCACCGTGACCCCGTCCCGCCTGCCGCGCTTCTAGCGCACGGCTCCAGTCCGCGACGGCCTGGCCCAGAGGGTAGAGCTTGCCGAAGAAGAAGTGGTTCGCGCCCTCGATGACCTTGATCTCGGCCGAGGGAAGCCGCCGGCCGAGCGCGTGGAGCGCCGCGACCGGACAGTACTCGTCGTGATCGCCGGCGACGACCAGCAGACGGGCCGTGAGGGAAGCCAGCGCGGCAAACGGCTCGTCGCCCGTCATCGCCACGGGGGGCGCGACCAGGGCCACGGCGGTCAGCGGAGGGGCTTCAGCCCGCTCGCCGGCAACACGGGCGGCCACGGCCGCACCGAAGGAGTAGCCGGCGAGTCCGAGCGGCGCGCCCGACGGCAACACCGAGGCGAAATGGGCGAGCGCAGCCGTCACGTCGTGCCGCTCGTCGCGGCCCTGGCCGTGCTGGCCCGTGGAGGCACCGACGCCGCGGAAGTTGAAGCGCAGCGTGGCCAGCCCGAGCTCCCGGCACACCTCGGCGACCCGGACTACGACTGGATTGTCCATGTCGCCGCCGTAGAGCGGGTGAGGGTGGCAGATCACGACACCGCCCGGGGGGGTAGAGGGAAGGCTGATCCGCGCCTCGAGACGGGCACCATCGCACGTGGCCAGCGTTGCTTCGTCTTCGGATATCATACGGCCGAGAGAATAACGGGGGGCTCCTCTCCCGTCCAATCGATGTGCTGACCTGTTTCCGCACGCGGCGGCGCCTCGGGGCCTACCTCGACGGTGCCTTGGAACCCGGGGTCACCCGGACGGCCGCGGCCCACGTTGCCGGGTGTGCGCGCTGTCAGGCCGAGGTCGACGCTCTCCATCGACTCCGGAGCTCGCTTCGGGAGACCCTGTCGGTAGCGCTTCCGGCCGATTGGACCGGTTTCTGGCCGGGCGTCGTGCGGGGCATCGAGCGTGAGCGGCAGGCGGCTGCGGCACCGGCACGACAGTCGTGGCAGGGTCGACGTGGGTTCAGGCATCCCCGCGTCGCGTTCGGAAGCGCGCTCGCCGCTGCGGCCATCGGGGCCTTAACCCTGTGGCAAGTCATGGCTCCAACTCCTGCGCCGGCCGAGCCGGTCGTCGTGCATGCCGCAGCCTCCGAGCATCCAGGAGCCAGCGTCATGGTGTACTCGCCGCCTGAGCGAGATCTCGCGGTCGTGTGGGTCTTCGACTCCGAGTAGCCCGCCGGGCCGAGAGACTTCGCCACCCCGACGAACTTCTTCTGCCGTCGTTCTCGCTCGTTGCCGAGGCTTGGTCGGCTAGCGGTCTTTGAGGGCGGTGAGACGCTCGCGGGCCATCGGCGTCTCCTCCGCCTGCGGGAAATTGTCGACCAGATACTGAAGACGGGCCTGGGCGACCTGCGGCTGCTTCAGCTCGATGAGCGCGAGCGCTTCCTTGTAGAGTGCCGCGGGCGTCTTCTCGCCGCGCGGATAGTTCGCGACGACCTTCCGAAACTCCTGGATCGCCTTCCCGAGCTCTTCCTGGGCGCGCTCGGCCTGCGCGCCATCGGTGTACCCACGCGCCAGGCTGAAGTGCGCCTCGCCGACCCAGTACTGGGCGTTGCCGGCGAGCTTGTGATCGGGGAAGCGCCGGATGAACTCCCGGAAGTTGGTGATCGCCAGCTGATAGGCGCCCTTGCTGAAGTCGATGTAGGCGGCCTGATAGATGTCCTCAGGCTGGAGCGTCCCGGTCGTCGGTCGCGGAGGTGGCGGCGGCATGGGCGAGCCGGGCGTCGCGGTCTGCGGAGGTGTGCCGCTCGGAGCCGGAACGACGGCGCCCGGACTGGGCGTGGCGCCGGGAGCGGGCGCGATGCTCGACGAAGGCGGCCGCGGCGTCACGCCGAGCTGACGGCTCAGAGCCTCCATGCGCGTGGAGAGCTCGTCGACTCGGCTCGACAGCCCCGTGACGGACGTGGCCAGCCCGTCGAGTCGGCTGCCGAGCGCGTTGGCCTGACGCTCGAGGTCGGCGGCCTGATCGCGGAGGCGTCCATCGACCTGTGGGCCGAGGCCCTCCGCCTGCGCCTTGAGCTGCCGTGCGCTCGCCTGCAGCGAGGCGACGTCGGCCCGGATCTGCACGAGGTCGTGCTGGGTGGCGGTGCCGGTCACCTCGGCGGCGGCAGAGCAGCCTCCGAGCAGGAACACAGCGGTGAGGATCCGAAGCGGCCGCCCCGCCATCGCGTGTCCGCGGTTCAGCGCGGTTTGATCAGGAAGTGGGCGCGTCGATTTTTGGCCCAGCATGCCTCGGTGTGCTCGGTGCAGACGGGACGCTCCTCTCCGTAGCTGATGATCGTGATGCGATTGGCCTGCACGCCTTGGGCGACGAGGTAGTTCATGGTCGCCTTCGCGCGGCGTTCCCCGAGGGCGAGGTTGTACTCGTTGGTCCCGCGCTCATCACAGTGTCCTTCGACGAGGACGAGCATGTTCTCGTGCGACTTCAACCAGGCGGCATTGGCATCGAGCATCTTCGCGTCGGTCGGTCGAATGTCGTATTTGTCGAAGTCGAAGAAGACGTCTTTCAAGTCGGCGATGGCCGTGAAGTCACGCGGAACCGGGCGGGCGCCACCGCTGGGGCTCACGGTCGGCGTCGCCGTCGCGGGAGTGCTCGTGCTGGGCTGCATGGGGGTGGCGCCGGAGCTGGCGGGTGCGCTCGGACTTGCCGGCGACCCGGTCGCCCCCGCCGCGCCCGTCGGTGCTGGTGCAGATGCCGCTATCGTCGCGGGGCGCTTCGCGCAGCCCACCATGACGACGACCAGCACCAGGAGCGCCACGACACTTCCAATGCGACCACGGGTAAACATGATGCCTCCTTGTCCATGATGCACGGATGGGAGCCCGCGCGGCGCTAATCCTATCACGGCAGTCGCGGCGACCAAGAGGGACTTGTCGCTTCCGTCGAGCCGCGGGTGACCGCGATCACCTCCGACGATCCATCCGCGAGCATCGCGTACAGGTGGAACGCGCCGAGACGGTTCGACTGGAACACGAGATGCCGTCCGTTGGGTGCCCACGCCGCGCCCTGGTTGTCGCCGGGGCCGGCGGTGAGGCGGCGCGGATTCGAGCCGTCGGCACCGATGGCCCACAAATCGTGCGTGCCCTGACGGGCCGTGAACACGATGACGTCGCCGCGCGGTGACCAGCGCGGCTGCGTGTGGTGGCCGCCGTTCGTGAGCTGACGGACGCTGACGCCGTCGGCGTCCATCACGAACACGTGGGGGCTGCCGGCGCGGTCGCTGATGAACGCGATCTGCTGCCCCGTCGGTGACCAGCTGGGCTCGGTGTCGATCCCGGCGTGTCGCGTGAGCCGTCGCAGAGTGCCGGTGGCCAGCGTCAGCGCATAGATCTCGGGATTGCCGTCCTTGGACAGCGTCATCGCCAGCGTCTTGCCGTCGGGACTGAAGGCCGGTGACGAATTGATGCCCACGAACGCGGCCAGCGTCTGCTCGGGCCGGCGCTCGAACGGAAACGCGCGGAAGAGATCGGGGTACCCGTTCTTGTACGACGTGTAGGCGAGCGAGCGGGCGTCCGGTCCCCACACCGGCATCAAGTTGATGGAGCCGTTGCGCGTCACCGGGCGGACTCCGAAGCCGTCGTAATCGGCCAGCAGGATCTCCTTGGCGCCGCGCGGTCCGGCCACGTAGGCGATCTTCGTGTCGGCGATGCCCGGCTCGCCGGTGAACTGGAGCACGATCTCATCGGCGATCTTGTGGGCGAGCCGGCGCGACTGGTCGGGCGGCACCTCGAACTTCTTGGACGCGATCAGACGGAACTCCGGGGAGGTGAGATCGTACAGGCGCATCTCTCCGTCGATGCGTGATCCGCGCAGGGCGAGCAGCCCGTGGACACCGGCGTGGGCACCGGCGGCCGCGAAGTCCGTCCACGACTGCTTGAGCGCCGCGGCGTTGTCGGCCGGAATCGCGCCGGTCGCCGCCACCACGCTGAACAGACCGGAGAAGGTCAGGTCGGCGCCGGTGATGCTGGCCAGGAGCTTCCCGGTGGCGGCGGGATCGGCGCCGGTGGTGACGGTGAACTCGGGAATCGCGATGTTGAGCTTCTTGGTGCCGCCGCCGGTGATGTTGATGTAGACGTCCACGCCCTGGGCCCGTGAGGGCGGCGGCGTGGTGAGCGGCGCGGCGAGAGCGAACGCGAGCAGGAGCATGAGCGAAGCAGCGAGCAGACGTTTCACGCAGAATTACCTCGCGCGCGGATCGTAGATGAACTGGAGGCCGACGGTCAGCGTTGGCTTCTCGAATCCCTCGGGCAACGGCGGAAATGGATTCGCGTCACTGATCGCCCGCATGGCGAGCTGGTCGTAGGCCGAGTTGCCCGACGTCTTGCCGACCGCGACCCGCCGTAACCGGCCGTTGCGCTCGATCTCGAAGATGACTTCGGGCTGGCGCCCCTCGATGGCCCGTCCTTCCCAGCGCTCCTGAATTTTCCGGTGGATGGCCTGGATGTACCACGCGTACGGAAAGTCGGCCACGTTGAGCGTCACCGCGCCCGCGCCTTGCGGCGACCCCGTCGGGCTGCCGATCGGTGGTGAGGACGGTGGCTCGACGCGGGCTGGCGCGGTCGGCGGCGGCAGCACCGGCGCGGGCTTCGGCGCGCTCGCCACGCTCGGTAGCTCCTTGTCGCCGGGACGAGGCAGCGCGGGAGTCGGCGTTCGATCGGGCAGCGCGGCGCTGCGCGACGGCAGATCCCGAACCGGCATGTCGCGCACGGGCGGCAGCTCGTGCGCGGGCGGAAGCTCCCTGGGCGTCGCCGCGGGCTCGTTCGGCCGTGGCGGCAGCACCGGCTCCGGACGCGGCACGCCGACCGCAGCGACCGCCGGGACCAGATTCACGACGTAGGTCTTGGTCGGAGCCGTCCGCCAGATCGTGGCGCCGACGACGACGCCGACGATGAGCACGATGTGCGCGATCGTGGAGAGCGCCAGCGGCCCGAACGGAACACGCAAGCGCCGAAGCGCGGGACCGAAGCGCTGGGGGCCTGCCCCGAGCGTCATGACCGCGGCCGCCATCTCAGCGCTCGCGAACCGGTTCCGTCACCATGCCGAGTCGTTCGATTCCCGCCCGGCGCACGCGGTCCATCGTCTCGACGACGGCGCCGTAGGAGAGGCCGGCGTCCGCCTTGAGATAGAGCGTCTTGTCCGTCCGGTTCTTGAACGCATCACGGAGGGCCTGCTCGAGGGCGCCGGCCGTGAGGCGCTTGTCGTTGAGGAAGAGTCCTTGTTCCTTGGTGACGGTGAGGACCATCCGCTCTTCGACCGCGGTTGGACGCGACGCCGCTCGCGGCAGGTTGACGTCGATGCCGCGATACATCATGGGCGCCGTCAGCATGAAGATGAGCAGGAGGACGAGCACCACGTCGACCAACGGGATGATGTTGATCTCGGCCAACGAGGTGCCGACGCGGCGCGAGCCGTCGGCGTCGTCCAGCTTAAAGGCCATCTTTGACGGAGCGCGTGACCTTGGCGCTGGCGGTGGGGCGGGCCAGCAGATTGAGGACGTCGAGGGCGAAGCCATCCATCTCGGCCGACCAGTGCTTCACGCGATTGACGAAGTAGTTGTAGCCGATGACGGCGGGGATCGCCGCGCCGAGACCGAACGCGGTGGCGATCAACGCCTCGGAGATGCCAGGCGCTACCACGGCGAGGGAGGCCGATCCCTGCTGGCCGATGCCCTGGAAGGCCGCCATGATGCCCCACACGGTCCCGAAGAGCCCGATGAAGGGGGCCGCGCTGGCGGTGGTCGCCAGGAACGGCAAGTAGCGCTCGAGGCGCGAAACTTCGTGGCCGGCTGCGCGCCGCATGGCGCGCTGCGCGACCTCGACGCCGACGCCGCCCACGTCGTCCACGTCATCGAGGCTTTCCTCGAGCCCCGCGACCTCCTGATAGGCCGCCGCGTACAGCTGGGCCAACGGACTCTCGCGATACTTCTTGACGGCGGCGTGCACCGCGGTGCCGCGCCGTCCCTCGCGATAGATCTTGAGGAACGCCAGCGTCTGGCGCTTCACGCGCCGGAACTGCCACCACTTCTCCACGATGAGCGCCCAGCTGATGATCGAGAAGCCGAGCAGGATCAACAGGACGGTCTTGGCGACCGGCCCGGCGCTGAGAACCAGATCGAGGATCCCGTTGTGGAGGGCGTCCGTTGACGGCACAGATGCTCCTTAAGCTTTCCCCCATATTAGCAAAGAGCTCGCGCATCCGCGGTATAACGAGACGTGCGGTATCGTCCGCCCCGAGGCGTCGTCCGCTGGCTCGCGTCCATCGTCGTCGTCACCGTGGCGCTCTTGCCCGTGCCGCGGCCCACCACCGGCCAGGTCGTCTCCGACGCACGCCGTGCGGTAGAGGACTTCGTCGCCCGCTTCGGCGAGGCGGAGATCAGCGACCTCGTCGTCACCCAGACGCTGACGCTCTATCACCCCGATGGCCGCCACCCGCAGTCGACCGGCGAGCAGCGGCTCTTCGTGAAGCTGCCGAACCGCCAGCGGCTCGAGC
>WNGG01001644.1_pt1 | contig 33525 bp, 38 predicted proteins | sample 5400661 | NCBI WGS metagenome assembly WNGG01 (sample SAMN13153372, study PRJNA577476) | soil metagenome | isolation source: 100 cm soil or saprolite under Garry oak tree replicate 1 | place: USA:California | collected 2016-06-15
ATCGCCTTCGCAAAGGCCGTGAAGATGGACATCCTCGGCGTCATCGAGAACATGAGCGGCTTCGTCTGCCCTCATTGCGGCAAGGAGACGGACATCTTCAAGGTCGGCGGGGGCGAGGCGGCCGCGAAGGAGCTCGGGCTCCCGTTCCTGGGTCGCATACCCTTGGATCCCCGGATCGTCATCGGCGGCGACGCGGGCAAGCCGTTCGTCCTCGAGCATCCGGACTCCGAGGCCGCGAAAGCCTTCCGGGCGATCGTGAAGAATCTGAAGCCGCACCTGAAGGAATCAAAGCCACGGCCCACCGGGCCGTTGGTCAAGTGACGCTACGACCACCGCGCGACGACGGCCTCGATCTGGGGTCGGGCAACCGCGCCGAGGATGCCGTCGACCAATGTCCCATCTTTGAACAGGAGCATGGTCGGGATTGACGTGACGCGGAACCGTTCCGCGGTGCGCGGATTCTCGTCGACGTTCAACTTCCCGAGACGCAGCGCCGCCGCATGGGCTCTCGCGACCTCCTCGAGGATTGGAGCGACCCGATGGCATGGGCCACACCACTCCGCCCAAAAGTCGACCAGAAGGAGACCCGCTCGGCCGACCTCTCCATCGAATGTGGCGTCGGTGAGCAGAATCGGTCCGGTCCAAGCCGCGACAGGCTTCGGTCCCGAAGTGGCCATCAGCTCCCGCAGCTTCCGGGCACGGATAGCGGCGAGTTCCGGGTCATCCACAGGGCGAGGACCTCGGCAGCCCGATAAAAGGATTTGTTGCGGCCTATCGCGAGAGCTTGGCCACCGGCCCGAATTCCTCTGCCATAGAGCCGAGGAGGCGTACCTCGCGCCGGACGAGGGCGATCTCACGTTCGTTGAAGGCGGTCGGGTCGAACGGGACGAGTAGGATCGCCTCCCGCATCGCGACGGACTCGTTCAGGTCGTGCAGGAGCGCGAGGACCGATCCGAAATCGTTGTGGGAGACCAGGTACTCGAGGCCATCGAGCAAGACGACGCAGTGCTCGCTGACTTCGATGAAATGCTCCACGGCGAGGGCGACCTTCTCCGGAGGACTCGGCCGGACCGCGTTCTTCTCGGTCGCCACGCGGCTCAGCCAGAGGATCGGCGTCCGCTCGAGCCCGTATTCCGTCATCACGGCCTTCGGCGCGCGACGGGTAATGCACAATCCCTGCGTGCCGTGGGTGACGAAGTCCTTGAAGATCTCGAACGCCTCGCTCGCATCCCTCTCGAGGACCACGTAGGTGTACCCGCGATCCAAGGAGTACGTCGGCTTCGTGAGCAGGTGGGCCTCCGCCTCCGGGACGATCAACTCCTGCAAGAACGACTTCTCTCGGACGGCAAAGGCGATCAGCCCGACGAGGGCCATCTCGACGATGAACCCCGGGGCCCGGAGGTCCACCCCGATGTTCGGCAGGAGGATCTCGAACAGCAGCTCGCCGACGGCGAAGCCGGAAATCCCGAAGATGACGAGGAACGTGTCCCGGCGGACCTCTTCGCCCGGGTTCGTCCGCCGCATGTGGACGATGAACCGGTACGGCGCGTACAAGATCAAGGTCGCGACCGCGAAACCGTTGACGAATAGGAAATATGGCTCGAAGGAGATGATCGTTGGGTTCGCCGATAGCACCTGGACGGGGGAGACCCAGATGGCGACGATCGTGACGACCATGATGAATACGTAGAACACGTACGAGTTCGGGAATTCGTCCGTCATGAAGCGCCAGAAGTCCTTCCGGGTCGAGATCCCGGGCGTCGTCGCGATTACGATGAACGCGCCGATCGTGATCGCGAAGAGGTAGTCGAACGTCGCCTGGACCCGTTTCGAGAGCTTGATCCCCTCGGTGATCGAACCTTGCAGCCCTTGCCCCGGTTCCGTGATGTAGATGCTGATGAGGACATTCGCGATGACGGCGCAGACAAGGAGGGAAATCGCGAACAGGAGGACGTGCTTCTGAAAGGCCCGATGCGTCTTCTGGCGGGCGACCGCGACGATGATCAGGCCCGACAGGAAGAGCGCACTCGCTGCGCTCAAGTACGTGACGACACTCGATGTATCCGCCAGGCACGCTCACCCGCAGGGAATGTGCGATACGTCCCCCGGACTCTATTTAAGCCGTCTTCGCTCGTTATCGGAACCGATTTCGCAAACCAAACTCCCGGTTGTTCCGGGAAATAAGAATCACGTCGGAGAACCGACGAGCCCTCTTCATATGGCCCTCGGACCACAGCATCTTCGACCGACATGCCGATTCAACCGTCCATTCCCCTTGGGATCAACCCCGACGACCTCGATCTGCTCTCCAGGACCGTCGTGCGTCTGGGCGGGTACGCGGAGGGCCTGTTCGACTTCCATGACTTTGGCTTCGACAAAAACTCCTTGCGGGACCATATCACGAGCGTCCACGCGACGCTGAAGCGTCTCAAGGACGCTTCGCCGCCGGGAGGCCTGCCGCTCCGGCCCCCGAATATCCCGGCGGGGGCGTTCTGGGAGGACCAAGGCGAGGTCTGGAACTACCTCCAGAGCTTGCGTTTCGCGGCGGGCGCGACGATGGTCACGGAGCAGTACAGCCCGTACATGACACCGGAGAATGTGCAGCGTAGCATGACCGCGAAGATCTTCCGGGAATGCGTCATTGGAATCTTGGACGACCTGATCGACAAGGGGAACTACTCGTATCTGGAAGCAAAAGAGCTCCACCACATGGTCCTCAGCTCCATGCTCGACCCGGACTTCGAGCCGACCAGCTTCACGAAGCGACTCGTCACGATGTTGCGCCAGGAACACATCCCCTTGTTCGACCTGATCAGCAGCACCGTTCGCGGATTCAACATCCTCTGGAACCTGTCGCCCCACGGCCACGACTACTTCTACCAGATGGAGATTATGGACGAGCGGGTGGCCTTGGGCCAAGCCCTCTCGATGTTCGAAAAAGAGCCGAACTTTTCGCTGGTTCGGATGGAGCGGATCGGGGAGAACTTCTATGCGCCGGACGACTCGATGAAATGGTGGGAGCGGCTGGCAAGCCACATTTCCGCAGCGAGTCGGCACAACATCATCGACATGGCATTCACGGATCGAGTGTACGATCTACCCCGGATGAAGAACTTCCTCGCGGGGTGGTACTACTACGACTCGGCGATCACCCTGCTGGACCACATCGTGAGCATCCACCACGACCTCCGGAATGGAATCGCGAATCTCTCCCTCATCGCGATGCGGGAGAACGAGCTCCGCGGGCTGACCTCGATTCGGAACTATAACCCGCACCTCACCATCGAGGACTACGATGGCCAGCTTCAGCGCATCGCGGACCTGACGTCGAAGGCGATTCGCCTTGCGACATCGGACATTCAGGACGAGACGCTCGTCTACCCGTTCATGACGATCATGATGCCCGTCGTGATGATGGCGGATTGGATCGGCAACCGCGACGACATGATCCACACGTTCCTCGAAGCGATCGCACCGACGATCAAGCGCGTCGCCAGCAACGGGACCGTGCCCACCCGGGCGATCATCGAGGTCGCAGGCGAAGCGGCCCGCGGTCAGTAGTTGCCGACCGAGTCCATCGCGGTTTCTCCCGAGCCGGCGGCCGTCCGCGGGCGGGCGGCATCATACGCCGGAAATGGTTATATAAGCCGGGGCGATAGCACGAATTGGGAGAGCCTTGACGACCCCTTCCCTGGATTTTGGCGTGGCCCCGGAGATGGCCCTCGTCGAGGCGAAGATCCGACAGAGCATCGTTTCCGAGGAACCCCTCCTCCATGATATCGCCCGGTACGTCATCGAGGCGGGCGGCAAGCGCATCCGGCCGATGGTCACCCTCCTCGCCTTCCGGGCCCTCGGCGGCACGGACGCCGCGCAGGCGATCGACCTCGCCGCGGCCCTCGAGCTCATCCACTCCGCGACCCTGATCCACGACGATATCAACGACGGCGGGGAGATGCGCCGTGGGCGCCTGACGGCGTACAAGAAGTTCGGATTGCAGAACGCCCTGATCACGGGCGACTTCCTGTTCGTCAAGGCGTTCGGGATCGGCGGCAAGTTCGATGCGGAGATCGTCGAGCTGACCGCCGACGCGTGCGCCGCCCTCGCGGAAGGCGAGATCCGCCAGAAACGCCACGCCTTCGACGTCGCCGTGACGCACCAGGAGTACCTCGACATCATCACCCGCAAGACGGCGTTGCCGATCATGGCGGGCGCGAAGATCATCGGCCTCATCGCCGGCGCACGCCTCGAGGACATCGACGCCGTCGGCGAGTACGGCCTGAACCTCGGGATCGCCTTCCAGATCGTGGACGACATCCTCGACGTCGTCGGAGACGGCGAACGCCTCGGGAAGCGCACCGGCACGGACCTCCGGGAAGGCAACGTGACCCTCGTCGCGATTCACGCCCTCAATGACGGCAGCTCGATTGACGTCCGCTCGCTGGAGCGCTTGATCGCAAAGCGTCGCAAGCGGGAGGAGGACGTCAAGCGCGGCCTCGCACTCCTCCGGGACTCCGGGGCGATCGAGAAGGCCCGCGCCGAAGCGTTCGGGTTCGGGCAACTCGCGAAGAAGGCCCTCGACCCGCTTCCGGAGAGCGACGCGAAGGCGAACATGGTCCAGCTCGTCGACTACGTCCTCTCCCGCGACCGGTGAGGGGGCGGCGCGATGCCCTCGCCTTACGACGTCATCGTCGTCGGCTCGGGACCCGCGGGAGCCACGGCGGCCCGGTACGCGGCCCGACGGGGCCTGAAGGTCCTCCTGGTCGACAAGCGCAAGGAGATCGGCGTCCCGGTCCAGTGCGGCGAATACGTCGCCCACAACGAGGAAGTCCGCGCGATCTTCCCCACCGTCACCGACCTCGACGATCTCATGCAGGTCCCGTACCGCGTTCGCGAGATTGACACCCCGGTCATCCGGATCTGGTCCCTCGCGAAGTCGGTCGGCCTCGAGTGGCCGGTGTCGGCGCCCGCCATGAGTGCGACCGCGGACGGCGAGTTCAGCGACGCGACGGACATGTTCTTCGGCAACCTCGCACCCGGCGGGTACGCGTGGATCATCCCGAAGGCCGGATGCGCGAACGTCGGCCTGGGCACCTGGGAGCGCTTCCGCGGGAATTTGCGGGAGCTGTTCGACAAGTTCGTCGCGGATCGCCGCCTCGAGCCCGGCAAAGCGACAGGGGGCTTCGTGCCGGTCCTGGGGCCGCCGCCACGGACGGTGAAGGACAACGTCATGCTGGTCGGCGACGCCGCCGGCATGGTCATGGCGACGAACGGCGGCGGCAACAACGTCGCGATGATCGCAGGCCGGTACGCGGGCCTGACCGCGGCGGATCATCTCCTCGACGCCACGCCCCTTGACGCGTACGAGTCCCGATGGCGGACGGCGGTCGGCGGGCCCCTGGCCGAGGGCGTGCGCATCAAGCGCTTCGCCGACCGGTTCTTCGGGTCGGACCGGCTGCTCGATGTCGCGATGGTCCTCCTCGGCCGCCGTCGAATGGCGCGCGCGATCCGCTGCCAGCGGCTCTTTCTCCTGGGCAGCGCGAAGGTCTTATAGCGCCTCGGGCCATCGACGGCGGAACCGATGGACTTCCAGTTTCTCGGCGGCGCCTCGGAGGTCGGCCGCCTCGGGATGATCCTGAAGAAGGGACCGACTTCCCTCCTCTTCGATTACGGGCTGCTGCCCCGCGACCCACCGCAGTACCCGATGCCCGCGCCTCCCGTGGACGGGATGTTCATCAGCCACGCGCACCTCGATCACACGGGGATGATCCCGTGGGTCACCCGACGCCAGGATGTGGACGTCGTCCTGACGCCGCCGACCGCAGATGTCGCGGATCTCCTGCTGGCGGATTCCCTGAAGATCGCGGACGCCGAGGGGTTCGACGCGCCGTTCGATGACGGCGACCTGCGGACGGCACGGCGCCGATACCGGACGATCGACTTCGGGGACAACGTGGACATCGGCGACCTCGAGATCACCGCCCATCCCGCGGGCCACATCCCCGGCGCGACGATGTACGAGGTGAACGGGACCGAGACGACCTTGTTCACCGGGGACCTGCATACGCTCACCACCGACTTGGTCAATGGCGCCCGTCCCGTCCACTGCGACACCTTGTTCATCGAGTCGACGTACGCGGGCCGGCAGCACCCGGAGCGGCTCAAGTCGGAGCACGCTTTCCTGCGGAAGATCGAGCAGGTCGTGAACCGCGGCGGCCTCGCGCTCGTCCCCTCGTTCGCGGTCGGCCGGACGCAGGACGTGCTCCTGACGCTCGCGAAGGCCCACCACGAGGTCTGGCTGGACGGGATGGGGAAGAAAGTGAATTCGATCTACGTCGAAAACCCGGAGTATGTCCGTTCCGTGAAGGCGCTGCGAAAGGCGATGAATCGAACCCATGTCGTGCGAAACCATCGGGAGGGCGAGCTGGCCCTACGCGGCGAGGTGATCGTGACGACGAGCGGGATGCTCGACGGCGGACCCGTGCTGCGGTACCTCGAGGTGATCCGCGAAGATCCGCGGAGCGCAGTGCTCCTGACAGGCTACCAGGTCGAAGGGACGAACGGTCGGCGGCTCGTCGAGGAAGGGGTGATCGACCTGTACGGCGTCACGGTCGACATCAAGTGCGAGTGGCAGAAGTTCGACTTCAGCGCGCACGCGGGCCACGATGACCTCATTCGCTTCATCGAGGGATGTGACCCGCAGCGCGTGGTCCTGATGCATGGAGAGAACCGCCAGATTCTCGCCAACGCCCTCGAAGGCCGCGAGGTGCTCTTGCCTCAGGAAGGGCAGTGGCATTCGTTCTGACGGTGCGACCGAAAGGGTGACACTCGGAGTACCGAGTGTCATCGCCGTCTAGCCTAGCCAGGCTTGGCCCAAGCGAGGGAAGTCATCATGAGGGCGCTTGCGATCTGCTCTGTGCGTGGGAATGGATCCCACGGTGCGACGCAAGATTCGAAACCGAGCCCTCTTGCTATGGGCGCTGGTCCTCGGTCCATTCATCGTCTTCTCGATTCCGAGCGGTCCTCCTCCTTCGCCCGCGGCGATTTTCTTTTGGTTGACGGGTGAGGTTGCTGCCGCCGTCCTCGCCCTGCCCCTCGCGTTCGCCCTCAGCTACGCGGGATACCGGCTCCGTGTTTGGCGACAGGAGCGAATGCAACCGCAGCGCTCTTCCGAACGAGTACCTCCTGGGGTTCCCTCCCCTTTCCGGTTTGAAGGGAGGCGATGGAAGCCGTCGGTTGGCATCCTCTCGTTTGTCCTAATCGTCATCGTCCCGATCTGGCTGTTGCCCGTGCCGAGCCAGGCGATTCCCAGCGCGATGGCCCAAGTGGTTCGCTGGCTCGGGTTGGCATTGGCTGCCTTGGCGGTGCCCGCTGCGTTTCTCGGAGTTCGTGAGGTCACATACCAAATCGACGACCGGGGGATTCATGTGCGGCGTGCGGTACGGCGCAGGAGTTTCGATCTGTCGTGGGAAACCATCGCCCAGGTGGAACACCCGCAGCTCACTGCAATTCCGTCGAGACTCGTTGGATACTCTGCATCGAGAATGAAGACATATGGGCTGAGGACGAAAGACGGCGTCCTCAGTGGAATCGTAAGACCATCTGCAGAACTCGGGGTTGTCTTAGGTGAGGCATTCGAGTCCGCGCTGCTAGGTTTCGCGGCAGGACGCGGCGTTCGAGTTGTCGACGTAGCCTGGCGAGCGACGGTGACATGGAAACAAGGTCGATGACAACCGGCGGGCCGATTGTCCCCCATGGGCTAGATTCCCACGTTCTTTGCGATCATCGCCCGGAGAGCTTTGCCGACGTACTTCAGGAGTCTCGGGTCCTCTTTGATAAGGGCCCAGCCGACTTTCGAGGGGAAGTCGATATCCCCCTTCTTTTCGATGAGGCGCAACATCTCGGGGCTGTCGAAGATGTCGAAAAGTTCCTCGAACTGGTCGTCCGAGAGTTTGCTGAAGCTCTCGTGGATCGCGAGGTCCTTCCGCAGCTCTTTGCCGATCGATTTCGTCCAAGCCCGATGGTACCGATGGAGCACGCGTGCAGAGAAGTCACCGGTCTCCAGCGCCTCAATTGCAGTCTGAGCCGCGAAGCTCGAACACGTGAGTGCAGTGAAGATGCCGCCACCGGAGACGGCCTTCGCCTGGCACGCCGCGTCTCCCACGACGAGAACGTTATCCGCGTAGGTGCGGCGAGGGAACCCGAGGGGAATGCCCCCCGCGATGTAGAGGATCGGCTGGGCGCCTTTCGTGTACTGCCTCACTTCGGGGCGGGTCAGCATCTTCTCCAGGTAGGCGTATGCGTTCCCTTCGCCGACGCACAAGCCTACCCGGGCGGTGTCGCCGCTCGGGATGATCCATCCGAAGAAGCCCGGCGCGATCTCGTTCCCGATGAACAGCGTGACGAATCCCGGATCGCCTCGGACTCCGGTCATCTCCACCTCGAAACCGACGTTCGAGCGGACGCCATCGCAGCCGACGAGCAGCTTGGCGTGCAGTTTCCGCGGTTCTCCGTCCTGGTCGATCGAGATCTCGACGCCGCCGTCGTCGCGACGCGCAGCTTGGGCCTGAGCGCCCAGGAACGTGTGGGCGCCCTTCCGCACCGCATCCGTCGCGATCGCCCGGTCGAACATCGCGCGTTGCACGACGACTGCCTGCGTATCGTGGCCGTCGATCACGAGCCGTCGGCCTGATGGCGAGAACAGCTCGGCTCCGTGGACCGCGCCGATGATCGTTTCCTTGCAATCGACGTACTCGAAGACCCGCGGGGTGACGAGGCCGCCGCACTGGATCGGCTCCCCGATCTCGCGATGTTCCTCGACCAGGGCCACATCGTATCCGGCCTGGGCGACTTTTCCTGCCAGGTAGCCGCCCGCCGGGCCGGCTCCGATCACGACGACATCAAAGGAGCGCGCCGAGCTGACCACGTTCCGGCATCACTCCTTCAGATTCATGATGATCTCGAGGAAGTTCTCCAGATGCCTCGAGAGCGACGCGTTGTCCGTGTAGCCGCACGCGGACAGGTCGGGCGCCGCGATCAACGCCGCGGAGCCGTCCACGATCACGTCGGTCGCGATGAGGCCTTTGCGGTTCACGACGCCCGCCCCTTCCGGGATCTTCTGACCCGGCTCCGTGATGATCGTGAACCGGATGCCGCGGGCGATCGCCTGCTCGATCTTCTTCCCCACGTTCTCGCGGATCTCGGAGAAGGTCGGCGTCGAGACGATGCACGTCTCCGACGACTGGTCAATCAACTCGCCGATCTTCTCGAGGACGCGCGCCTTCGTGACGATCGTGTAGACGAGCTGCGGCTCCCCTTTCGAGCGCAATACCTCGTGGAGCATGTCGAGCCTCGCGAACGTGTCCTCGAGGTGGTCGATCACGCGTCCTTTGACCTTGCTGGGCGCCTCCGGCTTAAAGATCGTCGGCCGCCCGCGGGTGGAGATGGCGAAACCTTTCTGGCACAGGCTCTGCAGGACCTTGTACGCGGACGTCCGGGGGATCCGCGCCGTCTCGGCGATCGTCTCCGCGCTCCCGTAGCCGTGGGCCACGAGTGCGATGTACCCGCGGGCCTCGTACCCGGAGAGGCCGATCGACTCGAGCGTCCTGGTGGCCCGCTCGAATTCCTGCTCGAGGTCGACGCCGCCCGCGAGCAGCGTCGACAAATCTTGCGGAACCACGGGGCCACGATACCCGAGGGCGGTTTTTATCTTTTCGAATCGGCGGGCTCAGTGTTGGATATCGAAACGCGACGCAAGCCTTTATCCCACGGGAGCCTTCCTTGGCGGTCATGGGTTCGGCGCGCCCAGCCGCCCTCGCTGTGATAGCCTTCCTCCTGATCTTCTGGAGCGTTTTCACTCCGGCGGTCGGCCAGAATCCGGCCGGCCACATGGTCGTCTCGACGGACTACGAATTGTTCGGGACCTCGGACCTGAATGGCGGCGGACACGTGACGTGGACGCTGACCGGCGCGAAGGCGGCGGATCTTCGCGCGAGAATCGTGGGCATGTTCGACACGTACGGTCAGATTCCTCGGGGCTTCCCCTTTGCCGGCACGGCCGGTGCGGCGAACGGGGACGGAACCCTCCAGCCGCTGGAAGGCGTCCGGTACACGGATCAACTCGAAAACGTCCTCGAAGACTCGGGCCGCGGCACGATCGTCCAGTACATGCAGCTCTTCCCGTTCGACCTGAGGGAGAAGAACAGCGCGGATCCGGGCCTCGGATTCGAACGGAGCACGTCGGGCCTCGCGAACACGAACGTGAGTTCGTCCGGCGACGTCGAGATCCGCTTCCTGTTCGAGGCGAATTCGACGACGCGCTCCGCGCGGGTGTCCCTGCCCTCGTCCGCGTTGGCCGACTCGCTGTATCGGATGTTCGACTACGAGGCGGTCCAGTCGCCGACACTCACCGCCTCGGGTGCGTACCCCGGATCATGGCCGTTCCTTCTGGAAGGCGGCTGGCACATCGTGACGACGAACGGCTGTCCGCCGGCGGTTCCCTCGCCGTGCGCGGTTCTCTGGGCAGGGGACAACGCGACCGGGACGTATGCGAACAGCGCGGTCGCGGCAACGCGGACCACGGCCGATAACCTCCTCGCGGGCACCTCAGCGATCTACGTCCCGTTCGACCTCCGGTACGCGACGCAGGCATGGGCCACGTTCAACTACACGGGCCAGGTCGCGGATCCACAGGACCGGCTCCGCCTCGAGATCGCTCACGCGCCCGCTTTCACCGACTGGGCGAACCTCTCGTTCGGTGCCGGCACGACGCTGCCGACGACCGCTCCCGGGGTGTGGGCCACCGCGAACGTGAGTCTCGCGACGTACCTCGGCGGTGCGGTGCGACTCCGGTTGAACTTCACCTCGGATGGCGCGGGTCGCGCCCGAGGGTTCTTCATCCGCGACTTCGGGCTCCACGCGCCTTCATTCTATGACGGCGAGGTCGACCAGGCGGACACCCATTATCTCGTTGGCCCGCTCAGCTTCTCCGCTCCGGTCGTTCGAACCGGGGGGCTGCAGGTGATCCGGACCCCGGGCGGGGAGATTCTCCTGTACAGTTCGTCGCGAAATACGTCGGCCATCCCCAGCGAGACGATCCGCTACGCCTCGTTCGACGCCCTGGAGAACCCGCAGATTCTGTTCGCCGTCATGCTCGTCGGCGCGTACGCGATTTCGCGGCAGCAGCACGATGCGTTCGTCCGGTATCGCGAGTCGTACCCCGCCACCTATCGTCTCGCCGTCCACAAGGCGAAGTGGCTCCATCGGCTCGGCGGCCTTGCCATCGGGCTCCTGATCCTCTTCTACTTCGTCCCGACCGCGACCTGGATCCTCGGCATCCGAGTCTTCGTCTCTGGGTTCGCCTACTGGGTGCTGGCCATCGCCTTCGCCGTGATGCTCGGATTCGGCACGCGGGCATACTACTCCGGCCAAATCGCTCGGGCGTCGGCCGCCGCGACCGAGGAGACCCGAGTGGTCGTGAAGAAGGTCGCGATCCCGACGGGCCCGGCCCAAACGGGAGGCGTCCTCGGGACGTGTCCCCATTGCCAGCGGGAGATCCTCGCGACCGATCCGGCGTATCGATGCACGTGCGGCGTCCTCTATCACCTGTCGTGCGCGGCGAGCCTGACCCAATGCTCGAACTGCCGCACAGCGATCGCCGTGGAGGCGGACCGCACGACCCCGGAGGTCTCGATGCGATGCCAGTCGTGCGGGGAACTCCAGACGGTCCCGGTGGGAACGGATCCGCGCGTGGCGCCGTGCTCGAACTGCAGTGAGTTCCTCCGTCATCTCGACGAAGGCCGGCGCTACCTCGTCGTGGCGAGCAACCCCGCGATCGGGTTCGCATGGTTGCGCGATCTCACGAAGATCGGTCGACCCGCGCTGTGCATGACCTCCGCCGCCGTGGAGCGGATGCGCCTCGAGTTCGGTGTCAAGGAGGTTCCGATCGTCCAGGTCGCAGGCCACGCGGCGGGCGCGATCGACCCGAAAGACCTCGATCCGATCGGCTTGAGGTCTATCCTCCAGATCACGCGGGAGCGGAAGGGCGGCGTGATCTTGTATGACGGCCTCGACCAGATCATCGCCGAGTCCTCAGTGGCCGATGTGATCCGTTTCCTGCGGAAGGCGAACGACATGGCCTTCGTGAACGGGGTCACGGTGATCGCACGCATCGCCCCGGGGGTGCTCGCGGAGCAGGAACTCACGCGACTCAACGCGGAGTTCGATGAATACCTCGATCTCTCGGCCCAACTCTGAACGGCATCACTCCGGGCCGCTCCAGCGCACCCCGATCGAGTGCTCGATGCCCAGGTGGTCCAGGATCCGCGCGACGACGAAGTCGACCAAGTCGGCAATCCGTTTCGGCTGACCATAAAATCCGGGGGACGCCGGTAGGATGATGACGCCGAGTCGAGCGAGCTTCAGCATGTTCTCCAGCGCGATCGCGCCGACCGGCGTTTCGCGGGGCACGAGGATCAGTTTCCGATTCTCCTTCATCGCCACCGCGGCGGCCCGGGTGACGAGGTTGTCCGCGATGCCCGCCGCGATCTTCGCGAGGGTGGTGCCGCTGCACGGGACCACGACAACAGCGCCGAAACGGGCCGAGCCCGACGCGGGCGCCGCCGCGAGGTTCTCATCGCTGTACACCGACCGGGCACCCGCCGCGAATTCCTTCGTCGAGAGGCCCGTCTCGATTTCGATGACTGCCGCGGCGTCTTTCGTCGTGATCACGTCGGCGCGGTCTCCGAGGATCTCGATGAGGCGCCTGGCATATTCCACGCCCGAAGCGCCGGAGACAGCGACGAGGACCCGAGGTTCGGAAGACACGCCTGTGAGAGGCGCCGAGTCCAAATGAAGATTCCGCGGGATGGGACCGTCGCTTCGTCATGAACTCACTGCATCTCGAATTCAACCTTAAACAAGGTTAAGGGCCAGGGATTTGCGGAAAGGACAAGTCCCCGACGCGAGTCCGCGCGTCATGGCGCACGGCACGATTCGTCGGTCAACGCTCCACGACTTGGGTTTGCTCGTCCGCCACCGCCGCGGGATGTGGAAGGACATCGCGCAGTTCTCGAAGGCGGACCTCGATGCGGCGGATCGCGCGTACCGCCGCTGGGCGGGCACGCAGATGAGGGCGAACCGCTTCGCCGGCTTCATCGTCGACATCGGCGGTCAACCTGTGGCGAGCGGATGCGTCTGGATCATGCAGGTCCAACCGCGGCCCAACTGGAAAGGAACCGAGGCCGCATACCTTCTGTCGATGTACACGGAACCGGCCCATCGAGGGCAAGGCCATGGAGCGCGGATCGTTCGCGAAGCGATTCGATATGCGAAAGGTCGGGGAATCCATGTGATGCTCCTCCATGCGTCCCCGTTCGGCGAGCCAATTTACCAGCGCCTCGGCTTCGAACGAACGAAGGAGATGCGGTTGTTCCTGGACAGCGGGAGGCGTCGTCCGCGCATTCCCGCCTCCCGGAAAACGCTTCGGCGTAGCCGATGACGGCGCCCTCCCGGAGAGCACGCAAGCCTTCAAATACGACTTTGATTTATGAAGCGCGAACCGACGCGTGTTCCTGATGACGACCGCATACGATGTACCTCCGGTCCTCTTGATTGAGCGCCTCAAGGAGAAGCTGCAGGCGGAAGGCAAGATCAAGCCGCCGGAATGGGCGGCGTTCGCCCGCACGGGCGTGAACACGGAGAAGGCGCCGGTCCAGAAGGACTGGTGGTATCGCCGCGTTGCCGCCGTTCTGCGAAAGGTCTACTTGCACGGGCCCGTCGGGACCTCCCGCCTCGCGGCGGAGTTCGGCGGCCGCCGGGACGACGGCTCGGCCCCGTATCACCCGCGAAGCGGTTCGCGTTCGATCGCTCGGGAGGCGATGCAGCAGCTCGAGGCGCTGGGTCTCCTCACGAAGACCGACAAGAAGGGACGCTCGATCAGCGCGGCGGGCCGCAAGCTCCTCGATTCTCTCGCCCACGAAATCCTGATGGACCTCGCGAAGACGAACCCGGAGCTCACGAAATACGCCGGAGGCCCGTGAGCCCATGTCGATGGACGAGGACGAGCTCGACGCGATCCGCCGGCGGAAGATGGCGGAGCTGCAGCAGGCCCAGGTGCAGGCCCAGGCCGAGCAGCAGTACCGGGAAACGCAACAGGCCCAGCGGCAACAGATCCTCCGTCAGATCCTGACGCCCGAGGCGCGGGAGCGGCTCGGCCGAATCGAACTCGCGTACCCCGAGCTGAAGGAGAACATCGAGAACCAGCTCATCGCGCTCGCGCAAAGCGGTCGCGTGCAGCGGATGATCGACGACCCGACCCTCCGGCAGATCCTGGAGCGCGTGATCCCCCGCAAGCGGGACATCAAGATCGAGAGGCGCTGACCGTGGCGCGGAACAAGCCCTACGCGAAGAAGCTCCGACTCCTGAGGGCGGTCAAGTCGAACCGCCGCGTCCCCGCCTGGGTCATCCAACGCACGAAGCGCCGCTTCACCCGCCACCCGAAGAAACGCTCCTGGCGGCGGAACAAGCTGAAGGCGTGAGGACATGGCTGAGCAGGAAGAGGAGCGCATCATGGTGATCCCCTTGCGGGCCGCCTGGGCGGCCTCCCGCACGGACCGGACGCCGCGGGCGATCAAGGCGATCCGGGAACACGTTCAGCAACACCTGAAACCGGACCGGATCTTTATTGACGACGTCTTGAACGAGTACTTGTGGAAGCGCGGCCGCGAGCATCCGCCCCGCCGGATCCGCGTCAAGGCGATCAAGTTCGAGGACGGCTCCGCCGTGGTCTCCCTCCCGGAGGACTGAGGGACCCATTTGCTTCGGCGGCTCGAGATCGCGGGGAACCCGTACATCGGCGTTTTCTGCGCGGCGAACGACGAGCTGCTCATCGTGGCCCGGGACGTCCCGAAGTCCGCGATCCGCCACATCGGCGGGGCGCTCGAGACGTCGCCCATCGTGACGAGCGTCGGGCACTCGACCGTCGTTGGCTCCCTCCTCGCCTTGAATTCGAAAGGCATCCTCGCGTCCCCCTTCATCGAGGAGGCGGAGATCGAAGCGATCGGCGACGGGGTCTATCCGCTCCCGCATCGATTGAGCGCGGTCGGGAACAACGTCCTCTGCAACGACTACGGGGCGGTCGTCCATCCCGGCTACGACGACGAGGCGGTGGCGTTCATCGGAGAGGTCCTCGGGGTCAGCGTGGTGCGCGGGACCGTCGCGGGGATCAAGACGGTCGGCAGCGTCGCGGTCGCGACGAACAAGGGCGTCCTGTGTCATCCGCACGCGCGGCCCGGAGAGATGGAAGTCCTGAAGTCCACGCTGCAGGTGCCGGTCGTCATCACGACCGCCAACTACGGCGCCGCGCAGGTCGGTGCCTGCATGGTCGCGAACTCCCACGGTGCCGTCGTGGGTTCGCGGACGACGCCCATTGAGCTCGGTCGAATCGAGGAAGGACTCGGGCTGTTCTGAGCACCTCCGTTTACAAACCATCCGACAAGTTTGATATATCATGGGATAGCTAGGTCTCCTGACGATGAAAACCCTCGTCCTCTGCGTCGATCGGGATAACGACATCGGGATCAAGACCGGCCTCCGCACCCCGCTCGTCGGTCGCGACGAAAATCTGGCGGCGGCCACGAAGCTCGGCCTCGCCGATCCGGAGGATTCCGACGTCAACGCGCTCCTGAGCGCGGTCTCCATCTACGACGGCCTCCAGAAGGACAGCGCGGACGCCGAGGTGGCGACGATCTGTGGCGACGTCCGCGTTGGTTCCGTGTCCGATCTCGTCCTGACCAAGCAACTCGACCAGGTGCTTGAACAGCTCCGACCGGACCGCGTGTTCCTCGTATCGGACGGCGCCGAGGACGAAGCCTTCTCGCCGATCATCGGCTCGCGCATCCGGGTCGACCATGTTCGCCGCGTGTACGTCCGGCAGACCCCGACCGCGGAATCCCTCTACTACACGATCGGCCGGCAGCTGAAGAACCCGCGCGTGCGCCGCAAGATCGTGGCCCCTCTGGGATTCGTCCTCCTGCTGTTCGGCGCGATCTACCTGGCCCTCCCGAGCCTGGCATCGGGCCTCGCGCTCATCCTCGCGGGCCTCTATTTCATCATGATCTCGCTGCCGTTCCAGAGCGTCGGAGATGTGTTCAAAAAGGGCGGCGAGATGTACGAGCGCGTCCGGGATTCCGTCGCGAACGGGAACCTGGGGATCTTCTTCAACGTCGCCGCGCTCATTTTGATCCTGGTCGGGATCTTCTTCGGAGCGGATACCGCGACCCGGAACGGCGACACGTACGTCTCGCAGTTCCTCTGGTTCGTCATCGGCGCGGTCTGGTGGTTCGTGATCGGCACGTTGCTCTTCGAAGGCGGCAAGGTCATCAGCGCGTACCTTCGGCATGGACGGGCCCCCCGACACGCGGTCGCCGTCGCGGTGACGTTCGTCGCCCTGGGCCTCCTGATCCTCGGGATGACGCAGATCCTCCAGACGATCCTCGGGGAGTACAACCCGGCGGCCTCCCTGCCGCTCATCTACCTGAGCATCGGCCTCGCCCTCTTCCTCGTGGCGGTCACGGGCCTCTCGTACCGGACGCGAGGGGAACGCTCCGATACGCCCGATCAGGGCTAGCCGCACCGAGGGGTCGGATGGACTTCGAGACGTGGCAGCCGTTCTACGAACAGATCCTGAAGGACTTCGGTTTCTCCCGGGAGAAGGACGAAGCGGTTGCGGTGGAGCTCGACAAGATCCTTGGCGGGAATCGGGTTCCCGACTCGAGCCTTCGGAAGATCATCCGAGGCAAGGAAGTCACGGTGGCCGGAAACGGTCCGAACCTCGAGGAGGAAATCGGGGAGGCCCGAGGCGTCCTCTTGACCGCGGACGAGGCGACCTCGGTCGCGCGCGGCAAGGGACTAGTCCCGGCAATCCTGGTCACCGACCTTGACGGGGACGTGGCGGATCAAGTGAAAGCGAACGCGGAAGGGACGATTGCGGTGATCCACGGCCATGGGGACAACGGCCCCGCGGTCCGGGAGTGGGCGCCGCGGTTTTCCGGAGCGACGGTAGCGACGACGCAATCACGGCCCCTCGGAGGGCTCCGGAATTTCGGCGGCTTCACGGACGGAGATCGGGCAGTGTTCCTCGCGGATCACTTCGGCGCCGCGCGAATTCAGTTGGTCGGCTTCGACTTCGAACGCCCGAACACGAAAGACGTCGATCGCCGGACCAAACAGCGGAAGCTCGATTGGGCGTACATCCTCCTCGGCAGCCTCGATCGGGACGAGCTCGAACTATGAAATGGGCTTGCGGGCCTTCGCGGTTCGCCAGCTGAGGATCGGTTCGCGGGCCGCCTGGACCTCGTCGACTCGCGCCACGGAGGTGTTGTGCGGCGCCGAATGCAACGTCTCGGGATCTTCCCTCACGATCTTCGCCAGAGCATCGACGAAACCATCGAGCGTCTCTTTCGTCTCCGTCTCCGTCGGCTCGACCATCAGGGCCTCTTCGACCAGATGCGGGAAGTACACGGTCGGCGGATGGTATCCGAAGTCCATGAGGCGCTTCGCGAGGTCGACCGTGCGCACGCCCTTTTCCGCCGCGAGCTTTGCGGCACTCGCGACGAACTCATGTTTCCGGAGACCGCCGAAAGGCACATCGAGGACGTCGGTGAGCCGGTGGCGGATGTAGTTCGCGTTCAGCACCGCACGCTCGGAGACTTCTTTGAGCCCGTCTCCGCCCATCCGGAGGATGTACGCGTACGCTCGCACCAGGAGGGCGAAGTTCCCGTACCACGCGCGGACCTTCCCGATCGACTTCGGTCGGTCGTAGTTCAGGTGGTAGCCGCGGCCGTTGAGGCCGATGACCGGGACCGGCAGGAACGGCTCGAGCGGTTTCTTGACGCCGACGGGTCCGGCTCCCGGTCCGCCGCCGCCATGGGGCGTCGTGAAGGTCTTGTGCAGATTGAAATGGACGATGTCGAAGTTCATCTTGCCGGGCGAGGTGCGGCCCAGAATCGCGTTGAAGTTCGCGCCGTCGTAGTAGAGCAGGCCGCCGGCGTCGTGCACGATCTGCGCGATGTCCAGGACATGTTCCTCGAAGATTCCGAGCGTGTTCGGATTCGTCAGCATGAGGGCGAGCGTCTTCGGACCGGCGGCGGCCGCGAGCGCCTTCAGGTCGACCCGACCATCTTTCGACGGAATCTCGATCAGGTCGAATCCGAGCATCCCGGCCGAGGCGGGGTTCGTGCCGTGTGCCGTGTCGGGAATGATGACTTCGTGCCGCTCCTCCCCGCGCTCCCGGTGGTACGCTTGCGCGAGGAGTAGGCCGGTGTACTCCCCCTGGGCGCCGGCCGCGGGCTGCAGTGTGACCGCGTCCATCCCCGCGATCGTTGCGAGGAGGCCTTGCAGCTCGTACAGGAGACGGAGCGCCCCTTGGACGGTCGACTCGTCCTGGTCCGGATGGATTCGGGTGACCGTCGGAAGGGCCGCGAGCTCCTCCGTGAATTTCGGGTTGAATTTCATCGTGCACGATCCGAGCGGATAGAACCCCGTGTCGATTCCGAAGTTCATCTGCGAGAGCCGCGTGAAGTGCCGGACGACGTCATGCTCCGAGAGATTCGGGATCGCGAGTTGCTGGCGTCGGATCTTTGCTGGGACGAGGTCCGCGAGGTCGACGTCCGTGTCCGGGGCGGACCGCTTCTCCATCAGGAGCGGCTCGTCCCAATAGGCTTGGCGGAAGTTCACCGGAACGCCTCCAAGGCCCCGAGCAGGCGTTGGACCGCCTCCGGCGTGTGGCGGCCCGTCGTGGCGAACAAGGCAGCATCACTCAGTTCCGGGAGCTGACGGGTGAGGGGCAATCCACCGTGGATCCCCTTTTCCAGGAGGGCTCGATGGACGGCGGAATAACCTTTCTTCCGTCGAACGACGAACTCATTGAAGTGCGCTCCGTGGAACAACGGGGCTTCGAATCCGGCGATCGCGTCGATCGTCCGGGCCAGTTCCCGCGCGCGACGAATGTTCTCCGCGGCAACCCGACGGAGGCCGTTCGAGCCGAGCACCGCCACGTAGGCCGCGGCGGCGACCGCCAGGAGGGATTCGTTCGTGCAAATGTTCGACATCGCCTTCTCGCGGCGGATGTGTTGCTCCCGGGTCTGGAGCGTCATGCAGAAGGCGCGATGGCCTTTCGCGTCCCGCGTCAAGCCGATCACGCGCCCCGGCATCTTCCGGATGTGGGCCTGTCGACACGCGAAGATCCCGAGCAGCGGACCGCCGAAGTTCATCTGGGTGCCGAGCGGTTGGCCTTCGCCGACGACGATGTCGGCCCCGAAGTCGCCCGGAGGGCGGACGACCGCCTGAGCGATCGGGTTCACGCCGACGACGAGGACGCCGCTCGTCATGGCTCGAATCTCCTCGAGTTGCTCCTCGAATCGTCCGAAGAAGTTCGGGTTCTCGACGTAGACGCCGCAGACGTCGGGTGAGAGGGCCGCCTTCAACTTCGCGAGATCGAGCATCCCGCTCGCGCGGTCGTAGTCCACCTCGCGCACCTCGATCCCGGTGCCGAGGATGTAATTCGCGACGACCGCGCGGCGATTGTGCCGCAAGGCTCGTGGAACGAGGAAGATCCGCCCGCCATGGATGCGATGGGCCATCCGGGCCGCTTCACCGAGCGCCGTCGAGCCGTCATACATCGACGTGTTCGCGGCGTCCATTCCGGTGAGCTCGCAGATCAGGCTCTGGTACTCCCACAGCGCTTGGAGTAGGCCCTGGCTGATCTCCGGTTGGTAGGGTGTGTACGAAGTGTAGAATTCTGAGCGGGAGGTGATCGCCCGCACGCTGGCGGGAACGAAGTGATCGTACAGGCCTCCTCCGAGGAAGGTCGGCATCTCGACGACCGTGCGGTTCGCCCCGAGCATCGACGTCACCCGCGCGACGACGCGGTCCTCCGACAACCCGTCCGGGATGTCGAGCTTCGGAATCCGCACGCCTGCGGGAATGTCCGCGAAGAGGTCGTCGACGCTCCGGAGGCCCATTTCCCGGAGCATCTCGGCCTCATCGGAGGGCATGCGGGTGCTGCTGAAAGGTAGGCGACACTTAAGGGTTTTGAAGGGGGCGGTCTCTACGCCGACACCGAGCCGTAGGTTCGAAAGTCGGAAACGAGTCGCAGGCCGGAGCCCGCCTCGACGATCGCCGCGGCTCCGAATCCGATCGAGTTCTTGTACGCCTCCGACGGTCGTTGCCCCTGCAGCGACGCGGTGACCAGCGAGAACAGCGTCCCGTGGCCCGCGACTGCCATAGTTTGGCCGTCGCTCGACTTGGCAATGCTCTCGAGGCACCGCGAGCCCCGGACGGCGGCCTGCGCCAACGATTCCTTGCTGGGCGGGATGTAGTCCTGGATTGCCCAGGCCTTCTTCTCCAGTGCGGCATATTCCGGTTGTGGGATCCCCGATTCATCGGCCGACCATTCTTTGAGGCAAAGTCGCTTCGAAATGGAAACTCCAAGAGCTTCCGCGAGGATAATAGCGCTCTCAATGCTGCGTCGCAACGGGCTCGCGAAGACGGCGGCAGGTCGGCTTACGGGCCATGCGGCGGCGAGGCCTCGGATCTGTTCCTCTCCGCGCCGCGAGAGGGGCGCGCGGTCGAAGTTCGACGTGTACAGAGGGCGGACGATTTCGCCGTGCCGTACGAGGACCAGAATCGCGGTCACCCGCGCGCGCCTCCCGAGACGACGCCAATCACGCGAATCCGATCGCCGTCCTGCAAGACCGCGTCGGCGGGAATCGGTGCGTCGCCACGAATCAGGATGTGTGCGTCCGGCGCAAGCCGAAGCATCCGGAGGAGATCGAGACCTCTGGCGGCGGAACCCAGCTCGACGGACTCCTCTCGCCGACCGGGGAGGATTTCCGCGGTGATGTGCATTGAGTCGTCGAGGACGATTCCTGACTTAAGAGTTCTCCCGCAGCGGCGAACGTCGGAACACTTATCCGAGACATGCGTCTCAGGAGCCTCGCTGCCCAGGTCGCCTAGTCCGGTAGGGCGGCGGTCTCGAAAACCGCTGGGTTACCCCTCGCAGGTTCAAATCCTGCCCTGGGCGCGTCTCATCGGGGCGCCCGAAATTCCGTGACGCCCTCAGATCGCCTCGTGGCGTGGCCCCTTTCCCCTTCGTCCCGGGCCTTCGCGGCCGGCCCCTTCGCTGAGCATACGATTTGCAGAAGACGGTCTCCACCTTTCAACTGATTTTAGCACGCCCGCCCTCAGATCGAAACCGCCAAGCGAGACCGTAGAGAAACGCCGTGGCGGCCGACCCAATTACGATGTTCCAAAAATAAATCGTGCTGAGGTAGATCGTCAGGGCCGTCCACACTACCGCGAGGATGAGAGAGAAAAACGAAGGGGTGAACCTGTAATTGTTCGAAATGATCTCGAAACCCCTCATCGGCGTCCGGCTTTTTTCGTCGGGACCACCGGCCATTCGCAAACTATCGACGACGTCGCTTGATTCGATGAGAAGGCCCACTGCCTTTGCGGCGACGCGCACGCCGACGCGCTGCTCGGGTCATCCGGACTTCCTTGCGCGCCATCGCAGACGGGACGTCTCTGGCCTATTTGAATCCTCTTCGCGACATCGCCGCCAGGAGGCGGAGGACACCGCGTGCCTTACCAGGCAGATTGATCTCGTCGAACTTTCTGTAGACTCAATCTTATGTGGCTCTGTCGCGATTACGGCGCGACGCAGGTGTGCATCCATATCACCCGACTGTTTCGTTCCGTCACAATCCCGGGCGCGTCACAACGTTGCCTCTAGTGGGTGAGCGATTGGCAGACCAACAAACAGGGGCGCCTGGCGCGGGGCGGCTACGCAACGGGGCGCGCGCCTGGTACGAAAGCCTGTCCCCGCTCCGCATCCGAAATGTCCGGATCTACCTTTCCGGCCAAGTCATCTCCCTCATCGGAATTTGGATGCAGCAGACGGCCCAATCGTGGGTCGTCTGGGAGCTGACTCACTCCGGCACAGCGTTGGGCATCGCCGCGATGCTCGCATTCCTCCCGACGTTCTTCCTCGGACCTTGGATGGGCGTCTTCGCCGACCGCTGGGACCGACGTAAGGTCCTCATCGCAACCCAGACCTCGGCAATGATCCTGGCGTTCGTGTTCGCGATCCTCGTCCAAACCCGCGTCATCGCATTGTGGCACGTGTTCGTCCTCGCGACCCTGCTCGGGATCGTCAGCGCCCTCGACTTCCCCTCGACGCAGGCGTTCATCGGGGACATCGCGGGCATGTCGCGCGTGCGCGAGGCGATCATCCTCAACACCTCGATCTTCCAGGTGAGCCGGATGATCGGGCCGGCGCTCGCCGGCTGGGGGATCGGCTATCTCGGCGTCGCCTCCGCGTTCTGGATCAACGGGGTCACGTTCCTCGCGGTCATCGCGAGCCTCCTCGTGATTCGCGGGACCCAGGTTCGTCGAGCCTCGACCGGTCGTCCGCTGCAGGAGTTCCGCGAAGGCCTCGCGTTCCTTCGCAAGGAGACGCGGGCGCAAGACCTCCTCGCCTTCAGCGTCATGGTCACGTTCTTCGGCATCTCGAGCATCATCATCTTGCCCGCGGTCGTGTCGCTCGTCCTCGGCGGCGGCGCGGACATGCTCGGCTTCCTCCTCGCCTCCTCCGGCGCCGGTGCGTTGGTCGGCGCCCTCGTCCTGACGCCGCTCGCGCAGCGGGCCCGCCGAACGGGAAGCATGCTCGCGACGAACGTCGTCTGGAGCGGCGTGTGGCTCGTCCTGTTCTCCTTCACCCGCACCTTCGTCTTCACCGCAGCAACAATCTTCTTCGTCTCCCTGACGATCCCCGTCGTCCTCACGACCGCGAACGGCCTGCTCCAGATCCTCGCTCCGCCGGACATGCGCGGCCGGTTGCTGAGCATCTACCTGATGATCAGCTTCGGTGCGCAGCCGATCGCGGCCCTCCTGATCGGGGTCGCGGCGGATGCGTTCACGCCGATGGGCGCCATCCTATTGAACGGGGTCCTGATGATCGTCGCTGCCGTCGCCCTGGTCGGGCTTCGGTCCGGACTCCTCTCGTGGGAGGCTCGAGCCATGATCGCGGGCGCCTCGACCGGGCCGCCAGCGCGATAGGCGCTTCACGTTGCCCACAAGGGTCGAGAGGACGGACGCCTCCACCGAGTCCAGCCCTTGGGGGATGGGGTCCCGGTTTCGCCAGGTGTTCCAGAGATAGATGCCGAGGGCTGCGACCACGAGCGGAATGGCGAGCACGACGAGGTCCAGTCCCAGCGGAAGGCCGAAGAGCCCGGACGACTCCACGCCGAGGGGCTGCGACACCGCCTCGTACTGGCCCACGGAGTCGTTTACGAACAGCCAGACGACGAACCGCCCTCTCGCTTTCCAGGCGTGAGAGGCCGTGCATCCGGAGGCCCGCGAGCCGTCCCCGAAGTCCCACGTGCAATTGTAAGGGCCGATCCCGCCGTTCGGATGCGCGATCAGCTGCGCGGTCTCGCCCAGGATCGCGGGCGATGGACCCACCTCGAAGCTCGCGGTGAGGGCGATGACGATCTCGAGCGTCTGCATCGACGTCGTGTTGTTTCCCGCCGAATCGGTGAGGGTCAACGTGACGTTGTACGCTCCAGTCTGGTTCCACGCGTACGACACCGAACACCCGGTCCCGAAATTCCCGTCCGCGAAGTCCCAGGAACAGCGGTACCCGCCGGATCCGCCCCCGCCTGTCGCGACGAGGTAGACGGTCTCGTTCTCCCCGGCGACCAAGGTCGACGCGACGAACGAAACGGTCAGCGGTCCTCCCGGCGGGCCGAGGTTCATCTGTACGTCGACCGAGCCGTTCTGCCACGTCTGGTTGCCGCCGGAGTCCCCCATGGAGAGATTGACGACGAAGTGGCCCGCGGCCGTCCACGCATGGGACGTGGTGCACCCCGTCGACGTCTTCCCGTCCCCGAAGTCCCAGGCGCACGCGTACCCTCCGGATCCGCCGTGGCCCGTCCCGGAGAGGGTGATGCTTTCGTTGACTCGCGGGAGGGAGGTCGATATCGACAACGTCGCGCTGAGCGGCACCACGGGAGGCGAGCTCGCGGACGAAACGGAGATGAGTGCCAGGGACGTCGACCGGCTCGCACCGAGGGCGTCCGTCGCCCGGACCGACGGCGTGTAGTTGCCTTCCGTCGCATAGGCATGGGAGATCGTGGGACCGGCGCCGGACGTGCCGTCCCCGAAGTCCCATCCGTACCCGTACGGATCGCCGCCGCCACCGGTGGCCGTTGCCGTGAAGTCGAAGGCCGTTTCTGTGGTGCCGGACGGGGGCGTGGCGGAACCGGTGACCTGGATGTTCGAGATCGTGACCGACGCGGATCCGGAGGTCGTCGCGCCGTTCCCGTCCGTGACGACGACCGTCGTCTGGAACGCTCCCGTCTGCGTGTACGTGTGGGTAATTTGGGCTCCCGAACCCGTCGTCCCATCGCCGAAGGACCAGGCGTACGCGGTGAAGGTCCCGGGTCCACCGGTGGCCGAGGCCGTGAATGTGATGTTCGAGCCGGGCGCGGTGGCCGCGTGGTTCGCTGATGCGGTCACGGAGGGCGCGGGGCTAATCGCCACCGACGTCGAGTCCGTCGCGCTCACCGATGTCGCGTCGGTGACGGTACACGTCACGGCCATAGTCCCGGTCAGTTGGTAGGCGTGGCTGACGACGGAGCCGCTTCCAGAATTGCCGTCGCCGAAGGTCCAACCATAGGCATACGGTGCGGTCCCTCCAGACCCGCTGCAGGTGAACGTGATCGACTGTCCGACATCAGCCGCGGCCCGTGGGGAACTCGCGCTGGCGGCGAGGGGCGCGGGCGGCGACGTCACGGTCACGCCCTGGGTCTGTGCCACCTTGCTGCCGCCGAGTGAATCCGAGGCCGTGACGAACGGCGAATAGCTCCCGCCCCCCGAGTAACTGTGCGCCACCGAGGAGCCCGTCCCGGTCGTCCCGTCGCCGAGCGTCCATGCAAAGGCGTACGGAGAGCCGGATCCACCGCTCGCGGATGCGGTGAACGTGAACGTCGTCGTGGTGTCTCCGGTCAGCGGAGATACGTCCGCGGTGGCCGCGATGTCGGAGATCGTCACCGATGTCGAGTCGGAGGCGGTCCCGCCGTTCCCGTCGGTCAGCGTCACGGTCGCTTGGTACGAGCCGGCTTGGGAATACGCGTGCGCGGTCGGCGCACCGGAGCCGGACGAGCTGTCCCCGAAGTCCCACGCGAACGAATAGGACCCGTCTCCTCCTGAGCTCGCTGCATCGAAGGTCAGCGTCGTGCCCGGCGCCGCGAGATTGTGGTTGACGGACGCGGTCACCGAGGGATTCGGACTGACGACGACATTCTTCGAGTCGGTCGCGATCCCGACCAGCACGTCGGTGACGGTGCACGTGGCGGTATACGTCCCGGTGGACCCGTAGGTGTGCGAGACCGTCGGACCGGCCCCGATGTCGCCGTCCCCGAGGGTCCAGGCGAACACGTATGGGGGCGTCCCGCCCGAGGCGGTGCACGTGAAGGTGATGCTCTGGCCGAGATCGGCCGCGGGCGGGTCGGCGCTGACGGAAGCGCTCAACGGATCCATCGGTGTCGGGTCCGGACCGGCCCGGAGGGCGCCCAAATCCGGACCCGCGCTCGCGTGGAGAAATGCCGACCATGGTCCGCTCCATGCCGGAACGAGGGCGACGGCTAGCAATATCACAAGGGCTGCGATGCTCCCGGCCCGAGCGAGGGGTGCCATCCGCATGATCCCCGACGCTTCGAAGCCGGAAGGGACGTATTAGTAGGGCACATCACGAAATGTGTTCATTCGTGTTCACTGGAACCCTCCCATCCCGGTTCCGCGACGTCGGGGTTCAGACTCCGCGGATCCAAAGGGGGCAGAAACTCTAATGACGACGGCCCTCATGTCGCGCCATGGCCGCCCCGTTCGGCAAGCTCCTCTACCTTTACGTCGGCACCTCCGATTTCGAGCGGGACCTGGAGTATTACACGAAGGTCTTGGGCGCGAAGGTCGTCTGGAACCAGCACGCGTTCGGCGCGAAGGTGGCCGCCCTTCGGCTGTGCCAAGGCACCCAGTTTCTGCTCGCCGACCACCGATCGGCTCCCTCCATTTTGCCGCTCTTCGAGGTGAAGGACCTCAAGGCGAAGGCCAAGGAACTCCGATCGCGCGGGTGGAAGTCCGAAGGTCGATCCTTCGAGGTCCCTCCCGGCCCGTGCGTAGTCTTCAAGGATCCGAGCGGGAACGAGCTCGGGCTCCTGGAGAACGTGCGACCGAACGTGATGGGCGAAGGCTTTGAGGACTAGGACGGCGCTCCGCCGTCGTCACGAGGTGTGGGAATGGGGATGTTCGAGCACCCGAATGCGGCCCTCGTCGAGCGGCTGTACGCGGCCTTCGACGCGGGCGATAAGGAGTCCCTGAAGAAGCTCATCGCGGAGGACGCGGTGTGGCACGTGCCGGGCTCGACCGAAGTCTCCGGGGACCATCGCGGACACGAGGCCATCTTCGCGTACCTCCAGAAACTCGCGGACTTGAGCGGCGGGACTTTTCGGGCCGAGCTCATCGACGTCCTCGCGAGCGACATGCATGCCGCGGCCTTGGCGGCCGCAATCGGGGAGCGCGGAGATCGGGTCCTCGAGCAGACGTATCTCCTTTTCCTGCGGATCGAGAACGACCGGATCGTCGAAGCTCGGTTGTTCAACGAAGACGAGGAAGCGTTCCAGGCGTTCTGGGCCTAAGGGCGCTTGAGGATTCTATTGCGGCAGCAGCCGCTCCGCGACCGACCGACACGTCGGCTCGTCGCAAGCCGAAATTGTGACCGACCCCGCGGGAACTCGCTCAACAAACCCCGCGGAGGCCTTGAGGTCGCCATGATTGCAGACTTGCAGAATGCGTACGTCAATGCAGTGGAACGGGTGGGAGTCAGCACGGTCAACGTGAGCACGGCGGGAGCCGCGTACGGGCCTCCCTTCGGGCGACCGTGGCCGCGGCGGGGATTCGGCTCGGGCGTCCTCCTGGATGCGCAAGGCCACGTCCTCACGACGCACCACGTCATCGACGGGGCGAACAAAGTGATCGTGACCTTCGCGGACGGCCGGGTCCTGAGCGGTTCGGTCGTCGGCGGAGACGATGAGACCGACGTCGCGGTCATCAAGGTCGACGGCCAAGACTTTCACGCCGCGGAGTTCGCGAACTCCGACCAGCTGAAGGTCGGCCAACCGGTGCTCGCGATCGGGAATCCGTTGGGTCTCCCCGGCGGGCCGACGGTCACGTCGGGCGTCATCAGCTCGCTCCGGCGGAACCTCTCGTTCGGCCCTGGAGACGGGCTTCCGGTGATTCAAACGGATGCCGCGGTGAATCCGGGCAACAGCGGCGGACCCCTGGTCGACTTGCAAGGCCGCGTCGTGGCGATCAACACGGCGACGATTCCCTACGCGGAAGGCATCGGGTTCGCCATCCCGATCAACGCGGCGCTCGGTGTCGCGCGGCAGATCCTGGAACACGGACATGTCCAGAGGCCGTGGCTCGGCGTCGCGGGTTACGACGTGGACCGACGCGTCGCCGCGTACTACGGCATCGCGAGCCGCCAAGGCGTGTTCCTCGCGGAGGTCACGCCCGGATCGCCCGCGGAGGCGGCGGGCCTCCAGGTCGGCGATGTGCTGACGTCCCTTAGCGGTCGGCCCCTCAGCGGGGTCGCGGACCTCGTGGACGGACTCCGAGAACGGGCGATCGGCGACCCGATCGACATCGAAGCGGAACGCCGGGGCGCGTCCTTCCGCGCGAAGGCCAAACTGGCCAGCCGGCCATTCTAGGCCCAAACCTTCAAAACCGGTTCCACGATGGGCGGACCGATGCGCCCGCTCCACCCGGAGACGTGCCCTCGGTGCGGCAAGCCGACGTGGAACTGGTACTATCTTTCGACTCGGATCTGGATCGAGTGCGAGCACTGCGGTTTCAAGGACAGCGTGAGCAACACGCCGGTCAGCGGCGCGAACACGGACAGCACGACCCGAAAAGTCCCATCCGCGAAAGCGTGAGGCCGCCTCCGGAGCGACGTCGCACAACCCTGAAATAGCGTCAGGTCGGTGTGGCCCGCGGACGCATGGCGACCGCTTTTCAGATCCTTGGAGTGGAGTTGCTTGTCTTCATCCTCGGCATCATTCTGATCGGGATCGTCGCGCTCGTCTTCGGCGCCCTTTGGATGTATCGCGACGCGCAGAGCCGCCGGATGGATGCCACCATCTGGGTCGTGCTCCTGATCGTTGCGACGCTCGTTGCAGGGATCATCGGCTTCCTCATCGTGTTCGTGATCTTTCTGGTCGTCCGCGAAAACCACCCGGTCGGCGGTGGGATGCCGATGGGCTACGGGCCGTATGCGCCGTACCCGGCCCCGGTCGTGCCGGCCGCCTGCCCCGTCTGCGGACGCCCGATGACGTGGTTCCCCCAATACCAGCGCTGGTATTGCCCATCGTGCGGCGCGTACCGGTGAGGCGCCCTCAGAGCCGGCGAAACGCGGCCTGCAAGGATCGCACCGTGTGGGGACGCCAATAGAGGACGTCGAACAGCGCCGAATCCCCGTCCATCTTCAGGAACTGCTTGCGAATCATCGCAGTGCCATACCAATAGCAGAACGCGTACGAGGCCCAGGTGCGGTTGCGGGCATAGCGCACGTCCCGCACCGCCTGCTTCCAGTCGACGAGGCCGGAGTGCATCGCGTACCGGAGGAGCTCGCGGCGCGGCTCTTCGCGATGGACCATGAACGCCAGGTTGACCTCGGTCCCCCAGCGGAGTCGGTTGAGCGCAAGGGTCATGCGGTCTTCCGGTGCGCGGTCCCACCGGAGGAACCACAGGCCGTTCTCACCGATGCCCTCCTCCACCGGACCCATCGGGCACGCGGCGAGGGAGATCGCGGCCTCCCGCGGGAAATCGCCATGGAGGTATTCCCACTCCCGCGTCGCTTGGTGCACGTGATGGCCGGGGTATGCCTCGTGCGCGGCCATATCCCGGAGCGCGGGCCAGGTCCACGGCAAGTCGACGTTCAGCTTCACGGTGCTCTGGTAATCCCGCGTGTACTCGCAGACACCGGAGATCGATCGCCCGTGCGTCGCGACGAGCCGGACCCGTTCGGTCTTCGGGAGCTTGAAGAGCCGCCGGGCGTCGCGACGGGCCATCCGGAGATATCGTTCCATCGTCGGAAGGACCGCGTCCCGCGCGACGCGATGATCCTGTTCCCAGCGCTCGACCGCGGTTCGGAGTCCGTCCTCGCGTCCGATGTGCAGCATCCGGCGGACGTCGCGGCGCAACGAATCCAGTTCGGCTTCGCTGGCCGGCCGCGGAGGCAGGTCGTAGAAGTCGCGGACCTGGCGGGGCAACGGCGGAGCCGGCCCGCGAACTTGTCGAATGAGCGCGCGGAGCGTGGGGAGATGGTCCTCGAGCCACGCCCGCCGGAAGCCGCGCGGTTCCTTGCGGGTCAGGCGTCTCAGCCGTTCGAGCGCCTCTTCGATGTCCGCCCATGATCCGAGAGGCGCGAGCCGGACCGGATCGAGGTTCCAGGGTGTGAGGCGCGTGCCGTCCCGGGCCCTCGAGCGGCGATCCAGCGCGGAGGCGAGGCGGAGGAACGTGCGGGCTGCATCATCCTCCACCGGCCGTCGCGGCGGCACCTCGTCGGAAACGAGTCGCGGGTCAAAACAGTTTCGAGCGATTCTACCCGAGCGGCCATGAATACGTGACGAAGAGGACGAGGGCCGACAGGGCGACGCAGAGGGCGACAACGATCCACGGATTCACCTTGAGGGCCTTCTCGTCCTCCTGGTCGAAGTACCGGATGAGGCCCGCCGCCGAATGGAAACCGGAATCACGATCCCGTGCCATGCGCGATCCGATTAACCAAGGAATCACGGTCTTAAAACGTTTTCGAGCCAGTCGGCGGACTTCGAAGGCGTGCCCGAAGAGGCTTAATACGATGCCACCGGATTCGGCCCCGTCCCGGTGGGGGCGCGTTCACGGTCGACCCTGGCGTCGTCTACATCGGGAAGAAGCCGACGATGAATTACGTCCTCGCGGTCGTCACTCACTTCAATGGCGGTTCTCGCGAGGTCGTGGTGCGGGCGCGCGGCCGTTCGATCTCCCGGGCCGTCGATGTGGCGGAGATCGTCCGAGGCAGATTCATCCCCGACGCGGAGGTGCGGGAGGTTCGCATCGCGACCGAGAAGGTGACCGCCGAGGACGGCCGCGCGACGAACGTGAGCGCCATCGAGATCGTGTTGTCGAAGTGAGCCGCGCTTGCGGGAACGACGCTACGGCGCCGCCTTCGTACGGTACTACTGGAACGGCCGAGGCGCGAATCACCGTTCCGGCAGACACCGGATCCTCGTCGAAGATGTGCTGAATTTGGTTCGATTTGAAGCGTGTTGATTCGGAAGGGACTTAAAGTGAGCTAGCATGGTAGCCCTCATGCCAATCTCGATTCTCGAATCCGTCGTGGCGGTGGGCGCGGCCTCCCTCGTCAGCGTTCTCATTTTCCACTTTGTGAAAGCATGGTGGACCCCACTCGTGATCCTCGGCGTGTTCTGGGCGACGGGCATCGTTGTCGGCCCACTCACGAATCACACGTTCATCCAGCCAGCCGATCTCTTCGACACGAGCGAGCTCCATCACGATCAGATCGTGGCCCTCCTGGGCGTCCTCGGGATCGTTGGCGCGGTGTGGGCCGAACTCCGCTTGCGCAGGGCCACTCGTTCGAAGCGGTTCGCCGCTCACGCATGAATCGGCTGAAGGCCCGCCGCAGTCCCGCGGACTCCCTTCGATTCGGACGCGACTCGTGAGATGCGAGATCGATCCCGCGCGCTTCGTGAAGCCCCGCGCGGATTTGTTGTTTGAATACCGAAACTCCGGAAAGACATTTATCGGCCTGGCGTCTAGCCGGCCCGCATGGCGACGGTGGAGGTCCTGCTGTTGCTGGCCGTCGCGGCGTTCCTCGCGGGCCTCGCCGGTTCCTACCTGGGAATCGGCGGCGGCGTATTCCTGATTCCCTTCATGACGTTGGCCCTCGGCATCCCGATCAAGGTCGCGATCGCCGTGAGCCTCATCGGCGTCATTGCGACCTCATCCGGAGCCGCGTCCGTCTACGTCCGGGACCATCTGACAAACCTGCGACTCGCGATGTTCCTCGAGGTCGGCACGACCTTCGGCGCGATCGCGGGGGCCGTCGTCGGGATCCTCGTGCCAAATATCTATCTCTTCCTCACATTCGGAGTGGTCGTGCTCTATGCCGCGGCGTCGATGGTCCGTGTCGCGGAGACGGCGAAGGACCGGGCCTATCGAGGTGGGGACGGTGAACGGCCGCTCGTGAAGCGCCTGAACCTGAGCAGCGTGTACTTCGACCAGGAGGACCAGGGCGTGTACCGCTATCGCGTCGACCGCCCTGGAGCCGGGTTCGGAGCGAGTGCCGCGGCCGGTGTGTTCTCGGGTCTCCTCGGGGTCGGTGGCGGGTTCATCAAAGTGCCCGCGATGAACGTCCTGATGCACGTGCCGATGAAGGCCGCGGTCGCGACCAGCAACTTCATGATTGGGGTGACGGCCGCGGCGAGCGCGTTCATCTACTATTCCCAGGGACTCGTCGACCCCAGCCTCGCCGCGATGGTCATCATCGGCGTCTTCACGGGGACGAACCTCGGCACCCGTCTCCTTGTCCGTTCGAAAGCCGCGGATGTCCGGTTCCTCTTCTCGATCTTCCTCGCGGGGCTCGGCATCGCGATGGGGGCGCGGGCCCTCGGCCTGTTCGGAGGGGTCCTGTGATCACCGCTCGCGCCCGATTGCGGGTCGTCCAAGACCGGATCGCGGCCCTGCGTCGGGCGGTCTTGACCGAGGTCGAGGACATCAACCGCCTGATCTACCACATCCTCCGGGGCGGCGTCGTCGTGTCGGTCGCCTTCCTCCTGTTCGGGTTCATTTTGGCGGGATTGACAGGCCTGCCGCTCCCGGACCACTCGACGCCTCCGCGTTTTCTGGGCCCGCTACTGGTCCAGTTCACTCCTGCCGGCTTCTTGAACCTCGGTGTCCTTGTGATGATCTTCACTCCCGTCGCGCGGGTGTTGCTGAGTCTGCTCTCGTTCGCCGAGGAGCGGGATCGCGCGTATGTCCTCATGACGGCAATCGTGCTCACGAACCTGCTCATCAGCGTCGTCTTGCTCGCGTGAACCTTTAAGGCCCCGCTCCCTTCAGGAGCCGTGGAAGAGATTCTCGCCGCGGCCCGCTCGGTCGATTGGCGCGCGCTCGGTGATCGGAGCCTCTGCGATGCGTGCCTCGGCCGACTCTTCGGGAAACTGGGACACGGCTTCACGAACGCCGAGCGGGGCCGCATCGTCCGCGAGGTTGCCGCGATCGCGGGCGGATCATGCTGGGTCTGCGACGGTCTCACGTCCCGGTACGACGACCTCGCGGGACTCGTTGCCCGGAAGCTCGAACCGTGGGGGTTCGACACGTTCCGGATCGGATCGAAGATCGATTTCGAGATGGCGGCACGGGAGGAGTCCCTGTGGGGCGAACTCGCCTTGTCGGGACCGGAGCCGTTGAAGGCGGAGGTCAACCGCGAGGTCGGGAAGTGCGTCTCGGATCTCCTCGGCAAGGAAGCGGCCCTCGAGAGCCCCGACGTCGTCGCGGTCCTCGACACCGGCTTCGACCACGTCGACCTCCAGGTGAATCCGTTGTATCTGAGGGGCCGCTATCGCAAACTCTCCCGCGGAGTGCCTCAGACCCGCTGGCCGTGCCGTCGTTGTCGCGGCAAAGGGTGCGCCCGCTGCGGCGGGACCGGCAAGATGTATCCGACGAGCGTCGAGGAGGTCATCGCCGCCGAGGTCATGCGGGAGTCCGGCGGCACCGGACACGCCTTGCACGGCATGGGCCGCGAGGACGTGGACGCGCGCATGCTCGGCCGCGGACGACCGTTCATCCTGGAGATCAAAGAGCCCCGCAGGCGTCTCATCGACTTGGAGCTGGCCCTGGGTCGGATCAACGAATCCGGGAGCGTCGAGGTCGATCGGCTGACGCCCGCGACCGGGGCGGACGTCGTCGCGCTGAAGGAGGACCGCGCCGCGAAGACGTACCGTGTTCTCCTTCGGACCGCGCCTCCCGTGGACGAAGCAAAGCTTAAATCGACCCTCCCGGTTTTGGTCGGCGAGCCGATCGCCCAGCGCACGCCTGGGCGGGTTGTTCACCGGCGCGCGGATACCACACGGGCTCGACGGTTGCTCTCGGCCGAGGTCGTCGGCGTGGAGGGAGACCGGGCGGAACTCCGCGTGACCGCGGAAGCCGGGACCTACATCAAGGAGTGGGTCCACGGGGACGGAGGCCGGACGCGGCCGTCCCTCGCAGAACGACTCGGCGCGGCGTGCGAGGTGCTCGAGCTCGACGTCCTCGACGTGCACGACGGCGGGTGAGGAGATGGTCAAGGCCTCGAAAGGGATCATGGAGAAGACGCGGCAGAAGTTCCGCCGCAGCCCCCGCCAGCGC
>WNGG01001509.1_pt1 | contig 33520 bp, 35 predicted proteins | sample 5400661 | NCBI WGS metagenome assembly WNGG01 (sample SAMN13153372, study PRJNA577476) | soil metagenome | isolation source: 100 cm soil or saprolite under Garry oak tree replicate 1 | place: USA:California | collected 2016-06-15
GAGAAGGGCGGTGTGTACGGGCCAATAATGACGCCGGCGACCAGATAGCCGAGCACCACAGGTTGCCGCAGGAGATGAAAAAGAATAGAGACGAGGGCGCTGACCGCCATCACCACGGCTAGGTCACGCAGGAAAGTGAGTTCTGCCATCGGTCAGTATTTTCGCATACTTACAAGCTCCGAAATCTGGGTAAAGATCAGGAGAAGGCTAGTGGTCTGTCAAGCTGATTTTCCTGGGTTGTAGTAGCGACTTTAGTCGCTCGTTGGGCGGCGAGGACGACTGAAGTCGTCACTACGAACCCTGAAATTTATCCCTGACAGACTACTCGGGTGAAAGGGGCGCTTACAGATCAGCAAAATGCGGCATGACCTCTTCCATCAGCAGGCGCTGCGAATTCGCCCACCCTTCGTTATTCTCCGACTGGTCGAAGGTGAGCACCAATAGGCAGCCAAAGCCGCCCGTGTCTTGGTACATCTTCCCCAGTTTTTCCGTGACTGTCCTAGGGGAACCAACCAGCCAGTTGTAATCAACCAGGTATTCCGGAGTCACGTCTGAGTCAGGCACCTCGGGGTGGTGCTTGAACAGGCTCTTGAAGCCGAAGGTGCTAAAGAGCGGCAACAGGTATTCACGGTAGACTCGGCCTAGCATGCCGTTGACCGCTTTCTCGCGGGCTTCTTTGTCAGTCTCGGCGATATACACTTCTCGAGCGATCCGCCAATCTTTACGCGAGGGGGTGCGTCCGGTTTTCTCTGCTCCTTCGACTACCGCCTGCCAGTGGGTGGCAAGGTAGCTTGCGCTCAGCGCCACGCTCATGGGCATAAATCCGCGCTCACCGGCCATTTTCAGGGTGTCTGAGCCGGGAGTGACTCCAGCAATACCAATGGGCGGGTGCGGCTTCTGATAGGGCTTGATGTGGCATTTCAGCGTGTCCAGCATGGTATCGATACGGTTGACCGTCCAGTATTTCCCTTTGTATTCAAACGGCTCGTCGCTCTCCCAAAGCTTCAGAATGATGTCCAGCGCTTCCCGGGTCATGTGCCGGTTCTCGCCAGCCATGCCATCGACATTGAAGAGCTTCCAGTCGCCAGGCAGACCGCTCGATCCCACCCCGAACATGAATCGTCCCTGGGCCATATGGTCCAGATAGGCCACCCTGTGCGCGAGCTCGGCCGGATTGTGGTAGGGAAGAAGGTGCGCACCTGGGGCCAGCTTGAGATTTTTGGTGCGCAACAAGGCCTGGGCAATGAGCAGGTCCGGAGCCGGGTTCGGCTCCCAGGGGGCGGTAAAATGCTCGCCGATCCAGGCTTCATGGAAGCCCAGCTTATCAATGAGATCCAAATGCTCGAGATCCCAGTGGTGGCCCGCGTACAAATCCCGCTCAGGTGGGTGAGAGGGCATCATGAAAACTCCAACTTGCATACATCCTCCTTACTGAGTGACCTGGCAAAACTCCCAACGCTGCTCGTGACTTAACCTGCACGACCCCTGAGCTGCCCCTTCTACCATTCCTCATGGTGTGGAGCAAGGAAAGACCCTGGGCGCCTTGATTGTTACGAGCAGCACCGGAATAATATCACTCGTTTATGATTACCATTATCGACTACGGCATGGGCAACCTGCGCAGCGTGCAGAAAGGCTTCGAGAAGATGGGGTACGTGGCGGAGGTGACGCGCGACGCCAAACGCATCGAGGCCGCCGCTGGTGTGGTCCTGCCTGGGGTAGGCGCGTTTGGTGCTTGCATGGACGGCCTGGCCGAGTGCGGCTTGGTGGACACCGTCTACCGCGTCGTTGAACAGGGCACGCCCCTCCTCGGTATCTGCGTAGGTATGCAGATCCTCTTCTCTGAGAGCGTAGAGTTCGGCCGCGTGCGTGGGCTCGACATTCTCAAGGGCCAGGTGGTGCGCTTCGACCCGGCAACGCTCGACGGCGGCAAGATTCCCCACATGGGCTGGAACCAGCTCCATATCACGCGTCACGCTCCGCACCTTGATAGTATCCCAGATGAAGCTGCGGTCTACTTCGTCCACTCGTACTATCCCGTGCCCGACGATGCGGAGGTTATCGCTACGACGACCAACTACGGCGGCACAGAATTCGTCTCCAGCGTCTGGTGGCGCAACATTTTCGCCACCCAGTTCCATCCTGAGAAGAGCCAGGCGATCGGGCTCCGTATCCTGGCAAACTTCGGACGGCTGGTATCATCTCGCACTCATCACTCATCACTCATCACTCATCACTCGCCTTAGTATGCTTGTTATTCCTGCCATCGACCTCAAAGCTGGCCGGTGCGTGCGCCTCTACCAGGGGGATATGGACCGGGCCACGATCTACTCAGATGATCCGGTCGCCACCGCCTTGCGCTGGCAGCGTGAAGGTGCCGAGCGGCTCCACGTCGTCGATCTCGACGGCGCGGTCTCGGGCATGGGAGTCAATACTGCAGTGATCGAGCAGATCTGCCGGGCACTGACAATTCCGATCCAGGTAGGTGGTGGCATCCGCGACCTGGGCGCGGTCGAACGGTTGCTCGCGCTTGGAGTGAGCCGTGTGATTCTGGGGACCGTTGCCTACCGCCAACCCGAGATTGTCGCCGCAGCCTGCCAACGCTTTGCTGGCCGGATCACCGTAGGCATCGACGCCCACGGCGGCAAGGTCGCGATCCAGGGCTGGACCGAAGCGACGGAGTTGGATGCCTTGGAGTTGGCCAGACGTTGTGCAGGCATGGGAGTCAGTGAGATCGTCTACACTGATATCGCCCGCGACGGCACCGAGCAGGGCGTGAACCTCGACGCTACGCTGGCCTTGGCGCGGGCGGTCTCGCTGCCGATCATCGCCTCGGGCGGTGTAGCTGGGTTGCACGACATTGCTCGGCTTGTACCATTGGAGTCGGACGGGGTTGCTGGGGTGGTCGTCGGCCGGGCATTGTATACAGGGGCAGTGAAGCTAGCCGAGGCGATTGCTATGGCCAGAGGCCTTCGAGAAATTCCCCTTTCCCCTTGTGGGAGAGGGCAAGGGTGAGGGGGCTGACGGCAAAGCAGCGACCGAAGGCGGCCCTCACCCCTACCCTCTCCCGCAGCGCAGGAGAGGGAGCAAAAGGGAGAGAGAGAACCCTCACCCCTACCGACCCGCCTTGCCTGTCTGTTCGATCCACGCTTGTATCTGCTGAAACGCCCGTAACAGATCGGTCGAGGTCAGAATTCCGCACACCCGCCCCGCTTCGTCCACCACCGGCAGGCAATTGATGCGACGCGTGAGCATCTCCGCAATCGCGGTGGACAGGGGGGTTTCGGACCGTATGGTCACCGGCTGGGGTTTCATCACTTCAGCCACGGTCGCCGTGTCCCAGTGCGGCTCGCGAGCCATAAATCGCAGCAGGTCACGGTCGGAGATCACACCGGCGAGACGCGCATCCGCCTCCACCACCAAGAGGTGACGAAATCGGTGACGCGCGACCAGAGTAATAGCCTCTTGGAAAGAGTGGCGCGGGGACAGAGTGACCACTTCGCGAGTCATCACTTCAGCCACGCGGGTTGGGGTTGCAGCAAAAACCCCTGGGTCCATCAGGCCCGGCTGATCAGGCAGCGTTCTGGACATGCAATCCCCCCTTTGTGAGTCATTGTTCCCCTCTCTGCGCACAGGCATTATAGCAAAAATGCGGCTGTGCGCTCCCCCAGTGACAGACTAGCAAGCTCCTCCTTGTTTGTCTCATACCATTGCCCGTACAATACAAGAGCAAAGGCACACCCAGGGAAGAGCAATGCGGTTTTTCCTTCACCCGTGGCATGCCGCCCGCCAGCTCATCATCCGTCAGCTCACCCGGCTCCTCACCAAGCCGCTCAAGAGCTACACTTTCCGCTTCCCGAATGATCTGGCAGCCTTGAAACGTCACCTGAAAAAAGGTGACGTTATTCTGGTCGAAGGCGAGCAGCGGATCAGCGAGGTTATCAAGTACCTGACCCAGAGTTCCTGGTCGCACTCAGCGCTCTACATCGGCGATGAACTGATCCGCCGTCGCCATCCGCAGGCTGAACAAGCGCGCCTCGAGTTCGGTGACGAAGCCAATTACCTACTGGTCGAGGCCTTGGTCGAAGAAGGGGTGGTGTGCTCTCCCCTGTCGAAATACCTCAACTTCAACCTCCGCGTGTGCCGTCCGTATAGCCTGCGTAAGGATCACTTGCAGGTTATCTTTGACGAGGTGCTCGGCCAGCTCGGTCACACCTATGACTTACGGAATGCCTTCGACCTGGCACGGTACTTTCTACCGGTGAGCCTGGTCCCGCGCCGATTCCGGCGTAAAGCCCTGCAATTCGGCAGTGGCCTGCCCACCCAGGTCATGTGCTCAAGCATGCTAGCCGTGGCTTTTGGCAGAGTTGGCTTTCCCATCGTGCCGCGGGTCGCCCCTCACGACTATAACGAGCCGCAGCGCTCATCTTTCCTCCGCCGCTTCCTCCAGCTTGCCAGTGGCTCTGGCCCCTCGTTCATCTTCCGCCGCTCTTCCCCCACTCTGGTCACGCCTCGAGACTTCGACCTCTCCCCTTACTTCGAGATCGTCAAATTTCCGGTTCTCGATCCTAGCCGGGTTGATTATCGCAAGATCGTGTGGGCAGAAGACGAAGAGGAACAACCACTCCCACCCCCTCGCGCGGTTGCCACGACCCGCTCTTGACACTACCCCACAAACGCCAGACACTCCCGGCATGCTGAGCAAACGTATTATTCCTTGCCTCGACGTCAAAGACGGACGGGTGGTAAAAGGGGTGCACTTCGTCGAACTGCGCGACGCTGGGGACCCGGTCGAGATCGCCCAGCGCTATGATGCGGAGGGTGCCGACGAGCTGACCTTCCTGGACATCACGGCCTCGTACGAGCGGCGCAAAATCATCCTGGATGTGGTGCGGAAGACCGCCGAGACGGTGTTCATGCCGCTCACCGTCGGCGGTGGGGTGCGCGAGATTCAGGACATCCGCGACCTGCTCAACGCGGGCGCGGACAAGGTGGCGATCAACACCGCCGCCGTAACCCGCCCGCAGTTCGTCAAGGAAGCGGCCGAGCGCTTCGGTACGCAGTGCATCGTGGTAGCCATTGATGCCAAGCGAAAGAAGCCAGAAGCCAGAAGCCAGAAGCCAGAAGAGAGACTAAGCTGGGAGGTATATATTCATGGGGGGCGCACGCTAACCGGACTCGATGCGCTCGAGTGGGCACGGCAGATGGAAGCGTACGGCGCCGGCGAGGTCCTGCTCACCAGTATGGACCGTGATGGCACGAGGGAAGGGTACGACATCGAGCTGACCCGGGCGATTGCCTCGGCGGTGACGATTCCAGTGATCGCCTCGGGCGGCGTGGGAACTCTACAGCACATCTATGAGGGCCTGACCGCTGGCGGCGCCGATGCCGCGCTGGCCGCGTCGATCTTCCACTACCGAGAGTACACCATCCACGAGTGCAAGGATTTTCTTGCCGCGCGCGGGGTCAAGGTACGGGTCTAGAACCTTGTAAATAAAACGTAAAGCGTAAAACGTAATGAGGAACAGGTGGGCTGGTTTTCTTTTTACGTTTTTACGTTTTTACGTTTTACGTTTCATGCACGCCTCATCAGAAACCCATGGATACAGCTTCACTCATCACCCGCATTCATGCGAGCCCGGTGATGGCGGTCCTTGTCGTCACCGGCGGGGGCACGCAGGCCCTGGCTGACCTGTTGGCCGTCCCAGGTGCATCGCGGACACTGCTGGAAGCGTTGGTGCCGTACAGCGACAAGTCACTGGCCGCGTTTCTTTGGGGTTCCTCGGCTCAGGCCGTCTCACTGCCACCCTCGTGACCGATCGGCCGAAGAAGGGCGCACACCGGGCTCACCTCGGGCTGTGTAAAGGAGACCGGACCCAGGTGTATTCCCTCACGTTACAGAAAGGCGCACGGGATCGTCAGGGCGAGGAACGGGTGGTCAGTGATCTCCTTCTCCGCGCGCTTGCCGAGGCCTGTGGGCTTACTGTCGCTGGAGATTTGGCACTCTTGCCGGAAGAGCGCCTAACGGTCCAAGAGGTCATAGACACTTCTTGTTACAACCTATCCTCGCCCTGACGTAGGCGCAACCCAAAGCTGAGCAACATAAAGATACAGCCCATTGGCATGCTTCAGCTCTCGCCCCCCTCTGCGTCCGCTTCCTCCGGCAGCTCCAGGGCCATGATCAGCGCGTCTTCCTCCGGGTTCTTGTAATAGTCGCGGAACTCACCGCGCACGGCAAACCCGCAGGTTTCGTAAAACTTCACCGCTCGCGTGTTCGACGCCCGCACCCGCAGCCACAGTAGGCTCACCCCGATCTCCCGGCAGATGTTCACGACGAACGAGGTGAGCAAGCGCCCGACTCCCTGACGACGAAAGGCCGGGGCCACTGCCAAATTGCTCAGTTCAGCTTCGCCCAGGCTGCTGACCTCCAGGACCACATACCCGAGCACTACCTGGCCGTGCTCGCCAATCGCTACCCATACCTGCCCGCGAAAATCCGGGTTCTCCTTGTAGGTCTCCAGCAAGGCGGTGAACGCTTCTCGGGGCCAGGCATCCGCGCCGAAGCAGGTGACCTCCAGAGCAGCAACCGTGTCGCAATAGATTTGATTCAGAGGGATGATGGTGACGTCCATAGTTAGTACAACGCCACCCCACCCGACCGCGCATAGGCGTCCCACGCCTCGAACATGGGGCGCCGGCTCGCGCATAACGCCCACAGGACCATGGGATGGTCAGCCAGGTGGCGGGTGTCGAATTTGCTCTGAATTTTCTGCTTGAACCTTTCTTTGCTGAGCGCCATGGCAATCTCTCCTCCTGTGGGTGAGTGGCAGGATTATCCCGCTCTGTCGCCGTAGCTGTCAACTGTCTCCTGCTCTTCCATATGCCTTCTCGTTTGCATAGAGTCAAAAAATGGAGAGGCGTTGGATGCGGATCTCCGGGCAGACGACAAGACGCTGGGGACGAGCGTGTCTGTTAGGGCTTGCTCTCTGTGCCGGGTGCGGACTGAGCTCGCTCATGACAGTACGCCCCCCGCGCCTTATCCAGGTCGCCGTCGCCTATCTGCCCTATCTTGTGAAAGGTGACCGCCCCCAGTTCCCGCCAGCCCAGGTGTTGGTGTTGCGGCCAGTAGACAAACGTGATCCCTATCCAGTGCAAAAGGGAGCTCTGCCAGCGTCCGAGGACGACACCGCGATCGTGGGAATCTGGGGGATGAACTCTAAAGAAGGGGTCGTGGTAGTCAACTCTTTGCGGCTGGGCGCCCAACGCCGGATGAAGGCTGGGGTCGCCAATAACCCTGACATTGCGCGTGGCATCTTTATGCTGACAGGCCTGGATCACACCGTGCAGGAGGCGCTAGCGAGCCATTTCTACGAGGCTGGGTTTGCCGTGCAAAAAGCCAATTTTGCCGCACCCAGCGCAACCGACGCCGCCAGTGGTCAGCCGGCGCACTATGCGGTGGCTTGTGCCATCGAGAAGTTCTCGCTTGTCAGCCTGCTGCGATATAACGAGGTACAAGTGTACGCGCCCCTGCACTCCCATACCATCGACGTGCCGATCCGCGGTCCCACGCGGGCTGACGTGGCCCTGGCGCTCACCCTCTATCGCTGGCCTTCCGGTGAAGTCTTGTGGGAAGGGATAGTGGCCGACTCAGTCGATGATCCGCCGCTAGGAGAGAGCGAGTTCCTCTACGCCACTCCAGATGAGGTCATGAGCATGGCTCTGAGCCGGGCGGTGGGCAGCGTCCTGGTGAACCAGAGCTTGCAAGACGTGCTCCTCACTTCACTCCCCCAAAGATCGCCAGGTTGAGAAACTTCCAGTAACAGTCCACTGAGGTAAACCCTGCCGCCCGCCACCAGTCGAGCTGCGCGCTCAGCGGGGCAACGTGGCTGCGCTGGCCGGCAGGCCGCAGGCGGGCGGCGCGCTCGGCGCGGATTTCTTCAATCGACCGGACCTTTCCTGTGCGCGCTCTCTCTTGCGCCTGAATCGCGCGGTCAGCGAGGTTAGCAAAATGCTCCTCGAAGAAGGGCGGCGCTTCGACCACATCGTCATTCAGGAATAAGCCGCTGGGCAGGAGCAGGTCAAACACTTCTCGGCAGAGCTGTTGCTTGCGCCCGTCAGTCAGGTGGTGCAGGGCGATGGCCGAGACCGCAGCATGAAAAGGGCCGGACAGGCCAACGTGCCAGGTCGGCTCGGCCAGGTCTCTAAGCAAGAGCTGCACCTGTGCTCCATACTGTGCCAGCCGGGGCCGGGCATGCTGCATCATTGCTTCTGACCCATCGACACAGGTCACCGTCGCCCGAGAGTAGCGGAGCAAGACTGCCTCGGTGACGGCGCCATAGCCAGCGCCCAAATCCAGGACGCGAATCGGCTCGTCCCCCTGCCAGGGGAACAGCTCGACCAGGAAGCTGAGTTGCTCGTGTCGCTTCGGAATGATGAGATCACTCTTCTCAACAAAGTAGTCCACTTTATCCTGCGCGCCCCAACCGCAAAGGGTATCGACATCAGCCATTGGTGCTCTCCGTTTCTGTAAGCCATAAACCATAAGCTATATGCCATAAGCCATATGCCTAAGCCATATGCCGTAAGCGAGAGAGCCTCTTGCTTGGCAACGCGGAAGCCACTACAAAGCAGGAAGGAAAGAAAAATGAAAATTGGCATTATCTCTGACATCCACGCCGACCCCAAGGCCCTGCGGCGCGCCCTTGAGGACATGCCCTCCACTGATGTGCTGCTATGCCCCGGGGATGCAATCAGTGAGTATCGCTTCTGCGCTGAAACCGTGGAACTCCTGCAGCAGGCGCGCGTCCTGTGCATTCAGGGCAATCACGAGCAGGTGCTTTTCGGTGGGCGTAACCCGGCGTATCTCAAGAAGTGCCAGGCGACATTTTCCGCTGAGGCGCTGGGCTTCCTGGCAACCGCCCCGGTTTCCCGCGACCTGGAGTTCGACGGGGCTAAGGTGCTGCTGGTTCACGCCAGCCCTTGGGAACCCTATGACGAGTACATTTACCCCGGGAGCCCGCGGCTCGCGCGTTTCGCGACCCTCTCTCACGACCTGGTTTGTTTTGGCCACACTCACGTGCCGCTGCTTCACAAGGCCGGGCAGGTCACCGTGGTCAATCCCGGCTCCTGCTCCCAGCCGCGTGATCAGGACCGGCGCGGGTCGTACGCGGTGTGTGACACCTACACCAGAGAGGTGACGATCCACCGGTTTGCGCTAGAATAAGCTTTTAGCTATTGGCTTTTAGCTACTAGCTTTTTTTAAGGGGTTTTATGAACACGAAGACTTCTGAGCCAGTTCAGCAGCCCCAGCAAGAGTCTCTCTCAGCCCCTAACCTCAGCCGTCGCCGTTTCTTCCGTACTGCTGCCCTCAGCGTAGCAGGAGGCGGCGCAGCGCTCGCTGCAGGCTGCGAATATAAGTCGCAGCTCTTTTTGCTCGGGAGTGCGCCCACCGAAGCCAAAAAGAAAAACCCAGAGTGGCAAGAGGCACAGGTGCGCAGCTACCGCCCGCTTGGCCGCACCGGCATGCAAATGTCAGACATCTCGTTCGGCTGCGCCGGTCTGGACAATGTTGCGGTAGTCAAGCGCGCCCTAGAGCGTGGGGTGACCTACTTTGACACCTCGCCGGACTACTCCCGGGCCGGCTCCGAGCATACGCTGGGTGAGGGCATCAAGGGACATCCGCGTGACAAGCTGTTCATCGTCTCCAAGTTCTGTACCCCGGACGGACATCTGAGCAATGACACGCCGGTCAAAGACGTTATTGCCGCGGTCGAGGCGAGCCTCCAACGTCTGGACACCGACTACCTGGACCTTGCCCACATCCACGCTTGCGACTCGCTCGATCGCCTCATGAGTCCCAACATTCACGAGGCCTTTGATCGCCTGAAAGAGCAGGGCAAGCTGCGGTTCCTTGGCGTCTCCTCGCATACCCCCCATCTGGAAACCGTGATGCGTCACGCCGTGGATTCCGGCCGCTTTGACGTCATTATGGTTGCCTATAACTTCAAGAACTGGCCGGATTTAACCACTATTTTCCGTGATGCCAAAGAGAAAGGCGTGGGCGTGGTGGCAATGAAGACGCTCAAAGGCGCCAAACACACGGCGCTCTCGGACTTCACCCCGACCGAGCGCGAGTCCTTCGCCCAGGCTGCGTTCAAATGGGTCCTCAGTAACCAGAACGTCAGCGGTCTGGTGGTCTCGATCAACTCGCTCACGCAGATCGACGAGTACCTGCACGCCTCCGGCCAGCCGCTCCAGCAGGCCGATGTGGACCTGTTGGAGAAGTACGATCGCTTGGTAGCCAACGACTACTGCCGGCCGGGTTGCGGCGCTTGTCTATCCTCGTGCCCCTACGAAGTGCCGATCAACGATGTGCTCCGTTATGCCATGTACTACGAAAACTACAGCCAGCAGCGCGTCGGTATGGAAGCCTACGCGCGTATCCCAGCCGCACATAACGCCTCGCAGTGTGTAGACTGTAAGGCCCCTTGCCAGCAGGCGTGTCCGTTTGAGATTCCGATCAAAGAGAAGATGCTGCGCGCGGATCAGCTGCTGCGCTTTGTCTAACAGGCTGCTGTCCCCCTTCGGTCACCCTTCGACACGCTCAGGGTGACCGGGTTCAGAGACCGTTCGTGCTGAGCTTGTCGAAGCACGGAGGCCTTCTCACGCCGCCAGCGCGTATAGTAGCACCAGACAGACCACCATCTCGGCGGCGTTGAGCTGCACCGAGCGCTTGTGCAAGCGATCGAACTCGGATGAGTGGGTTTCGCTCCGCGCCAGCATCGCGTCGCGCGCGGCGTTGATTTGCGGCATCAACATCTGCCTAGCATAAAGGGTGATCCCCAGCAGTACCGTACAGGCCACGGTAATCCAGGGCAATGCAACCGGTGCAAACAGGCTGGTGAGTGTGGCGATAGAGAGACAGATGAGACCAAAGAGATAGTAACGCGGGAATACGCGCCGAATCATCTGCCCGGCGAGCGGCGGCTCCAATGTGCCAAAGACCGTCGGCGCCACCACTGAGGCAAAAAACAGCATCGCCCCCAGCCACACACCGATGGCGGTCAGCAACAACGCGTTCAGCATAGCGTCCTCTCTCAGCAGCTTTGTCTGAGGCTGACCGCTGACAAAACCCCTACTCCGGCGTGACGACGACCTTGCCGAATTGACCGCGGCTCTCCAGGCGCTGGTGTGCAGCAGCGATATCTTTCAGCGGAAACACCGAGTCTACCACCGGCTTGAGCTTCCTCTGGCTAAAGAACGGCAAGATCTCCAGCAGATCAGACTTGGTGCCCATGAACGAACCCAGCAGCGACTGCTGGCGGCCGAAGAGCATGGTCACGTTGAGCTGCACGGTTGGGCCGGTCGTGGCCCCGCAGGTCACCAGCCGTCCGGCCTTGGCCATAGAAGCGATGCACTTGTCCCACACCGCCGGACCGACGTGCTCGAACACTACTTCCACGCCTTTGTTGTTGGTGAACCGTCGCACCTCCTGCGCGATGTCCTGGCTAGCGTGATTGATGGTGTCGTCCGCACCCAGTTCCTTCGCCTTGGCCAGGTTAGCATCAAGGCTGGCAGTGGCGATGACCCGCGCGCCTAACAGCTTGCCGATCTGGGTTGCCGCACTGCCAACACCGCTGCCAGCGCCAATCACCAACAGGTCTTCGCCCGGCTTGAGCTGGGCACGATCGCTCAGCATGTGCCAGGCGGTAAGAAATACCAGTGGAATCGCCGCAGCCTCAGCATAGGACAGCCCCTTGGGCATAGGCATGAGGTTCACCCGCGGGACTTTCACGTACTGGGCGTTGCCCCCTAAGGTTTTGGCGCCAATGATCCCGTAGTCTTTACAGAGATTATCCTCTCCGGCAACGCACTGCGCGCACACCCCGCAGCTTACCGCCGGCTGCAACAGTACGGGCATGCCGACTTTGATGTCAGGGGTGCCTGGGCCGACCTCGGCCACCTCACCGGCAATGTCGCTGCCGAGGATGTGCGGCAGCGCTGGGGCCTTGGGCATGCCCTTCCGTATCCACAGGTCCAGATGGTTGAGCGCGCATGCCTTGACCTTGACCACCACTTCACCGAAATCCGCCTTAGGGTCGGGCGCGTCTTCGTACTTAAGCACACTGGTATCGCCGTATTCATGAATCCGTACTGCTTTCATGAAGCCCTCCTCTATAAGCGTTCAGCTAATGAGATTTGACAAGCAAAATCGGCAATTGCTGGAGGGGCAGGGCTTGCCCTGTCCGCAGGTAGGGGCGCACGGCTGTGCGCCCTTACAGACGCGTCATCCATTACCGGACTTGATCGTCAAAATTCATTAGGCTATATGCCAGAGAGCGAACGCAGTGAGCGAGCCATAAGCTATAAGCCGATTATCTCTGGCTCTCCAGAAACCGTTCCGCGTCCATCGCGGCCATACAGCCGGTCCCTGCAGCGGTGATCGCCTGACGATAAACCTTGTCGGCCACGTCACCAGCAGCAAATACCCCAGGCACGTTGGTTGCAGTCGAGCCGGGCTTGGTAATGAGGTATCCAACCTTGTCCATCTCAAGCTGACCATGGAAGAGCTGCGTGTTGGGGGAGTGCCCAATAGCGATGAACACACCGTCGCAGTGGAAATCGCTCACCTGGTCGGTCTTTACGTTCTTGAGCTTTACTCCTGTCACACCTTCGGCTTTGGGGTCGCCGTAGATCCCCTCTACCACTGAGTCCCAGATGAAGCTGATCTTGGGATTCTTGCGCGCCCGGTCCTGCATGATCTTGGAAGCGCGCAACTGGTCACGGCGGTGTACCACGGTCACCGCGCTGGCGAACTTAGTGAGGAACAACGCCTCTTCCAGAGCCGCGTCACCGCCGCCGACAACAATCACTTCCTTGTCTTGAAAAAAGAACCCGTCGCAGGTCGCACAGGAGGAAACTCCATAGCCCGTCAGTCGCTTTTCCGACTCCAGGCCCAACCATTTGCTCGCGGCGCCGGTGGCAACGATCAAAGCCTCAGCGGTATATGAGGTATCGTCGCAGATCATACTGAACGGCCGGCGCGAGAGGTCTACCCTGGTGACGTCTCCGTACAAAAAACGGGTGCCAAAGCGCTCAGCCTGCTGCTTAAACAGAGCCATGAGCTCCGGTCCTAGGATGCCGCTGGGAAAGCCCGGGAAGTTCTCCACCACGGTGGTAATGGTGAGCTGGCCGCCCGGCTGGCTGCCTTCGATGACCAATGGCTCCAGGTTAGCCCGCGCGGTGTACAGGGCTGCGGTGAGGCCCGCCGGTCCAGACCCGAGGATGATGACCTGATAATGGGTTAGCCTTTTTTCCGCCATCGCCTTTTCGCACCCTTTCTTTTAGGATGTTTTTTCTGGGGGTTTTCTTTCGTTCTATTCACCTTTTACCCGCAAGACAAGCCGAGGCACCTATGAAGAAGCTCAGTCATGTAGACGTTCAGGGGCGTGCGCGCATGGTCGATGTCGCGGAGAAAGCGGTGACCGTCCGCGAGGCGGTGGCTGCTGGCACCGTCCGTATGAGCCCGGAGGTTCTCCGCCTGATCGTTGCTGGACAGATGCCAAAGGGTGATGTGCTGGCGGTGGCGCGCGTGGCCGGCATCCTGGCAGCCAAGAAAACACCTGAGCTGATTCCACTGTGCCATCCACTGCCGATTGCAGCTGTGCATGTGGAGTTTGCTCCAGATGAGGACAAAGGCACGATCGCCATTGAGGCGCGGGTGAAAGTCGAAGGCAAGACTGGGGTGGAGATGGAAGCCCTCACTGCGGTCTCGGTCGCCGCACTCACTATCTATGACATGTGTAAGGCGGTGGACAAAGGGATGGTGATCTCGGACATCTGCCTGCTGCAAAAGACTGGCGGCAAGAGCGGCACCTACGTGAGGCCGGCATGATCACGGTCAGGCTCAAACCTGACCGTGAAGGGCCGGTGAGCGCCGGGCACCCCTGGGTGTTCTCTGGCGCCATTGCCACAATCGACGGCGAGGGGTCACCGGGATCGTTCGTCCAGGTTGTTGCTGCTGATGGCAGCGCGCTCGGCGTCGGCTACCTGAATACGCGCTGCTCCATCGCCGTGCGGATGCTCACCCGCGAGATCGAGGAGATCAATGCTGGGTTCATCCGCAAGCGCCTGGAAGTCGCTCTGGCTTTGCGCCAGGCGGTCGTCCCGCCAGACACCACCGGGTACCGTCTGGTGAACGGAGAAGGCGACTTTCTCCCCGGCGTCATCGCGGATGTATACGGGAACTTCGTCGTCTGCCAGTGTCTGACCGCCGGAGCTGACGTGCTCAAACCTTTAGTAGTAGAAGCGCTGGTCGCGCTCCTCTCTCCGCAAGGGATTTATGAAAAGAGCGAGGGCGGCGTACGACAGGAAGAGGGGCTGACGAATGCTGCTGGGGTCCTATGGGGCGAAGAACCGCCTCCCCTGCTGGAAATGCGTGAGAACGCTTGTCGGTTTCTCGTCAACATCCGGGGAGGGCAAAAGACCGGCTTCTTCCTCGATCAGCGCGACAATCGCCTCCTGGCTGGCACTCTGGCCCCAAGCAAACGCGTTCTCAACGGCTTCGCCTATACCGGCGGCTTCGGCATCTTCGCTGCCAGGCAGGGAGCCAAGCGCGTGGTCTCGGTCGAGAGTTCAGAAGCGGTCCTGCGGCTGGCCCGGCAGAACTGGCAGGGCAATCGCCTGCCCGATAGCCAGGGCGAGTTTGTCCAGGCGGATATGTTCTCCTATCTGCGCGCGACTGACGAGCCGTTTGACCTGATCGTCCTCGACCCGCCGCCGTTTATCCGCCGCCGTCAGGACGTCAAGGCCGGAGTCAAAGGATACAAAGAGATCAATCTGCAGGCTTTCCGCCTACTGACGCCTGGCGGACAGTTGCTTACCTTCAGCTGCTCCCAGCATCTGTCGGCCGCCGACTTTTTCCAGACGGTCCTCTTCGCCGCGGCCGACGCCCGGCGGGACGTACAAGTGCTCAGGCACCTGGGTCCGGCCGCTGACCACCCGGTCAACCTGGCTCATACCGAAGGTGCCTATCTTAAGGGGCTGTGGCTGCGGGTGGGGGCTTGAAATCCTTGTGAAAAAATGTGAATCTTGTGGGCTAACCTACGTCTAAGGAAATGAATGCTTTAGACTACTCCTTCTTCTTCCTGTATTTGCAGTTACCCGTTTATCCGCCGTTGAGCACATCAGACATGCCCGCTCCCTGGTAGCCGAGCAAAGCCTTTACTGGGGCGGGATGCGCCGGGCTCTCTATTGACCTTAGCCTTCTTCTGTTCCTGCAGAAGAAGCCTAGCGAGGAACGAGATATGCGACTTCGTCCCGCAAAGCAGGAAAAACCCATAACCACACCAAAGACCAAGCGCGGCGCCAGACGGACGCAGCGCGCTGCTCAGCGCCCGCCCAAGCAGGAGACGGCTCCGGCGCGGTCCGCAGAGCCTGTCGAGGCTACCCCTCCACCTCCTCCTCCCCTTCTGGTCCCCACCCCGTCCTTCGTGCGTCGTGATATCACCGCTCCAGATGGCAGTGTCCGGCCTGGGTGGGAGATGTGGATCGGAGACCACTGCTTCGGCCGCGCCGACAGCAAAGAATTGCTGCTGGCCAGCTTCCAACGTTTGCAGAGCCCACCCGAAAGCTTTCATTGGCGTGAGGTGCGTAACCGCCTGCAGATGCGCGGTCGGCCCCGGACTGTCCAGCCCGAGCCGGAGAGGGACGAGTCCTGGGAGTGGGAAAATAAAGAGGCTGAGCCGCCCCTCCTTGGAGAGGAAGAGGGTGAAGGGTTTCACGAACTCACCTGGGAAACCCCCGCCTAGTAGGTAGGGACACATGTACTCCTACGACTTTTGCCCCGTGCCTCGGTCGCCCTGCGACAGAGCGAGCCGCTCCGCCGGGGCGTCTCTCCGGGGTGACCGGATCAGAGGACCAAACCCCGCTTGGCACTCGTTCGTGCTGAGCCCCCTTCGACTTCGCTCAGGACAGACCTCGATGTCGCTCAGGACAGGCGTGTCGACATACAACGGGATTTTCACCACCCTGCTATTCCTTCAGCCCGGTAGCCAGCCCCCACTTCTCTATCTGTGACAACGCCTCACGATCGGTCCAGTCCAGTTTGATCGGGGTGACCGTTACGTAGCCGCGGTAGAAGGCACCGACGTCCGTATCAGGCGGTGCCTCCGGGGTGGCGAGTGAGAACCCACGCCAAAAATACGGCCGGTTGAACAGGTCGCTACGCTGTTCGTGGCGTACTTCTCCACGCCAATTCGACTGCGGCACCACAACAATGCCCTTGAGCTGGCTCTCCGGCAGAGCGGGCACATTAACGTTGAGACAGGTCCCTTTGGGCAGACCGTTCTTGCGCACCGCTAGAGCAATCGCCTTCGCCACCCTGGCCGCGTAGGAATAGTCCATCTGCTGTGCCCTCCCCAAAGAAACGGCAATGGCCGGGAGGCCCAGGGTGGCCGCCTCCATTGCCGCTCCCACTGTGCCAGAAATATGCGCCACTGCGCCCAGATTTTCTCCACGGTTGACACCGGAGATCACCAGATCAGGGGGGTGCCCAGCCATCAGCACCTTGATCCCTAGCAGGACCGCATCAGCCGGAGTGCCGTTGACGCTGGAGCCGAACAGGTGGCCCTGCTCCGAGCGGACCTCTTCCACGCGGAACGGGTCACGAGAGGTTAGCGCGTGGCTGGAGCCACTGCGGTCCTGGTCCGGTGCCACTACGGTGACTTCTGCGTCGAGCGTACGGACCTCCTTAGCCAAGGCGACCAAGCCCTCAGCGCGGATGCCATCGTCGTTGGTGAGAAAAATGCGGAATGTGGCGGCGTTGTCAGCAGCTTGGGCCAGCCTCCACGGGAGAATGAGCACCCAGCAGGACAGGAAACAGAGCCAGGTAGTTTTCCGGACCATGTATATTCCTCCTCCTCCGTGCTGCGACAAAACTGTCCTTAGTAGAGTGGACCAGTCGGTCGCCCCTACTGACTGTGCGCAGTACATCTAGCAGAATGGGCGGAAAAATCGCAGAGGGGGGTCAGATGAACAAGCGCATCGGTTTCATCGGGCTCGGCATCATGGGCAAACCAATGGCCCGCAACCTACTCAAAGCCGGGTACACGCTCACGGTCTACAACCGCAGCCCGAGCGCGGTCGAAGCCCTGAAAGCAAATGGCGCGGCCGGCGCTCGCTCGCCGCAAGAGGTGGCCGAACGCTCAGAGGTGGTGATCACCATGGTGACCGATACCCCGGATGTGCGCCAGGTAATTCTGGGCAACACTGGGGTACTGGCAGGGATGCGGGCAGGTGGGGTCATCATCGACATGAGCACCATCTCTCCCAGCGTGACCCGTGAGATCGCCGAGGTGGCGCGGGCGCAGGGGGTTCACTTCCTCGACGCGCCGGTGAGCGGTGGGGAAGGCGGGGCCATCGCCGGGACGCTCTCCATTATGGTGGGCGGAGACGCAGCAGTGTTCACCGACTGTCTGCCGATCTTGCAGGCGCTAGGCAAGAACATCATCTACATGGGAGGGACCGGCACGGGCCAGCTCACCAAGCTGTGCAATCAGATTGCCGTGGCTGTCACCAATCTCGCAATGAGTGAGGCCCTGATATTCGCTGCCAAAGCGGGGGTGGATCTGGAGAAGATGCACCAGGCGATCAGCGGGGGTGCGGCCGGGTCCTGGCAGTTGTCAAACCTAGCCCCGCGCATCTTGCAGCGCGACTTCGCGCCAGGATTCATGGTCAAGTTACAGCAGAAAGACCTGCGGCTGGTGCTGCAGGAAGCCGACCGGCTGCGGCTGGCCCTGCCTGCCACCAGCCTGGTCCACACCCTGTTCAACGCCCTGGAAACGATGGGCGCAGGAGACGAGGGCACCCAAGCCCTCGTGAAGGTACTGGAGCACTTGGCCGGGGTCGAGGTGAAGCGAAAAACGTAGGGGCGGAAGTGAGGCCTCGTTCTTCTCTACTGTTCTACTGTTGCCGAGCTTTTTTCTCCCCCTCCCGCATGGCGGGAGAGGGTCGGGGTGAGGGCCGTGCCGTCGAGCTGCTCTCTGCGGGCTCCCTCACCCTAGCCCTCTCCCACGAGGGAAGAGGGAACCTGCGCAGCAGGTGCAGGCTGAACAGCTCAAGTGGGGACTGGTGCCTACCAAGCTGCTTCTACTCAGCCGCCAACTTTTTCAGATCCTCCGCCCAGTTTTCGTATGGGCGTAACGGCGTCCACTCGAGGCTGGTCACGATGTGGGAATAGCCGAGCTTCCAGATCGGTAAGTTCAGAATCGCGGCTTCCAAGGTATCAGCCGAGTCCACATCCAGAACGGCAATGACCTCAGTTTGGCCCGGCACCTTCCAGATCGCCTTGATCGCGCCGGCTCTGTATGCCGCCACCGCGGCCTCGGCCTCTTTGAGCCAGATACCGTAGAACTCTTTGTTAGAAAGGGTTTGGGGCTTAGTCAGGTGCGCTTTCAGCATGAACAACATAGTCAACCTCCTTCACTGTGTAGGAGCCGGGTTGATCTGCCCCGAAAAAAGGCGTATGAATCGACCCCCTACACCAATTCGCGCTAGTGTTTTCCATGTTCTCGTTTTTCCGCCCCAACCTTATAGCGCAGAGCCGAAGGGAAAAAAAGCCGATTCCTTGTTCACCTCACCGCCCGAGAAACCGGATGCGCTAGACAAGAGGGGGAACTCGATAGTAAAGAGAGAACGCGCCTTATGAGGAAATCGCTTTCGCCTTTTTTCTCGCTCCTGCGAGCAGGACATACCGCCGCTGTCGCTGTACGCCTACGCCATAGTGGGACGAGGGAGGACTATCTGCATTGGCTCATGCTTGGGGCCTGGTGGCTCATTCTCACCTTGGGGCTGTTTTTCCCCCTGCGCATCCTGTACCTGTTCCTGGGAGCGGGCATGGGTGTACTCCTGTGGCACCAGCAAAAGCACCGCTCCTGCCAGGCGCTGGAAGAACGCGACACAGTCAGCCGGCTGCTGGTGGCGCAGCGGGCACTCCTCACACTGGACCTCGATGCCCTACTCCGGCGGCTCGTCGACGAGGCAGTCCAGCTGATCCCCTGCCGCGGGGCCGGGCTGATCCTGCTAAACCGACGGCAAGACGGAGTCGAACGAACAGTGACGTCGGGCCGGTTTTCGGCCCCCTCAGCAGGCGAGCTGCGGGGTGCCCTGACCAAAGGGGTACTCCACGAAGCCTTGGCACAGGGGGCCGTCGTGTTGAACACCCCGCAAGCCATCCATGCCCGGCTCCATTCGCTGCAGATGAAAGAGTGTGCCCAACAGAACCTGCTGATCGTAGGCATGCGTCGGCAGCAGCATGTGGGGTTCTTCATGCTCGCCGACAAACACGGTGGAGAGGGCTTTCGTGACGACGAGGTCCACATGCTCACCACCCTGGCCGAGCAGGCCGTGGTAGCGATCGAGAATGCGCGGGAGTTTGCCCAGGCGCGAGACGCCGAGGCCGAGCGGCGCGGACTGCTGCACGCGGTGATCAGCGCGCAGGAGCAGGAGCGCAAGCGCATGGTCGATGAGTGGCACGACCATTTCGGCGCCAAGCTATTCGAGCTGCTCCAGAGTTTTCGCAGTTGCCACAAACTCATCGTCCAGCGCGTGCCTGAAAGCAAAGAGCGCTTCGAGCAGTTCGCGGCCGAGCTCGATGCGCTGGCCGCACTGGTGCGCGGGCTCGCAAACGAGTTGCGTCCCGCTGTGCTCGACGACTTCGGCTTTGTCGCGGCGCTGCGTGAGTACGTGGCTGAGCTGCGTGCGCAGGAGCCGTTCCACGTGACGGTACGGGCTGAGGAGGTCGATCAGCAGCTCCCCAGCGAAGCCAACCTGACGCTCTTCCGTATCACGCAGGAGGCCTTGCTCAATATCCGCAAGCACGCCCAGGCCAGTCATGTGCAGATCGCGTTCTTAAAGGAGCACACAGGCGTGTCGTTAATGATTAAAGACGACGGCCAGGGGTTTAATACCGAGCAGCCACCCCAGGGACACTACGGGCTGTTGTACATGCGCGAGCGGGCTGAGGCCTGCGGCGGCACGTTTCGCGTGGTCAGCGCCCGCGGGCAGGGCACCGAGGTACGGGTGGACTTTCCGGGCGGCGGGAGAGCCGCGGTGAACCTGTCTCGGCGCGAACACACTTTATAGGAGTCCCCCCTTTCCTGCGTCTTGACACACTCCACGCGGCTAGCCACAATAGCTCCCTATCATGCAGCGCCTGCTCCTCTCGTGGGTTGTCTGGCTGATTCTCGAAGTGCTTTCGTTACACACGGCAGTCGCTCTCCTGCCGGCTGCCTCTTTTCTTCCTCAATCCCCTGGCCCTCTCCCCGCCTTCACTCAGTCTTATCCGGGCCCAAGTGACTCGCTCTTCACGGAGACCTTTTCCGTCTCACAGGCGCTAAGCCTGCAATGCGCACGGCAGAGCAAGCAAGTCCTCGCTCTGGTCCGCTCCCTTGACCCCTTTCCCCAAGCGCAGGAGAGAGACGGCTGCATCCGGTTCGTGCCGGTACTCGTTTCTCTCCCCTTTCTCTTCCTTTTCCCACGCAAACTCTCTCCTCCCTCTGCCGAAGACGATCCGTTCCTGAGCTAACCTCCGGCGCTTTGCGCGCCCGTCGTGCCGCCCTGCCAGCACTCCTACTGCTGTTCATGCAGTAGAGGAGTTGGATTCTCGAGAGCACAACGGCGCCTCGCCCACTGCGCTCTCCAAATCGCTGGAGGAAAAGCTCATGGCAGATCGTGAGATCCCCGACTCGACACAACACCGAGCGGCGTCCCCTCCTGACCAACAACCGGCAGGACAGGACGGAGAAAGTCACTGGACAGTGGCGCTCAAATCCATCTTTTGGTTCATAGTCGTGCCTGCAGGGGTGTTGCTGCTGGTCAAGTGGTTCTTACAACCCTAGCGCCCGGGACGGAGCCCGGGACGACAGGCTCCGTCCCTCAGCAGAGAGGTTCTTTTTTCACCCTAACCCTAACGTCAGGAGGACTTTATGGATCTGAGCCCAACGATGTGGGTGGTTATTATTCTGGTTGCCACTGCGCTTGGTGGCGGCATAATGTGGTGGAGTACTACCCCGCGCAAGAAGCGCTAAACGCCCCTGCGCACTGGGGGAGGGATGTCCTTGCTCCAGCGCGGATGGTAGGCTAAGTCCTTTTGAGCTGGCGGGAGTAGGCGCCCCCTACGGCTGCGTGGTCTCGCAGTCCAGTAGAGCTGCTCTATTGTTCTCGTGAGACCGGAGAACATTCCCGAAGGAGGTGGATCATGGTAGAGATGAAGCGTATCCTGTTTTTCACCGACTTCTCAGCTGAAGCGACTGAGGCGTTGGGCTATGCTCGGGAGTTCGCTGAGAAGTTTGGCGCTCGGCTGTATCTCCTGCACGTCATCGAAGACCCGACGAGCAAGCTCTACGGTATGGTCAGCGGAGATTATCACGCCCTTGACAGGAACGCCTACGAAAAAACTCAAGAGTGGCTCGCCCAGCTCCATCGCGAGCAACTGCGCGGCTCGCCTGACTGCGAGACCTTGACCGAGCGCGGCGAGCTCTTTGAGCACGTCCTCAAGGTGGTGCACGACAAACACATCGACGTCATCGTCATTGGCGCCCGGACCCATAAAGGCTTCCACCTGCATCTCGTCGCCAACCTCCCGGAGAAGCTGGTGCGCAAGGCCCCCTGCCATGTGTTTGTGGTCCACAGCGCCGGGTAAAGAGGCTGGGGAAAGTTTTTTGATAAGAAAAGACCGCAGTGCCATGGGAGCTCGCGGGCTATGTACTAAAGAATACACCGTGGCTTACTACGATGCGCTCATTGACAACACCGGCGTCGCACCAAGCTGCGTACAGTCTGTTTTTATACCCTGAGCCCTGGGTCAAGGGGGGATAGTTGACTAGGTCACGCCTGTGCTCTATCTTCCGGCCACCCTAAACACTGTAACTTTCCCGCTCCGAGAGTATGTGGCAAAATATGTGGAGGTGGTTGCGGCTTGAAGAGAGGGCACAGGACTCTGCCCGATAGGCAGAACAGACGGCAGGGGATCCTACATCAAGATCGAGGTTCCGGCTCCTCCCCCACTCACTGGATCGGGCGGGGTGGCAACCCCTTTTCAGGGGATTTTCCTTTTACCCAGCGTAGCTCGGGCGGGTCACTTTGCGGCTCGCTTCCTGCTGCGCCTCCACCAGCTTCCATCAAGAAGGTCTGTCTATGCTTGTTTTGACCCTTGGGATCAGTGTCCTCGGTCTTGTCTTCGCCTTTCTCCTGGCCCGGTTCGTTTTGCAGGAAGGCACCGGAACGGACGCCATGCGTGCGATCTCCGATGCCATCAAGGAGGGAGCCGAAGCTTTTCTGCGCAGACAGTATAAAACCATCGGCATTCTGGCCATAGTGGTGGCCGCGCTGATCTATATCCTCTACGCGGTCGCGAAAGGCGACCCGGATCAGGCTTGGCGCACAACGGTGGCGTTTCTCTTCGGCGCGTTCTGTTCGGCGCTGGCCGGGTACATTGGCATGTACATCTCGATCCGTGCCAACATCCGCACGGCGAGCGCGGTCCGTACGAGCATGAACCAAGCACTCAAGATCTCGTTTCGTGGCGGGGCCGTAAGCGGGGTTACCATCGTCACCATGTCCCTGTTGGGGATCGTGCTCCTGTTCCTCCTATATGGCGGTCAGACGGCGCCGCAGAAGGTGCCGTTCCTTATTGTCGGCTATGGCTTCGGAGCCAGCTTCGTCGCCCTCTTCGCTCAGCTCGGTGGTGGCATCTACACCAAAGCTGCGGATGTCGGCGCCGACCTTGTAGGTAAGGTTGAAGCAGGCATCCCCGAGGACGATCCACGTAACCCGGCTGTAATTGCGGACCTCGTGGGTGACAATGTTGGCGACTGCGCGGGCCGCGGCGCGGACCTCTTCGAGTCCACAGCGGCTGAGAACATTGGCGCCATGATTCTGGGGGTTGCGCTGTTCAAGTACTTCGGGATGGCCGGGATTCTGTTTCCCCTCGTGGCTCGCGCGTTGGGACTCGTGGCCAGCCTGGTGGGAATCTATAGCGTGAGCACGCGGGAGGATGGCGATCCCATGCAGGCACTCAACCGTGGCTACTACCTCACCAGCATCTTGGCGGCGCTGGGCTTCTACCTCGCCACGCACCAGCTCCTAGTCATCAATGAAGGCGGGGTGGTCAATCACTCCCCGGGGGACTGGCTGTTCCTGGCCGGGGTCATCGGCATTGTCACTAGCATCCTGTTCGTGTTCATCACTCAGTACTACACCGAATACCGGTACCGGCCGGTGCGGGAGATCGCGACCGCCTCACAGACCGGCGCGGCAACGACCATCATCACCGGCCTCTCGGTCGCCTTCGAGTGCACGGCCCTGCCCGTCATCGTCACCTCCGCTGCGATTGTGGGCGCCTATTACTGCGGCCTCCATGCGTTCGCCGGTTTCGACATCAACCCTGCCAATGCCGGACTGTACGGCACAGCCATCGCGACTATGGGCATGCTGGCCACCTGCGCGTACGTTTTAGCTATGGACACCTTCGGCCCGATTACTGATAACGCGGGTGGGATCGCGGAGATGAGCCAACAATCCGAAGAGGTACGCGTCAAGACCGATCGTCTCGACTCAGTCGGCAACACCACCAAAGCGCTCACCAAAGGGTACGCTATTGGCAGCGCGGCGCTTGCCGCCTTCCTCCTCTTCTCGGCGTACCTGAACGAGGTCGAGCACCTTACAGGCCAGCCTTTTCACAGTGTGGACATCGCCAAACCAGAAGTTTTTGTGGGTGGGCTCCTGGGCGCCATGCTCGTCTTTCTCTTCAGCGGGCTAGCGATCCGCGCCGTCGGGCGCGCGGCGTACTATGTCATTAACGACGTGCGTGCCCAATTCAAGCAGAACCCTTTGATCCTGCAGGGGAAGGCCAAACCGAACTACGCGCAATGTGTAGACATCGTGACCCAAGGAGCCCTCAAGGAGATGATCGCGCCGGGCCTCTTGGCGGTGAGCATGCCCATCGTCGTCGGGCTAATCTTCAAGTCCCTCGGCGTGGGCGCTGAGAGCGTCGCGGCTTTTCTCATGGTCGGCACGATCGGCGGCATTCTGGTAGCTACCCTCATGAATAACGGCGGGGGCGCCTGGGACAACGCCAAGAAGTATATCGAGACTGGCCAGTTCGGGGGCAAACGGTCCGAGGCCCATAAGGCCGCCGTGGTGGGCGATACGGTGGGCGACCCGCTCAAGGACACAGCCGGCCCATCCCTGCACGTGCTCATCAAGCTCCTGAGCACGCTGACGCTGGTGCTGGCACCGTTGTTTATCTAGTGAGACAGAGACGAGAGACAGAGAGAGACTCTCAGTTCCCTGGGATGTGACCCGCCTTAAGACTCCTGACAGGCTAGCGCCCAAAGTAGCGGGCACGCTCTTTCCTCCACTTTGCCACCCACCGCGCATCGGCCTGAGCGAAGCGGGCCAGTAACCGGCGCATTTCCATCTCGATTTGCCCTTCGCTCGCCCCAGGGTGAACAGTTCTTATGGACTCGCGGAGCAGGCGGAGAGCGATAGCCGACAGCATCGCGCACTGCCGGAATCCTTCCTCAGCTGTGCGCGGGAACCGCACGCTCTTTAGTTCAGCTTTCACTTGGTCCAGCCGCCGCAGCCACAGGGGAACTCGATTTGAATGCTTCATGACCCCCTCTAGCGCCTCATGTCCAGCCTACCTTTTTGTCTTTTTTCCTGCGTCTCGAAGTGTCCAGGATAGTGACTCCGATTGAGAAGTCCACTAGCGTTCGTTACCCTGTCTCCTGCAAGGAGGGTCACTGATGGATGCCACCCACCTATTGATTGTCGGCCTTTTGCTCCTCAGCCTGTTCCTCACCTTCCTCGACCGCCGCGACGCACGCCGGACTCAGAGAGAGATTGCCACGGTCCTGGAGCGGATCGAACAGGGCCAGGAACGGATCGCCGATCACACCCGTCATATCGCGGACCTCGTGGCGCATAGCGCGGACCTCGTCGCACGCACTGCGGAACTGGCGGCACGGAATGAGACACTCACCCGCGCCGTGTTACTCCAGGTCACGGGCCGGGAACCCCAGTGACCGAGGAGTTGCCCTTGAAAACCTCAAGGATTGCCGGTTCGTGCTGAGCCTGCGGAGACAACCGTCCACGTGCTGCTGACCGTGGCCACAACCTCGTCCTGAGCGTTTTTGATCGTGGCTTCGACAAAAGCCACACGTTTGCCCTTGCGCAGTACCTTCCCTTCTCCACGTACCAACCCTTTGGCCACAGGCTTCAAAAAGCTGATCTTGAGCTCTGCCGTCGTGGCCAGCTCCCCATCGTCCAGCACAGAGCCGATCGCACTGCCCAGTAGCTCATCGGCGAACACCGTCAGATAGCCGCCAGAGATATAACCGAACGGGTTCAGCACCCGCTCCTGCGTGGCCTCCCACTCCCAAAAGGAAGTGCCAGGACCGAAGCGCAACGGCCGCAGTCCTAGTTCGCGATGGAGGGTGGAGAGAAAGTCTTGTGGGCGGTTTTCCCGCAGCGCCTGGTTGAGTTTTTCCAGCGGGGAAAGCATAGTGTCCTCTCATACCATTTGCAGGGACAATTTGCAGCTCGCCAGGAGGGTGTCATGGCCGGCGCTTTGGACGGCATACGGATCATCGAGCTGGCGCAGGGCATCGCCGGACCCTATACCGGGATGCTGCTCGCCGAACAGGGAGCGGAGGTCATCAAAGTGGAGCCGCCCCGGGGAGACAAAGCCAGAGGTACGCCAGGGTTCCACGTCTGGAATCGTAGCAAGCGCAGTGTCATCGCCGACCCTATGACCAGGGAAGGCAAAGAGTTGATTCTGCGTGTTTCCTCTGCCGCCGATGTAGTCCTGAGTGATTACCAGCCAGGGGAAGGAGAAAAGCTTGGTCTCTCCTACGAAGTCCTTTCTCGGGACAACCCCGGCCTTATCTACTGCCACCTGCCGGCCTTCGGCAGTAAAGGCCCGCACGCTTACCGCTACCCCGACGATGCCTTGGTGGCTGCGGTGAGCGGCCTGCTGGGCAGCCAGTGGTCACACCGCGATGGTGGGGTCTATCTCGTGCTCCCCATCGCCAGCTACGGGGCGGCCTTTGTCGCGAGTGGTTCGATCTCTGCTGCCCTCTTCGAACGGGACCATAGTGGCACGGGTCAGCAGATCGAAGTGTCGTGGCTGGCCGGGGCGTTCGCTATGCAGACCGGCACTATTCTGTACCATCCAGAATTGCTGCGCCTCTTTAGCGGCCGTCTCAATCCCCTGGGTCCTATCCCGATCTACCGTCTCTACCAGGCCAAAGACGAGTGGCTGTTTGTTGCCTGCGGGAACACAACCTTCTGGAACAAGTTCTGCCTCGCGCTGGGGAAGCCAGAGTGGGTGTCTGACCCCCGTTACGAAAAGGCGCCGTGGGGCATCGTGCCAGCGGATCGCGATGCCCTAGCAGAGCAGATCGCGCCTCTCATCGCTAGCAAAACCCGGGCGGAATGGTTGCGCATCCTGCGCGAGCACGACGTCCCCTCTGCTCCGGTCACCAGCCGTCAGGAGTTTATCGATCATCCCCAGACCATCCATAACGGCATGCGGGTGGAAATCAGCGATCCACAGCTAAGGAAGACCGTACAGATGGGCGTGCCTGTGCGCCTGTCCCTCACCCCTGGTGCGATCAAAGGACCTGCCCCCCTGCTCGGGCAACACACCGAGGAAGTCAAGAATGAGGCTAGAGGCTGGAGACTAGAGACTAGCTTTCAGCCTCCCACCCCTCCAGCTTCAAGTCTCAAGCCTCAAGTCTCAAGTTTCCGCACTCCTCTTGACGGCGTGCTTGTTCTGGACTTTGCCAGTTACATTGCCGGCACCTACGGCCCCATGGTGTTGGCCCAGCTCGGCGCTACGGTGATCAAGGTCGAGTCATTACAAGGAGACGCATTTCGCGCTTTTGGCTTTGGCTTCCTGGGATGGAATCAGGGAAAGCGGGGAATCGCGGTAAATCTGAGCTCTGCAGAAGGGAGAGAGGTCGTGTACGACTTGGTGCGCAGGGCCGACGTGGTAGTGGAAAACCTCCGTCCCGGTGCTACGAAGCGTTACGGTATCGACTACGAGGCCCTCTCTCAGCTCAATCCCCGGCTGATTTACGCCACCGTCACCGGCTTTGGCTCCAGCGGCCCGGATCATGACCAGCCGGCATTCGACCCCCTCCTCCAGGCTCGCTCCGGCCTCATGCGCGCGCAGGGTGGGCACGGGCATCCGCCTTTTTACCTCACCTGTGGGGTGTGCGATTATGCCGCTGCCTTGCTCTGTGCTTACAGCGTCTGCGCTGCCCTCTACGCGCGCAAGCGGACGGGTATAGGCCAGAGAGTAGAAACCTCTCTCGCTAACGCCTCCATGGCGGTTCAGTCAGGGAGCTTTATCTTTTATGACGGCCGGCCGGACCTGGAAAACGGCGGGCCGGATTTATGGGGAACCGACCCCCTGTACCGCATTTATCCGACGGCTAATAACTCCCTATTCCTCGCTGCGGTCGAAAGCGCACACTGGCAGGCGCTCTGCGAGGCGTTGGGGCGTGCAGACCTGAGCCGCCGTTACAGCTTTCACGAAGCCCGACAGGAAAGTGTGGAGGGCTCACTAGCACGGACTCTGGCAGAGGCTTTCACAATCAAGACCACCGAAGAGTGGCTCCCCGTGCTGGATGCAGCCGGAGTCCCCTGCGCGCCGGTAGTCCCTCTTCCCCCACTCTTTAGCGATGCACACGTTGCGGCAAACGACCTGATCGCCACCCATACTCACCCGCAGTGGGGCGAGGTGCGGCAGACTGGCCTCTTGGCCAAATTTTCCCGTACGCCGGCAACCCTCCCGTATGTGGCCCCGCTCCTCGGGCAGCACACTGTGGAAGTGTTGCGCGAGGTAACGGGCTATGAGCAGGAAAAAATCGCGAGGCTGCTGAGCACCGGCGTCATTAAGCAGGCGTAGCAAAGGCTTGTCGAAGGGTGACCAAAGTGGTAGAGCGGTCAAGCGCCCTTGCACAGAGGAGGACACCATGGCGGAAAAGTGGAAAATCTCCGGCGATTATTTTGAATCGTGCAACTGTGATCTCATCTGCGCATGCCTCATCCAAGCTCCGCCTCCCCGCGGACGCTGTGATGCGGCCCTAGCCTTTCACCTCACCGAAGGCACATATGGGCAGACTAGCCTGAACGGGTTGAACACGGCAATCGTGGTCTCCTTTCCGGGGCCGGGCAAGATGCGGGACGGCAACTGGACTGCAGCGCTGTATGTGGATGAAAAGGCGGCCAAAGAGCAACAGGAAGCCCTCAGCGCCATCTTCTCCGGTAAAGCGGGCGGGCCCATGGGAGCCGTGTCCGCCTTGATCAGCAAGTTTATCGGCGTCAAAAGCGCACCCATCACGTTTCAGATGGAAGGGAACAGACGGCGGCTGAGCATCCCGCATATTCTGGAGATCGAGATTGAAGCAGTGACCGGTCGAGATGGGGCCGAACCCATCTGGGCTACGAATGCCTCACATCCGGTGTCCCCGAAGCTCGCGCTGGCCCAGTCCAAAGCATATCGCTATGCCGACCATAACCTAGCGTGGGACACCAGCGGTACCAACGGCCACTTTTCGTCATTTAGCTGGCAGGCGTAGCGAAGCAGGGTTTCCCCGGATTTCATCGGGCTACGACTGTCCTTGTTCTCGTCTTTTGCTGGCGCAGGCCTCTGGCCTGTGCAAGGTACGGAATGAAACGTCCAATCATCTGGCTGCTCACTTTTTGTCTCCTTAGCTTCAGCACGTCCGCGCCAGCCCAGGAGTCAAAACCGCTCATCCACTTCGGCCTGCAGGCTGCCCCGCAACAGATCACCGTCGAGGAACTTAAAGATATATGGAAAGAGGCTGAAGCCTTGGGGTTCGACACGTTGTGGGTCAACGATCACTTGCTGCCCAGCGTCGGCCCGCCGGACGGGGCGAATCTTGACGGCTGGACGACGTTAGCGGCGATGGCGACCCTGACTTCCCGGGTCAAGATCGGCGCCTTGGTCACGAACAACACCTTTCGTTATCCCGCCGTGCTGGCCAAGATGGCCACAACGGTTGATCACCTGAGCAACGGCCGGCTCATCCTCGGCATCGGCGCCGGGTATTTGGAGCGCGAGCACCAAGCGTACGGGATCACGCTGCCCCCCATCAAGGAACGGTCCGAACGGCTGGAAGAGGCGCTCCAGGTCATTACCAAACTGTGGACCGCCGAATCCCCCGTTTCATTCAAGGGGCACTACTACACGCTGGTCGATGCGCCTTTCATGCCCAAGCCGCTGCAGCGGCCACACCCGCCAATCATGATCGGCGGTATCGGTGAGAAGCGCATCCTCCCTCTGGTCGCCCGCTATGCGCAGATGTGGAACATCGGCAACTTGGCGCCAGACCAGATTGCTGCCAAGAACAAGGTGCTGGAAGAGGACTGTCGCAAGATCGGTCGCAACTGTGCAGAGATCGAACGGTCCTACCTGACCCCACTCTACATCAAGGCCGACCCGGCTGAGGCGCAGGGCTTCCTGGAGCAGGTCGCTAAGCTGCGGGGGCTCAGTGTGGAACAGGCGCGCAAGACTATTTTGCTGGGCGATCCAGCCGCGATCCGCCAGCAGCTCCAGGCTTACATTGACGTGGGCGTGACCCACTTCATCATCGCCATGCGCCGCCCCGGACTATATGACCGCGAAGGACTCCGCTTATTCGCCAAAGAGGTCATGCCGGCGTTTCGTCGTCACGAGGGATGAGATCGCCACGCGAGACCCGGGCTTTTGTGCTGCTGACGTTGGTCACCTTGGTGTGGGCAGGGCTCTTCCCCACCGGCAAAGTCGCCCTACGCAGCGTGCCGCCGCTGACCATTGCCGCCATTCGCATGGTGATCGGTTCTTGCCTACTGCGCGTGTATCTGCGGCGTGACCCGGTCGGCAAAGTGGACTGGAGCCCGCACCTGGTGGGCCGCTTTTTGTTTCTGGGATTTACTGGGTACTTCGTCTCGACGGGGGGCAGCTACTATGGCCTGCGGCAGACCACCGTCACCAACGCCGCGGTGCTCAACGCGGCCTCACCTGCTGTGATTGCCCTGTTGGCTGCTGTCATTCTCAAGGAGCGGTTGCCTGCCCGCACTCTTGTGGGCATCGGGCTCTCGATGCTGGGGGTAGGGGTGATTATCACGCGTGGCTCGTGGGTGGTTATCGCCCACAGCCAATACAATCCGGGCGACCTGGTGTTACTGGGAACCATGCTGAGCTGGGGCATCTATACCATTTACGGCCGCCAGCTCATGCGGCGCATTTCCCCGTTGGCAGCCACCACCTACACCTACATGGCCGGCGCCTTGTTTCTGGTCGTGGGCAGCGGTCTCACCGAGTGGACCAGGTGGACGCCCCGCGACACGACGCTCGCGTCCTGGCTGGCCATTGCCTATCAGAGCACGCTGGGCACCCTGGCTCACTTTTGGTTCTACGACGCAGTCGCGACGATCGGCCCGAGCCGCGCCGGGGTGTTCCTCAACCTTGTGCCGGTGATGGCGCTCGCGATCGCCGCTGTCTTTCTGCACGAGCCCCTCACCGTTCCGCACCTCGTCGGCGGCGCGATCGTGATCGGGGGTATCGTCGTGGCCACCCGCCAGCAACGCTTGGAGTAGCGACTTCAGCCGCTACGATGGACCCCACAAACCCGTCTCTGCGGTCGTGATTGCACAAGGACGTCTGCCCTCGCCGGGCTCCCCACCTCCAGAAACAAAGGCTGGGCTGATACCCCTAGCGCCATGACCAGCACGGCCACGAGGATGGCGCCAGCACCAGTATAAAAGGGGAGGGCCCAGTTGCCAGTGGCAGTGACCAGGAACCCGGCCAACAGGGTTGCGGCCATCCCTCCCAGGCTGCCGAATACGCTCATACACCCCCAGATGGCGCCCAGGTGGCGCGGACTCATTTCGGTAGGCAGACTCATGTACCCAGCCAGGGCCGCATCGTTAAACAGGCGCGCGCCCATCAACAGGCCTACGCAGGCCCAGGCCGACTCGACACTCACCGCCGCGACGAGAAAGGGCGTACCGATCAGCATGCCGAGCAGGCACAGGGTTTTGCGCGCGGTATCGGCGCTGCACCCCCGTCGCAGCAGCAGGTCAGAGAGCCAGCCTCCCCCCACAGTGCCGACCAGAGCCGCACCGGTAATAGCACCGCCCAGGCCGCCCATCTCACCAATAGAGAACCCCCGGCCACGTACTAGATAGGTGGGGAGCCAGGCGGCCATCAGCCACATGGTGTAGACCCACAGGGTGTAGGAGATGACCAGCGCCCACACCCGCGGCGAGCGGATCACTGGTCCCCAGCCGGTGTGTTCAGAGACCGGCCGGACCCGCTCAGCCTGAATGTAAGCTAACTCTTCAGCCGTGACGGAGGAATGCTCCTCAGGTGTCCCGCGGCCGTACCACAGCCAGATAAACGCCCAGACTATGCCGACCGCTCCGCACAGGTAAAACACCGAAGGCCAGCCAAATTTGAGCGTCACGAATGTCACCAGCGGATACCCGAGCATGATGCCGGCGTTCAACGCTGCCGGGATGACGGTCTGGGCCCGGGCCAGCTCGTGTCGGGGTACCCAGGCAGCGTTGGTGATGCTCATGGACGGCACGATCGGCGCCTCGAACGCGCCGACCAGGAAGCGCAGCCCCAACATCAGCGGGAAGGCCACCGTCCCGAACGGAGTGAGCAAAGTGGCAATTGACCAGCCGAGGCACAGCAATGGGATCAGCCGACCGCCGAAGCGATCGGCAACATACCCGCCGGGCAACTGGATGACCGTGTATCCCCATAGGAAGGCCGAAAAGATGATGCCGAACAGCGATTCGTCCCAGCCCAACTCGCGGATCATGACTGGTGCGGCAATCGAGATGTTGGCTCGATCAACGTGGTTGATCAGCGCCAGCACGAAGATCAGCCCTACAATGCGGTAGCGAATCGGCCCGAGCATTGCCCCTCTTTTCGTCCTCTTCACACGTAAGGAGGGCTCAGTATGCCGATTAAAGTCGTTGAGCTACATCACCATGGCATCCGTATTGGTACCGCCCCCGAGGAAGTAGAGAAGGCCCGTCAGTTCTACACCGAGGTCTTGGGCTTGCAGACCGATCCTGGCCGGCCCAACATCCCCACTATTCCCGGCTTCTGGATGTACGTCGGCCAGGGCGAGCAGACGGCGCAGATCCACCTGATGGGCGCGCGAGGCATGTCGCCGATGGCGCGCAGCGAAAAAGAAGACCCGACCCTGCCGCACGTCGCGCTGGCGGTGGAGAACATCCAGGAGGCGCGTGAGGAACTGGAACGGCGCGGCCTCTGGCACTGGCGCATCCAAGGCCTGGTAGGCGACAATTCGGACCAGGTCTTTGTGCAAGATCCCTTCGGCAACGTCATCGAGTTGCACCAGGTCGGCTCCTGCCGTTGCAACAAGATCGCCCTCGGTACGAGCGAGATGCGCGGGGGATGAACTGCAGGGAAAGTGACAAGTGACGAGTGGCAAGTGACGAGAGAATAGTAAAGATTGCTCAACTCCTCATGGCTTCACCCTGAATACTCATTGCATAACCTAAGGAGAACCCATGCCCGAACCCTACAGCGAACGCTTGATTTCAGCGGACTCCCACATCGTCGAACCGGCGGATCTGTGGCTCACCCGCATGGACGCCAAGTGGCGGGACAAAGCGCCACGCATCGCCGCTCTGGACGAAACCGGGGACTACATCGTGATTGATGGTCTCAGACCCCGGCCTCTGGCGTTCGAGGGACCGATGGCTGACCTGAAGGCGCAGGGTCTCGATATTCCCAAGTCCAAAGGCTATCGCTACGCCGATAATCGGCCCGGCTGCTGGGATCCACATGAGCGACTGAAAGATCAGGATATGGATGGCGTCGCTGGTGAGGTGATCTACCCTGGGGTGGGCCTGACCCTGGTGCGCGCCCCTCAGGCGGAATACCTGTACGCCTGCTGCCGCGCCTACAACGATTGGCTTGCTGAGTTCTGCGCGCCGTATCCTGATCGGCTGAAGGGTGTGGGCATGATCCCCAACCGTGGGCCGATTGAGTGGGCGGTGGCCGAAACCGAACGTGCGGCCAAGCTGGGGTTGGTCAGCGTCATGCTGCCGGCATGGACCGACGACCGGCCCTACAACCTGCCCGACTGGGACCCGTTGTGGGCGGCGATGCAAGACATGAACCTGGTAGCGAGCATGCACATCGGCGGCCGCGAGGTGTTTGGTCGGGCACACGGTCCGGGCGCGGGCGGCATTAACATCGGTATCGTCAAGTTCGAGATGAACGATACCCTCCAGCGCCTCATCTGGGGTGGAGCGCCGATGCGGTTTCCCAAGCTCAAATGGGCGCTGGTAGAGAGCGGGAGCGGCTGGATCGCCGCAGCTCTGGGCTTCATGGACCATTGGTGGCACGACCACAAGGGCTGGCTGGAGCCGCGCCTGCCCGAGCCGCCGAGCACTTATT
>WNGG01001160.1_pt1 | contig 33481 bp, 30 predicted proteins | sample 5400661 | NCBI WGS metagenome assembly WNGG01 (sample SAMN13153372, study PRJNA577476) | soil metagenome | isolation source: 100 cm soil or saprolite under Garry oak tree replicate 1 | place: USA:California | collected 2016-06-15
TGGGCCAGCCCCGCACGCACGTCGGGACCTTCGAGGACTACTTCGCCTCGCTCATCGGCTGGGAGCGCTTCCGGGCGAGCCAGTTCGGCATCCGCCACTTCTGCACGCTCTCGCTGAACCCGAAGGAGGCGAACAACCCACGGGTCGCGCCGGGAGTGATGGAGCTCCTTCCCCGCTACCTGCACAAGGAGGGCGTGGTCGCGGTCGGCGAGGTCGGCTTCGACGACATGACGGCGGAAGAGGAGAAGTACTTCGGGCTCCAGGCAGAGCTGGCGGCGAAGTTCGATCTCCCGCTGCTCGTCCACACTCCCCACCGCGACAAGAAGAGGGGAACGGAGCGGAGCCTCGCGCTGCTCAAGGAGCTGAGGTTCCCCGAGGAGAAGGTCCTCATCGATCACAACAACGAGGAGACGCTGCCGCTGGTGGTGAAGACGGGCTGCTGGGCGGGCCACTCGATCTACCCCAAGACGAAGATGGATGAGGAGCGGATGGTCGCGCTCGTCAAGAAGTACGGGAGCGAGCGGATCCTGATCAACAGCGCGGCCGACTGGGGGGTGAGCGATCCCCTCAAGGTGCCCAAGACCGCCGCGCGCATGCGCGAAGCGGGCATCCCGGCGGCCGACATCGAGAAGATCGTCTGGCGCAACCCGGTTGCCTTCTTCGCGCAGAGCGGGCAGCTCGATCTGTCGGAGGTGGAGGAGCGGCCCGCGGTCGACCAGCGGCGGCTCTTCGAGGGGAGCTCGGTGCTGCGCGGCCAGGCGCCCCAGGTCCAGGACACGGTCTAGCGGTGCGCCGCACCGTCGTCCTCGACGTCGTCGGCCTCTCCCGCCGTCACCTCGGGGAGGCGACTCCGCACCTTTCGGCGCTCGCTCGCGAGGGAGGACAGCGCGACCTGCGCACGGTGCTGCCGGCGGTGACTTGCCCGGTGCAGGCGACCTTCACCACGGGGCGGCTGCCGCGTGAGCACGGTTGCGTCGCGAACGGCTGGTACTTCCGCGACCTCGCGGAGGTCTGGCTCTGGCGGCAATCCAACCGGCTGGTCGAGGGCGAGAAGGTGTGGGAGGCCGCCCGGCGGCGCGATCCGGCGTTCACCTGTGCCCAGCTCTTCTGGTGGTACAACATGCACGCCGCGGTGGACTTCTCCGTGACGCCGCGCCCCATCTATCTCGCCGACGGCCTGAAGATCCCCGATATCTACACGCAGCCCGCCTCGCTCCGGGACGAATTGACCGCTGCGCTGGGGCCCTTCCCGTTGTTCAACTTCTGGGGCCCGAAGGCCGACATCCGCTCCTCGCGCTGGATCGCGCGCTGCGCGCTGCACGTCTACCAGCGGCTGCGCCCCTCGCTGACGCTCGCCTACCTGCCGCACCTCGACTACGATCTGCAGCGGCTGGGGCCCGCGCATCCTCGCATCCGCTCCGCGCTGCAGGAGATCGATGCGGCCTGCGGCGAGCTGATCGACCACGTCCGCCGGGACGGCGCGCGCGTGATCGTGCTCTCGGAGTACGGCATCACCGAGGTGAGCGGCGCGGTGCACGTCAACCGGGCGCTCCGCGAGGCGGGGCTCGTCGCCGCGCGGCTCGAGTTGGGGCGGGAGAAGCTCGACCCGGGCGCGAGCGAGGCATTCGCGGTGGCCGACCACCAGGTGGCCCACGTCTACGTGCGGCGCGCCGAGCGCGTGGCGGAGGTGAAGCGGCTGCTCGAGCGGCTCGACGGAGTTGCCTTGGTGCTCGACGAAGAAGGCAAGCGCGCCCACGGCCTCGACCACCCGCGCTCCGGCGAGCTGGTCGCGGTGAGCCGGCCGGACCGCTGGTTCACCTACTACTACTGGCTCGACGAGGAGAAGGCGCCCGAGTACGCCCGCACCGTCGACATCCACCGCAAGCCGGGCTACGACCCGCTCGAGCTGCTCGTCGACCCGAAGCTCAGGCTGCCGGCCCTGAAGATCGGCTTCACGCTGATGAAGAAGCTCCTCGGGTTCCGCTACCTGATGGAGGTGGTTCCGCTCGACGCGTCGCTCGTCAAGGGCTCGCACGGGCGGCCTACCGACGATCCGGCCGAGGGCCCGCTCGTCATCAGCAGCGAGCCCGAGCTGCTTCCCGAGAGCGAGATCGACGCGACCGCGGTGCGGCAGCTGATCCTGGAGCACCTCTTCGCCGACGCCCGGCCGGTCAAGTCCCCTTCACGTACCGTTGAGCCGCGAGCGTCGTAGCGAAGCCGAGCGCGGCCACGAGCGCGATGGCGGGTCGTCCCGCGCCGGCGATGAGCAGTGCGTCGAGCAACGAGATCCCGGCGATGAACCTCACCACCGCGCGGCCGATCTCTTTCCTGCGCCCGATGAGCAGGAAGATTGCCGACGAGACCCAGGCGAGAAAGCCGGCGTACAACGCTGCGCCGGCGGGGCTCCCCACGGCCAGCGGCGCGGCGTAGAGGAAGGGCGCGAAGAGGAACGGCAGCGGCCAGAGATTGCGCAGCTCCTTCAGGTTCTCCTGCTTCGCCACGGCGGTGAGGCCGATCAGGTAGGCGAGCAGGACCACTGCCGCCCCGATCACCGGCGCCTTCAATCCCGGCGCCACCGACAGCGCGGCGATGGCGTACACGAGCATCCGGCAGAGGCCCATCAACAGCGGGCCCAGCGGGTTGCCCTTGTGCCAGGCGTCGTAGAGGACGATCGAGCCGGCGAGCACCGCTCCCGCGCCGGCCGGCGCCCAGCTTCGCCGGCCTCCGAAGAGGAACGCCTCAGCGGCGAGCAGGAGGATCCCTGCCGCGAGCAGGAGGTAACCGGCGCCATAGACCTCGGCGGCGCCGATCTGCCCGGAGGGGATCGGCCTCTCCGGCCGCTCGCGCGCGTCCAGCCCTCGGTCGAAGGCGTCGTTGAGGAACATCCCGCCCACGTAGAAGCAGGAGAGCGCGCTCCAGAGCAGGACCAAGAGCCGCGGCTCGGGACGGCCGCCGGCGAGGACGACGCCGGCGAGCACGTTGGTCCACACCGTGGGCAGGTTGGAGACCCGGCCCAGCTTGAGGTAGACGCCGAGCTTCGCCGCGACCGCGTTCATGCCCGCATCCGTTCGACCACCCACTGCAGCTCGCGGGCGATCGACGCCACCAGCCCTTCGTGCCGGTGCTCCTCCGGAAGCACGTCCCAGGTGTACGTCTCGACCTCGAGATGAGGAGAGCAGGGCTCCGCCTTGAGGATCTGGAGAAGCGCTTCGAGATCGCCCTGCGTGTTCTCGAGCCTCCCGTACCGCTTTTGGAAGACGGGGACGTGGAAGTGGATGCGCCATTCGCGCGCGGCCGCGCCGGCCGGCTCCGACGAGCCCATCGCCTCGTCCAGATCGAGGAAGCGGCGCAGCGTCGCTCCCCGGCGCTCGACCACCTGGTGCAGGTAGACGGGGTCGGCGAAGGGCCGCAGTGCGGAAAGGATCTCGCAGCTCTGCGGACCGAAGGCGACCCGCAGGCCGGCGGAGAGCTGCACCTTCGCGACGCGGATCCCGGCGGAGCCAAGCGCCCGCAGCGCGCCGGGCAGGTCCTCGAACTCCACCGCCATGTGGCAGCAGTCGAAGCAGACTCCGAGGTGGCGTCGCAGGGACTCCTCGGCGGCCGGGCGCCCGAGGCCCGTGAGACGGCCGAAGCGCTCGAGGGCGTGCCGCGAGAAGAGGAGCTCCTCGAAAAACGCGACGGTCTGCGCGGCCGTCTCCAGGTAGCAGCAGGGCTCCGGCTCGAGGGCCACCGCGACGAGCTTGCCGGTCTTCTCCTCGATGCCGTGGAGCGTGGCCGCGTGCTGCAGCAGACGATCGGCGATGAGCGCCGCGTGCCCGGGCGAGTGCACCCTTTCCTTGAAGGCGCCCGGGACCGTGCTGACGCTTCCCTCGACCTGCGGCGGGAGCAGCTCGGCGAGGAGGCGCGCGAGCCGGTCGGAGTACCGCTGCCGCTCTTCGTCGAGCCAGTCGGGGAGATAGACGCGCTCCTTCACCCGCGTCGCGTGGAAGGCGCCGTGCGGAAACCCGTTCAGCGTGAAGACGTAGAGGCCCTCCTCCTTCAGCCAGGCGCGAAGCCGATCCATCTCTCCAGGCCGCTCCAGCTCTTCAGCGGCCCGGCCCGAGAGCCGCAGGCCGACGCCGAAGGAGTCGTGCGGCGAGACGAGCCGCTTGATCGGCGGCAGGTACTCTTTGAGATTGGCGAAGGTCTCCGGCCAGCTCTCGCCGGGATGGACGTTCGTGCAGTAGGTCAGGTGCGGTCGGCCCGCGGTCGAGAGCCTCATGGCCGGCCTCGCCGCGCCGAAAGCCACTCGATGGCGCGGCCGGCGACCTCCTCGTCGATCCGGTGGACCTCCACGCCGCGCCCGATCCGCTCGAGCAGCGTCACGGTCAGCTCGCCGCCCAGGTGCTCGCGGAAGTCCGCCAGGCCGTCGAGCACCCGCCGCCTGCCGGCCGGGCCGCGCTGCTCGAGCGCGTCGTCCCAGAGTCGCAGCCCGAGCGCCTCCAGCGTTCCGACCACGCGTTGCAGCTCGCCGCTCGCGAGCAGTCCGGTCTCGGCCGAGTAGCGCGCGTCGAGCGCCATGCCGATCGCCACGGCCTCGCCGTGCCTCAGCCGGTGCTCGCTGAGGATCTCCAGCTTGTGGGCAGCCCAGTGGCCGAAGTCGAGCGGCCGCGCGCTGCCGAACTCGAACGGGTCGCCCGAGGTGGCGATGTGACGCAGGTGCAGCTCCGCGGTCCGGCGGACGAGGTGCGCGACGAGCTCCGGCCGGCCTTGCTGCAGCGCCGATGCGTTCGCCTCCAGCCAGCGGAAGAGCTCCGCGTCGCGGATGAGCGCCACCTTCACCGCCTCGGCCATGCCGGCGATCAGGTCCCGCCGGGGCAGGCCCTCCAAGAACCGGCTGTCGTTGAGCACGGCGAAGGGAGGCGCGAAAGTGCCGAGGAAGTTCTTCCTGCCGAGGTAGTTGATCCCGTTCTTCACCCCGACGCCGGAGTCGGCCTGCGCCAGCACGGTGGTGGGCACTCGCACCTGGCGCAGGCCCCGGTGGCAGATCGCCGCCGCGAACCCGACCGCGTCGAGCAGCGCTCCGCCGCCGACGGCGACGACGTACGAGTGGCGGTCCATCGCGAGGGACGCCAGCTCCTCCTGGAGGGCCATCACGAGGCCGGGGTCGTTCTTGCAGGCCTCGCCGCCGGCGATCACCCGCGGCTCCGCCGCCAGATCGAGCTCCTCTCGGTGCGACCGTGCGAACAGGTGGATCTCTTCGATCAGCGCTGGGAAAGCGTCGGCCACGGCCCGCTCGACGACGAAGAGCAGCCGATGGCGCCGGTCCGGCTCCCGGCCAGAGATCGCCTCGACCAGCGAACGGTTCGCCGGTGCGAACAGGTCGCGCGTGAAGTAGACCGGGTACTCGTACCGCACCGCGATCTGCTGCAGGTAGGGCACCACGGAGTGGCCTCCCAGCCGCGAGCGCGCAGGAATATCGCACCCGGCGGCTTGGTGAAACAGACCTCTGGGAAGCGAGCGCGAGGCCCTGTCCACAGTAGGACGCCTCGCGAGCGCACGGTCGGGCGCACTCCACGCCTGCAGGGATGCGCGCGCCGGCCGGCGTGCTGGTGCGGACACGTGCGCGAAACAAAAGGGGCGCTTCACGCCCGGCGATGGCGTCCGTAGCTTCGCGGTCCATGCCAGGAGGCCAACAATGAGAACGCTTCTGATCGGCGTAGCCGCCGTAGGATTGACCGCAGCCGCCACCGCGAGCGCGCAGCAGCGCTCCACCACCGAGAACCCGTCGGCCCAGGGCTCGTCGAGCCAGTCCGCGGCGACACAGAGTCCGTCGAGCCAGTCCTCGACCAGCCCGTCCTCGGCGAGCCAGACCGGGACCACGGCGAGCGCGAGCGCGGAGCTCTCGGGCATCGTCAAAGAGGTCGACAAGGACAAAGGGGCGGTGAAGATCTCGTCCGCGGCCGGCGGCGAGCAGGAACTGAAGATCGCCCCGAGCGCGACGATCACCCGTGACGGCATGCAGGCCGGGCTGGACCAGCTCAAGGAGGGCGACGACGTCCGCGCGAGCCTCGACCCGACCTCGAACCAGGCGACCAGGCTCGAGGTCCAATCGAATCAGATGACGGAGAAGCCGCAGAAGGGCGAGAGCAAGGGCGACCAGGACGGCAAGGGCAAGTACTAGCGGCAGAACTGAAGGCCAGAAATGGATTCGCCGCGCGCGAACCGCCCCGACTCGTTCGCGGCGGTTCGCGCGTCCGGCGCCGCATCGAGCGGGACCTGTGGGCGCTCACCGCGCACGTCTACGCGGTCAGCGCGAAGTCCGACCTGGTAGCCAACCTGTGCCGCGTCGTCGCGGAGGGGCTGCTCTCAGGGCTGACACGTCTGTCCAGCCAGGAACCAGCAGCTCGCCGCGGGGGACGTCTTGAAGAACGTGAGCAGCCGATCAGACCAGACCGGTTCTGGCGTCAACGAACGAACTTTGCTTCCGATTGTCCTGCAGCACGGTCGCGAGCGCTCGCGACGCTCGCTGCGCGGCTCCCGTCAGCCGCCGGCGAACTGACGGCTGCCATCGGTGTTCGCTGGATAACCTCTATGAGCGAAGAGGAAGCCTACGGAAAGTTCAACTCCTCCCGAGATGAGTTTGGCGCCGCAGCTCGGAGCGATCTCAGCAACGGCGACACGGACACCTGCATCTACGCGCTGAAGCGAAACCCGGCGGTACTGGAACGGATGCTCTCGCGCAGCCGCGCCGACGTCGCCGTGAGCGTCATTACCGAGGGAGAGCTTCGCGCGGCGAAGAGCTCTGCGCCTGCGAAGACGTCCCGACTGGTGGAGAACTTCCTGCGGCCGGTGACGGTCATCGAGTTCACCTCGAACGATGCCGTCGCCTACGCCCAGGTCCGCGCAAAGCTCGAGCGCGCGGGCACACCCATTGGTCCGCTCGACACGCTGATTGCGGCCCAGGCGGTCGAACGGAAGCTGATCCTCGTTTCGAACAACGAGCGCGAATTCGGCAGGGTCTCCGGCCTCCGGTTGGAGAACTGGGCAACCTGACCGCCTCTACGCGCCGCCGCCACTGCCGCGCTTGTTCGCTCTGCCTGGGCGGCACGATAGCGCGGGGGTCCGACATCGCTCCGGCCGCAGCCTGCAAACAGCCCGGAATCTTTGCCTTCGAGACGTCGCTGGCCGTGGAGCGCTACACTGCCGCCGTGCCGAAGGCGTCCGCGCGCACGTTGGTGCTCCGTCCGGCCGATCCGTTCGATCTCATCCGCTGGCTGGCCCGGTCGCAATCGGACCCGCGCAAGGCGGTCGCGGAGCTGGTCCAGAACTCCATCGACGCGCACGCGCGCCACGTCGTCGTTTCGCGGCGGCGGCTGCGCGGCGGTCCGGCGCTCACCGTCCGCGACGACGGCGAGGGCGTCTTGCCGGGTCTCGGCCGCGAGGATGCGCTCCGCTACATCGCGACGAACATCGGGAGCTCGCGAAAGCGCAGCCTCAGCCCCGAGGAACGCCATCGTCTGGTGGTCACCGGGCAGTACGGCGTCGGGCTCCTCGGGTTCTGGTCGATCGGGCATCGGATGGAGATCCGCTCGCGCGTGGGCGGCTCCAGCCTCCACGTGCTTCGTCTGGTCGAAGACGAGCGCCGCGTGGCCCTCGACGAGCTGCCCGCCGAGATTGGGTCGCCGGAGACCTTCACCGAAATCGTGGTCACCGAGTTGCACGAGACCGGTTCCCGCGCCCTGTCGGGGCGCCGTCTGGCGGAGTACCTCGCCGCGGAGCTTCGCGGGCCCATCCTCGCCTCCGGAGTCGAGATGGGGGTCCACGATGCGATGGCGAAAGGCACCGCGCAGAAGCGCTTTTCGGTGGTGCCGCGCCGGTTCACGGGAGAACCGCTGCGCATCGCTGCCGAGTTGCCGGTGGGTGGCTTTCCTTCCGCGCACGTCGAGCTGTACCTCGCGCGCGGAGCGGAGCGGCCCGCCATCCAGGTGAGCTGCGCCGGGACGCTGGTGGCGGACGACATCGGCGAGCTGCACGCGCTGGATCTCGACGGGCCGCCTTGGGTCGGTTGCGAGTTGTCCGGATTGATCGACTTCCCGGGGTTCACGGTGCCGCCAGGCTCACGGCGCGGAGTCGTCCCCGATCGCGCGGCCGAGGCGTTCGCGCGCGCGATGATCGAGTTGCGGCCGCCCGTCGAGAGCGAGCTCCAGCGACTGGAGCGTGAGCGCCGCGCAGCGGCCGACCGGCAGGTCGTCGAGGAGCTGCGCAGGGCATTGCGGGGTCTGCGCGGCCGCCTGCCCCAATATGACCTTCCTCCGGTTCTCGGCGCCCGCGGCGGTCTCGGGTCGGACGGACGCGGCGCACCCGAGCCGCTCGATCTGGAAGAAGCGGCCCCCGGAGGAGAGCTCGAGCTATTCCCCGCCGGCGCCCTCGCCACGGTGAGCATCTCGCCCGATCCGGTCGAGGTCGCGCCAGGGCATGAGCATCGCGCGCGCGCCGAAGCTCGCGATGGCGACGGCCGGCTGATTCGCCATGGCGCGACCTACCGCTGGTCCATCGAGGGGGCAGGCTTCTCCGTGCGCGGAGAGGGAGCGCGCCCGGCCGTGATGGCGGAGGCGACAACTCGCCCCGGAGCGACCGCGCGCCTGCGAGTCGAAGTCGAGCAAGGAGGCCGGACTGCAGCCGCGGAGGCCACGTTGGAGGTCGTCGAGCCGCTCCCCGACGAGGCGGGCTTCGGGATCCCGGAGCCACACCTGGTCGACGCCGCCGGCGAGACCTGGCGCAGCCGGTTCGATGGGCGGCGCTGGGAAGTGAACCAGATGCACGAGGACTACCTCGCCCTGAAAGGGGAGGCCCGCGCACGGCTGCGGTATCTGCTGGCTCTGCTGGCGAAGGACCTCTCGCAACACGCTCACCGGGTTCCGGGAGCCGTCGAGGCATCCGAGGACGTCGTGGCAATTCTGGCACTGGCGGAGCGGAACCTGCGCGGGACGTGATGCCCGCCGAATCAGGGCATCACGGCAGCGAGCGCCTCGTGCTCGGCCATCGCCCACTCACCGTCGGGTCAGCGAAGGACGTCGCTCGCCTCCGCTTCGTCGACGTACCGCTGGACGTCGGCGGGAAGGAGCAGGCGCTTCTTCTCGAGCTTCTCGGCGGCTTTCCTCACCTCTTTCACGTAGCCGTCGTGGTCCTTGTACCGCTCCTCCAGGGACTTGCGCGGATCGCCTGTAGCGCGTCGCTCCGCTTTGGTGGTCGCGAACGGGATCCACTGCCCCGACGACTCGCAGCCGTCCGGACCGCCGAAGGCTTCGGCTCGCAATGCCCACCCGCTCGTCGTAGCGATCGGCGCCTCGACCGGAGGCAGCCGGATGCCGGCGACTTCGTTCCCGTCCTTGTCGACGCGCGACACGAACGACGGATATACGGGACCGGAGAAATCGGGCGGGTTGTTCGTCAGTATGCCCTGGTCGAAGCCCGGACCCCAGTTGAACAGATGGCGGACGGTAATCACGCCCGTATACGTCGCGCCGGGAATGTCCGGCCATCCCAACGCCTCTTGCGGAACGACGCCGAGGCCAGACGGCTGGGGAACGGAGAACACCTTCGTGCCGTCCCGCGGCACCTCACTCTTGGCGGGCCTGGTTCCCCGCGTGACCCATTCGTCCAGCGCGAAGAGCAGGGCGCGCAGCGCCGGATTGGGATCGGTCGTGTTCCGGAACTGCTGACATACGCCGCGCGAGACGGGCGGCGCGCCGCTCACCGTGTGCTCGACCGAGGAGAGGAGATAGAAGCGGACGTTCGCGGGATCGGGGATGTCCCTCCCCTGCGGATCGGTGTGCACGAGCGACCCGGCCTTGACCCAGTACTCGTTCGCCGAGATCACCTCGAACACCTTCGGGCAGGTGTCCGTCCGTGAGCAGCGGACGCCGCGGCCGTCGGTCTTGCCCGTCAGCGGATCGAACGTCGCCGGGAATGCGAACGGGAACGGCGCCTCCGGGTAGAGGTGGTTCTGCCGGTTCCGCTCGGTTCGTCCCGGCTGGGCGAACCGGAAGTTGAGGGCCACGCCGTCGCCACCGGCGATCCAGTTCTCCAGACCGTCGAACACGGGCCGCCCGTTTTCGTCTTCGTTGAAGCCGAGCCAGATGAAGTCGTTCATGTAGCGGCCGGGCTGCGACACGGTGAACGCGTACGTGTTCTGCACGTCGCCCGCGAGCGGATTCGCGATACCGAAGTCGTCGGTCCTGGCGTGCCGGAGGAACTCGACGAAGTCGCGCGTCGCGGCGAACCCCAGTCCTGCGACGAGCGGGTCCTTCGCCGTGTACGTGAACTCGTAGATCCAGCTCTGCTGGAACGGCGCTCCGCCGGCCAGCTTGATGACCCGCTCGCTGACGAAGTCCCACTCGGCTGCCGACATGGGGATGCGCGCGTCCGTGAGATGCTGGCGGCGGGTGAGCGTCGCCTGCGACTTGTCCAGCGACGCCGCCGCGTAGGCCAGCGTGCTCGACGTCGTCGTGGCGTTGTCGAAGACGATGTACTCGTACGAGCGGCCCGTGATGGTCGAGCCGTTCGAGTCCAGGGCGACCGGAACGGTGATGGTCAAGGAGTTGTTGGCGGACGGGGCGGAGATGTCCCATCCATTCCAGGCCAGCGAATATCCCTGGTTCATCAGGAACGCCCCGCCTGCGTCGGCGGCCGTCGTCGGGTTGTTGCCGCCGCCCGACAGGTTCAGCGAGCCGAACAGCTTGCTGCCGCGGTTGTTCACCTCCATGAACAGCTTGTGGTTACCCAGGTGCAGGTCGCTGGGCTTCAAGATGTAGATGTCCATCGAGTACTCGACCATCCCGCGACCATTGCGAGGCGCGAGCGCGATGTCGGTGATGAGCGCGTTTCGCCGATCGTTGGGGTCGACTTCGCCGGAGGCCTTGCCGCGGAGCTTCTCGTAGGTGCCCACGCTTCCGAAGCTGCGCGGGACGCCTGCCGCGTCTTTGAAGGTGGGTTTCTCCACGCTCGTGATGTCGATCCTGGTGATGCGAGCCGCGGCGGGCGGAGCGGCGAGGACCGTGCCGGCCGCCACTGCCAGTGCGAGACCCAGATGCGACAGGTTTCGATTCGCGCCGATTCTCTCCATCGGGAGCCCTCCCGCTCTGCGAACGTCACGATTCTTCGGTGGCGTTCAACGCTGCCGGTCCGATGCGCGCAGGGCGCCCGATCCGTCAAGCCGCAACGAGTCAGAGCGATCCTCTGCGAGAAAACCCCAGGCGAGTGTCACCTATGTGCCCAGGGGGCCAGCCCCAGTCTAAAACGTCACCCATCTGCCCGGCCGTACAGCGCGGAGATAGGGAGGGGCGGCCCCTGACCTAGCGCCCCCACAGCACGGCGGCTCCGCCGGCGGCCAGGATGATCGCGAAGGCGCTCGCGATCCGCCGCCCGTAAGTCCAGCCGCCCAGGCTGGCGCTCAGGACCGCCTTCACGACGGTGTTGGAAGCGGCGGCCAGAAAGATGCTCGTTACCGCCACCTTCGCCGCAAGCCCGTTCCGCGCGAGGCGCGCCATCGAGAGCGTGATCGCGTCGACGTCCGCCGTGCCGGCGATGGCTCCCGCGGCGTAGGCGCCTCCCGTGCCGAGATACGTCGCCGCCGCCTTGGAGCCGACGAGGACGACGGTGAAGTAGAGCGCGAACTTGAGCGCCTCCCAGAGCTCGACCGGGTTCGAGAGCTTCAGGTCGGCCTTCGCCGTTTCCCTCGAGCGCCGGTAGAGCCAGAAGCTCACCAGCAGGCCCGCGGCCGCCATCGCCGTGAGCGGCAACCAGGCGGCGCGCAGGAGCGGGGGAGCGACGACCGTGACGAGCACGCCCATGCGGATGAACATCACCGAGGAGGAGAGCACCACCGCAAGCGCGAGCGAATCGGCCAGGCGCGGCTCGGCGCGCGCGCGTGTTGCCGTTCTCTTCGCCGACGATGATGGTCCCCCACGGCGTGCGCTTGGAGGGGTCGCACGAGATGGTCCCGGTCAGGATCGTCTCGACCGTGCCGTCGTCGAGGCGCACGCGCTGGACCCCCGGCTGGGCCGCTCCTTCCTCGTTGCAGAAGATGAGGTGGGTCGGCGAGGAGTTATCCGGCCAGAGCGCCATCATGTCGACGTTGGGGCCGAGGTTCGTCGCCGCGGACACCACATGTGCGCGCAGGCCACCGGCCAACGTGACCAGCGCCGTGGGATCCCTGTTGGCCTCGGCGGCGGTGATGCTTTCCCTCGACGAGGCTGCGAGCGGTCTGTGGACACCGAAGAGCTGCTCGGCGTGGTCGTTCAGCAACCGTTCCCGGAACAAGCCGAAGTCGTTGTTGTTGGAGTCGGCGCGGGCGTCTGCGCTGGCAGCGAACATGAGCGCAGCTGCGGCGAGCGGGGCGAACAGCTTTTGCATGGCGACCCTCCTGAACGATTCGGGCCGCCGGATCTGGCGGCGCCGGACACGCTGGCTATCTTCAGTCGATGGCGCGCAGCGCAACGGCCACCACGTCCCGCAGGGTAGGCGAATCCGGCATCGCCTTGACCATCACGCGCAGGCCCTGCAGCGCCCCCACCAGGAAGCGCGCCGTCTGCTCGATGCGCCTCGGCGTCAGATGCAGCTCACCTTGCCGCACGCCCCGGCGCAGTGCCTCGGCCAGCGCGCGTTCCTGCCGTGCCATCGCCGATGCAACCAGCCGGCCGACTTCCGGATCGCGCGGCAGAAGCTCCGTGCTGGCGTTGACCAGGAAGCACCCGCGGTCGCGCCCTGCGCAGTGCAGCACGTCCTCGAAGACTCCGCGGATTGCAGCCCGCACCGATCCACCTTCAAGCGCTTCTGACAACCGGCCGACCCCGACGTCCGCGTAGCGCCGCAGGCTGGCCAGAAACAGCGCGCGCTTGTCGCCGAACGTGTTGTACAGGCTCTGCCGCGCCAGCCCGGTGGCCTCGAGGAGGTCGGGAAGCGAGGTGGCCTCGTAGCCCTTTTGCCAGAACGCCTGCAGCGCCGCGTCCAGCACTTGCTCCTGGTCGAACTCAGGCGTCCGGGGCAATCATGTCCTCAGGGGCGAGCGGCCGAACATGGACATTCTGTGGGCATCGTCCTTTCGCCGCCACGTGCTCGAACCATTGTTCGCTTTGCATGGGCGGAGCTTAGCGGAGGGGTCCGACATCGCGTCAGCGACCGCGTCGCCTTCCGAGGCGGACCGATCTGTAAGCTCGAACGGCATCCGGCGTTCCTCCTGCAACCAGGAGGATCCTGATGCGCTGCCATCGCGTGCTGTTCTGGAGCATCTGCACCGGTCTGGTGCTGTTCGCCGCCTGCTCGAGCATGATTACCATGCTCGGCGGCGCTCCTGCTCTGCGTATCGCGTCCAGGCACCGCGATGCTTCAGAGACCACGAGCCGACCGGAATTCAATACGGAGTCCTACGCGCACCAGGAGGACAACCCGTTCCTCGCCGTCCGCGACCACCCGCTGTCCACCTTCTCCATCGACGTCGATACCGCTTCGTACGCCAACGTCCGCCGCTTCGTGCACGACGGCCGGCTGCCGCCGAAGGATGCGGTGCGTCTCGAGGAGCTAGTCAATTACTTCCGGATCGAGGTGAAGCCGCCGCAGGACGGCTCACCGCTCGCGGCTGCCACCGAGGTCGGCTCGTGTCCGTGGAACCCGGCGCACCGCCTGGTGCGCATCGGCATCACCGGCCGCGGCATCGAGGCGACGGCGATCCCTGCACGAAACCTCGTGTTCCTCGTCGACGTCTCCGGCTCGATGTACGATCCAAGGAAGCTGCCGCTCGTGAAGCGCGCGCTCGCGCTGCTCGTCGACCATCTCCGCGAACAGGACCGCGTGGCAATCGCCGTGTATGCCGGCAACTCGGGCTTGGTGCTGCCGCCCACCACGGGCGCCGACAAGCAGCGCATCCTTGCAGCGCTGGCATCGCTCGAGGCAGGAGGCTCGACCAATGGCGGCGAGGGAATCCGGCTCGCCTACCGCGTCGCGGAGGAGGCGCGCATCGCCGGCGGCGTCAACCGCGTCATCCTCGCGACCGATGGCGACTTCAACGTGGGCGTGACGAGCGAGGGCGATCTCGTACGGCTGATCGAGGAGAAACGGCGCAGCGGCATCCACCTCAGCGTGCTGGGGTTCGGGATGGGCAACCTGAAGGACTCCACCATGGAGAAGCTCGCCGACAAGGGGAACGGCAACTATGCCTACATCGACTCGCTCCGCGAGGCGCGCAAGGTGCTGGTCGAGGAGGCGGGTGGCACGCTCGTCACCGTTGCCGGCGACGTCAAGGTCCAGGTCGAGTTCAATCCGGCGCAGGCGTCCTCGTACCGGCTGCTCGGCTACGAGAACCGGCTGCTGCGGGACGAGCAGTTCGATGACGACACCGCCGACGCGGGGGAGCTGGGCGCCGGCCAGACGGTGACCGCGCTGTACGAGGTGGCGCCTGCGGGCGGAGCCGCGCGGCCCGCGCTGCCGCTACGCTACCAGCAGGAGCGCGCGCCCGCGGCTGTCGCCGCCAACGGAGAGCTGCTGACCGTGAAGGTCCGGTTCAAGGAGCCCGGCGCCGCCGAAAGCCGCCTCCTGTCCTGGGCCGTGCGCGACGGCAACGTCGAGCTGGCGGCGACAACTCCCGATTTCCGCTTCGTCTCCGCCGTGGCCGCCTGGGGGATGTTGCTGCGTGAATCCCCGCATCGGGGCAACGCCGACATCGCCCTCGTGCGGCGCCTCGCCGAAAGCTCCCTGGGCGACGACCCGCACGGGCATCGCCATGAGTTCCTCGAGCTGGTCTCCGAGACGGCCCGCTTGCTGCCAGGCACGCAGCCCGCGCAGGTGGCCGCGCAGAGCCAGGAGAAGCCCTTGGGGCATGAATGACCAGGCGGGCGCGGGTGGTGTAAGCAAGGCGCCGCCCGTGCGTTTCTTCGGGCAAGGGCCGGGAGTCGGCCCAGCGAGGGGGAGTGACGGGCTTCCGCGATCCGGCGTGGCTGGAGAAAGAGCGCGGATTGGTGCGTCGTGTGCGGGCTGGCGATCGTGCGGCGTTCGGCGAGCTGTACGAGGCGTTCGCCGGCGCGCTGTTCGCGGGTGTGCTGATGCCCGCGCTGGGGGATCCGTCGGCCGCGGAGGACGGGCTGGCCGACACTTTCCGGACCGCGCTCGAACGGCTCGATCGATTCGAGGATCGCGGGACAAGCCTGTGGTTCTGGTTGCGCGAGATCGCCGCCAACAAGGCCCGCGATGCGCAGCGCGCGCAGAGACGCTCCGGCCGCGTGCTGTCGGGCTACGCGGCGCTCCTCGGGCCGCTGCACGAGGCCCGCCATCCCGAGGACGAAGTGGGCGAGCGCCAGGTGGCCGAGCGCCTGCGCGAGGAGGTGCTGCGGGTGCTGGAACGCATCCAGCCTCGCTACCGGAGGGCGCTCGAGCTGCGGTTGCTCGAGGCGCGGCCGCGGCAGGAATGCGCGGATGCGATGGAGGTCAGGCTGGGAACATTCGACGTGGTGCTGCTGCGGGCGCTCCGCGCGTTCCGGCGCGAGTGGGACCTGCGCGCGGGCGCGAAGGCGCGCGAAGAGGTGAGTGGATGACCGACGACGACCCGACCCCTGAGGAGCAGCGCGAGGCCGAGGCGCTCGCCCGCGCTCTGCAGGGCGTGGCAGAACCGGCGGCTCCGCGGGACGCGCTGGAGACCGCGGCGCTGGTGCGCGCCGCCGGTCCGGCGGGAGCGCTTTCACCCGAGCGGGGTGCGGCGGTGCTCGAGCGGATCGCGCCCGCGCTGAAGGGGCCCCGGCGCCGGCCGCGCTGGCGCACCGCGGTCCTGGCCGCCGCATCCGTTGCCGCGGCGGTCGTGGGATTTTCGGTGGCCGGTCTTTTGCAGATGACGGCACGCGCACCGAGCGCTCGGAGAGAGCGGACGTGGCCGCCGGAGCCCTCCGCGGCTTTGCTCGCCGCGCAGGCGCGCGCCGCGCGCGGCGAGGCGCCCCTCGAAGCTCTCGATGCGGAGATGCGTGCGTACCGGATGCAGGTGTACCAGGCGCTGGCCCGTCGTTACGGGGGCGCGCCGTGACCCGCCGATTCCCTGTCGCACTGGCGGCGCTCACATTGTGCTGCGGGCGCCCCGCGGAGGGAGAGCGCTGGATCGCCGTCGCGCGCGAGGCGCACCAAGCCGCCGACGATGCGCTGGCGCGCGGCGACGCGGCCGGCGCGCGCGAAGCGTTGCGGAGGGTCGTCGAGCTGCGTGCTCCCGAGGCGGTAGCGCCCGACGACCGCCGTGCCGTCCTGCAGGACGCGTTCTTCCGTCTCGCGTACGTCGAGTTGGACCAGGCCCGTCCAGCAGCCGCGCTGGATTGGGCCGAGAGGGGTCTCCGCCAGAGGAGCGTCGACGTCTTCACCGCCAACCTTCTGCTCGCGCGCGGCCGCGCGCTGGAAGCGCTCGGCGACGGAGCGCGTGCGGCCGCCGACTACTACGATGCATTGCGCATCCACGATGAGCTGCTGCAGCGCGCGCTGGAGGAGCGATGAGGGCACCTGCCGCCGCGCTCGTTTGCCTGACACTGCTCGCCGGGTGCGCTTCGCCCTACCCGCAGATGCGGTACGAGCCCGAGCCTACGCAGGCCATCGCAGCCGCGCATCGCGAGCTGGTCGACCTCGATGGCGAACTGGAACGACTGACCGTCTCCGCCCCTCCAGACTGCCGGCGCCTCTGTGACTTGCAGGCGCGCATCTGCGAGCTCTCGGCGCGCATCTGCACGCTCGAGGAGCGGTATCCCGAGTCGAAGGACGTCGCGAATCGCTGCGCGGACGGGAAACGGCGGTGCGACGGCGCGAGCAAGAAGGTGGCGGAGAGATGCACGTGCGAAGGCCGATGAGAAGTGCAGTTGCCGCTTGATACCGATCGTGGTCGGTCGTGCGCCGCGAGGCTCATGCGCGTACGCTCCGGGAATGCTGGAAGTCTCGAACCCGGACCGGGTCGTCTTTCCGGAGATCGGCCGGACCAAAGCTACGTCGTTGCGCACTACGAGCGGATCGCGCAGGCGCTCGCCCGAATCGGGCACGATACTCACACAGAAGTTCCGCGAGGGACGTGTGAGCGGCACGATTTACACGATCGGCCACGGCAACCGCACGTTCGACGAGCTCGTCGAGGCGCTACGTACGCACGGGATCGCCCAGCTCGTCGACGTCCGGTCGTTTCCGGGGTCGCGCCGCAACCCGCAGTTCGGACGCGAGCAGCTCGAGCGCAACCTGCCCGCGAACGGGATCGGGTACGTATGGAGAAAGGACCTGGGCGGCCGGCGCCGCGCCCGGCCCGACTCGCCCCACACGGCCTGGCGCGTGGAAGGTTTTCGCGCGTACGCGGACTACATGGACACGCCGGCGTTCGCAGCCGCGCTCGATGAGCTGCTGCACCTCGCGCAACAGGCCGCAACCGCTTACATGTGCGCCGAGCGGCTGTGGTGGCAGTGTCATCGCCGGCTGCTGTCTGACGCGCTGACGGTGCGCGGGATCGCGGTGATTCACATCCTCGAAGCGCACAAGAGCGAGCAGCACAGGCCGACGGAGTTTCTGCGTGTCGAGAACGGGCGGCTCCTCTATCCCGCGCATCATGCATGAGTGCCCCCGCCGCTCATCTTCTTTGACGGCGCTCCGCGCCCGGGCAGTATGGATGCCGAGGTCCTTGCCGGACAGCGCATACCTGCGCAGAGGGAACAGACGTGACCGCGGTCTTCCTCGTGCTGCTCCTCGGCCAGGACGCTGCGGCCCGCGGCGACCTGCAGAAGCTCGCCCCCTACGCGCGGCGCATGGAAGTGGTGGTGCGGCTCGGCGACGCGAACTGGCTGTCGGAGCCCGCGCTGCGAGAGCTGCGCCGCTGGCCCGTCACGCCGACGCTGGAGCTGCGCCCGCCCATCTCGTCGCGCGAGGCGAAGCAGCTCCGCAAGCTGAAGCGGTTCCGGGCGCGCCTCGCGTATGGCAGCGCGAAGGACCGCTCGCTGCGCCGCCTCGCTCCGGCGCTGGCCTCGGTGCGGGTGGAGCCGCGCACACCGCTGCCGGTCAAGGAGTCGCCCTGCCCCGGCACCGCGCTGATGGGACGCCCCGGCGCTAGCGAGGTCCTCTCCGCGCCGGACGGCGTGGACCGGTGCGTGCTGGGTTGGTTCTCCGATCGCTTCGGCTCCCGCTGATCGTGGTCGGTCGTGCGCGGCGAGGCTCATGCGCGTACGCTCCGGGAATGCTGGAAGTCTCGAACCCGGACCGGGTCGTCTTTCCGGAGATCGGCCGGACCAAGGGCGACGTCGTCGCGTACTACGAGCGGATCGCGCCACGCGCGCTTCCGCACGTCTCGGGTCGTCCTCTCTCCATTCGCCGCTACCCGAAGGGCCTCGCCGCGCCCGGGTTCTTCCAGAAGAACGTCCCTGCTCATTACCCGGAATCGATCGAGCGCTTCGCCGTGCCGCGGAGCCGAGCGGCGTCGAAGAAGCACCCGAGCAAGGGAGGCAAGGATCGGGACGTCACCGTCTATCCCGTCCTGCGCGAGCCCGAAGACCTCGCGTATCTCGCGAACCAGGAAGCGATCGAGCTCCACGTGCCGACGTCGCGTGCCGGCGATCTCTTCCACCCCGATCGCCTCGTCATCGATCTCGACCCGCCGCCGGGCCCGTTCGCTCGCGTCCGGCGCGCGGCGTACGTCGTCCGCGATGCGCTCGCCGAGCACGGCCTCGCGAGCGTGCCGATCGCGACGGGCTCCAAGGGCTATCACGTCGTATCGGCGATCCGACCGTCCGCTTCGAGCGAGACGATCGCCGTCACAGCCCAGAAATTCGCCGCGCTCCTCGCGGCCAAGCACGGAGAGGAGCTCACCATCGTGTTCCGCGTCGCGTTGCGAGGCGGGCGCGTGTTCGTCGACTGGCTGAGGAACAACCCCATCGCCACCGTGATCGCGCCGTACTCGCTCCGTGCACGGCCGCGCGCCACGGTGGCGGCGCCGCTCACCTGGGCCGAGGTCGAGACGATCGATCCGGACGCGTTCGGTATCGGCGATCTGGATCGCCTCCTCGATCGACCCGATCCGCTCGCCGAGCTCGCCTCCGCTCCGAGCGATACGGAGCGCTTCGTCGCCGCCGTCGACGCGGCGTTCGAGGCGTCGGGCCTCGTCCTCGAGACATTCGATCGCTTCCGCTCCTAGCTCTGCCAGTGCAACCCGGCAGGATTCCAGAAGGTGAACGAAGCCTACGAACGCATGATCCGGAACGACGTGTGTTACCGGTTCGTCATCGACATGGCCAGCCTCAAGTAAATTCGAGGCTACAGCTCCACGATACGCGCCAGTTCTCTGAACCGACAGAACGCATTGGCTAGCTGCATCTGCCTCGGAGTCTTGCACTCCGGTTCGAAGAGACGCGGCGCGGAGACGAGAATGCAGGCGGCCCGTGCGCGCGAGGTCGCGACGTTCAGGCGGTTCGGGCTGTAGAGGAACTCCATGCCCCTCGGCGCATCGTCGGCCGAGGAAGTCGCCATGGAGACGATGACGATGGGCGCCTGTTGGCCCTGAAACTTGTCGACCGTCCCGATGTGGAAGCCGGGGAGAGCGTCGGCGAGGGCGCCTACGTGGGCGTTGTAGGGGGCTACGATGAGGATGTCCTTCTTCGTCAGCATCCGCTTCTTGTTGTCGGAGTCGACGAAACTCGTCTTGCCGGCGAGCAGCGAGCTCACGAGTCGCGCAACGGCGTCCGCCTCCTCGCGCGAGCTCGACTGGTTCCCCTCGTGCTCGACGGGCAGGTAGAAAAGGCCGGCCCCGGCGACGGGGCCTGGGCCTTCGATCGCCTGGTTCTCGAGACCTGAGAGCGATCGCAGGCGACCTTCGTAGAACAGCTCGGAGGTGAACGCGGCGATCCCCGGATGGAGCCGCCGCGTCTCCTCGAGGAAGAGACCCGCATCGGCCGAGATGGTCGCGGCGTCTCCGAGCAGGTGTTCCAGCGCCGAGACCGCGGTTCCGTCTGGATGGGTTCCCTGGACAGGCTGCTCGAGCTGGCGGGGGTCACCGAGAAGGACGATGCTCTTCGCCGCGGGCGCGACCGCGAGCGCGCTGGCGAGCGACAGCTGGCCGGCTTCGTCGATGACGAGAACGTCCACGGCGTTCTCGTACTCCTCGCGCGACCAGAGCCACGCGGTGCCGCCGAGGACGTCGATGGAACCGGCGCGAACCGAGGCGAGCGGCTCGGCATTGTCCTTGAGCTCGACGACCTTGCTCGTGCCGAAATCGTCCTCGCCGACCTTGTGGCCGCACCTCACCGTCAGGTTCTTCTGCTCGGCCGCCTTGAGGGTCTCGTCGAGCAGCAACCGCACGACCTTGTGGCTCTGAGCGGTGACGCCGACCTTCTTCCCGGCCGCCACGAGCGCGCAGATCATCCGCGCACCCGTGTACGTCTTACCGGAACCGGGCGGCCCCTGGATCGGCAGGATTCCGCCGTCGAGCTCGAGGGCGAGACGACAGGCTGCCTCGGTCCCCATCTCGCCCGGACGTCTCAGAGCACTACCGGGCTCCGCCTGGAGGCGCGGCTTCGCGCGCAGGAGAAGGTCGCGGGCCGATCGGAAGCGACCGGGCCCGTCGACACCGGTCGATGCAACGAATGCGCCGAGCCTGGCGAGCGAGCCAGCGAGCTCCTTCGTCGAGACAGTCGCATGGGCAAAAAGCGCGGTCGGATGGCTCGACGCCGTCGCCCTTGTCCTCTTCACGTCGACGGTTCGAGCGGTGAAGTCGATCGCGACGATGCTCCCGATCCTGACGCCATCCACGCCCGCTCGATTCGGTGAGTGAGCTTCCTCGCCGCCCCGGATATCGGTGTCCTGTGGAGGAAAGCGGTAACGATGGATGGGAACGGCGCCCTTGCGGGTCGAATTCGTGGGCATGGTCCCGAGGAAATCCAAGCCGGCGAGGCCCGCTCTCTCGTCTCGCAGCTCCTCGTCGCTGAGCTCGCGCAAGCGGAAGTACTCCCACCACACGCACTTGTCCTCGCGCCAGTGGAAGTCGAGCACGTTGGCAAGGATCCATCTGGCCTGCAGCTCGGCTGACCGGACCGCAACGTCGGCGGGAACTCCAGCGAGCAGCTTCTCGCGAATCGCCCGCGTCTCCTCCCGCTCGAGCTTCTGCTCGTCGGTCGGGTCACCGGAAACCGGAGGGGGCCTGTCGATGCGCGCACCGGCAGCGATCCGCGCCGCCCGCTCCCGTTCGAGCCAGTCGCGGAGAGCGCGCGCGGAGAGGCAGTCGTCCTTGTTGTAGGCCTCGACCTTGGCGCGCGTCTCCACATCGATCTCGCTGGAGCGGCGCAGCTCCAGGGCGAACTCGACGATGCGCCGGGCAACTCCAGCTTCCTCGAGCGGCATGGCGCGCGCGAAGCCGAAGAAGGGTTCCAGGTCCTTGATGGAGTACCTTTCGACGCTGGCGCGGAGCGACTGGCGAACGACGGAGTAGAGATCGACGAAGACCTTGCCGCGCAGGAGGCGATCGACCTCTTCCTCGCGCGAGGCGTAACGGCCCATCAGGCGCTTCAGCGCGGAGGGCTCGTACGGTGCGTAGTGATACACGTGCATCTTAGGCTCACGCGCGAGCCCTGCCATGATGTAGTCGATGAACTTTTCAAAGATCGCCTTCTCGGCCTCCCTGTCGATCGCCCAGAATGCTCGGTAGCTGCCGTCGTCCACCGAGTAGCCAAAGAGGTACTCGAGGCCGCCATCCACGACGAACGGGTCCCCCTCGATATCGAAGAAGACGTCGCCTGGCGACGGCTCGGGAAGGAGCGCGAAGCCCCGTCCGGCCTCGAGGTCGAGGTGCTCCTTGTAGGGTCGGCCCTCTACGCGGCCGGTGAGCTGGACGCGGGCCTGCTCGCGCGAGCGGGTGAGCGCCTCGGCGCTACCGCGCCTGGGCCTCCAGGGGAGCGGAAGCGGTACCTGCGCGAGGCCCGCCAAAGTGGCGACGTTCCGGTCGGCCAGCTCGCGCCGCTGCAGCCGCGTGATCCCCGCGACGAGGGCAAGATGGTCGGCGTCGTGGCGCTCCTGATCGCAGCGTTTCCAGAAACCGCAGGTGTCGCACTTCTCCACGGGCTCGGGCACCGGGAGCGGCAGCTGCGGGAACGGCTGGTCGAGGGCGGATTCGAGGCGGCCTTTCACCCACCGGTAGTAGGCGAGGAAGTCGTGGACCCGGAAGGTGTGCGGGGCGAAGCCGGTGCCGGGAGGGACGACGTGCATCTTCTCCGGCAGGACGCCCTGCGCCTCGGCGAGCAGCTCCGCGTAGAGGCAGAGCTGCAGGATCGCGCTGCCGCGCGTCTCGCGGGCGAGCTTGGTGTCGTAGGGCTCGTAGGAAAACGCACCGAGGCGGCTTGCGGTGGCAACTCTCCTGAGAACGTCGGCCCGGCCCAGCCAACGCCCACCGCACAGGGTGGGCTGGGCGATGACGTCCGGGCCAGCCCGCATGGCCTCGAGCGTCCTCGCCAGAAGCTCTGCTTGGGGACCATCTTCGGGGAGGCGCACCACCTCGAGCTTCTGCTCCTCCAGGTGAGCGAGGTACCGGCGCTCGTGCTCGAGGCCCCGCTCGGCCATCGCCTGTAACGCGGGATCGCGCCACCTCGACGCCTCGATGCGGCCCTCTGCGACGCCGCGATCAAGGAGCGTCAGGTGCCGACAGCCAAGGTGATTGGCGAGGTCGGAGGCGGAGAGACGGAGACCGGAGGGAAGGAGCTTCATCGCTAGGACCTACAATTGTCGCCGAAGCGACGCGGGCATTGAAATGCGCGATGAGCGCCATCGATCAACCGAGGAGCAAGCCACCATCGACGGTCACGGAGTGACGGGGCCACCTCCAGCGCGAAGCCTGCCCGCGTCTTCGGCCAATACGGTGCTACGCGCAGTGACGCGGAGGCGATCTCCGTCGCGCAAGATCTCGACGTTCGAAACGATGCGGGGATCGTGGCCGAAAAGCCGCACTCTCCGCAGCGCAAGCGCTTCGCTCAATCGGAATGCCTCCGTCAGGGGCATCTGCAGTTTTCCGACGAGCTTCCGCGCCAGTATCGGGACTGCCTCCTCGACTTCCTCTTCTTCGAGCACCGAATTCCAGAAGAGCGAGGCGAACGCGAGCACCGGCTTTAGCTCGTCGGGCCCGTGCTCGGCAGGGAGGAGTCCGTTGATGAGCGGCCGGGCGTACTCCAGCAATGTTTCGCCCATCGGCGGCAAGGCCCGCAACGTAATTGTCGCGTCCGTGGGCTGCGGCCGGAAGCTCCGCCGCTTCTCCTCCCGCTTGAGTCGCTTCCGTTCCCGCCGCAGCTGCCGCGCTTGTTCGCTCTGCATGGCGGCAGGGTAGCGCAGGGGTCCGACATCGCTCCCGCCGCAGCCGCTAATACCTGGAATCTTTGCGCTTCGCCGCCTATGAGGACCGCTGCTCGCGGCCCGACCGCATCGCTACCAGGTAGGTCGCAAATCCAGCGCCCACGCCGCCGCCGATGGCGGCCCCCGGCAGCCCGAAGAAAGAACCGACCACGGCACCAATGGCGCCGCCGAGCCCTGCCCATCCCGCCCAGGAGATCGGGCGAGCGGGCGTGACCCAGCGAGACTGCCCTGAAACGACGACGTCGCCGACTTCTTGTGGCGGTCCTTCGACCTCGTGCGTCGCCCAGAAAGCCTGTTCCTCCTCCGGAGACCGGAAGCGGGGCAGCGGCTTGCCCCAGGGCCACACGGGACGCGGAGTGGAGGAATCGGCGCTCATCTTCGTTTCATGACAGCAGTTGCCCACGCAGTATAGATGCCGAGGTCCCTGCCAGACAGCGGGATGCAGGTGATCGGGCGCCAGGCCTCACCTGAGCGTGGCGTGGCGACGACCTTCAAAGGCCTCCCCAGGCGAGTACGACCGTGAAACATGAACCTCGGTTCTCCACTTGGCGGCGTCGGCTGCGCGAACACGCGAGTGGGATAGTAGCGCGAGTACAGCACGTCCTCGGCGTCTTGCTCGGAACATCGCTCGTGCTCGCGGAAGTGAGCACGATTGTGCTCGTCCCACTCGACCCGCGAAACCCGCACCCGGTCCCCTCCCACCGATCACGATAGCGAACCGATCCGACACTCACCGGGCGCTTCAGGAGTTGCCGCGCGACGACCCGTCCCTCCGCCTCGTCGATGCCGATGCGGCTGGAGAGGGTTCGCCGTCGACCAGCTCCTCGGCGAGATACAGCCGTAGGGGAGGACCGAACAGCACGCTCACCGGGTGGTGGCCCGGCCATACATCTGCTTGCCTCAGCGCCGCTTCTCGTGCCGGGCGAGAGCGATCTCCACCTCCGGGAAATTCCTGGTCGCCCAGTTGCAGACCGACTTGAAGATGGGATGGAGGCTGCGTCCGAGCTTCGTCACCGAGTACTCCACGCGCGGGGGAATCGTCGGGTAGTACTTGCGTTCGACCAGGCCGTGGCGCTCGAGATCGCGGAGCTGCTGGGTGAGCATGCGTTGGCTCACCCGGGGAATCGACCTGCGCAGCTCGGTGAAGCGAAGCGTCCCTCGCATGACCAGCGAGTAGATGATCGCCGGCTTCCACTTGCCGGCGATGACGCCCATGACGGTCTCGACCCTCTCGACTTCATCCATGGCGGCCACTGTACTCATTCTATACCGAGTTACGAAAATGTCTTCGCCATGGATACGGCGCTCCGGCTGTCGGACCGGGTCCTGCCCCTGCTCGCGGCCGAGCTGGGCAGCGGGGCGGGCGGGACGCGGCGCATCGAGCGGGACCTGTGGGCGCTCACGCCGCATCTGTACGCGGTGAGCGCGAAGTCCGACCTCGTGGCCAACGTTTGCCGCGTCCTTGCCGAAGGCCTGCTTGCGCTGGGCCCGCGCCGCAGTGATCGCAGCTGAGCGGCCCGGCTACCCTCGCGACCGGACGGCCCGCGCGAACTCGTGGACGAATTCCTCCTGTCCCGGCGCGGATGCGGCAGCGGGCTGCGCCTGGCGCACCAGCTCGATCGCCCGCCGCGGGTCCTGGCCCGCTGCGACGAGGCAGCATGCGGCCACGGTGCCGCTCCGGCCGATCCCGCCGTGGCAGTGGATCACCACCGTCCGGCCGGCGGCGAGGTGCTCGAGGATGCGGCCGACGAGCCGTCCCGTCTCACCGGCGTCCGAGGGCGCAGTGCCGTCGCGAATCGGGAACCAGAGGCTCTCGAGCCCGGCGCGCCGTGCGCCATCGAGCAGCCCGCCGAGGCCGATCGTCCACATCTCTCCTTCCTCGAGCAGAGTGACCAGCACGGCCGCGCCGCACGTGTCACGAAGGCAGGCGAGGTCGGCCCCGAGCATCCGTTCGGGCTCGAGCGGCGAATCGTGCCGCCACCGTCCGGGAGCGGGACAGAAGGCAAGCCGGCCGCGGAGACCGTGCGCGTCCTGGGGAAGGAAGGCGACCGGCGGAATCAGGTCCGAGCTCATGGCACGCTCATCGCTCTCAGGGCTGACACGTCTGTCCAGCCAGGAACCAGCAGCTCGCCGCGGGGGACGTCTTGAAGAACGTGAGCAGCATGCCAGCGACTTTCTCTCGCGCGCTCATTGCGGGATGCGTGCCGTCGATGGGTGAGAAGTCGCTGACGACCCAGGTGAGACCGTCTGACCGTGCATTCGTTCCATCCGCCCAGAGGTAGGGACCCCAGCCCAGCCAGGACGCGACAGAGGTGTCGTACCGCAGGTCACCCGCACGCGCATCCGCTGCACCGCCTGCCATCTGCGCGATCTGCGATTCGATCGCCCATTTGACGCTGAACGCGCTTTCATAGGCGTACGGCTCCGGATTCAGCGTCGTGGTCGCGTAGCCGGCATAGATGCGGCTCGAGAGAAAAATCTGCCGCAAGTTCGGGTAGCGAGTCTTCATCGCGCGCGCGATCTGTCCGATCGAGGTGAGGAGCGCGAATGCGTCCGCGTTGGCCGCCGGCAAAGATGCAGTCGGCCCGGGATTCGCGACCTTCACCCACCCGATCTGTACCTGCGCCTCCGACAGACCCAACGGCGTCAGCCACGTATCCCGGATGCGATCGTACTCGGCGCTCGTGGCGCTCACCCAGCTCGAGGCGGCGCGCCCGCCGGCGGCGCCATTGACGATGGCGAGCGTCGTGTGATTCACCGCCGCGTCGGATGCCGCCGAAGCCACGAAGCCCGGTGGCAAACACGTGCCCACCTGCTGACCGTCGTTACAGAACTCCTGTGTCGTGTTCGACATCCCTATGCTGACGAGGACGTACTTCCCGCTCGCGCTGGGCTGCCCCGCCACGTCGAGTGGCGCGATCTGCGCCGCTGCTGCTTGGCCCGCCGTGAGGTGCGCCCCTGAGAGTGCGTTCTCGCCATTGGGATACAGCCCGCCGCGATACCCGAGGTAGCAGCCCGTACCGAGGTCCGTGATAGGCCTTCTCGTGGCGTCCGTCCCGCCCTCGCAATTCGGAAGCGTGGCAGGGCCGTCGCCCGAGCATCCCGCGACAAGCACCCCCAGCGTCATGCCCGCACATGCGCGCAACCACACCGTCATGAACCGACCTGGCGCAATGGACTTTCGGTAGTGATCTGCATCATCTGCGATCCCCCTTTGCCTCCAAGATCTCTAACGCGTGAAGACCCACGCTGCTCGCGCTTGGGCCACCCTCCGGAGTCCGCCGGGGCATCTCCTCGTCGACCACCTCGAGCCCGGCGTCATCCGGCAGCCCGTCAATGAGCGGCCGGGCATGATCCAGGAGCGTGTCGGACATCTTGGGTCCCGGGAAGGGGACCAGCCCGAGAGGGAGCGACGATCCGAGACTCCGCCGCTTCTCCTCCCGCTTGAGTCGCTTTCGCTCCCGCTTCCGCTGCCGCGCTTGTGCGCTCTGCATGGGCGGCCACGGTAGCGCACGGGTCCGACATCGCTTCGGCCGAGGACGCAACAGCGTGGAATCATTCGCCGTTTGAGAGAAGCTAAATTCTCATGGCCATGAGAGTTCTCGTGGCCAAGCGAAAAAAAAGATGGCTTCTCGTGGCCAGGAGAATTATCTTGGCCACGAGAAAGAGTTCCCATGCCATCGCACTCCGCATCGTCGCCGCAACACCCAGGCGGGCATCCGCTCGAAGCCCAGCTGCTCGAGCGAATCGCGTCCGCGCTTCGCGATGCCGGCTGGAAGGTCCAGTCCCAACACGGGGACCGCAAGGCCGATCTCGTGGTGGCTGATACGGCAAGGAGATACGCCGTCGAGCTCAAGCTCGCCCGGGAACCGCGCAAGGCGGAGGTCCAGGCTGCGCTAGCCGACGCGATCCTCCAGTCGAAGGCAGTTGCGAAGTCGATTGGTGCCCGGCCGCTCGCCATCGTCGGTGCTCCCCATATTTCTGACGGCATGGCGGTGGCACTCCGCGAGTACGCGCAGGAGTATGGCGAGGGAAGCGCCTTCGGGTTCGTCGACTCGCGCGGACGTCTGGAGCTGCATGGGGCGGGGCTTCGAGACTTTCCATCCAGCGCCGGCGTCGCCTCGGCACACAGCTCTTCGAGGCCGAGAGCCGCAAGCCGGGTGGATGTCTTTTCCGACCTTGGGCAGTGGCTCCTGAAGGTGCTGCTCGCGAAACAGCTTCCCGAGAAGCTGCTCAACGCTCCGCGCGCGCCTTTCCGCAACGCGAAGCACCTGGCGGAAGTGGCCCGCGTCTCGGTGGCACAAGCGGCGCGGCAGGTCGCGCAGCTGCGCGCGGACGGTTTCCTTGAAGATTCTCCCTCACTACGCCTTGTGCGCATCCGCGATTTGCTCGAGGACTGGCGCGCGGCCAACCGGAAACTCCCCCTCGAATTTCCAGCGAGGTGGCTGTTTCCGCCGAAGGACCCCGGGAAACATGTGAGGGACGTGCTGCGGCGGTGGAGTGAATCGCGCGTCGAGCGATCGTTGCTGCCCGACCCTGCCATGTGGGCTCGCCGCGCCGCTCGTGCCTCGCTCGGGCTGTTCGGCGCTTGCGAGGCGTTGGGGTTCGGATTCGTTGCTGGTGCGCCGCTGCATCTGTACGTCGAGGACGTGTCCATACGAGCCTTCGAGGAACTGGGCCTCGTGCCGGCTGGCGCTGGTGAGCGCGTGGATGTGTTCTTGCGGCAGCCGAAGCATCCCGAATCGGTCTTTCGCGGCGCAGTCTGGCAGAACGGCGTGGCTGTCGCCGACGTCATTCAATGCTGGCTCGACGTCGCCGAGCATCCGGCGCGCGGGGAAGAGCAGGCGCAGCAGCTCTGGAATCGCGTGCTGAAGCCGAAGCTGCTGGAGGCGTGAGTGGCGGAGCTTGGCCAGGACCGGGCTGCCTTCGCGAAAGTGGTGATGGCGCTTCGCCCCTATCTCGGCGAGCTGGTGTTTGTCGGCGGGTGGGCGCACCGTCTCCATGCGCTTCACGAGCTCGCAAGCCGGCTCGCTTTACGTCGAATTCCTGGCGCCGCAGTCGGGCGGCACCACCCGCCGCGACGGCTCGCCTGACGCGACCGTCAACGTCGCGGGCGTCTCGGCGCAGAGGCTCAAGTACCTCGATGTTCTCCTGATCGAGCCCTGGGCCGTCCAGCTGAACGGAGTCCAATGGATACCCCCTCGGCAAGGAGGGGTTGCGCGTGAGGATTCCGAATGCAGCGGCGTACCTCATGCACAAGGTCCTGGTGCTGAACGAGCGCAAGCATGGCAAGCAACCAAAGGACGTGCTCTACATCCACGATACGCTGCTGATGTTCAGCGCTGCGCTGGGTCAGCTCCAGGTGAGCGCGCGCCTGGTCGCGCAGGAGCTGCATCCGAAGTGGCTGCGGACTTTCGACGAGCGCCGTCGTGGGTTGTTCGCCAATGTCGATGACCGGCTGCGCGGAGCGGCACGGATCGCGCTCGAAAGCGGCCGAGCTCATCCGCCATCGGCGGAACAGGTCCGGCTCCTCTGCCAGCAAGGGCTGGAGAAAGTCTTCGGACAGACCATCGCGGCAGCGCTCGGGCGCTAGGGCCTTGCGGGAGGACGGGGGTGTAGCTTTGCCGCCGTCCTCTCCACATCGTCGGGCGACACGAGGAACGCCTGCGCCCGGGTCGTCTCTCCATCCCGCTTCAGCAGCAGGTCTCCACGCCCGAGCAGGTTCTCCGCGCCCACTTCATCGAGCACCGTCTGCGAATCGTGGGTGCTCGGCAGCTTGAAGGCGAGCCGGACGGGGAGGTTCGCCTTGAGCTGTCCCGGGATGGCATCGACGCTGGGCCGCTGCGTGGCGAGCACCAGGTGGATGCCCACCGCGCGCGACCGCTGGAGCAGGCGCTGCACGTCGCCGATGAACTGCGCGCGGGCAGCCTTGTCGGGAAGCCCCGCGACCAGGTCCGCGAACTCATCCACGATGACCACGAGCGCGGGCATCGGCTCCGCACCGCGCGGCAGCTCGGTCCGCTGCGCCACCCGCGCGCCGGCGAGGCGCGCAGTTCGCCGGGGCATTTCCTCATCGACAAGCGACCGGAGCAGCGCGATGGCCTCCTCCGGATCGGTGATCACCGGCCGCTGCAGCGGAAGCGCATTGAAGCGCGGGAAGTCGAGCATCTTCGGGTCGACGATCACGACCTCGCACTCGCTTCGCGGCAGCCGCTCGAGCAGTGAGAGCGCAAGCCCCTGCAGGAAGACCGACTTGCCTGACTTGAGCAACCGGCGCTCCAACGTGAGCCCCACCGGCACCTCGAGCCCGCGCGTCTCTTCGAGCGGCACGGCGCGCCAGGGGACCACCTCGCGGTCGCGGCGGGGCGCATCGATCGCGACGTAGCTCCCCGCGTTGCAGACGAGCGGCGCCGCCGGCCAGGACATCTCGCGCTGCACGTCGTGCGCGCTGCGCGCCAGCTTGGCGATGTTCTCACCCTCGCGCAGCGCGATGCGGAACCGGACCACGTTCGGCCCGATCACGGCCAGCGCCGGATCGATTCGATCGAGCCGGATCCGGTGGGCCCGGAGCGAGCGCTCCAGGCGGACCGCCTCGTCGGCGACTTCGCCGGTGGCCGGCGCGGACGGCCGCCCTTCGTCGTGCAGCGTGCGGCCCCACCGCGACCAGCACGGTTTCTGCACGGGACAGTTCCGGCACGTCTCCAGGTCGGCCGCCGGCGGCGGAACGGCGCGTCCCTCCACGTACTCCGCCAGCGCCCGGACGCGCCCGTCGAGCGCGCGCTCGGCATCCTCGTCGAACGGCTCCACCGACTTGATCTCGAGCGCGTCGCGGGAGGCGTACGCGAGCGCGGGCTGGAACCGCTCGCCGGAGCGCGCCAGCGCGAGCGCGTACAGCCGCACCTGCTCCTCGGCAGCGACGTCAGTGAGGCCCGTCTTCAGGTCGACGACGTAGCCCTTGTTGCGCTGCAGGTCGCGGCAGAGGAGATCGATGGCCCCGTGCACGAGCACGCGGCCGCCGTCCAGCTCCAGCGAGACGCGGCGTTCGCTCGCCTCCAGCGTGCGCGCGAAAGCGTCGGCTCCCGAAAGTCCGCTGCGCCGGGCCCGCAGGAGCAGTTCGCGGAGCAGCGGGGCGAGCTGAAAGACGATCCGGCCGAGCCCCACCACCTCCGCGGCGGTGCAGCCTGCCGCGAGCGCGCCGGCGCGATCGAAGTACTCGCGGTACACCGCCTCGACGACGCCCTGGAGCAGCCGGTCCTCGTCGGCAGGGTCCTGCTCGAGCGCGCGCTCGAGCGCCGGATGACGCGCGCCGTGCTCCACGAACGCGGCGAGGACTGCGTGGGCAGCCTGGCCGATGCCGGCCCCGCCCGAAGAAACGCGGAACCCCTCGCGCGCGAAGAGCATCTGCCGCGCACACCGGGCGGCCACGGACAGCTCCGTCACCGAGAAGGCAGTGCTCACCGCGGTCTCCGCATCACCACGCGGTCGCCGTCCTTGGTCCGGAACACCGCCGCCTTGCCCGCCTGCTCCAGCGCATCAGACGCGCGGGCGACGTCGTCGCTGCTGAGACCGTGCGCGCGCCCGATCTGCGCCTCGCTGGCCGAGTAGGGCGGCCGCGCGATCGCGGAGAGGACGACGGACTGAGCATCGGTCGCGGGGCGTTGCGACTCTTCGGCGAATGCTGCGTCGAGGAACCGCCGCACGGACTCGATCGAGGGGGCGATCTCGTCCAGCACGAAGGCCGCGGCGGCGTCCTCGCCGACCTCGAGGTCCTTCGACGCGGCTTCGTTGAGAAGCCTCTCGATCGCGGCGAACGAGGCGAAGTCGCCGGTGCCGACGCGCACCAGCGCCGCCTTGCCCTGTAGCTCCGCGAGAGCGCTCGCGGCCGCCGCCGGCAGCCGGACGCGCTCGTCGCGCAGCAGCAAGGCGCGGTCGCTCGATTCGAGCGACTTGCGCAGCCGTTTCACCGTCGCGGCGGCCGACGCGCCGTGCGACGAGTTCGACGCCTCGGCGTAGACGGTCACCTCCTTGCCGGGGCGCGCCAGCTTCGCCCGGACTCCCGCCTTGACGTTCTTGCCGACCCTCGCGCGCTCCGCTGCGACCACGCGTGTCTCGCCCACCCCCGCCCCGGCGGCGCGGCCCAGCACGGACGAGAGCGCCGCCTGCGCGACCGAGGCCTGCTCCTCCGGCGACCTCGTCGCGTCGCGCGCCGCTTCCTCCCGGAAGCGGGCGAACGCCTCGCGGGCGACCTCTCGCGGCGGCCGCACGCGCACCACGGCATGCTCCGGCGGAGACGAGGTGAGCCCCAGGCTCGCGAAGTGGGCCAGGACGCTGCGCGGCCCGCGCAGCTGCTTCTCCGCAATCGCGCGGCGGACGAATCCCTCCGGGTACGGGAACGTCGGGTGCGGAGGCTTGATGCCGTGGCCGCGCCACAGCGCTGCGAGCCGCTGCGCGACGAGCTTCTCGCCCAACTCCGGCGACATCGACTCGAGGTGCAGCGGCGGGAGCTGCAGCAGGCGATCCCGCGTCTGCTTGCGCACGTTGCGCAGGAAGTCCTCCCACACGTCGGCCTGGCAGAAGAGGAGGACCAGCGCCCGCCCGCCCCGGCCGTACAGGTTGTCGCCCAGCGCCTGGAGGAACTCGACGACGGCCTCCTCGCCGAGGCGATGCACGCCTTCGAGCTGATCGAATCCGAGCACGATGGGCACGTCGCTCAGGTGCAGGAGCGACGAGAGCGCGAGGAACGCGCGATTCTCGCCATCGAGCGGCTCGGCCGCGCCGAGCACGGCGAGGTCCTCCTCGGGCAGCGAATGTCCGCCCAGCCAGCGGAGCACGAGCGGCTGCAGCTTCGGGCGGGGAAGGCGGCACAGGACCGACCAGACCTCCAGATCGACGACGTCGGGTGTGAATCCGGGCAGCCTGCTGCCGAGGGCGAGGAGCGCGGGCTCCAGCCGGGACCAGCACTCGGTCAGCGCGAGCGTCAGCGTCCTCGGGAACTTGGCAAACTCCAGCGTTCCCATCGCGGCCGCCGCATCGGTGGCGGTCTCGTCGCCGGCCGCAGCGAGCGCGACGACCGCCCGGCGGAGGACGCGCCAGAGGACGTACTCGATGGGGCTCGCCGGCCCTTCCGGTTCCGGCGGCCTTCTCGCGAGCGGCCGCCAGAGTCCGGACACCGCGGACCTGAGCATGTGCGCGAACGGCGCCTCCGGCTCGCGCAGCGGCTCGATCGGCACCATGGCGCGCTCGGCGCCCGCCTCGAGCCACGACCGCTCGGCCTCGGCCCGCAGCGTGGCGAGCAGGTGCGTCTTGCCGTCGCCGGGCTCGCCGGTGATCACCTGGATGGCGAGCCTGCCGGTCCGGCGCACATCTGCGATCTGCTCGCGCAGCCGCGCCCGCTGCGCGGCGTGGATCTCCGGCACGTCCGCGCTCGGCTCCTCGAATCCGTTGCGCAGGACGGAGTCGAGGAAGGGATTCGGAGCAGAGCGCGCGAGCGCCTCCATCTCGGCGGGAGTCATGGCGCCTCACCTGGCCAGTGCGTAGTAGACGAGCCCGCGTCCGGGAACGTGGATTCCTTCCGCCGCATCGGCGCGGCGCGGATCGTCGGCGATCTTCAGGTCCACGGCGAAGGACCGCTCCAGGGCGAGCAGCGCCTCGTCGAACTGCGCCCGCGTCGCCCCCGTGCGCGCGACGACCAGCCGGCGCACCTCCGGGATGGGCACGAGCCCGGTGTGCCTTCCCGCGGCGTTGGCCTCGCGGATGGCCGCCGGGATGGCGGAGGCGACGTCCCGGGCGCCGTCGCCGGCGGATCGCGGCGCGGAGCCGAGGAGGCGTTCGATCGCGTCCAGGCGCGTCATGAGGCGGGTTTCCAGGGCCTGCAGGTCGGAGAGCGTCGCGGGGGGCGGCTTGGTCGCTCTGGCGCGGGCTGGCTTCGCGGCCTTGAGTGAGTCGGCTACTTCGGCGGCGAGGGTGTACGCCGGCTTTCCGGTTTTCGTGGCGCTGACGAGCCGTCTCGCGGCGAGGTCGCGAAGGAGGTGCTCGGCGGCTTCGGTGGTCCGATTGAGCTTCTTCGCCAAATCGGCGGCGGTGACGCGCCGCCGCGGCGTCCGCTTGGCGGTGAGCATAGCTTGGAGCG
>WNGG01000966.1_pt1 | contig 33427 bp, 29 predicted proteins | sample 5400661 | NCBI WGS metagenome assembly WNGG01 (sample SAMN13153372, study PRJNA577476) | soil metagenome | isolation source: 100 cm soil or saprolite under Garry oak tree replicate 1 | place: USA:California | collected 2016-06-15
CCTTCGCTCGAATGGATTCGAAGTCGAGGACCTGATCGAGGTCCGTCCGCCCGAGAGCGCGACGACACGGTATCCATGGGTGACGCTGGAGTGGGCCCGTCGCTGGCCGGCCGAAGAGGTGTGGAAGGCACGCAAGACCTAGTGGACTGTAACGGCCAAAGGTGGAGCAGGCCGCAGGCTCGAAGACCGGCGTTCCAGGCGGCCGGTGCCAAGGCGCGGGTGGCGAGAGGAGGATGGCATCCTGTGGGGTCCCCGCGTCGTGGTCGCGGGGGCAGCGACGATCGCCGGGGCCCGCAACGCAGGCATCAGCGCCCGCAAGGCGCCCGGCCGTCTGGGACGTCGGATGCTCCAGATTTGGCTGGTACGGTCCACTAAGTGCCGTGACCGCCAAAAGAATCGTTCCCTGCCTCGATGTCGATGCCGGCCGTGTCGTCAAGGGCGTGCGCTTCCAGAACCTCCGCGATGCGGGCGACCCGGCGGAGCTGGCCGCTTTCTATGACCGTGAGGGTGCGGACGAGGTCGTCTTCCTCGACATCACGGCGTCATCGGACGATCGCGGCATCCTTCTTGACGCGGTCGCACGCACAGCTGACCAGGTCTTCATACCGCTCACGGTGGGCGGAGGCGTGCGCAGCGTGGCCGACATGCAGGAGCTGCTGACGCACGGCGCGGACAAGGTTTCCGTCAACACCGCGGCCCTGGCCGACCCCGAGCTGATCACGCGGTGCGCAGAGGTTTTCGGGTCGCAGTGCGTGGTGCTGGCCATCGACGCGCGGCGCGCGGACGGAGCGCGGTGGGAGGTTTTCAGCCATGGCGGCCGCCGGCCCACCGGTCGGGATGCGGTCGATTGGGCGGCGCTGGGCGAGCGGCTGGGCGCGGGCGAGATACTTTTGACCTCCATGGACCGAGACGGCACGCAGGACGGCTACGACCTGGAGCTGATCCGAGCTGTGAGCTCCGCCGTGCGGCTGCCTGTCATAGCTTCGGGGGGTGCCGGCACGTCGGGTCATATGTACGAGGCGCTGACGGCCGGCGGGGCAGAGGCGGCCCTGGCGGCAACGATCTTCCACTTCGGCGAGCTCTCGATCGATGCCGTGAAACAAGAGCTGGCTGCGAAGGGGTTGGAGATCAGGCGATGAAGCCTGACTTCTCGCGCGGGCTCGTGCCCGCGGTTGTGCAGGATGCTCAGACGGGCAAGGTCCTGATGCTCGCTTACATGGATGAGGAGGCGTGGGGCAAGACCCGAGAGACCGGCCGCGCGTGGTTTCACTCCCGCGAGCGCGGTCTGTGGGAGAAGGGCGCCACTTCCGGCAACCGCATGGACGTGGTCGAGGTGCGGATCGACTGTGACGCCGACACCGTGCTTTTGCGGGTAAATCCGGCAGGTCCCGCGTGTCACACAGGGGCAGAATCCTGCTTCTTCAACGAGCCGGACTAGGGCTCGCGCCAAGGCGCATGTTTATGCAACGGGCTGTATACTCATGCGCCCATGAGAGGTAAACTGAAGGCGGCCGTCGCCGGCGCCAACGGCTACGCGGGCATGACGCTGGTCAATCTCCTGTCTCGCCACCCGGCGGTGGAGCTGACCCAGCTCACCTCGCGTTCGTTCGCCGGCCGGCCGTACTCCTCGGTATTTCCTTTGCTCGACCTCGCGGTTTTCGGCTTGCCTGAGCTGCACGAGCGCGAGCTTTCGAGCGCCGAGCTGATCGCGGTTCCGGGCTGCTACTCCACCGCGGCCATCCTGGCTCTGGCGCCTGCAGTGGCCTCGGGCCTGGTCGGCTCCGACGTCGTCATCGACGCCAAGTCGGGCGTCAGCGGCGCGGGCCGGTCGCCTGGCCTGGGCGTGCATTTCAGCGAGGTCAATGAATCGATGGGCGCCTACGCCATCGGCGGCCACCGGCATCTGCCAGAGGTGAGGCAGGAGCTGGAAGCGCTGCGCAGCAACGGGTTGCGATTGACGTTTGTCCCGCACATGGCGCCGATGACACGCGGGATCCTGGCCACGTGCTACTTCGACCTGAAGGGTTCGCTGCCCGAGCTGCAGGACGCATACGCCGAGTTCTATGGAGGGCAGCCCTTCACCAGGGTCGTGCCCCAGAGCCCGACCACCAAGCTGGCCAGCCACTCCAACCTGTGCCTCGTCAATGTCGCCGCCCAGAACGAGAAGGCGGTGGTGACTGCCGCGCTGGACAACCTGCTCAAGGGCGCATCGGGCCAGGGCGTCGAGTGCTTCAACATCGCATTCGGTTTTGATCGCAAGACGGCGCTGGAGTCACCGGTCCAGTGGCCGTGACCTTCGCCCGTGGCTTTCGTGCCGGGACTGCCGCCTGCGGGATCAAGGCGTTCACGACCGGATCGAGCTCGATCCCCTCGGACCAGCGCGACGACCTGTGCGTGATCCACTCGGCACACGTCTGCGACACCGGGGGTGTGTTCACGACCAACAAGATCAAATCTGCAACCGTGGTCATCGATCAGCTCCATCTGCAGCACAACCGCGTGCAGGCGCTGGTCATCAATTCCGGGAATGCCAACGCCTGCACTGGCGCGCAGGGTTTCAAGGACGCGCTGCAGATGGCCAAGCTCACGGCCGATCGTCTCGATCTGGATCCGGACCAGGTGCTTGTGAGCTCGACCGGGGTGATCGGTCGCTACCTGCCGATGAACGCGGTCAAGGCCGGCATCGCTGAAGCATCCACGCGGCTCGACGCCGAGCATGGGGTGGCCGCGGCGTGGGCCATTATGACCATTGATACGGTGCCTAAGACGGCGCAGCGCGAGCTTGAGCTCGCGGGTGCGACGGTCAGGGTGGGCGGGATGTGCAAGGGGTCGGGGATGATCCATCCGAACATGGCCACCTTGCTCGCCTACGTCACCACCGATGCGGCGGTCGAGGCCGGTTTGATGGCGAAGCTGGCCAAGCCGATAGCGGATCTCAGCTTCAACCAGGTGACAGTCGACGGCGACAGCTCCACCAACGACACGTTTCTGCTGCTCGCCAACGGGGCGGCGGGCAATCCGCCGATCCGGGGCGGCAGCGTCGAGGCAGAACAGCTGGAGATGGCAATGCTCGAGGTGGCGCGCAGGCTGGCGCGGGCGATCGCGCGGGACGGCGAGGGTGCGACCAGGATGATCGGGGTGCGCGTGCAGGGCGCGGAAACGGATGAGGAGGCGCGGATGGCGGCTCGTGCTGTCGCCTCGTCGAGCCTGGTCAAGACCGCGGTCCACGGAGGCGATCCGAACTGGGGCCGTATCGTTTGTGCGCTCGGCTACAGTGGCGCCGAGCTTGCCCTCGACAAGCTGCACCTGAGCATCGGTGGGCTTGTGGTGTTCGAGCGAGGCGCAGGAGTTGACGTCGATTTGTCCGCTGTTCGCCACGCGTTCGAGCAGCCCGAGATCGAGATCGTGGCTACCCTCGGGTTGGCGAACGGCACGGCGGAGGCGTGGGGTTGCGACCTTTCGGAGGAGTACGTGCGAGTTAACGCGGAGTACACGACATGACGCTGACCGTCGAAGAGCGTGCCAAGGTCCTCGTCGAGGCGCTTCCCTACATCAAGCGGTTCCACGGCCAGATCGTGGTCGTCAAGGTCGGAGGCAACGCGATTGACCAGGCCAGGGATGAGACCCTGCTGGACATCGTCCTGCTGCGCTACGTGGGGATGCAGCCGGTGCTCATCCACGGCGGCGGGCCGGAGATCACGGCGATGAGCGAGCGCCTGGGCCTCAAGACCGAGTTCAAGAACGGCCTCCGCGTCACCGACGACAAGACCATGGAAGTCGTGAAGATGGTGCTCACGGGAAAGGTGAATCCGGATCTCGTGGGCGCCCTGAACCGCCTGGGCGGGCAGGCAATCGGAATGAGTGGTGAAGACGGGCCGAGCATCATCGCCGAGCCCCTAGAAGAAGGGATGGGTTTTGTGGGCCGAGTTACGCAGATCAACCGCGAGCCCATCACCGCGCTTCTGGCTCGCGGTTACATCCCAGTCATCGCGTCGATCGGCCTCGGGTACGACGGCCACGCGTACAACATCAACGCCGACACGGTTGCGGCCGAGATCGCGGTCGCCCTCAACGCCGCCAAGCTCATCCTCCTCACGGACGTCGCCGGCGTGCTCGGCGTTGACGGCCAGGTCGTCGCTGTCCTCTCGCGCGACGACGCGCGGCACCGGATCGACGGCGGCGAAGTCACGGGCGGCATGATCCCGAAGCTCGAGGCCTGCCTCCGTGCACTGGACGGGGTGCCGCTGGCTCACATCGTCGACGGCCGCACCCAGCACGCGCTGCTGCTCGAGCTCTTCACCGAGGCCGGCATCGGGACGATGGTGACGCCGTGAGCGCGAGCCTGTCATTACCCGCGTTTGCCGGCACCCGCGGATTTGCCGGATGACGACCCCCGAGCTGGCCGACCGCTACCTCATGCAGACCGGACGGCGGCTGCCGGTGACTTTCGTGCGCGGCCAGGGCTGCCTGGTCTACGACGAGTCGGGGCGCGAGTACCTCGACCTGGTCGCCGGCATCGCGGTCAACCTGCTGGGCCACGCCCACCCGGAAGTCGCCGCCGCTGTTTCTGAGCAGTCCAAAAAGCTCATCCACACATCCAACCTCTACTTCACGCAGCCGCAGGTCGAGCTCGCGCGCCGCCTGGTCGAGCTTTCCTTTCCGTCACGCGTCTTCTTCTGCAACTCAGGGGCGGAGGCAAACGAGGCCGCGATCAAGCTCGCGCGAAAGTGGGGCGCGCGCAACCGACATGCGGCGCACGAGATAATCACCACCCTCGGCTCCTTCCACGGCCGCACTCTGGCCACGGTCACGGCGGGCGGCCAGCCCAAGTACGCGGACCCGTTCAAGCCCCTGCCAGAAGGCTTCATGCACGTGCCTTACAACAACCTTGAAGCCATCAAGGCCGCGACCAGCAGCCGCACGGTGGCCGTCATGCTCGAGCCGGTCATGGGCGAGGTCGGCGTCGTCCCGGCATCGCCGCGGTACCTGGCCGGGGTGCGCGAGTGGTGTGACTCCCAAGGGCTGCTCCTGATCCTCGATGAGGTGCAGACCGGCCTCGGGCGAACGGGGCGTTGGTTCGCCCACCAGCACCACGGCATCACTCCCGACGTGATGACGCTCGCGAAGGGACTCGGCGGCGGGGTGCCCATCGGCGCCTGCCTGGCCGCTCCGCGCGCGGACGTCTTCGAGCCAGGGGACCATGGATCCACGTTCGGGGGCAACCCTCTGGCGTGCGCTGCCGCGCTCGCGGTACTCGCCGTCATCGAGCGCGACGGCCTGGTCGGACACGCGGCGGAGATGGGAGAGGTGCTGCACGGCGCCCTGCACGGGCTGGGCGGGAAAGAGGTACGCGGCCTTGGCCTGATGCAGGCGGTCGAGTTCGACGAGCCGAAAGCGAAGACCTTTCAGCAAGCCTGCCTGGAGGCCGGCCTGGTCGTCAACGCCGTGGACGACCATTCGGTGCGCCTGGTCCCGCCGCTCATCATCACCGCCAAGCAGATCGAGACCGCCCACGCGACGATGCGGCAGGTAGTCAAGTGACTGCCACGAAGGGTCAGCGCCACCGAGCGATCCTGGACCTTGTCAACCGCGGATCCGTGCACACGCAGCAGGAGATCGCCGAGGCCCTTGCGCGCCGGGGGCTGACCGCCACCCAGGCGACGGTCTCGCGCGACATCCAGGAGCTTGGCCTCGTTCGCTCCGGCAGGGGCTACCGCAGCGGCGCGGCGCTGGTTCGCGAGCTCGTGCTGTCTGTCGAGCTGGTGGCGCCGGTGGCGGTCATCAAGACACCTCCCGGCACAGCGAACCTGGTCGCGAGAACCATCGACGAGGCCGCGCTGCCAGGGGTCGCCGGCACTGTCGCCGGTGACGACACGATCATCGCGGTCCTGCGGCGTAGAGGAGCCGGGAAGGCTTTGAAGGAGCTCCTGGCCAGTGCCGGCTGAGAAGCTCGACAGCCCCAAAAGTGTTGTTTTGGCCTACTCGGGCGGGCTCGACACTTCAGTGGCGATCCGCTGGCTGAAAGAGAAGGGCTGGGACGTCATCGCCTTCACAGTCGACCTCGGCGAGAAAAAGGACCTTGCGGCAATCCAGGCGCGAGCGTTGAAGATCGGCGCCTCTGCTGCCTATGTCGCGGACGGCAGGAAGCCGTTTCTCGAGCTGTTCGTGTGGCCGTCGCTGCAGGCGGGCGCTGTCTACGAGAAGCAGTACCCTCTGGCGACCGCGCTCGGCCGGCCCTTGATCGCGGCCATGATGGTCGAGGTCGCACGGCGCGAAGGAGCCGGTGCGATCGCGCACGGCTGCACCGGAAAGGGCAACGACCAGGTGCGCTTCGACGTCGCCACCGCTGCCCTCGCGCCCGAGCTGCAGGTGGTTGCACCCGTGCGCGAGTGGGGGATGAACCGCGACGACGAGATCGAATACGCAGCCAGGCACGGCATCGAGGTTCCCGCCACGGTGCGCTCCCCGTACTCAACCGACGAAAACCTCTGGGGTCGCTCGATCGAAGCCGGCGTGCTGGAGGACCCGTGGGCGGAGCCGCCGAGCGACGTGTACAGGTGGACGCGCGATCCACGCGACTGTGCCGACGAGCCGACCTATCTCGAGATCAGCTTCCAGCAAGGGCTGCCGGTCGCTCTAGAAGGCAAACCGGTCGAGCCCCTCGAGCTGGTGAGCACCCTCAACCGGATCGGCGGCGAGAACGGAGTCGGACGCATCGACCACCTCGAGAACCGACTCATCGGCATCAAGTCGCGGGAGATCTACGAAGCCCCAGCGGCGGTCCTACTGCTCCAGGCTCACCAGGCGCTCGAGGACATCACGCTGCCCAAAGAGGTGGCGCGCTTCAAGGACACCGTCGCGCAGCAGTGGGCGCAGATGGTGTACGACGGCCTGTGGTTCAGCCCGCTGCGCGATGCCCTGTATGCATTCGTCGTCGAGACGCAGCGGCACGTCACCGGGGACGTGCGCCTCAAGCTGTTCAAAGGATCGGCGCAGGTCGTCGGCCGAAAGGGGCCGGCTCAGCTGTACCAGCTGTCGCTGGCCACCTATGGGAAGGGCGACGCCTTCGATCAGTCGGCGGCCGCCGGCTTCATAAAGCTGTGGGGGATGGGGGTGCGGACGGCAGCGCAGGTCCAGGGTCAGCTCCATGCGCGCGAGATGAAAAGCTTGCTCGGCGATGTGAAGAGGCTCGCGCCATAGCCCGCAAGAAGCAGCCGGCGGCGCGTCGTCCACGCCGTCTCAGCGGTGCGAATCAGAGGCTGTGGGACGGCGGCTTCGAAGGCCGGCTGCTGCCTGAGCTCGACAGATTCGCATCTTCGCTCGAGGTCGACTTCGAGCTCTACCCCTTCGACATCGCCGGCAGCATCGCTCACGCTCGCGGGCTGGCGGCGGCAAAGCTGCTGAGCGCCGCCGACCTCAAAGCAATCGAGCGGGGCCTGGCCGCCGTCCGCTCAGAGCTCGAGGCGGGCACGTTCAACTTTGTCGAGACCGACGAGGACATCCACACCGCGGTGGAGCGGCGATTGACCGAGATCACTCCCGCTGGCGCCCGGCTCCACGCCGGCCGATCTCGCAACGACCAGGTCGCGCTCGACCTGCGTCTCTACTGCCGCGCCGCAGCCTCTGCGCTGACCGCGGCCATCGCTGAGCTGGTGGACGCCCTCGCCGCGAAGGCGGCTGATCACGCCGCCTGGCTGATGCCCGGCTACACGCACCTGCAGCGGGCGCAGCCGGTGACGGTCGGGCACCACCTGCTCGCCCACGCCGAGCCTCTGCTTCGCGATGCCGACCGCGTCCGGCACGCCTACGAAGCCGCGGATGCGATGCCGCTGGGTTCTGGCGCGCTCGCGGCCACGACGCTGCCCCTGCTCCGCGAGCTCGTCGCGAAAGAGCTCGGGTTCAAGGGCCTCACCGCCAACTCCATGGACGCCGTCGCCGACCGCGATTTCGCGCTCGATCTCGTGTACGCGTGCGTGTGCCTTTCGATACACCTCAGCCGCCTGGGTGAGGACGTGGTGCTGTGGGCGAGCCCCGAATTCGGCTTCGTGAAGCTGGCCGATGAGGTCGCCACGGGATCGAGCCTGATGCCTCAAAAGAAGAACCCCGACGTCGCCGAGCTGCTGCGCGGCCGGTCGGGTCGTGCCGTGGGCAGTCTTGTCGCGCTGGCGTCAGTGCTGAAGGGCCTGCCCCTGGCCTATGACCGCGACCTTCAAGAGGACAAGCCCGCGGTGTTTGCGGCGGTCGACAGCGCGCTCGACTCGATGCGCGCGGCCCGGCTGCTGGTGTCGCATCTCGAATTCGACCGCGCGCGCCTTGCGGATGCCGCCGCCGATCCCGGCCTGCTGGCGACCGACGCGGCCGAGGACCTCGTGCGGGCCGGAACGCCCTTTCGTGTGGCGCATCGTCATGTCGGCCGCGCCTATCGGGCCGGAAAGCTCGATCCGCCCTGGAGCGGGGCCGCCTCCCTGCTCAAGCGAAACCTGCCGGGTGGTCCCCATCCTCGCCGGGTGGCCTCCCGCTCAACGGCCGTCCGCCGCCAGGCGGCCGCCCTGCTGGGCTGGAGCAAGGCACACCCACCAGCCCTTCCCCAGTAGAGTTCAGGCCGGTGCTCCTGGCCGTGGACGTCGGCAACACCAACGTGACGTTCGGCCTGTTCGAGGGCGAAAGCCTCGCGGCCGACTGGCGCGTCACCTCGCATCGGGAGCGGACCGCAGACGAGATGGCTGTCGAGATGCGCCAGCTGTTCGAGCTCCGCGGGTACGACCTGAGCGTGGTCGACGGGGTGGTGATCTCGAGCGTCGTGCCCACGCTCAACCCGGCGCTCATCGAAGCATCGCGCCGCTATCTCAAATGCGAGCCGGTGATGGTCGGCACGGGCGTCAAGACGAGCGTGCGCGTTCGTTACGAGAACCCGAGAGACGTCGGCGCGGACCGGATCGCCAACGCGCTGGCCGCTTACACGAAGTACGGCGGCCCGGTGGTGGTGATCGACTTCGGCACCGCGGTCACGTACGACGCCATCAACGCGCAGGGCGACTACCTGGGGGGCGCCATCGCCCCAGGGGTCGAGATCTCGCTCGACGCGCTGGTCTCCCACACCGCCATGCTCCGGCGGGTCGAACCCGTCGCCCCCGACTCTGTCATCGGGCGCAACACCATCGCCTCGATCCAGTCCGGCCTCGTTTGGGGGTTCGTGGCGCAGGTCGAAGGCATGGTCAAGCGCATGGTCGCGGAGCTTGGAGGATCGGCTCGGGTGGTGGCGACAGGGGGACAAGCCGCCCTGGTGGCCGGCCTCACCCATGTCATCGAGACGACGGACCCGCTTCTCACGCTGGAGGGGCTCCGGCTGATCTACCTCCAAAACACCGACGGTGCATCCACTAGGGTGGACCGGTGAAGACGGCGCAGGCGTTTCACATCTACGTGAGCCCGGGTCTCGAGCATGGAGACCTGGCGAGCGTGATCGCCGACATTGGCCTCGAGGTCCGGCACCTCGACAATCCCGAAGCGGTCGAAGAGCCCGCACTGATCCTGCTCGCGCCCGGCCAGCAGGCACCCGATCGGTTCGCGGATGTGGCCGTCACGCCGCCTGCGGACGCTTCCATGCCCGCCCTTCGTGAGCTGCTGCGGGTGGCGATGGAGAACGTCGTCCTCAAACGTTCGGTCAAGCAGCTGGAGGATCAGACGCAGCGCCTGCACCGGCAGTTCGCAGAGCTCAACCGGATCGGCATCTCGCTGTCGGCCGAGCGGGACATCGACAAGCTGCAGGAATTCATCCTCACGACCATGCGCCAGCTGACGTACGCCGACGGCGCCAGCCTGTGGCTGAAGACGGTCGGCAATGAAGGCCAGCCGCTGCTCTTTCTCGCGTCGAGCCAGAACAACTCGATCGACAACACGTACCAGGCCTTCACGGTGCCGGTCGATGGGAAGAGCGTCGTCGGCTTCACGGTCACTGCCGGCACGAGTCAGATCTATGACGACGCCTACAACCCGCCGCCCGGCAAACCTCAGGGTGGGCGCGGCTTCGACGCCCAGTTCGGCTACCGCACCAAGTCGATGCTCACCGTCCCGATGCGCAACTACAACAACGACGTGGTCGGCGCTGTGCAGCTGATCAACGCCAAGCGCAGCTACGACACAAAGCTGACAGTTGAAAGTGTCCCGAACGAGGTTGTCAGCTTTCGCCCCGAGGACCTCGAGATGATCGAGTCCATCGCCAGCCAGGCGGCGGTCGCCCTGGACAACAAGAACCTCCTGGACTCGATACAGGCGCTGTTCGACGGGTTCGTGCAGGCGAGCGTGACCGCGATCGAGCAACGCGACCCGACCACGGCCGGCCACTCGGGCCGCGTGGAGAAGCTGACGTCGGGCCTCGCTCGCGCCCTCAACGAGCTGGGCGCGGGCAAGTATCGCGACGTCCACCTGACCGAAGACCAGCTCAAGGAGCTGCGCTACGCATGCCTGCTGCACGACTTCGGCAAGGTCGGCGTGCGCGAGCACATTCTCGTCAAGGCCAAAAAGCTCATGCCAGGGCAGCTGGAGGTGATCCAGGCCCGCTTCGAGTTCGTGGAGCGCTCGGTGCAGGTCAAGTACGCGACCGAGAAACTGGAGGCGATGCGAGCGGGTCATGGCGATCCGGAGACCCTCGGGGAGATCGATCGCAGGCTCGATGTGGAGCTGGTCCAGCTGCGCCAGTGGATCCAGGGCATCGCATCCGCCAACGAGCCGAGCGTGCTTCCCGAGGACAAGGCGTCGATGCTGGAGTTCCTCTCGCATCAGACCTACTACGACATGTCCGGCCAATCCCATCCGATGCTCGATCCGCAGGAGTTCCGCTTCCTCAGCATTCGCAAGGGCACGCTCGACCCCCAAGAACGCCTGGAGATGGAGTCGCACGTCACACACAGCTTCCATTTCCTGACCAAGATCCCGTGGACGCCGGTGATGCGGGGGATCCCTGAGATTGCTTATGGCCACCACGAAAAGCTCGATGGGTCGGGCTACCCGCGCGGCCTGACGGCGGCCCAGATCCCCCTGCAGGCGAAGATGATGACCATCTCGGACATCTACGACGCCCTGACTGCGCAGGACCGACCCTACAAGCGTGCCGTCCCGGCGGAGACTGCGCTGCAGATCCTCCACAACGAGGCGGGTGAGGGCAAGCTGGACGAAGACCTTCTCGACATCTTCGTCACCCAGTCGATCTATCGGGTGACAGCGCCGAGATGAGGGTCAGGTTTTGGGGCACGCGCGGGACCAGGCCCACTCCGGGTCGGCGAACGCTGCGGTATGGAGGCAACACGACCTGCATCGAGGTGAGGGACAAGGACGACAACCTCATCATCATCGACTCCGGTTCCGGAATTGCTGAGCTGGGAGCGGGGTTTGCGCAGGCCGAGCCGCTGCAGGCGCACCTCCTGATCACGCACACGCACCTCGATCACATCCAGGGATTTCCATTTTTCTTGCCCGCCTTTGTGCCGGGCACGCACTTGACGATCGTCGGTCCAGCGGGGTCGGCGAAATCCCTGCAGGCGGCGTTCGCGGACCAGATGGACCCCGCGTACTTTCCGGTGCGGCTCGATCACATGCCCGCGGAGATGGAGTTCATCGAGCGAAACCCGGGCGAGACTTTCGAGGTGGGGGGCCTGCGGATCACGCCTCATCTGTTGATGCACCCCATCCCGACGTTCGGCTATCGCATCGACGAGGCATCGGCCCGATTCGTGTTCGCCACCGACAACGAGATCGCGATGTTCGCGAACAACGAGAACGGGACGCTTCGAGACATGGCGAGCTGGTGCCAGGATGCGGACCTGCTGGTCCACGACGCGCAGTACAGCACCGAGGAGTACAAGACGCACGCGGGGTTTGGACACTCGACGTATGAAGAGGCGCTCGCCCTGGCGGAGCAGGCGGGCGTCCAGCAGCTGGCGTTCTTCCATCACGATCCGACGCACTCTGACAGCGACGTCGACGCTTTGATCGAAGAAGCCATGGGCAACCGCCGCCAGGCCGGCGGCACCGATGTCGCCGCGTTTCCGGCCGCCGAAGACCAGGAGGTCGTCCTCTAGCCCCTGGTCGCTCTCCCTTAGTCTTTCTCGAACGTGACTGAAGAAGGCGAACCCGAGGTCGTCCGCGACCGCCGCCGCAAGCTGGAACGGATTCGAGCCGGAGGCACCGAGCCCTACGCGCGCGGATTCAAGCCGACACACACGACGGTGCAGGCGAAGGCGCTGATCGGCGACCGGGAGCGAACCGAGCCGGTCGCGATTGCGGGCCGGTTGATGGTGAAGCGCCTCCTCGGGGGTTCCGCGTTCGCAGACCTCCAGGACGGCGAAGGCCGGATCCAGCTGATGGCCAGCCGCGACATCCTCGGTGAGCGCGATTTTGACCTGTTCGCCGAGCTCGATCCGGGGGACATCGTCGGCGTCAAGGGTCCGATCTTCCGGACGCGACGTGGCGAGATCACGCTCGAAATCCATTCTGTGAAGCTGCTTACGAAGTCGCTGCGTCCACTACCCGAGAAGTGGCACGGGTTGAAGGACGTCGAGATTCGATACCGCCAGCGCTACGTGGACCTCATCGCCAACCCTGAGGTGCGCGACGTGTTCCGCGCACGCACCCAGGTCATCACCGCCCTACGCGCACTGCTCGACGGCCGCGGATTTCTCGAGGTTGAGACGCCGGTGCTGCAGGAGGTGCCCGGCGGCGGCCACGCACGACCGTTCCTGACCCACCACCACGCCCTCGACCGCGACCTATATCTGCGTATCGCCCTCGAGCTGCACCTGAAGAGGCTTCTGGTCGGCGGGTTCGGGCGGGTCTACGAGATCGGGCGTGTGTTTCGCAACGAGGGACTGTCGCCACGTCACAATCCCGAGTTCACGATGTTGGAGTGTTACGAGGCCTACGCCGACTACGGGGACGTCATGCGTCTCGTCGAGGAAATGATGGTCACCTCCATCCGGGCGGCAGGGCGTCCGACCAAGCTCACGTATCAAGGCGAGGAGGTCGACCTCGCGCCACCGTACAGGCGCGAGCGCATGGCCGACCTGGTGCTCGAGCACACCGGCCACAAGGCGGCCGGCCAGGAGCTCGACGACCTTTTCGAGGAACATGTGCAGCCGAAGATTCGCAGGCCCACGTTCGTCCTCGATTACCCGATCGAGATCTCACCGCTCGCCCGCCGGCGCGATGACGACCCCCGGTTTGTGGAACGCTTCGAGCTGGTCATCCTCGGGCGCGAGTACGCGAATGCGTTCACCGAGCTGACCGACCCTGTCGACCAGCGGGAGCGATTCGAGGAGCAGGCGGCTCAACGAGCGGCGGGCGACGTCGAGGCCCACCCGATGGATGAGGATTTTCTGCGCGCGGTCGAGTATGGGCTGCCACCGTGCGGCGGCCTCGGCGTCGGCATCGACCGCCTGGTGATGTTGCTGACCGACCAGCCGTCGATTCGCGACGTGATCCTGTTCCCGGTCATGAAAGCGGAGTCCTGAGTGTCCAGTCCCGGAAGTTCCTTGCATCTTCGACGGCCCGGTCGGCCGGGCGCCAGCCCACCCCACGAAATCTGCGATTTCGCGGGGACCCCGGGCGGCGCTGAAGCCGGCGTCAGCGGGCCCGGCGTTCACTCGTTACGCATCTATCGATGCGCTCCTCGTCGCGCCACCCCCTCCTTGGCTCCGGCCGCCAGTGCCGCGAATATGCTGCGGACCTCCGGTACCGGACACTAGGGAAGTGCTGCCGCTGGAGATGATCCGCCGCGATCCGGAGAGCGTCCGCCGGGCCGCCGACCTGAAGGGTGAGGCGGCGCCGATCGACGAGATCCTCGAGCTCGACCGGCGCTGGCGCGAGCACCTCCACAGGGCGGAGAGCATCAAGGCAGAACAGAACCGCCTTTCCAGGGAATTCGCAAAGACGCGCGACGAAGGGCTCAAGGAAAAGCTGCGTGAGATGGCGGAGACCGCCAAGGAGTCGCTCGCTGAGGCCGAGGCTGTGAAGCGCGAGCTCGATGACCTGCTGCTGCGAGTGCCCAACGTCTTCCACGAGTCGGTGCCGGTGGGGGAGACGGAGGCCGACAACGTGGTCGTGCGCGAATGGGGATCCAAGGCCGATCTCGGGTTTGCTGCGCGCACCCACTACGACCTCGGCGAGGCGCTCGGGATCATGGACTTCGAGCGTGCCGCTCGCGTGTCGGGTTCGCGCTTTGCCTTCCTGCTCGGTGAAGGGGCCCGCCTCGAGCGTGCCCTCGCGCAGTTCATGCTCGACGTGCACACGCGGGACCACGGCTACACGGAGGTGCTGCCGCCGGTCCTGGTCAACAGCGCCTCGATGACCGGGACCGCGAACCTGCCGAAGTTCGGTTCCGACGCGTTCCGCATCGAGGGCCACGACCTGTGGCTGGTGCCGACGTCGGAGGTTCCGCTGACCAATCTGCACCGCGAGGAAATCCTCGACGGCGACCGGCTGCCGCTGCGCTACGTCGCCTACTCTCCCTGCTTCCGCTCAGAAGCCGGAGCAGCGGGCAAGGACACGCGCGGATTCATCCGCCTCCATCAGTTCTCAAAGGTGGAGCTGGTCAAGGTGACGAGCGCGGAGACGTCACTGGACGAGCTTGAAAAGCTCACCGCCGACGCCGAGGACATCCTGCAACGGCTGGGCCTCCACTACCAGGTGATGGTGATGTGCACAGGCGATATGGGCTTCGCGCAGTACAAGAAGTACGACCTGAACGCGTGGAGTCCGGGATTGGGGCGGTACCTCGAGGTGTCGTCGTGCTCGGTCTTCAACGACTTCCAGGCCATGCGAGCCAACATCCGTTACCGCCCGGCGCGCGGGGCGCCGCCCCGCTTCGCGCATACGCTCAACGGCAGCGGCCTGGCCCTAACCCGGACGATCGACGCGATCATCGAGACCTACCAGAGGCCGGATGGCACGATCGCGGTGCCTGAAGTCCTTCGGCCCTACATGGGCGGCGTCGAGGTCATCGGCTCACGCTGAGCTGAGTTCCTAGAATCCGTGGTGCCCTGCGGAGGGGTGGCCGAGTCCGGTTGATGGCGACGGTCTTGAAAACCGTTATGGGTGCAAGCCCATCCAGGGTTCAAATCCCTGCCCCTCCGCCACCTGCACTCAGGCGTTTCAGGCGCCCATTCCGCACTTTTGGCGCCAAACGCGCGCTAATCGCCACCCAGCCCGGTTGGGGGCGCGTGATCTGGCGGGCGCTGACCAGGCCCTCAACTGTCCCCGCGGGGACCGGCCAGCTGAACCAGCTTCGTATGTTGGACTCGGGGGCGATCACGGCAGCTCGCACGCCTGCAAGCACGACGTCGGAGTGGGGCTCATTCGCCTGTGCCGGCTTGGCGATGACCTGGTCCCAACGCCGCATCGGAGCGAAGTACCAGGTCGATGCGTTCTCGAAGACCAAGCCGTCGCTCAAGATCGCCCCGACCCGCTCGAGTCGATCACGGGCGCGCTTCAGGCGCCTGCGATCCCAGCCAAGCTCCAACTCGATGTCCTCAGACATTGCTGGGCCATGCCCGGCCAAGTGGTCGAGCAGCCGGGCGTCGTCGCCCTCTGCGGCGGCGATAGCCTGTCGCACCAGCGGATCGAAGATGCGAGCCGTCTCCAACGAGAGATAGAGCGACCTCCCCCGATGGAGCTTGGTCAGCACCGCCCCAAAGCGCGACGTCAGCTGGAACGACCAGATCCACTTCGTTTTCGGCCACTGGCCGAAGCCGGGGCTGCCGGCTTGGGCGGGTTCCTCGTGACAGGCACCGAACAGGCTTGGCAGCGCGCAATCCGGCATCCGGGTGAGCATGCCGCGCTCTGAAAGGAAGGCGGCTGCCTGCTCGAGCGTGGTCAAAGCGCGATCAGGAGTCAGCCGGCACTCGATCGCTCGCCGGCGTTCGAGGTCGGCCAGCCTTGGCATCTTCGCGTCCATTCTCGCGTCCTCGACGGTCCTCATCGGAGGCGTGGTCACGCCATCTCTGCGCGCCTTGTAACCCTGAGCAAAACCGACCCGACTCTTCCTTCGACCACTCCCAAGACCAGGTTGGCGATCAGCGTCTCCACGGACGACACCGTCAATGCTGTGGCGGCGATCACGAGCAGCCGCCTGTCATAAGCGCCGCCGAGCAGCGTCACGACCGCAAACAGATAGAGAAGCCCACCCGCCACGCGGGATGAGTAGAGGTGGAGGTTTCCTACCCGCCGAAACTTGAGCAGGCATGCCGCAAGCGATCCGGCGTAGAGCAAGAGCGTTACCGCAAGCAGCAATCCGTTCTCCACGACGATCTCGGGATAGAGAAGGCCGATCCAGGCGGCGGCTGAGATCAGCAGCAAGATGTCGGCGGCCGTGTCGAGCCGCGCGCCCCGCGCTGAGACCTGGCCGAGCCGGCGAGCCAGGTACCCGTCGAGGACGTCGGTGAGACCGGCGAGGACGAGCCCGAGGCCCACCAGGTAGCCCTGACCAAGCAGAGCGAACGACCAGATGATGGGCAGCAGCGCCACACGCAGCGACGTGATGACGTCGGCGATGCGGAGGCCTCGCAGCATGAGTCGAGTATGGAAGCAGGTAACGTGAGGATGCGATGCGGCAGAAGATGTCGCTGGCGCTGTTGCTGCTCGTGTTTGTGCTGGGCGCCGTCAACTATTTCCGCCCCGTCCCTGATGTAGAGGCCTCGGCGGCCTTCCCGACCTCGACGACCATCGCCGGGAATCCGCCGAGCTTGCCCTGGCCGCAGCGGGGCTCATCGGCGGTCGGCCTTTCAGGTCTCGGCCTTGTGGCCACGTCGGGCAGCGAACAACCGATTCCGATGGCCAGTGTCGCCAAGGTGATGACCGCGCTCGTGATCCTCGATGACAGGCCGTTTGAGACCGGCCAGCTCGGACCGTCGATCCTGATCACAGATGCGGATGTGCAGGCCTACGAGGCGGACAAGGCGGACCAGCAGTCGGTGGTCAAGGTTCGAGCTGGCGAACAGCTGACGGAGTTCCAGGCTCTGGAAGCGTTGCTCATTCCGTCCGGCAACAACATCGCATCGATCCTCGCTCGCTGGGACGCCGGCTCCGTCGAGGCGTTCGTGGCGAAGATGAATCGGCGCGCACAGACCCTCGGCCTGGCGCACACCACCTTTGCCGACCCTGCCGGCGTGTCGCCCCAGACCGTGAGCACGCCAGGCGACCTCGTCGCACTGGGCATGGCGGCGATGAAGCTGAGTGTTTTTGCCGTGATCGTCAACAGCGCGCAGGCCAATCTGCCGGTTGCCGGCGCCGTCTACAACGTCAACTACGTGCTAGGCCAGAGCGGGATCATCGGCATCAAGACGGGCTCCGGACTGAACGTGGGGGCCAACTTCCTGTTCGCGGCGGCAGCGTCGATCGACGGGCACGACATCACGCTCTTCGGCTGCGTCATGGGCCAGCCGACGCTGGACCAGGCGTTCAATGCGGCGAAGGCGCTGATCGCAACCATGAAATCCGGATTGAGGGTGGGACGCGTGGTGACCAAGAACGAGGTTGTCGGCAGGTACGAGCCTGCCTGGGGCGGAGGCGCCGACCTCATTTCAACAGATGACGTCGAGCTGATCGGATGGCCGGGCATGGCCCTCCGACGCACGCTGGCTGCTCGAACACTTGTCATCGAAAAGGACCTCCCACCCGGCACCAAGGCGGGAAGCCTTCACGTTGTGCTCGGCGATTACCAGGTCGACGTGCCTGTGGTGACGGCAGCATCTCTATTTCCGCCGACGCGTTTCTGGAGGCTCACGCGGATCGGCTGACCATGCTCGTTACCCGGCTCAAGGGAGCGTCGTTTGCACGCCAGGAGGGTTCAAAAATGTCAGCTTCGCTCCGCACGCTCCTGGCCTCTGCGGCCGTCGGCACACTCTGCGCTCTTGCAGTCGCGCTGGGGGTGGTCGCGGTGAGCCGGCCGACGATCCTCGTCACGACATCAACCGCGTCGACTGGAACACCCGAGGGCGGCGTCATCGCCAACGGGGAGGGGACGGTCTCCAAAAAGCCAGACCTGGCGGTCGTCTATGTCGGGGTTGAGTCCAAGCAATCGACTGCTTCGTCCGCACAGAAGGACCTCGCCGCCAAGGCAGCGAAGCTGATCGCGCGCGTCAAAGGGCTGGGGGTCCCCGACAACGACATCAATACGTCGGGTTACTCCGTGAGTCCAAGCTACACGCCAAGCGGCGGGGCGATCGACGGTTACCGGGCGTCTGAGGTTTTGCTGCTGAAGTGGCACAGCGTCGACACCACCGGAAAGGCGCTGGACGCTCTGGTCCAGGAAGGCGGTGCGACCCACGTCAGCGTTAGCTTCGGCCTTGCCAACCCCAAGGCGGCACAGGCAGAGGCGCGGAACCTGGCGATCGCCGATGCCCGATCGAAGGCGCAGGCGATGGCGAGCGCGGCCGGCGTCAAGCTGGCCAGGGTGCTGCGCGTCAGCGAGCTCAGCTTCTCGGGCTACTCCTCGCCGAAGTACGCGGTCGGGGCAGCGGCTCCAGACGTGGCCACGCAGGTCCCGGTGGGCTCGTTGGACGTTCAGGTCTCGGTCGAGGTCGACTACACGATCGAGGCGTAACTCAAGGCCCCAGCCTCGCCCAAGCACTCCTACAATCCAGGCGCTAGAGCGTGTACACGGTCCTGAAGGCGCTGCACGTCATCGCCATGTTCGCCGCGGTCACGCTGACCATCGGCGACGGCCTGTTCCTCAGCCTGGCGGTCTGGCGCCGAGACGTTCGCGCGCTGGCGGCGCTGGATCGCCTGGTGCCTGGCCTCGGCCTGACTGCTGCCGGCGCCATTTCCTTTGTGGTGGGGATTGCGCTTGGCCTGGTCCTGGCGGCGACCGGCCACCTCAACTTCCTGGCCGGCTGGCTGATCGCGGCCTACGTGATGGTCGCGGCTATCTTGCTCGTCAACGTCTCCCCGTTTGTCCAGAGGCTGCGTCCGCTAGTGCGCGAGGCGGTCGCGGCTGAGGCGGGACAGGTGTCGGCTGACAAGGTCGTGCAAGGCATGTCCCGGCTTCGGGTCGGCCTTCTTGTCGCCATGGCGACCAACGTCGTGCTCTTTCTGGCCATCATTGCGGACATGGTCCTCAAGCCGTTCTGACCGCCGCCGTCATCGGTTGAAGGCGGCAGACCAGGCCCAACTGACTTATCGTCCGGGGGGTGATCAAGGCCTATCCCGATCGGACGATGCCGGCGCTCCTGCGCGTCATCGGCGACTTCCTGACCGTGGCCTGGAGCGTCGCCTGGGCGGTGCTGGGCTGGCTGATCTACCAGACCGTGCTCGGGCTGGAGGTGATCGCGGACGGGATCACGAGCACCGGCGTGACGTTCGACGCCTGGATCGCGTCATTTCGAAACGCGGTTCCGGGCGGCATCCCCGGTGTGACCGCCTTTCTGCTCAACATCGCGGACCAGCTGAAGAGGTACTCGGGCGACCCGCTCATCTCGGCCGGCCACCAGGTCCACGACGCGATCATTCAGGTGGCCGTCGTGCTCGCGCTCCTTGTCGCGCTGCCGCCGATCCTGTTGGTGCTGCTCCCGTATGGCGCGTGGAGGTGGCGCGACATGCGTGAGACCGGGGCGGCGCTGGCGTTCGTGCGCATCGCCTCGATCACCGGCCGTGCCGACCAGGCACGCGCGGTGCTGGCCTATCGAGCGGTGGCGACGCTCAGCTTCAGGCAGCTCATGTCGGCGAGCGCGGATCCGGTGGGCGACATCACCGAGCGGCGGTACGACCGCCTGGCCTCCGCGATGCTCAAGCGAGCCGGCCTCGACCCGGGCCGGCTGGCGCCGCCCGAGCTGCCGGAGCTGCCGCCCCACCGCGGCGGCTAGGTTCCGTTCGTTTCGTATTGTTGTCGCGTGTGCAGAAGCATCAAGACCCTGCGGCACGCCGAGGTGATCGCCAGCGACGAGGAGATTCGAGCCGCCGCGCGGCAGTTCGTGCGGAAGGTAAGCGGGTTCCAGCGGCCGACGAGCAAGCACGAGGCGGCGTTCGAAGGGGCGGTGGACGAAATCGCCCTGGCCTCGCAACGTCTGCTGGATTCGATCGCGGAGAACCTGCCCCGGCGCGCTTTCGCTGAAAATTAGCCCAATTCCGCATGTTTGGCGCCAAAAGTGCGGAATGGGCAACAAATTCCGCGTGTTTGGCGCCAAAAGCGCGAAATACCCCTCGCCCTGACGGGCGGCTGGCTCAGAGCTGGCATCCCCGGCAGAAGTTCAGCGGCTCCCGGTTGGAGCCGAGCTGGCTGATCCGGTGGCCGCATCGAGGGCAGGTCTTCCCGCCCTTCATGTGCACCGCCATGAAGGAGCGATCCTGCTTCGACTCCTCATAATTCGGATTGGCGAGGATCGCCTCCACAGCCCGGCTGAGCACCGCCGGAATCGCCGCGAACAGGGCTTCCTCGTCGGCCGGTTTCAGCGACGCCCGCCGCCGCAGCGGCAGCAGCCGAGCCTCGAAAAGGATCTCGTCTGAGTAGGCGTTGCCGATGCCCGCCAGGAACTCCTGGTTGCGCAGAAGGTCCTTGAGCTCATCGCGGAACCGCCGCAGGCGTTTTCGAAAGGCCTCCAGGCCCATCCCGGTCACCGAGTCCGCCTCCGGCCCGAGCACCGACCAGCCCGGGACCTCTCGATCCAGGTCGGTGACCCAATAGATCCGCCCCATGTCGCGAAAGTCGAGGTAGCGCATCTCCTGCCGCCCCTCGATCCGGATCGTGAAGACCTCGGTGGCCGGCACGGGCGCCTCTCCGTCCACCATCTGAAACCGTCCGCCCAGCATCGGGTTGATCACCAGCCAGCGCTCAAGTCCTCCGGCCCCGATCTCGGTAGCAAATACGAGGTGCTTGCCCCGACGCACCAGCGAGAGGATGCGGCGGGCGGGCAGCTCATTGGCAAAGTTCTCGACGGGATACCGGAGCATGTGCGCCTTCTTGGGGTTGACCGTGGCGGCCGTGATCAGCTTCCCTTCGAGGCGCGGGCCAAGGCGGAGCCGCAGCGCTTCCAGCTCGGGCAGCTCAGGCATGGAGCCAAGATACGGCCGCCGGTTTGACGACCGGAATCCACGGGTAGCCTCAAATCATGAGGTTGGACAAGTTCACCGAGAAGGCCCAGGAGGCTCTGCAGGATGCTGCGGAGCTGGCGCGCGATCTCGGCCAGCAGGCGGTGGAGCCCGAGCACCTGCTCCTCGCTCTGCTTCGTCAGACAGAAGGAGTCGGGCGCACGCTTCTGGAGCGTGCCGGCGTCTCGGTTCAAGCCATGGAACCGGCATTGGTCTCGGCCGTCGAGCGGCTCCCGAAGGTCAGTGGTGGCGGGCAGCCCTACATCAGCCCCGCTCTGAACAAGGCGCTGGAGCAGGCTGAGCATGAGGCGGAGCGCCTCAAGGACGAGTACATCTCGACCGAGCACCTGGTGCTCGCGCTCGCTGACAACAAGGCATTGAAAGAGGCAGGCGCGCGCCATGACGCGCTCCTGCGCGCGCTGCGCTCGATCCGCGGCAGCCAGCGGGTCACCGACGCCAACCCGGAGTCCAAGTACCAGGCGCTCGAGAAGTACGGCCGCGACCTCACCAAGCTCGCTGCGGAGGGCAAGCTCGATCCCGTCATCGGCCGTGACGAAGAGATCCGGCGTGTCATCCAGGTCCTCTCGCGCCGGACCAAGAACAACCCGGTCCTGATCGGCGAGCCTGGAGTGGGCAAGACGGCGATCGCTGAGGGCCTCGCCCAGCGCATTGCCCAGGGCGACGTTCCAGAGGGACTCAAGGGCAAGCGAGTGGTCGCGCTGGACCTGGGCGCGCTGGTCGCGGGGACCAAGTTCCGTGGTGAGTTCGAAGACCGCCTGAAGGCGGTGCTCAAGGAGATCGAAGGCTCCAACGGCCAGGTGATCCTGTTCATCGACGAGCTGCACACGCTGGTCGGCGCGGGCGCCGCTGAAGGCGCGATCGACGCCGCCAACCTCCTCAAGCCCGCGCTCGCGCGAGGGGACCTGCGCGCCATCGGCGCCACGACGCTGGACGAGTACCGCAAGCACATCGAAAAGGACGCCGCGCTCGAGCGCCGGTTCCAGCCTGTCATGGTCAGCGAGCCGACCGTCGAAGACACGATCAGCATCCTGCGTGGTCTTCGTGAGCGATACGAGGTCCACCACGGCGTTCGTATCAAGGACGCCGCGATCGTCGCCGCAGCCGTGCTCTCGCATCGGTACATAACGGATCGCTTTCTGCCCGACAAGGCCATCGACCTCATCGACGAGGCCGCGGCGCGGTTGCGAACCGAGATCGATTCGCTGCCCACAGAGCTCGATGAGCTCGAGCGGCAGATCCGCCAGCTGGAGATCGAGCGCCAGGCGCTCAAGAAGGAGACCGACAAGGGTTCCAGGGAACGGCTCGCGGCGCTCGACAAGCAGCTTGCCGAACTCTCCGAGACGCGCACGTCGCTCCGCTCGCGCTGGGAGCAGGAGAAGGAGGTCATCGCCCGCATTCGCACGCTCAAGGCCAAGCTCGAGGAGGTGCGAGCCGAGGCGGATCGCGCCGAACGCGCCGCTGATTTCGGCAAGGCGGCCGAGCTCCGCTACGGCCAGGCCGTCGAGCTGGACAAGCAGATCGCAACCGCCAACGCTCGGCTCGCGGAGCTGCAGGGCGGCCATCCGCTGCTCAAGGAAGAGGTCGATGAGGAAGACATCGCTGAGATCGTCGGCAGGTGGACGGGGATCCCCGTTTCGCGTCTGATGGAAGGCGAGATAGCCAAGCTCATCCAGATGGAGGAGCGGCTGCACGACCGCGTCATTGGTCAGGACGAAGCGGTGAGCGCGGTCGCCAACGCCGTCCGGCGCTCGCGGTCTGGGCTCTCAGATCCCAACCGGCCGGTCGGGTCGTTCATCTTTCTCGGTCCGACCGGGGTCGGCAAGACCGAGCTCGCACGTGCTTTGGCCGAGTTCCTCTTCGACGACGAGCAGGCGCTCATTCGCCTGGACATGTCCGAGTACCAGGAGAAGCACACGGTCGCGCGCATGCTCGGGGCGCCACCCGGCTACATCGGCTACGACGAAGGCGGTCAGCTGACCGAGGCGGTCCGGCGACGTCCTTACTCCGTGGTCCTTTTCGACGAGATCGAGAAGGCGCATCCGGACGTGTTCAACGTTCTGCTCCAGATCCTCGATGACGGCAGGCTGACTGACGGCCAGGGCCGCACGATCGACTTCCGCAACACCGTCCTGATCATGACCTCAAACCTCGGCAGTCAGCTGATCCAGGAGATGTCAGGTCGTCCGTTTGAGGAGGTTCGTGAGGCGGTCATGGCGGTGCTGCGGGATAACTTCCGGCCTGAGTTCCTGAACCGAGTGGACGAGGTGATCGTGTTCCGGGCGCTGACGGAGGATCAGCTCATGGCGATCGTCGACATCCAGCTGCGGCGCCTCGAGAAGCGACTTGCGGATCGCAGGATCAAGCTGGTCGTCATCGACGAGGCGCGAAAGCTTCTCGCCCAGCGCGGCTGGGATCCCGTGTACGGGGCACGCCCGCTCAAGCGAGCCATCCAGCGCCTGATTCAAGACCCGCTGGCGATGATGCTGCTCGAGGGAAAGTTCGCGGAGGGCGACACCATCGAGGTCGGGGTCGAGGACGGGGAGCTCACGTTCAGCAGGGCGAAGGCGACCGCGTCCGTCGCCTGATCTGGCGGTGCGTCCGGGAAATCGCTCGCCAATGCATCGGCCCATATCCCCACCCCACGAAATCTGCGATTTCGCGGGGACCCCGGCCGCCGAGCGCCCTGCGGGCGCTGACGCCGTCGTTAGGGGGCCCGGCGCTTGGAGTCACGCATCTACGCGATGCGCTCCTCCCTCGCGCCACCCCTGCCTTGGCGTCGGCGGCCTGGGCCGCGCCTTGTCGAACTTATTCCCAGACACACCACTCCACTAGCTGCAGACAGTCCCCTCGGCCGGCAGCGTTAGATCGATCAAGTAGGCATCCATCGCCCGGCGTGAGCACACGCTTGAGTCGTACGACGTATGCCCGTAGCCTCGCCGCGTGAGCAGCACCGACCCGACGAGATGGTCGTGCACGGCCTGCGCCCACGCGTAAGGCGTCGCCGGGTCGCCGGTGCCGCCGACGAGGAGGATGGGCGGAGCGCCGTCAGCATCCAGCACTTCTGGATGGCCCTTCGGCGGGACGGGCCAGTAAGCGCAGGGCAGATTCTCGTACTGCGTGGCACGCCCAAAGACTTGTGAGGCCCTCTCGAAGGCCGGTCCGAGCTGGTCGTACGACGCGATGTCGAGCGGCACGGGGCGATCGAGACAGTTGACCGCGTAGTTGGCATCGAAGAGGTTGCTGTAAGTCCCGTCGGCATTTCGGTCGAAATAGATGTCCGCCAGCCGCAGCAGGGGGGCGCCGTTGCCCTGATCCGCGCTGGTCAGTGCTTGGTCGAGCACAGGCCAGGCGCCTGCCACATAGAGCGGAGTGAGCACGCCGATGACTGCCAGCCCGCGCGTGAGCGAGCGATTGCCGACGCGAAGAGGCCTTGTGTCGAGGCGGAGCATGAGCGCGTTCAGCTTGGCGCCGGGGTCGCCCGTCTGTGCGTAGGCGCAGCGTGCCCGCGCTGATCTTCGGGCGCGGCAGTCGGACAGAAACGCCTGGAGGTTTTGCTCGAAGCCGACGACCTGCGCGAGGAGCATGTCGTTGGGCGAGAGATTGGGGTCGACCACTCCATCAAGCGCAAACGCTCTGACACGGGTTGGAAACAGATGCGCGTAAGTCAGGCCGAGGAAGGTTCCATACGAATAGCCGAGGTACGTCATCTTTGGGTCACCAAGGGCCTGGCGGATCAGCTCCATGTCATTGGCGGCGCTGACCGTGTCGACGAAGGGCAGGACCCTTGCGCTGCGAAGCTCGCAAGCGGCGGCGAACTCCTGGTCGGCTGCGATTGTGGCTTGCTTCTCTTGAGCGTCGTCCAGCACTGGGTCCAGGGCGACCAGAGCATCTTCGTGCGGGCCGTCGAGGCAGCGCACCGGTGCGCTCTGGCCGATGCCGCGCGGGTCGAAGCTCACGAGGTCGAACTGCCGGTTGAGGTTGATCATGTGCGACGCCTCACCGCGGAGAAAGTCAATGCCCGATGCTCCTGGGCCGCCCGGATTGGTCAGCAGCGATCCGATGCGGGTACTTGGACTGGTCGCTTTCTTTCGAATCAGCGCGATGGCGATTGAGTCAGCTGCGGGATTCGCGTAGTCAAGGGGCACCTGCAGCGAGCCGCATTCAAATCCCCCGGTGCAATTGGTCCAACGCACGGTTCCGGCGGTTGGCGATGGCGAAGGCGAAGGAGTCGGCGTGGCCTTACCCGAATTGGGAGCGTTACGCGCGCAAGCCGCGACCAGCAGCAGGGCAGCGACGATGGCAAGGGCATTGACGCGGCGGAGCACCAGCCGGAGTCTATCGGGCCGGGTCGCGCCATATGCTTGGGCCGATGCTTCCCGAGCTGGAACAGGTGCCCCGGCTGGAGCTCGCAATCACCCCGACGCCGCTCCAGGAGACGCCGCGACTGGCGGCGGCCATGGGCCTCGACCGCCTGCTGGTGAAGCGCGACGACAACACAGGCCTGGCGCTGGGCGGCAACAAAGCCCGCAAGCTGGAGTACCTGGTGGCGGCGGCGATCGGTGCCGGCGCCGACATCCTCCTCACGGTGGGCGCGCCGCAGTCCAATCACTGCCGCTGCACTGCGGCCGCGGCCCGGGCGGCGGGCATGGACGCCCACTTCGTCTTCAACGGTCCGCCGATCGAAGAGGTCCAGGGCAACCTTGTGCTCGACCGCCTGCTGGGCGCGACCTGGTCGTTCTCACCTGACCGCCCGGCCGCGGAGCGCATGGCCGAGTTGGCGGACGAGATGCGTGCGGCCGGCCGGCGGCCTTACGTGATCCCGGCGGGCGGCAGCAACGGCCTCGGCGCGCTGGGCTACGTGCGCTGCGCCATGGAGCTGACCGAGCAGCTGGCCGGGCGTGGCGAACGTCCCCGGTATGTCGTCTGCGCCGGTGGGTCGTGCGGGACTCTCTCAGGGCTCACGCTCGGGATGGCGCTGGCCGGGAACGACGCCCAGGTGGTCGGGGTGAGCATCTCCAGCTCCGTTCCGGACCGCGTCGCGCGCACGCGCGCGATCATGGCCGAGTCCTGCCAGCACCTCGACCTGGCGCTGCCGGATGCCGCCCCTGTGATCTGGGGCGGGTACGTGGGCGCCGGTTACGGAATGCCCACAGACCTTTCAACGCGTGCGCTTGAGACGGCTGCCCGCACCGAAGGCCTCATCCTCGACCCGGTCTACACCGCCAAGGCCTTCGGGGGCCTGATCGGCGAGGTCGAGGCCGGCACGGTGAAGCGCGATGACCTGGTGGTGTTCGTGCACACGGGCGGCACGCCGGCGCTGTTCGCCGACCCCGCGCTGTACTGGCACCCCGACTGAGCGGGACGTCAGCGGTCGCGCAGGACGATGTCGAAGGTGGCCCGGGCGCTGGCCCCTGCCTCGACGAGCGGCACCACGACCGCCTCGTTGGAGCGGGTGCCGAGATCTGGATCGCCCGCGAACTGCAGCTCGGTCATGACGCCGGCCGCCTGCGGGTGAACGACCTCGAAGTGGATGTGCGCGGCGCCGTATCGAACGCGGTAGTGCGGGGGCACGATCGTCCGCACCTCGTACTGGCCTTTCGAGCCGGTCTGCAGAGTCCCCTGTAGGTAGCAGCACACCGTGCCTCCGTCGCTCTTGATCGGACCGTAATCACCTTCTGAGTCGACCTGCCAGACGTGGATGGTCGCGCCAGCGAGCCGTGTCATGCAGTCCTGGCCGTAAACGACGCCCGACACCGTCAGCGCTTGTCCTCGGCTGGCAATCGCGATGGTGTCAGCGTTGACTGGAACTTCCATCCCCGGACCGAGCCTGATCGACCACGAGCCCTGAGCTGCGGAGCCCTCGGCCGACTGCGCAGGTTGACCGGGGGTCGGCCGGCATTGAGCGGCATTCGTCGTTCCAGTTCCGTCTCCGCACGCTGCGCTAACCAGGATCGTCGCGGCGATCGCGAGACTGAACGGTTTCATGCACTTGCTACACCGCATCGGCAGAACGAGTTCCGCAGGTTCGAGCGCGGGCGAGTTTGTGTCCACGGCGATGTTGTGTGCACACTTGCGGTTTGCGAGTCGTCCACAACCCGATTGTGTGCACACTCTCGCGATTCAGGCGGGTTCCGCCCGCCAGCAGCGCCAGCACTGGGACTCGATTGCGCGAAATCTAGGCGATCGTACGACCAGCCGGTGGCGGGACCCCGGCGGCGATCCGTCGCAACACTGCACGCGTTGCGGCGGCCGCGCGCTCCCACGTGAAGTCGGCGGCACGCCGCCTGCCGGCGGCGCCGAGCTTCTCGCGCAGCGACGCGTCGGCGAGCAAACGCTCCAGCCCGCCCGCGATCGAGCCCACGTCCTCGGGATCGACCAGGATGGCGGCTCCATTCGCGACCTCGGGCAGCGCTGCGACATTGCTCACGACACAGGGCACCCCATAGGCCATCGCCTCCACCAGCGGCAGGCCGAAACCCTCATAGAGACTCGGGAAGGCGAGGACACCCGCAGACTCGTAGAGCGCGGAGAGGTCAGCGCCATCGACGTGGCCGACGTAGCGCACTCCGGGCTCGGCGGCGATCTGCGTGAGCGTATCGCCATACGCCCACCCTGGACGGCCGGCGATGACGAGCGGTGGGGCGTCCATTCGGGCTCGAAGTTGCCGGTAGGCGGCCAGCAGCCGGGGGTAGTTCTTGCGGGGCTCAACCGTGCTGACGGCAAGGATGTAACCCGGATCGAGGCCGGGCGGCAGCGGGCCGGCCGGCGGCAGCGGCGTCACGCCAAGTGGGATGACCGTCACTTTTCTGTCCAACCCGGGGATCGAATAGCAGCTGAGGAGATCGTCTCGGGTCGTCTCCGAGATGACGAGGACTGCAGCCGCCTGGCGCAGCGCCGGTCCCATGACCGCGCCCATGTAGGCGCGCTGCTGCCATGGAACCTCGGCAGGACGCAGCTTGTACGCGAGGTCGTAGACGCACATGACGGCCGGAGGCGCGCCGATACGCCGCCGGGGTGGGCTCGGCCAGTAGGGATAGAGGATGGCGTCGCACGCGAGCTGCGTTTCGACGGTCGGAAGCCACAAGGCTTTCAGTGCAAGCTCATGCCTGTACCGCGACAGAACGGCTTCGCAATCAAGCCCCTCGAGGGCCGGAGGGCGCTCGCGGCTGCAGAGGAGGGTGAACTCATCCGCGCCGCGGCCGGCGACCAGCGCCCTGGCCAGCTCCACCGTGACCGTGGTCATGCCTACGCGCAGCGGCCGCCAGCATGCTGTCACATCGATCGCGAACCTGGCCAATGAGGGGACTGTACCGAGACGGCGGCGTAAGAGGTGGTTGGGTCTCGGACGTCTCTCCTACCCCTCCCCCCGCCGGTAAGGGCTCTCACCAAAAAGCGATCTTCAAACGAAGGAGGACGACTTCCCGCTTGACACTAAAGTGCGGCCCACGGTATTTAGTGCGCGAGCACTACGACTGGCGTGAACCGGAAGCGCGGGAAGGGAGGGTTTCCATCCCTCGTCCGGCAAAGCCTCCGCTTCAAGAGCGAGGTAGCGTAATGCACGTCGAGGATATGGACTAGGCCACGATGTGACGAGATAGATTGGACGACTCCACAGAGCTACCGTCCGAGTTCTATGAAGCCGCGCGAAAAGCGCAGCGATGGACGAAGCGCATCGCATCTGCAACTGTTGTAGGTGCTATAGGAGTAGCCCTCAGCTATCTGACGTCTGCGGGTTGGGTACTCGTTGCCCTGGCGCTGGTAGCTCAAGTCATCTGTCTCCAACGGTGGTGGCACTACACGAACGTCATGAGCATTGTCGGCGACAACGCAATCTCAAATCTGGCCTCCGAGGAGGGCGTTGCGATCCAATCACAGAAAGGGGGCGGGATTCGCGACTTCACTTCGCGACACCCGACGACAGTCGGAATCCTATTGGGGGTTGTCCTTCTCAGCGTGCTCATCGCAGTCCTCGTAGCGCGTCACTTTCTGTAGGCCGAGGGACCGAGTATTGCCCATCCTTGTGGCGGCGTGACGGTCGCACGGTAAAGACCGTCTGGTCACCATCGAGGTTCCTTCTATACCGACCCCGAGTCGCCACAGTTTTGCCAGGAGCGGGAAGGGAGGGCTCCCTATCAGGGCGCCGTGAAACCAGAGTCAGCGCTCAGGTAAGTCGACGCCTACGCTCTGGCCGACGGTGATGCCTTGGGCTCTAACGGGGGGTGATGGCTGTGCCAGACTGCGCCGCACCATGAGTCGCAAGACTCAGTCGGGAACGATTCGCAACGTCAATCGGATGGCTGATGACCGTCTGTGGGATGACGCCGGGCGGGAATGGCAGCGGCTCGAAACTGGACTGTCGCGTGAACGTGCCGCACAGTTGCTGAGCAATCCAGCCGTGCGCGTGGGAGTGCATGACGATTTCGGACGGCCGCTGCGGTGGGTGAATTCAACGCAGAGAGAAGCCGTATGGCGGAATCAGGCCGAGCCGGAATTTGCCAAACCCAAGATTCGAGCGGGACATATGTCAAAGACGCGTTATTCGAGGACTCGCCGCTTTGAAGCGTCACTTTGGAGAAGCGGCCCGGACGAGATTGTGATCTTCGCTTGGGATTAGCTTATAGCGCCCTATAAGGATATATGCTAGCAGCGCTATAAGCGGGAAGGGAGGGATTCGAACCCTCGAGGGAGTTTCACACCCCCTACCCGCTTAGCAGGCGGGTGCTTTCGACCACTCAGCCACCTCCCCGGGGAGTCGGGGGTCGTCGCTCGATTCTATCCGCCACGACCCTCTTCCATACTTACCGGTCGATGGAGGCTCCAGGAGGTCCAGGCGCGCCCCCGATGTGGGGTCCGGGCCGAAAAATGGCATTCGGCGCAGCGCCCGGTCCGAGGAGCAAGTTGTGGTACACGCTCGCCGACGGTGCCCTGAGCGAGGTTTTCTTTCCCACCCTCGACCGGGTCGCGCTCCATGAGCTTCGCTTCTTCGCGTCGGCGGGTGGCGCGCCGCCGGTAGACGACGCGGCCGATGGCCAGCACGCCATCACATGGCTCAGTCCCGGAATCCCGGCATTCAAAGTTGACAGCACACACCACGAGTACAGGCTGACCAAAGAGTTCTTCTCAGATCCAGAGGAGAACGCCTTGCTGATCTCCGCCACCTTCACCCCGGAGCTTCCGGACGTGCGTCTGTACATGCAGGCGTCGGCGCATTGGGCGCCGGGCAGCGAAGGCAACTTCGGCCAGGTGCTGGACACGCATCCACCGGCCCTGCTCCTCCGTCAGCAGGACGTGTGGATGTGCATCGTCGGTCCCTTCAGCAAAGCGACGGTTGGATACTTCCGGAGCTCTGACCTCCAGATCGATCTGAACGATGCCGATGGCTACCTGACTTACACCTACGAACGCGCGGGCCCGGGCAACGTCGCCGGCGGCGCCGAGATCGGCATCCGCGCCGGTTCCTTCCAGATCGCCATCGGCTTCGCACATTCGCGTGCTGACGCTGAAGAGGTCGCGCGCAGCGTCCTGCAGAAAGGCGCGTCGAACGTGCGATACGCGTTCGAGCGGGCCTGGATGACTCTTCCCGATCTACCCCAGGCGCTGGCGAAAGTCAGCGGTGACGAAGGAATGCTCGCTCGCGCGTCACTCGCAGTGCTTCGCTGCATGGAGGACAAATCACACGCGGGCGCTTTCGTCGCATCACCGGCAGCGCCGTGGGGTGAGAGCAACCACAACGGCAACCAGATCTATCACCTGGTCTGGCCGCGCGACCTTTGCCGCATTGCCACCGCGCTTCTCGACGCGGGGGATGAGAAGGCCGCGCTTCGCGCGTTTCGCCACCTGGAGTCGCGCCAGCGCGCCGACGGCGCGTGGTTCCAGAACTGGTTCATGGACGGTACGCCGCATTGGACGTCGACCGAGCTCGATCAGGTGGCGCTTCCCATCCTGCTCGCCTGGAGGCTCGGCGTCGCCGGCTGCCTGGATCACGATCCGTACTCGGTGATGGTCCGCCCGGCAGCGCAGTTCATCATCCGCGAAGGGCCGCTCACACAGCTGGATCGGTGGGAGGACCTGGGCGGACTTTCACCCTCGACACTGGCGGCATGCATCGCCGCCCTCATCGTGGCTGCTGAGTTCGCCCACGATGCCGGCGAGCACGTCGCCGCCGGGCACCTGCGCGCAGTCGCCGACTACTGGAACGACCGCGTCGAGGCCTGGTGCTGCACGAGCGCCGGACACTATCTCCGCCTCGCCGGAGACCCCGACCACAAGCCCACCGTAGGCGCGGTCGCGCCAGAGTTCCTGGAGCTCGTCCGATACGGCCTGCGGCGGCCAAAGGACGAACGCGTCTTGCGCAGCCTGCAGAGCGTGGACGCCGCCCTGAAAGCCAACCTGCCGGCGGGTCCTAGCTGGCGACGGTACGCCGGAGACATGTATGGGGAGCATGAAGATGGCCTGCAGTGGGACGGCAGCGGTCGCGGCCGCCCCTGGCCGGTGCTCACGGGAGAACGCGCGCGCCACTTCCACTTGATGGGATTGCCGGCAGCGGAGCTGGTGAAGACGATCGAAGGTTTCGCCGGTCCGGGCTTGATGCTGCCCGAGCAGGTGTGGGATCAACCCGACATCCCAAGCCGCGGCCTGTATACCGGAAAGGCGACCGGCTCGGTGGCGCCGCTCGGATGGGCACACGCCGAATACCTCGAGCTTCTGGTGATGGTTGCGCTCGCCGGTTTTCCTGACCTCGTCTTGCCGGCGCGGCGGCGATACACGGAGGGGCAGCCGCAGGAGCCGGCCTTCGTGTGGTCGCACCGACATCAGATCACCAAGCTGGCTGCCGGCCGCAGGCTGAAGGTGCAGCTGCCGCGGCCGGGAGCGGTGCACTACACCTTTGATGATTGGAAGACCTTCAGCGAAGCGGAGGCGGTGGACACCACGCTCGGCGTGTGGGTGGCGGAGATCCCGGCCAACAAGCTGACCTCAGGCTCAGATTTCTCCTGGACCGCTCACTACGTGACGGGCTGGGAAGGAAAGAATTACTCGCTGAAGGTCGAGTGACTTACCGCTCTTCGGGCGGTTCCAGGTCGTCAAGGCGCAGCTCAGTTCCCGCGTCTTCATCGAACTGGCTGTGCAGCTCGCCACAATCGGCGCAGCGGTAGTACTCGCCGACGAATCCTTTGTGCCAGACCGCATAGCTGACGACGCCCGCCTCGTCGACCAGGATCTCCTGCTCCAGCCGGTAGATCACCTGCTCCCAGCCCCCGGTCTCGATCTCGTCGTCGAGCACCACCACGGCGTACGGGTGGGGCTCGCCCCAGATCACCGTGACCTCGCCGCGCCGCTCGTCGTCCGTGTTGACGATCGACCACGCCTCAGCCGCATGACCGCGCGTGCTTCGAACCAGCCGCAGCGGCGCCCAGAACCGCTCGGCCGATTCGCGCTCAGCCTTGTCGTGCTCGGCCTGCGCCTCCTGGAAGGCGCTCCACATCCGCAGCAGGTGGTTGCGAAAGCGGTGGTAGGTCGGCAGCAGCTTGGGCTGCTGCTTGGAAGAGCCGATCAGCTGCTCGAATGCATGCTCGAAAGCGGCCTCGACGCGCTCCTGGCGGTCGGCCACCTCCGGCTTCCAGGCCTCGTCTTCCGATAGGCGCATGCTCTCGTTCAGCACGACCTCGAAGTCAAGCCAGTCGTCGCCGAACTCGGGCACGAAGACGGACTCAACCAGGTCGGCCAGGCGGTGCTCTTCGAGGAGGGCCGGCGTCACCTTGCCGCGGGCGTCCGGCCAGCCCTTCCAGCCCATCACGTTGTGGATCCAGTAGTCGAAGATCGTGACCGCGTACTGCAGCGCCGCCGGCGAGCTCCAGATGCCGGCCGGCCAGGTCCGCTTGGCAGTGCGAACCTTGTTGTAAAGGGCGATGACCTGTTCCTCGTCCAGGTATTCAGTTTCCATGGGCACTCCACTATAGGAATAAGCGCCAAGACACCCTGGGTATAGTGAGTTACAGATGGCCCAAGCCCGAGGCTTCACGCCCGATCAAGTCGCCCGCTACGCCCGGCATCTGATCTTGCCGGAGGTAGGCGGCGCCGGACAGCGCAAGCTGCTGTCCTCCAGCGTCCTGCTCCTGGGCGCGGGCGGCCTGGGTTCACCGGCGGGCATGTACCTGGCGGCGGCTGGTGTGGGCAAGATCGGGATTGTCGACTTCGACCGCGTCGACGCGTCCAACCTCCAGCGCCAGCTGCTGCACGGCACCGACGACATCGGCCGTCCCAAGGTGGAGTCCGCGGCGGAGACGCTGCGCGGACTCAACCCCGACGTCGAGGTGATCCCCATCAACGAGCACCT
>WNGG01000875.1_pt1 | contig 33410 bp, 35 predicted proteins | sample 5400661 | NCBI WGS metagenome assembly WNGG01 (sample SAMN13153372, study PRJNA577476) | soil metagenome | isolation source: 100 cm soil or saprolite under Garry oak tree replicate 1 | place: USA:California | collected 2016-06-15
CCCACGCGCCGTGATCCAGTCAAGCCACAGGTTGTAGCCCTGCTGGGTCAGGATCGATTCCTTGGTCAGAGATCCCGTGAGCCCCAGAGGGGCTCCAAGGACGATGGTCGAGCCGGCCCCTCCAGAGGAGCCTCCGCACGCAGCCAGCGCCACCGCCACCACAGCAACCAACGCGAACTTGGGCATGGTCATCCCCCCGCTATCACCCCCTAAGAGCCGATATCAATTCCAAATCTTAGTCCCTCGGTTTGCGATCTGGAACTCGCTGATTTGAGGCCTGCGCACGAGGCATCCATGGCGCGCCGGGGGCCACTGAATACGAATCTGGACAAGCGCGCGATGTCGCGCCTAGGCTCGAGTTCACCAGACCGGCACCTTTTGGTTGGGGGAAAGCAAATGAACGCGAATCGTTCCCGCGTCTATCGCCTGCTCGGCGCTCCTCTTCTAGCTGCAGCCCTCTGCGTGGCAGCTTCGATGCCTTCGTTCGCAGCCCAGGGCTCCTATGCGCAGACCAACCTCGTCTCCGACGTACCGGGGCTCGCCACCACACTCGACCCCGACCTCGTCAACGCGTGGGGCTTGACCCGCAGCCCGACCAGCCCATGGTGGGTCTCAGACAATGGCACCGACAAGAGCACGCTCTACACCGGCGCCGGCACCAAGCTCGGTCTCACGGTCAACATTCCCCCATCCGGTAGCGCGCCGACAGGCGCGGTCTTCAACGGCACGAGCGGTTTCGTGGTCACCAACGGCACGACTTACGGCCCCAGCCGGTTCATCTTCTCGACCGAGAGCGGCACCATCGCCGGCTGGAATCCCATGGTAAATATGACCAATGCAATCGTGGCCTTTGCCAGTCCTGACAACGCCGTGTACAAGGGACTCGCCCTCGCCACCACAGCCGGCGGCACGTTCCTCTACGCCACCAACTTCAAAACGTCCACCGTCGACGTGTTCGACTCGAGCTTTACTCAGGTCAGTCTCGACGGGAACTTCTCAGACCCCGACATAGCTACAGGATTCGCTCCCTTTGGCATTGCTCTGCTCAACGGTGACCTCTATGTGACCTATGCCAAGCGCAATGGACTAGATGACATCGCAGGGCCGGCCAACGGCTACGTGGACGTGTTCGACACCAGCGGCCACCTGCTTCGCCGCGCCGCCACCAGAGGCCGGCTCAACTCGCCGTGGGGCGTCGCCATCGCGCCCTCCAACTTCGGTCGCTTCAGCGGCGACCTGCTCGTCGGCAACTTCGGCGACGGCCGGATCAACGCGGTCGACCCGGCCACTGGGGAATTCCTTGGTCAGCTTCGCGGCGCCGACAACCGGCCGATCACCATCGACGGCCTGTGGGCGATCGCGTTCGGCGGAGGGACCGGCAGCAACAGCGGCCCGACCAACTCGCTCTTCTTCACGGCCGGGCCCGATGACGAGAGTCACGGGTTGTTTGGAGTCCTGACAAGCCAGCCCTGACCTTCGTCCGCCGGCGATCCAAAATCAACCCGTGGTGCGATGATCATGGCAAGCATGGGCGGATGGGACCAGTACAAGGCCAGGCTCGTTGAGCTGTACCGACGGTACGCTGACCGTGAGGCCCGAGTCGAACGGGCGAGGGAAAGGATCGGAGTAGACGCGTTCCTGTCCGGTCACGAGGGCTGGTTCTTTCACCGAGGCCTTCGCAACAAGCCTGATCACCGCGAGTAAGCGGGCATTTCGCGCTTCTGGCGCCAAACGCGCGGAATTCGGAGCCCAAAGCGCACGTTTGGCGCCAAACGTGCGGAATCGGGCTAATTTTCAGGCGAGGGCGGAACCGGCGCTGACGATCTCGGCGTCGTCCGCTTCGACTCCCATGCGCCTCAGTCGCTCTGCATAATCGGCGCGTTCGCTCCGCGGGTCATTGGTCAGGAAGACAATCGGAACGCCGCGAGCCCGCAGCTTGGCCAGCGCCGTGACCGACTTCGGAACAGGTTCTGCGCCGACCCAAACCACGCCGTCGAGGTCGACGATCAGAGCGTCGAAGTCGAGCGGCGGCGAGGTGATGCGCTAAAGGTCGACGTGGCCGGTGACACAGGTGACCGTCCTGCCGCCGACCCAGATCGTGCCGTCGGAGTCGGTCGAGATGTGGACGCGGCCGGAGCGGCCGAGCACGGTGCCCTGACTGACCACATAGGGCGCTTCAGCCCGACCTTCTCGAATCAGCCACTGGGCCAAAGAGGCGTTCAAGCTTCCAGTCACAGGGTCCTCGACGGTCGTGCCGTCTTTGGGGAAGAACGCTCTGACCTCATAATCGCACGGTGACCCCGGTGGATAGGGTCCCACCACCCCCACATCGAGGTCGACGAGACCGGGCCTCAGCTCGAGCACAGCCTGCGCGCTGGCCAGCATCACCGCCACCCAACCCGGGCCGTTGTCAGCCCACTGCGCCTCCTGGATCTGGTCGCGACCGATGCGCAGCACGGATGCGACATGCTGGACGATCGACTCCTCGACAGGTCCTGACCGGATCAAGGGCGGGGCCGCGAATGCCAGGAGATCCGATAAGCGGCGGACCGAAATCAATCCGCTGGCACACTGCTGGACCACCACGTCGGCGCGCTTCGGTCGGGCGTCACCTGACAACCACGCGTGACAGGTACCGAGCGTGGGATGGCCCGCGAATGGCAGTTCGGCGACGGGCGTGAAGATGCGTACGTTGTAGTCGGCGCGTCGATCCTCCGGAGGCAGCACAAAAGTGGTTTCCGACAGGTTCATCCAGATCGCAAACCGCTGCATCTCGGCCTTCGAAAGCCCCGTGCCATCCAGCACGACCGCGACCGGGTTGCCCTGGTAGGGGGCGGTCGTGAAGACGTCGACCTCAGCGAATGGTCGTTTCATGAATCGGACCTTACCGGCGCTCTAGAGCAAGACCCAGGCCGAGCCCGACCAGGATCGTACCGGTGGCAGCCTCAAGGACGCGCGAGACGGCGCGTTCACGAAGGAAGTCACCGGCCGCGGCCACCACCAGCGCGTAGCCGGTGAGCCATACAAGCGTGATCAAGGAGAAGAGCAGGCCTAAGGTCAAAAGGGCGGCGAAAGCTGAGGCGCCGGAGGGCACGAACTGCGGCAGCAGCGCGGGAAAGAACGCGGCCATCTTCGGGTTGGTCAGATTGCTGATGAGCCCCTGGCGGAGTGCGGCGGCCGGCCTCACGCGCCGCCCGGCCGTCGTCGCCGTCGCGCTGACGTTTGCGGCCTGCGCACCCCGCAGCGCCAATGTGAGCGCGTGCGCGCCGAGAAACACGAGGTATGCGGCGCCGATCAACCTGACTGCAAGGAACACCGGCTCCGACGCCGCCAGAAGCGCCGCGATGCCGGCGCTCGTGGCGAGGGTCCAGGTCGCCTGGCCGGCACAGACTCCCAACGCGGTGAAGATGCCACCGCGCCGTCCGCCGAACAGGGTGTTGCGGATGGTGAGAGCGGTATCCGGGCCAGGCGTCACGATGATGATCAGTGCTATGGCCAGGAATCCGGCGAAATGACTCAGCATCGATGTCGCTCCGGCGATCGAGCCCGAGTCTAGGTTTCGTCAATTGATTGGGGTAGAGCCACCTTGAGCACGTTGATAGGGCCATCAACACGAATTCGGCCTGGCGAAGGTTTCGCGTAAAACTTCGCTGAAGCGCCGGACGCCTTCATCGATGGCCCGTTCGTCGAGCGTGCTGAATCCAAAGAGCAGACCTGCAGCGGGTGGCCGGCGCAAGTAGTACGGCGTGACGGGGTAAAGGGCGACATCACGATCGGCGGCGGCTTCGACGAGCAGCGGAAGCTCGTCAACTCCAACGTTCGGCAACCACGCAAGGATGTGCATCCCCGCACCTCGACCCTCGATAGCGACGCTCTGCCCGCTTTCCCGGTGCAACGCAGCCAGCAGACGCAACCGCCTTGACGTGTTGCGAGCGCGGGCATGGCGCAAGTAACTCTCGTAGTGACCTTCATTCATGAAGTCGGCCAGGACCTGCTGCTGCAGCACCGGGGCGTGTCGATCGTGCAGCCATTTGGCTTGACGGAATGCATCGAGAAGCGGCTTCGGGAGCACCACGTACCCGACTCGGAGGGCCGCATACAGCGCCGTCGTGAACGTCCCCATGTACACAACGCGCTCATCCTCATCGAGTGAATGGATGGATTCAATCGGGCGACCCTCGTATCGATACTCAGAGTCGAAGTCGTCCTCTATGACGAAGGCGCCAACGCGTCGGGCCCAGGCCAGCAGACCAAGGCGCCGTGCGACGGGCATCACCGCGCCGGTCGGAAACTGATGCGACGGTGTCACGTATGCGATACGGGCCGACCGCTCTGGCAGACGGTCGATTACGAGGCCCTGGTCGTCTACGTCGACGGCGCGAATGTTTGCCCCCGCCACTAACAGCGTGCGTCGAGCATCGACGTAGTGCGGTTCCTCGAGAACGGCAGTGTCACCGCGGTCGATGAGAACTCGTGCCAGGAGCGCGAGGCCCTCCTGAGATCCGTTGACGATCACAACGTGCTCGGGTGTGCATTCGATGCCGCGGACTCGAGCCACGTGTTCGGTGATCGCCTCACGCAGCGGTAGGTACCCTTCGACGGGCAGCGAGAATCCCCACGCCCGATCTTGGGCGCGCAACCGCCGCGCATGCAGGCGTCGCCACAGGAGGTCAGGAAAATCGGCGAGTGGGGGTCGCTCGTAGCTGAAATCGAAGCGGCGGCGGTGCTGCTTGTGCACGAGTGCCGGAGGCACCAACCGTGCCGTGTCGAGAAGCCGGCGTCCGTATGCTGAGAGTTTTGGAATCGCGGGTTGGACCGAGCGAGTGCGCGTCATCCGATGCGGCAGCGCGTCCGGGAGCTCGTCCGTTACGTATGTTCCGGAGCCGTGGCGCCCGACCGCATAACCTTCGGCTGCGAGCTCCTCGTAGGCGACCAGCACCACGTTCCTGGACACCCCCAGATCGACCGCCAGGCTGCGGCTCGAAGGCAGGCGAGCGCCAGGTCGGAGCCGCCGGTCGAGGATGGCTCGCCGCAGTGATGCATAGAGATTTGCGTACAGCGGACCAGGGCCTTCAGTACGAGCCAGCACATGCCCGCCGCCCAGTCCAGACAAGTGGCCCTAGGATACCTTGAATAATGGAGCTTCACAGCGACCACTTGACGAGGGAAGCTCAGGGCGTCAAGGCAGGCAGAAAAACGCAGTGAGCTCGCAGCAGACTTCACAGTTTGCCAACGCCCCACGCCCCGACGATGACGGTGCAGCGCTCGGCCTCGAGGGCAGGCGGCTTCCGGCGCTGCAACTGGCATCCACGCTCGGAGGCGAGATCAACCTTGCGGAAGCCGCTTCCAGGCTCGTGCTCTACGTCTACCCGCACGCGACCGGCACTCCTTACGCGCCGGCGCCCGGATGGGCCGACATTCCCGGGGCCATCGGGTGCACTGCGGAGAGCTGCGCGTTCCGCGATCGACAACCCGGTTTCGCGAGTCTGGGCGCGTCGGTCATGGGCCTTTCCGCGCAGCGCAACGAGGAGCAGCGGCAGTTCGCAGCTCGAATGGACATCACGTTTCCGCTGCTGAGCGACCCGCACTTGCGGCTGGCCGCGGACTTAGGTCTCCCCACGTTCGAAGCCGGCGGTCTGCTTCTCTACAAGCGACTGACACTGGTCGCTGATGCCGGGCAGATCGTCAAGGCGTTCTATCCCGTTTTTCCCCCCGACCTGCATCCGGCGGAGGTCCTCGGCTGGTTGCAGCAAAGGCTCAGGTAGGTGGCACTGCCGCGACCTGGCGCCCTGATCTTCGATCTCGATGGAACGCTGGTGGACACCGTGGAGGTGCGGATTGCGGCCTGGCTGCGCACCTTTGCCGAAGTTCGCATACCTGCGGCTCGTGCTGATGTGGCGCGACTCATAGGATCAGATGGAAAACGCCTGGCTCGAACCGTTGCCAGGGCAGCCGCCGTCGCCCTCGACGTGGAAGGAGCGGAAGCGATCGACCGTCGCGCGGGCGACATCTACAGTGAGCTGAACGTAAATCCGCAACCACTACCCGGAGCGCGGGAGTTGTTGGATGCCCTCAACAAACGAGGGCTGCCGTGGGCGATTGCGACCTCGAGCCGCCGCGATCAGGTCGGCGCATCGATCGAGGCCTTGAATCTCTCCAGCCGCCCGACCGTGGTCGATGGCAGCCACGTCGAGCACGCCAAGCCGGAACCTGATCTGCTGCTGTATGCCGCCGCTGAGCTCGGCGTCGAGCCGTCGCGCGTGTGGTACGTGGGCGATTCGATCTGGGACATGGAGGCTGCCGTCAAAGCCGAGATGGCACCGATAGGGGTGGTCACGGGCTCTGCCACCGCCGAAGAGCTCAAGGCTTCCGGAGCGGGGATGACGGTCGACAACCTTCGACAGCTGCTGCCCCTCGTGACCTAGAACTGTCTGCTTTCTATCCAGCTGCCGCTCTGGCGATCGCGCGGCTCCGATCAGGGCGTGGGTGACGGTGACAGCAGGCTGCAGAAACGCGACGCCCGAGTCCGGGCGGCCGCATGACCCGCCTCGAGCTGGTCCAGACCGGGAAGCGCAGCAGCGTCTGTGTGGGTAGCCAGCCAGAGAAAGAAGTAGTACACGACGCTCCACGCGCCCAGCTCTTCGATCGTACTGTCGTTACCGCCGGCGCAGGTATGGCTGTATCCCTCGTTGTGGCGAGCCTCATGGATGAAGAGCGCCGCGAAGCCACTTACCGCATTCCACGCATCATATGTAGGCATCAGGACGATGAGATTGTTGGTCTGGACGACAATGACGCCGCCGGCTTCGCAGCAGTAGCTGTATTCAGTATCAGCGCGGAAATCGATGCCGTGGATCGCACTGGCAAACCAGGCGTCGAGGGGCTTGTCCGTCCAGGGTAGCGGGGCGTCGAAACGTATCCAGCTGAACAGCAGGATGGCCTGGTAGGAGCGCTCCTGCAGGAGGGTCAGGTCTCGTGAACCCAGCGCCTGTGTGCACACGAGCTGGCCCGCGCTGGGGTCGGACGTGAAAGTTAGCGCCGTGGACGAGTCGACCGCTGCCAGCTCTGCCGGTGATGGACATCGAGCCAGAAGCTGGTCGACCGTCGAGTCAGTGAGCGGACTCGGCGTGGTGGGCGGCGAAGGCGACGGCGAGGCGCTCGCGCTAGCACCGGCTGATGAGCGGGCAGCGTTCGTAGGCCCGGCAGAAGAGCACCCGCACACCACAAGCAGCAGAGCCGCGGTCAGTGGCAGTGCCCTCATGGGAGACATAACGGGGGGCTGACCAACGGGTTTCAGCTACGGCTCACCAGTTGGCTTCCATGTCGATGTAGCCCAACCCCCGGGCGCGGCGGTCGGTCACGCGGTAGAGGACGTAGCCGAGCAGCAAGGTGCCGGCGGTGGCGATCACGAGCCGGAGCAGGACCTCGGCGTCGGTGAGGTCCGGAAACATCTGGTATGCGCCGCCGTGCAAGATCGACCGCCGGCAGAGCTCGAGCCAGTAGGGAAGCGGCGAGAGGGAGGCCAACCAGGCGATCGCCCCCGGCAGCACCGAGATCGGGAAGATGGCGCCCGAGAAGAGGTACAGGAACTGGGCCATGATCTCGCCGTAACCGTGGGTGTCGCGGCCGGCCAGCAGCGCCATGCTCAGCGTGATCGCGAAGGCGACCACGGATACGAACGCGAGCAGGCAGGCTGCGGCCAGCAGCAGATAGTCGATGTGGAGCGGGTTGATGTCCAGGTGCAGCGCAAACGTGGCCACGAGCAGCACGACCACCACCGACGCGGCCGCACTGCCCAGCTTGGCCGTCGCCCGCCCGACCAGGAAGATCGGGAATCCCAGCGGCGCCATGTACGAGTACTTGAGGATGTGGTAGCGCCCGCGGTCTTCCAGGATCCCGGTCGCGAACTCCGAGACCCCTTCCTGGATGAAGGACCAAAAAGCAGTGCCCACGATCAGAAAGCCCAGATAGGGCCGGGTCGCCGCTGCGTTCCCGGTGATCACCGTGTACATGACGGCCAGGATGAGCGCCATCGAGATCGGACGCAGCACCGAGTAGACGACGAAAAGGAGCGGTCGAGTCCAGTTGCTGGAGACGGCCCAGCCCAGCCGCACCGCTGCCGTGTAGCCGAAGAGCCGCCGTGCGACCGCTACTCCCATCGGGTCACCAGCTTCCCGTCCGTCCGCGCCCGTGACTCCATGAAGCGCAGCGAGACGCCGGCGAGGAGGGCGAAGAGCGGGATCTGGACCGCGACCAAAAGTGTCTCGGTTGCGGCGGGGATGAAGACCGGGGTGCCCGGCAGCAGCAGCTGCCGCATCGCGTCGAGGCCCAGCGTCATCGGGACCAGCGACGCCGCGCCGCCCACGTATGCGCCCAGCGCGTTGACAGGGAAATACAGGCCGGACAGGAAGTTGACCGGTTCCTGCATGGCGTTGCACAGGTGCCAGGCCTCGCGCCCATAGAAAAGGAAAAGGCTGGCCAGCAGCATGCCGAGGCAGTAGAGCGCGGAGAGGGTGAGCACGAAGACGCCCACCGCGGGCAGGGTTCCGGCCGCCGTGTAGGTGATCCCGAACAGGAGCGAGCCCAGGAGCAGGATCGCGCCCGCCCGGAGGGTGACCGTGAACATCGAGCCCAGCGCCATGCCCAGAAGCACGCCCTCGAATGTGGTCGGCGAGATCACGTACAGCTCGAGCGTGCCGTTGCCGCGATCCCAGGAGAACTGGGCGGCCATGCTCCAGAGCACGTTCTGCCAGAACGCCAGCATCGCGCCGCCCATGACCACAAAGCCGAGGTACTGGCGCGGCGCGTGCAGGCCCTCGTAGACGAGCACCATCGCCAGCGCGCCGACCACCGGGAAGGCCATGTCGAAGAAGAGCCAGGACTTCTGACGGTTGGCCGCCACGACCCGCGGATAGGCCCTGGCCGCGATCGTCTTCAGGAAGATTCGCAAAGGCGAGTGCTCGGGGCGCGGTCCCGTGCTCATCAGGCTTCTTCTTCGGTCATGCTGCGTCCGACCAGCTTTACGAAGGCGTCTTCGAGTGTGGGCTGGCGGCGGACCAGCCCGCTGACGTGCCGGCCGGCGCCTTCGACAGTGGTGATGACGCGAGGGAGGACGCCGTCGTCGGCAAGCAGCAGGCTGAAGCGGTCGACGCCGTCTTCCTCGCTGACGCTGGCCGCGCCCACGCCCTCGATGGCCCGCAGCCGGTCCAGGAGCGGAGTGCCGGGATCGAGCTGAAGGTCGACGATCACGTCCTTGTCGACCGACGCCTTAAGGGCGCGCGGAGCGCCTTCGGCGACTATCCGACCCCGGTTGACGATGGCGATCCGGTCGCACAGCTCGTCGGCCTCCTGCATGTAGTGGGTGGTCAGGATCACGGTCCGTGTCGGGTCCTCCCGCATCCAGCGCTGCACCTCGCCGCGCACATCCCGCGCTGCGCCCACATCGAGGGCCACGGTCGGCTCGTCCAGGAAGAGGACGCGCGGGTCGGTCATCAGCCCGCGAACCAGGTTCATCTTCTGGCGCATGCCGCTGGAGAGGTTGGTGATCTGCTTGTTTGCGTCGTCGGCCAGGCCCAGGCGCTCGAGGAGATCGTCGATGCGCCTGCGGGCCGCTTTCGAGTCCATGCCGTAGAACTGGCTGAACATCCAGAGCTGCTCGCGGACCTTGAGGATCCCGTAGCCGGCCTGCTCGCCTCCGGAGACCATGGCGATCCGGCTGCGCAGACGTTTGTAGTCTCTGATCACGTCGAGCCCGTCCACGAAGGCCTGGCCAGAGGTCGGCAGCAGCAGCGTGACCAGGATCTTGATCAGGGTCGTCTTGCCGGCCCCGTTCGGCCCGAGGACGCCAAAGATCTCCCCCGCGCCGACCTTGAGGTCGACGTCCTGGAGGGCGGTGGTGACCTCGCGGCGCGACTTGTAGACACGAGTCAGCCGCCGTGTCTCGACTGCAAGGCGCGAAGCATCGCTGGAGGGATGGTGAGTGCCGGCCACGGCGAATGCGATTTTATCTCGGCCGTGCAGTGGCCTCTATCCACCGCTAACGTCGCCTCTACGTAGAGTTTTGGGGACATGGGCAGGATCCTTGTCACCGGGTCCGCGGACGGCCTGGGTCGGATGGCGGCGCAGCGCCTGCTGGCTGATGGCCACGAGGTCGTACTGCATGCCCGGAACGAGGCACGCGCTCGCGACGCTAAGGCGGCCGCCCCAAAGGCGAGCGCGGTCGTGATCGGCGACCTTGGGAGCATCGCTGAAACGCGAACACTCGCCGCTCAGGCCAACCGCCTGGGACCCTTTGACGCGGTCATTCACAACGCCGGAGTTGGAGATCGGGAGCGCCGCGTCGAGACCGTCGACGGCCTGGAACACATATTCGCAATCAACGTTCTCGCCCCGTACCTGCTGACCGCCCTCATCGAGCCGCCCAAGCGTCTTGTCTATCTGAGCTCCGGCATGCATCGCTGGGGCGAGCCCGACCTCACCGACCTGCAGTGGAAGCGCCGGCGCTGGAACGGTGCGCAGGCCTACTCCGACTCCAAGCTGTTTGACGCGGTGCTCGCTTTCGCCATTGCGCGCCGCTGGCCCGAAGTATTTTCCAATGCGGTCGACCCTGGCTGGGTGGCGACCAGGATGGGCGGGCCGGGCGCCCCGGACGACCTCGAACTAGGGGCTGAGACCCAGGTCTGGCTGGCGGTCAGCGCGGACGCCGCGGCCAGGGTGAGCGGGGCCTACTTCCACCACCGGCGCCGTCGCGACCCGCATCCAGCCGCGAGCGACCCGGCGCTCCAGGAGGCGCTGTTCGACGCGTGCGCCCGGCTCACCAACACTCAAATCCCGTCTGGCAGCCGAACTCATTGAGCCAGGCGAGACGGTCGTCAGAACGGTCGGCGCGCGAGCTGCGAATCGCGGGCATCCTCGACCGAATTGGAGATATCCCTGCAGGTTCCGTCCAGACCTATGGCGACATCGACCCGGCGGCGCCTCGCCTCGTCGGGCGGGTGCTGGCCACGACGCACCAACGGCTTCCATGGCATCGTGTCATTCGAGCCGACGGCAGCATTCCAAAAGGGCAGCGCCAGCGCGAGCTGCTGCTTAAGGAGGGCGTGCCAATGCGCGGTGATCGGGTCGACCTGGATCGCGCTCGCGCTTAGTCGGGAGAGGGCGAGTTTCCGCCCTCTCCCACCGGTTGCGTTCTAGACGTTGAAGAAGGTTCGGCTGGCTGTTCCGAGGTTGTCTGTGACTCCGTTGGTCGTATCGGTTAGGACGATGTCGGTGTAGCTCGCCGAGGCCAGGACAAGGGTCTGGCCCGAGGGGCACGCGAAGTCGCCTGGGCTCAAAGGCCCGGTGGGGGGCATGGTTGCCATCACACGCCCGTTGATCGGCGAGAACGACGCTGCACTGGACACCTGTCCGCTCACTGTTTCTTTGTTGGCGGCCTTGGGGTGGTTGCCGCCACCGTTGATGCAGGCCCATACGGCGGTGGCGTTGGCAGTCAGCGTGTAGTCGACCACCTGCTGCCCCACGCCGGCCTCATCGATGGTCACCACCAGGGCGCCGCTGTCGTTGACGCTTGCTCCGGTGCCCTTGAAGAAGTGAGCCCCAGATGTTGCCGAAGCCGAGGTTGAAACCGCTAGTGATATGGCGACCGCCAAAGCAGCGGCCAGTGGCAGGAGTCTCCGCATGGTTTCTCTCCTTCACGATTACGATGGGAGAGGCGCATCCGACCCTGATCGTGGTCTTGCGGCCCGGCTGGGAGGGTGCGCCACTTTTTTTGTTCAAACGACCGTAGACGTACGCTCAGCCCAGGCGGCGGCGATCGTGCGGGCGGAAGTCCACCAGGCGTGGAACCGTCCATGCAACTCGCTCGCATGGCAACCAGGATGTAACGGCCATATGTGCAAAAAACAGGTAAGGATTACCTGGTTACGGGACGGTGTCGACGGATCCCGCGAATCCCCCGCTGTGCGATGAGGACCGCGGCCTCCGTCAGTGAGCGCGCGCCCAGTTTCTCTTTGGCCACCGTCAGAGAATTGCTGATCGTCTGGGGCGATCGATGGACCAGGCCCGCAATCTCTTTCCGATTCAGTCCTGACGCCATCAGCTCCAGCAATCGGCGTTCGAAGGGACTCAGTCGATCGCGACCGCCAACGCGAGCCGGGTCGGCACGACGCTCCCGCGAAGCATGCACGCTAGCCCAGTGACTCTGAGACCAACGCACGGTCCACGTCGTCGTACAAATGCAGTAGGTGTGCGTTCTGCATCACAGTGAATCGGCGTTGGCGTGGCGCCCCACCGCGCGGAGTTACAGTGAGCGAATGCTCAAGGTCGGGGTCAAACTTCCGCCGGCCTCTGGACGGATCGGCGATTTCCTGGCCGATGTGACCGCGCTGGAGGCGGCAGGCGCAGACTCGGTCTGGCTTCCGGCCGGCAACGCGTCGACGGCCGAGCCCTGGATCCTTCTGGGAGCGATTGCCGGCGCCGCGCATCGCGTCCGGCTGGGCACGATGGTCGATTCCGCGGCTGGATGCGCCCCCGCGCTGCACTCGCTGGCGCGGCTGACCGGTGGCCGGGTTGTCGTCGGCATCTCGCCAGGGCCGGACCTGAGGCAAAGCCTCGAGCTGCTGCGGATCCCCAGCTCGAGTCAGCCTGGCCCGCAGATCCTCATCACCTGTCGCTCGCGCGATGAAGCGGAGCAGGCGATGCTGCTGGCGGACGGGGTCACCGTGCCCGGTGGTGACGAGGTTGTGCGAGAGCTGCGCGCGTCCCAGACCGGGGATTCTGATTTCGAGCTCTGGGCCGAAATTTCAATCCCTCCCGACCGCGCCGGATGGGTGCAGACGATGTCCGCCTATGAGGCAGCGGGGGCCACCGGGATCATCCTCTCGTGGGATCCGCGGATCGTCGACCTGCTGCGCAGTGCCGGCGAGCAGGACGATCGGACCGACCTTTTGATCGCCACGGGCTGATCGCCTCGGCGCGACGGAGCGTCGCACTTGACATGCCCCCTGCCGGGGGGTAGCTTCGACGTACTCCCGTTGGCTGTTTGGGAGGTAGTCGCGTGCAGACGGTCACTCGCCGTGACGCCCTGAAATTCGGCATTGCCGGGGCCGGCGCCCTTATGGCGACGGGGCTGGGCTTCGAGGTCGCGGTCGCCAAGTCCAACCGGGTCAGGCAAAACCTGCGGATCGCCGGCGCCAAGGAGTCGCACTCGATCTGCCCCTATTGCGCCGTCGGCTGCTCGCTGGTCGCGTACACGCGCCAGGGCTCGAACGGCAGCGTGCAGCTGCTTCAGATCGAGGGAGACCCTGACAGCCCGGTCAACGAAGGTCGCCTGTGCCCGAAGGGAGCCACGGCGATGCAGCTGGCGGTTTCGCCCCGACGCGTTGCGGGGCCCCAGTACCGCGCGCCCGGAGCGACAGGCTGGAAGAGCGTCACCTGGGAATTCGCCCTGGGCAAGATCGCCCAGAACATCAAGGCGTCGCGCGACGCCACGTTCGTCACGACAGACGGAAACGGCATGACGGTGAACCGCTGCGAAGGCGTGGCCTTTGCCGGCGGGGCCGCATTCAGCTCCGAGGAGGGCTACTTCGCCACCAAGCTGATGCGCGGCCTGGGACTGGTGCACCTAGAACAACAGGCCAGGGTTTGACACGGCCCCACGGTGGTCAGTTTGGCCGCCACATTCGGAAGGGGAGCGATGACAAACCACTGGCGCGACATCAAGAACACTGACCTCATCCTCATCAACGGCGCCAACCCGGCTGAGGCGCACCCGGTCGGCTTTCAGTGGTTCATGCGCGCCAAGCTCGACCGCGGCGCCAAGATGATCCACGCCGATCCGCGATTCACACGCACCTCGGCCGTCGCCGACATGTACCTTCGCATCCGCACCGGCAGCGACGTGGCGTACTTCGGCGGCCTCATCAACCACGTCTTGCAGAACAACCTCATCCACGAGGAGTACGTGCGCAATTACACGAACGCCTCGTTCATCGTGAAGGAGGGGTTCAGCTTCAAGGATGGGCTCTTCTCTGGATACAACCCCGACAAGCGCATGTACGACATCAGCAGCTGGAGCTACGAGACGGGCAGCAATGGCTTCGCCAAGCGCGATCCGACCCTCAAGCACGAGCGATCAGTCTTCCAGCTCTTGAAGGCGCATTACTCGCGTTACACGCCGGACATGGTGTCGAGCATCACCGGGATCCCGGTTGATCAGTTCAACAAAGTGGCTGACCTCGTCGGCCAGATGGGCAAGCCTGACAAGGTGATGACAATCGTCTACGCGGTCGGGCTGACTCACCATACGACCGGCGGGCAGCTGATCCGATCCGCGGCGCTGCTGCAGCTGCTTCTCGGAAACATGGGCCGGCCCGGTGGGGGCATGAATGCCGAGCGCGGCCACGCCAACATCCAGGGCAACACCGACCACGCAATCTCCTGGGAGATCCTTCCCGGATACCTGAGGATCCCGGCGCCGGGCCAGAAGAATCTCGACGACTACGTGGCCCAGAGCGCGCCGAAGAAGTCGGACCCGAACTCCTGGAACTACTTCGGCACCAACTACCGCAAGTTCATGGTCAGCTTGCTCAAAGGTTGGTACGGGGACGCCGCGACCAAGGACAACGAGTTCGCGTTCGACTACGTGCCCAAGCCCGGCCAGAACTCGTCGTGGATGTCCATCTACGACCAGGGCCTCAAGGGCAAGATGGAAGGCTTGATGCTGTCCGGCATGACAGCCTCCAGCATCGGCCCGGACTCGAACCAGGTGCAGCAGGCGCTGTCGAACCTCAAATGGCTGGTGGTCATGGACGCCCTGCCGACCACCAGCTCGGAGTTCTGGCACGCGCCCGGCACCGAGGCGAGCCAGGTCAAGACCGAGGTCTTCATGCTCCCGACCACCCACTGGATCGAGAAGGACGGCTCGTTTGTCAACAGCGGGCGCTGGTCGCAGTGGAAGGACCAGGTCCTCCCACCCGAGGGTCAGGCTCGACATGACCACTGGATCCTGAGCGACATCTTCAACCGCGTGAAGCAGCTCTACCAGCAGCAGGGCGGGAAGTTCCCCGAACCGATCCTGCGCCTGACCTTCAATTACGCGGACCCTCTCAAGCCGACGCTGGAGGAGATCGCGAAGGAGATCAACGGCAAGGATCTCTCCACCGGCCAGCAGATGGCCAGCTTCGCCCTCCTGAAGGACGACGGCACGACCACCACCGGCGACTGGATCTATACCGGCAGCTACCCCGACGCCGGGAACCTGATGAAGCGTCGCGGAGGCGTCCAGGACCCCAAGACGAATGACCCCACTGGACTTGGGTTCTATCCGAACTGGGCATGGAGCTGGCCGCTCAACCGCCGGGTGATGTACAACCGGGCGTCCGCCGACCTCGACGGCAAGCCCTGGGATGCAACGCGCCCCGGCATCACGTGGAACGGGAGCAAGTGGGTCGGCGACGTCCCCGACTACCCGGCGATGATGGACCCGCATGATCCCAAGGCCTGGCTGCCGTTCATCATGAACGGTGAGGGCGTGGGCCGGCTGTTCAGCAGCGGCATGATCGACGGTCCGTTCCCGGAGCATTACGAGCCGGTGGAGTCGCCGGTCAAAAACCCGCTCCACGCGACCAACTCGGCCTCGCCCGTTGCTTTCCTCTACGACAAAGCGGCGGGGCGCCAGGATCGGTTTGGCAACGCGACCGACTTTCCGTACATCGCCACCAGCTACCGGTTGACCGAGCATGAACACTACGTGACCCAGCACGTGCCACATCTCGTGCAGCTGCAGCCAGAGCCGTTCGTCGAGGTGCCGTGGGAGCTCGCCAAGACCAAGGGCATCAAGAGCGGCGACAAAGTTCGCGTCTCCTCAAAACGCGGCAAGATCGAGGTCCTGGCTGTGGTTACCAAGCGCCTCGGCTCGATGACGGTCGCCGGCCAGAAGGTATTTCAGATCGGCATCCCCATCCATTGGGGCTACGTCGGCATCGCCGCTGACCGTGACCCGAGCCACGGCCGGTACTGGCTGGCCAACGCGCTCACGCCTTTTGTCGGAGATGCGAGCGCGCGGACGCCTGAGTTCAAGGCCTTTCTCGTCAACCTGGAGAAGATGTGATGGCGCCGGTCGCTGTGGCCGCGGGACCGTGGACAGAACGCCGCCGTCGGACTGCTGACATGAGACGACGCCACCCGTTCGTCGGCGAGCTGCTGGACTTCTATGGCGCCCTTCTCGCGATTCAGGAGGATGCGTTTGAGGACGCCCGATCGGCCTCTCCATCCGCCGGAGGACTGGTCTCCTACGTGGCCGAGGCGGTTGTCCCAGCCGTGGTGGACGTCAGCCTCGCAGCCGGCCCGGTCAAGCTGCGCGACGCGGTCGTGCGCTGCCTCGAGATCACCCAGCCGCACGACCTCGTTGGCGCCTGGGTGGCGGGCAACAACCAGGACCTGGTCGAGCGGTATCTGGCGCGTGCGTCTTTGGGCCCGGTTCTCGAAGCCCTTGGCCCTGAGGCTGCCTCGTCCTGCATCGGCCCGCGGGACAAACGACACTGCCCGAGCTGCGGCGGACCTCCCCAGCTCAGCTTTTTCGCCCAGGCTGATGAGGACCTCGCTTCTGGTGGTCGCTTCCTGCTCTGCGCGCGCTGTCAAGCCGGCTGGGGATACCCCCGGATGACCTGCCCAGGCTGCGGCGAAGCGTCGAGTGCGCGCCTCCCGATCTTCAATGAAGAAGGGACGGCGTCGGGGGAGCGCGGCAGCATCGTTCGAGGGCTGCAAGGCAGGCTGGTCGACAGAGAAGGCGGCGTCGAGAAGAAGGCCGTCTTTCCTCACATCCGGATCGAGGCCTGTGAGACGTGCCGCCAGTACCTGCTCAACGTCGATCTTGCCGCAGACCCGAAAGCGGTTCCCCTTGTGGACGAGCTGGCGGCCCTCCCGCTCGACCTGTACGCGAGGGATCAGGGCTTTTCCAAGATCACACCCAACCTCTTGGGGTTCGGTTAAGTGTCCCGCCCCCGAAGTTCCTTGCATCTTCGCGGCCTAGTCGGCCGGGCGCCAGCCCACCCCACGAAATCCGCGATTTCGCGGGGACCCCGGGCGGCGCTGAAGCCCGCGTCAAGGGGCCCGGCGCCGCGTCGTCACGCATCTACGCGATGCGCTCTTCCTCGCGCCACCCTTTCCTTGGCTCCGGCCGCCGATGCCGCGAATAAGCTGCGGACCTCGGGGACAGGACACTGATGGCAACCGCGATCAAGCCCGGCGAGTCGTACGGCTTCTTCACCGACACCAGCATCTGCATCGGCTGCAAAGCGTGCGAGGTCGCCTGCAAGGAGTGGAACCAGCTCGAGGGCAACGAGCCGAAATTCCTCGCTGACAGCTTCGACAACACCGGCCGGCTCGATGACCAGAACTGGCGCCACGTGAAGTTCATCGACAAGGTGCCCGACCAGACGGTCGATGCCGGCAGCGGCAAGGCCTGGCTGATGATGTCGGACGTCTGCAAGCACTGCAAGCACGCCAGCTGCATGGAGGTGTGTCCGACGGGCGCGATCGTCCGCACCGAGTTCGACACCGTCTTCATCCAGCAGGACGTTTGCAACGGCTGCCGGAACTGCGTCGCGGCCTGTCCGTACAGCGTCATCGCGATGAACCAAAAGACGGGCACCGCGCACAAGTGCACGCTCTGCTACGACCGCCTCCAGGGCGGCCTCGAGCCGGCCTGCGCCAAAGCGTGCCCCACCCAGTCCATCCAGTTCGGGCCGCTGGCCGAGCTCCAGCAGAAGGCCGACGTCCGGCTCGCAGCGCTGCACTCGCAGGGGGTCGCGCAGGCCCAGCTCTACGGCCGCGACGACAAGGTTTACGGGGGCCTGAACGCCTTCTTTCTGCTCATGGACAAGCCGGAGGCGTATGGCCTTCCCAACGCCGACAACGCAGGCCTGCCGAGCAGGAACAACATCGGGGGCTATGTGGGCGCACTCGTGACCGCGGTGGTGGCGACGGTGGCCGGCCTGGTCGCCTTCAGGCGCCGGGGAATGACCGGAGGGGCGAGCTGATGCTGCTGGCCGCCGAGCATTTCGTGCGGGCGCCGCAATGGGAGTGGTACATCCTGGGCTACTTCTTCTTCGCCGGCCTCACGGGTGGGGCGTACGCGTTGGCGACGCTTCTACGCATGGTCGGCGAGCCGCGCGACGAGGAGGCAGCCCGAATTGGGTTCTACGTCAGCTTCGTGACCGCTCTGATCTGCCCGGTGCTCCTGACCCTCGACCTAGGAGCGAGCTGGTGGAAGTTCTGGCACATGCTGATCAACGTCACCCCCGGTGATCAGGGCCTGGCTTTCAAGTACTGGTCCCCCATGTCGATCGGCGCATGGGCGCTGCTCGTCTTCGGCTTCTTCGCGACCGTGTCTGCGCTCGAGGCTTTTGTGCTCGACAGGCGAGACCGCGGCACCATTGGTGATCCGGGCCGGCCGATGGGTGGCGTCGCCGGTCTCGCGTTCAACGTCATCGGCGCCATCCTCGCCCTGTTCGTCGCCTCGTACACGGGCGTCCTGCTCAGCGTCAGCAACCAGCCGATCTGGAGCGACACGTGGATGCTGGGAGGGCTCTTTCTCGCCTCGGGGCTCAGCGGTTCGGCCGCGCTGATCGCGCTTCTCACCAGATACCGTCCCGACGCTGCGTTCAGCCTCGCGCGCCTCCATCAGGCGGATGGGTATTTCTCGATCCTGGAGCTCGTCCTGCTGGTCGCGTTCTTCATCACGATCGGCGCTGCTGGGACCGCGCTGAGGACCCTGCCATGGCTTCCCTTGTGGGTGCTCGCGCTGGTGGGCATCGCCTCGTCGCTGGTGGCGGCGAGAGGACATATGCGCGTCCGTCCCGCCGGCGGTTCGGCCGTCATCGCTCGCGCGCGCACCGACACGCTGGTCGTGTCGCTCCTGGTGCTGCTCGGCGTGCTCGCCTTGCGTGGGGCGGTGATCTTCAGTGCCCAGTAGCGAAACCCAAACTGCGCCCCCCAGCTCGGAACAGATCCTGGCCGTGCTGTCCGCGATCCAGGATCCCGACCTCGGCCGCGACGTGGTCAGCCTGGGCATGATCAAAGACCTGGCCGTCGGTGTCGACGGCCGGGTGAGCTTCACGTTCGAGCTGACGACGCCGGCGTGCCCGGTTCGCGACCGATTTCAGACGATGGCGCACAAGCTCGTCGCTGATCTTCCCGGCGTCACGGCGGTGGACCTGAAGATGACCGCCAACGTGCGATCTGCCTTCCGCGACCGGCAGCCGAACCAGGTCATACCTGGCGTCAGACAGGCGATCGCGGTCGCTTCAGGAAAGGGTGGCGTGGGCAAGTCAACAGTCGCCATCAACCTGGCCTGCGCACTTGGCATCAGCGGGGCCAGGGTTGGGCTGCTGGACGCGGACATCTACGGCCCTTCGATACCAGGAATGATGGGCGTCCAGGCCGAACCGAAGGTGGTGGACCAGAAGCTCGTGCCGCTCGAAGCCTTCGGCATCAAGCTCATGTCCATCGGCTTCATGGCCGGCGCCGACAAGGCCATGGTGTGGCGGGGGCCGATGGTTTCGCGAGCGATCGAGCAGATGCTCGGCGACGTTCACTGGGGCGAGCTCGACTATCTGATCATCGATCTCCCACCAGGCACCGGCGATGCGTCGCTGACACTGGCGCAGGCGGTGCCTCTGGCCGGCGTCGCGATCGTCTGCACGCCGCAAGCTGCCGCGCTGGGCATCGCGGTCAAGGCACTCCAGATGTTCCAGGGGCTCAACGTGACCCCGCTCGGCCTGGTCGAGAACATGAGCTGGTTCGTGTGCGGCCGATGCAGTGAGCAGCACTACATCTTCGACCACGGTGGCGCCGAGCGCGCCGCCAGGCGACTGGGCGTGCCCTATCTAGGCGGCATTCCGCTCGAGATGACGATTCGCGAGGAGGCCGACGCCGGTGCGCCGGTGGTCATGTCGCGACCGGATTCAGCTGGCGCCAAGGCCTTCCGCGAGGTCGCATCGGCGGTGGCGGCGCGGGTTTCGGTGCACAGCTTCCGCCGGCTCCCGGTGATCAACGTTCGCTAGGCGGGCCGGGGGTCTCTCGTTCAAGCTCCTGTCTCACCTCGAGGATGAAGGCCGCCACGGCTGCGTCATCGACGTCACCCTTCGCCACGCGGAGCCGCTCAGCCGCCACCCCGGCCATGTAGCACGAGAGGGGCGCAAAGCGGCGCTCCTGGGTGTGCGCGGCAACGCGCGCGAGCTCCAGCAGCTCCAGCGCCACCTTGGCATCGAGCGAGGGCGCCTCGATTCGGGCGGAGCGCCGATTCGCCGCGGCTGCCCACCGCCGGCCCATCTCATCGAAGAATCGATTCATGCGTCACCTATAACACGCCCCGACGCTCGCAGCTGATCAGGCCGGTTCCGCGCTTCTGGCGCCAAACGCGCGCATGCGGGTGTCGGATTTCGCACTTTTGGTCCCAAACGTGCGGAATGCGGGGGTTGGGCAGAAAGGGTTACGGAGCGGCTTCTCGCTCCCTCTTTAGGCGGAAGGTCGCGATCGCAGCCTGGCGGTAGCGCTCGGCCATGTCGAAGTAGCGCGCCGCGTCGGCGGCGATGTCGGGATCGTGTTCCCTGTGACGTCGACCCAACGCCTGGGCAGCGAACTTGGCACCTCTCATGTACGGCTCCAGCTGCTCGAACGGCAGCGGCCGGTCTCCACGCGCCATGTCAGTCACCTCCCCGAAGGGCATTGAAGAGCTCGTCATCGGTTGGACGGTCCGCGTAGTCACGCCCGACGTATTTCCAGGCAATCGAACCATCGCGCCGGACGGCGAAGATCGAGGGCTTGGCGACGCCGCCGTCGTTCTCGTTCCAGACGCCCCATTCCTTGATCACACGGCCCTCAGGGTCGCTCAACAGCGGAAACGGCAGCAGCAGCTTCTCGACCATCGAGTGGTTGTTTTCGACCGGGTCGACTGAGATTCCAACGAGGCCGACGCCCTCGGCCTCGAACCGGTCCCAGCTTCTGGCGTACGAGGCAAACTGCCCGTTGCAGTACGGTCACCAATCTCCGCGATAGAAGACGACCAGCACCGGTCCGCGGGCCAGGTGGTCGCCGAGATGCCAGCGGTTGCCATCCTGATCGGGGAGCTCAAAGTCGATCGCGTTGTCCATATCACCACACCTTCGAGGCCAGGCCCGGCCGGCCCGTTACGTAGCTGATGAAACCACGAGCGAGCGGTGCAGGAGCCGCTCGGCTTCCTCGACCAGCTCGGCAACGATTTCCGCAGCAGGCTGGACGCGCTTCACGTCGCCCACCGACTGCCCGGCGTAGCAGGCCATCGCCTCGATACGCCCGTGGAAGCCCTTGAAAGGCGGCGTGCCCTGGAAACGGACGACCTGCCGGCGCTCGCCGTTGACCTCGATCTCGGCCACGTGCTCGCCCTCGAATGCGTTCGCCGCCTCGATCGCCTGCCGCAAGACTCCGTGGGTCGAAGGACACAACGCGCACTCGACATGGAAGAGGTTGGTGCGAACGCTGTCTTCGGCGCGCGCGGAGATCACCGCTCGCACGTAGTCCGCGTGGGCGTTCGACTCCGCGGCGGCGATGAAGCGGGTCCCCATGCGGACGCCGGCGGCGCCGGCGGCCAGCACCGCTGCGATGCTGCGGCCGCTGCCGATCCCGCCCGCACCGAGGACCGGCACCGAGACAGCGTCCAGAACCGAGCTCAGCAGCGGCAGCAAACCAAGCGTGCCCCTGATGTGTCCGCCGGCCTCGAATCCCTGGGCGATGATGAAATCGCAGCCGGCCGCCTCCGCGGCGATGGCTTCGGCGACCGAACCGATCTGCCATGAGGCCAGCGCGCCGGCGCCGTGCACGAAGCGCACCAGCTCGGCGTCCGGGTCGCCCCAGAAGAAATCGACGACCCTGGCCTTGGGGGCCACCATCTCGAGGACGTCCCGATCCAGGTACGGGATCAACAGGTTGACTCCGAACGGCCTGGAGGTCAGGGCGCACAGACGGTCCAGCCGCCGCCTGGCGTCCTCCAGCTCGATGCCCGCGAACGTGATCTGCCCAAGGGCGCCGGCCTCGGACACGGCCGCCGCGAGCTCAGGCGAGAGGATGCTGCCCATTCCGGCCAGCTGGATCGGGACGCTGCAGCCGACCAGCCGCGTGAAGCTCGTCTCCAACTCTTTGGGCGGAGTGTAGTCCGAGCCTCGGGAAGAAATTTCTCGACTTCTGACTGCAAACAGTTAGACGGCTTTGGCCCGCCCCGAGTGGGCGCAGTCGGCAGCAGCCGAAATTAGGTAGTCGCGCTCGTCAACATTAGGTAAAAGTTCGGATTCGGCCCAAAGCCCTCAAGTCCTACCTTGGCCATCAGCCGCTCTCAAGCGGCAAAACCCGGGAGGAGTGAGAAATGCAGTCTCGACTCGAAATGAAGCGGTCCCCTTCGGCCATCATCGCGATCCTCTTCGCGCTTGCAGTCACGCTTTTGCTCGGGGGGACGCTGGGCTACGTCCTGAAGGCGGCTCCGACCAGCGTGCCCACCCGCGTGGTCGTCGTGCCGTCTAACGGGCCAAGCTCCGACTACGCCGCGCAACCCTGCCAGTGGGTAAACCACCAGAAGGCCTGCTGACAAGTCGCGGGGATGCGAAAGGGGGAGGGTTTTCGTAAGGGCGAGGCCGGTCATCCCCCCGGCCTCGTCTTCGCCTAGACGACCTCTCGCGCTTGTGCCTCCCAGCCAAGAAGCGACTCATAAAGACCGACCAGCACGTCGAGATGAGCCCCGAGTGAGAAAAGTTGAGCCGCCCGAAGGCGGGCGCGAGAACCCAGCCCGCGACAGTGGTCCGGTGCGTCGATGAACGTGCGCATGGCTTCGCGCAAGTCTTCGTACAGGTGGCTGGACCTGAGCAGAACGCCAACGCCCTCCAGCACCTCGGCGTGGTTGCCGACGCGGGTGGCTGCGCACGCAACTCCGCATGCCATCGCCTCGAGCATCGCGAGCGAGAGGGCCTCCACACGCGAGGGCAGGAAGAAGGCATCAGAGGCGCGCAGGATCGCGATGCGTGAGAGCTCGTCAAGGATCGTGCCTGCGAAAACGACACGAGCGTCTCGATAACGACGCTTCAGTCGCGCGAGATCGACGCCGTCTCCAACGACCACCAATCTCATGGAAGCGGGCGGATCCGCGTCCAGGAATGCCCCCAGCAGCGCGTCCACCTCCTTCTCGGGATCGACCCGGCCGACGTAGCTGAAAAGCCGTTCCGCCTGGAAGTGCTCGAGCGCCATCGATGGCCCTGGACTGTATTTGTCGATGTCGACGCCGTTGGGCGAGACGACGATGAGATGACCCGGGATGCCGAGGTCGACGAGAAGCCGGCGCTGGGCACGACCAAGGGCGATCACACGATCGCAGGAGGCGAGCATGGGCGCATAGAGGCGATAGACGATCGCCGCCAGCGCCGCCCACCTCGAAAGGTCCCCGGCAAACGGGACGTGGAACGTGACGATGAGTGGTACTCCGAGCCGCCGGCAGAGATCCGGCAACCCGAAGTCGAGGGTCGAGAACGGGGCCGATAGGTGAACGGCGTCGACGGCGTGATCTCGAAGAATCCTCTCGAGCCGCCGCCGCGAGCCGGCGCCGGCGACCGTGAATCGGCGCTGAAACCCGACATGTCCGTTGAGCGCATGGGAAAAATGCCCATCCGCGAGGCCCTTCTCGTGGTGGACGAAGAGGATCTCGACTCCGCGCCTCGCGAGCCCGGTCGTCACCTCACGCGAGTAGGTCCGAAGTCCGTCGCCAATCGTTGTCGACTTGTGTCCCAACCACGCGATGCGCATGTCTGCCGGCGAGCTGGACATCTGTCTGCGAGAAGGAAGAGCAGCTAACACTCGGGTCGCGTCATCCAGCGGGTGTGGTGCATATCGCGGCTATTGCGATACTAAGGTGTGAGGTGGGCACCAACCGCGCTCCCCTCGGGGCGGTCCCGCTGGCGATCCTGGAATTCGCCGGCCGGGCCGCGCCCTTCGGCTTCTTCAGGCTGTGGCGTCGATGGGAGCCGGTTGCCATGTGGCTCTGGAGGGTGCGGCCCGTGCGGCCGGGCGCGGTCCTGCAGTTCGGCATCTCACCGTACCGCGGGCACACCACCCAGCTCAGGGACCGCACCGTGGTCCGCCGAGGCGATCGGATCCTCCACCTGCACCTCGACAACCGAGTAGTCGCGGCCCTTGCCGGCCAACCTGGCTCAAATCCCTGGTCGCTCATCGACCAGGCGGGGCGAGACCTCGACGCGCTCGCCGAGCTGGTCGCTTGTGGTGAGGTGGGCGAGGTGCGAGCCGTTCGAGGCGTGACAGTGCTGGCCCGAGCCGCTGCGCGACTCGGCTTCGAGGTTCGGCCGTTGCCACGCAACCTGCGCTGGTCGCTGATTCGAACCCTCTCCGCTCTGGTGCTCGCGTCTTATCACCGTGGCGGCGCAAAGGAGCTGGAACGAGGGGTGGCCTGGCCGGGAGAGGTGTGGCTGAGCTCGCAGGCCCTCGAGCGGAGGCTCAACGCCGGCAGGCGGCCGGGGAGCGGCGGTGAGCCCGATCTCTCAGCGGCCCGATAATGCCGGCATGTCACGCCCCGATGCCTCGGGAAGGCTGTTGACTGCGCTCCCGTCCGGGACCCTCACCTTTCTCATCAGTGACATCGAAGAGTCCACTCGAGCCTGGGATCGCAACCCAGATGCGATGCGCGAGGCACTGGAGATGCACGATGCGATCCTCGAGCGCACCATCTCTGCCAACAAAGGCAGGCTGGTCGAGCTGGGCCGTGAGGGAGACAGCATCCTTTGCGTGTTCGCTCGGCCCAGCGAGGCGGTCGCCTGTGCCCTGGCCGCTCAGCTCGAGTTTCAGGGGGCCGCCTGGCCCCAGGGGACGGATGTCCACGTGCGCATCGCCATCCACACCGGGGAAGCCGAGCTTCGCGATGGTCACTACGTCGGGCCTGCTCTATACCGCTGCGCACGGCTGGTGGCCACGTGCCACGGCGCTCAAACAATCCTGTCGGGCCCCACGCACGACCTGGTCGTCGACAGCCTCCCGGACTCTGTGACGCTGCTCGACCTTGGCGTCCACCGGCTCAAGGATCTCTCGCGGCCGGAGCGAGTTTTCCAGCTCATGCATCCCGGCTTGCCCTCCGACTTTCCACCGCTGCGCTCGCTCGACATTCGCCTCACCAACCTGCCGGTAGAGCTCACCAGCTTTCTTGGCCGCGAAGCTGAGATCTCTGAGCTGAAGCAGCGCCTGGGAAAGGGTCGCCTGGTGACCATCTCGGGTGCGGGCGGGCTCGGCAAGACCCGCCTTGCGATGCACCTGGCGGCGGATCTGATCGACGGCTACCCCGATGGCGTCTGGCTGGTCGAGCTGGGCGCGCTGTCCGATCCTTCCCTGGTCGCTCAGGCCGTCGCCAAGAGCGTGGGCGTCCGGGAGATGCCCGGTATTCCGCTCCTCGAGACGTTGACGGCCGGCTTGCGCACCCGCGACTGCCTGGTTGTCCTCGATAACTGCGAGCACCTGATTGCGGAGTCCGCGAAGCTGGCTGCGCACCTCCTGGGTCAATGTCCGGGCCTTACGATCCTGGCCACCAGCCGAGAACGTCTCGCCGTTCCCGGCGAGGACCTCTGGCGTCTGGCTCCCCTGGCGCTCCCGCCGGCCGTCGACGGGAGCATGGCAACAGCCGCGGTGACGGATTGGGAAGCGGTGAGACTGTTCATCGAACGCGCGCGACTTGATCCGCGAGCCGTCGTCGCCGACGCCGCACAAGCGGCCGCTGTCGTCCAGATCTGCCGCCGTCTCGACGGCATCCCACTTGCGATCGAGCTCGCCGCCGCTCGCGTCAGCATGATGAAGGTCGACGAGCTGCTCCGGAGGTTGGACGACCGATTCCAGCTGCTGACCGGCGGCGGTCATGCAGCCGTGCCCAGGCACCAGGCTCTCAGGGCCACTGTCGACTGGAGCTTCGAGCTCCTCGAGCCCGACGAGCGCGCTCTTCTGCGCCGCCTCTCGATATTTGCGGGAGGCTTCGTGGTCGCGGATGTCGAAGCCGTTTGCGACGGAGGTGGTGTCGCGTCTGGCGAGATCATCGACCTGCTCGGCAGGCTGGTGGACAAGTCGCTGGTGATGCCCCCGCTGGAGGGCGAGGCCGGCAGTCCGATGAGGCTCCTCGAGACCCTTCGCCAGTACTCACGTGAGCGGCTCGACGAAGCACAGGAAGCCGATCTCTATTCAAGCCGGCACGCCGATCACTACCTGTTGCTCGCGGAGCACAGCAAGAATCTGCGCGACAGCCACGAACACTCGACCTGGCTCGATCGGCTCGAGAACGAGCACGACAACCTGCGCGCGGCGCTCGAGTGGAGCCTGACGGCATCCGGCGACGTAAACCTGCGCCTGGCGGCTGCGCTTGTGAGCTTCTGGGACGCCCGCGGCTACCTGACCGAGGGACGCGACTGGCTGGAGAAGGCTCTTGCCGCGTACGCCGATGAGTCCGCCGCCAGCGCCGAGGCGTTCGGCGCGGCAGGTTGGCTTGCGCAACGGCTTGGCGATCTGCAGGGGGCTGCGTCGCACCTGGAGAACAGCATCAAGCTCGCCAGGGTCACGCAGCAGAGCGGAGCTCTTGCCCGCTCGCTGCGGACGCTGGCGCTGGTACGGCTGATCCAGGGGGACAGCCAGACGGCGGGGCCCTTGGTCCGCGAAGCGATCAAAGTGGCCGAAGGCCTGGACGACCAGGTAGGAAAAGCCGGCGGGCTGCTGGTCATTGCGCTGGTCAGCTACCTGGCGGGGGATCGGGACTCGGCGCGCTCTTACGCAGAGGAGAGCCTCGCCCTGCACAGGTCCCTCGGGGATGAGAAGGTGGCTGCGTTCCTGCTCGCGTGCATGGCCAACCTGGCCCTCGACGACAACGACGAAAGAACGGCGCGAGCCAACCTTCGAGAGGGGCTCGAGATCTCGCGCGAGCTTCGCGAGAAGGTGGACGTCGCGTTCGTCCTCGACAGTTGTGCCCGGCTTGCCGCCGCCGAGTCCGATCACGCTCGCGCGCTGCAGCTCGCCGGTGCGGCCTCCGCGGTTCGTGAGACGGTCGGCGCGCTGCCCGCGCCTCCGTGGGAGTCAATGGTCGCGATGAGCCTGGAGCCGGCCCGCCGCTGGCTGGGCCGGGACGCAGCCCAAGCTGCCTGGAAGTCGGGGGCCGGCTTGACGCTGGAGCAGGCGATCGAGGATGCACTGACATGGCTCGCCCCCGATCACCGCGAGAAGGCGGCCGTCACGGGCCCCGAGTCGCCCCTCTCGACCCGAGAGCGTGAGGTCGCCGCACTGGTCGGCCGCGGGCTGCGCAACAAAGAGATCGCGGCGAAGCTCCACATCGCTCAGCGGACGGTGGACGCGCATGTCGAGCACATCCGCAACAAGCTCGATTTTCACTCCAGGGCTCAGATCGCCGCGTGGGCCTCCGCGATGGGCTTGATCAAAGACTAGCGAGCGTGGTCACGGCCTCAGCAGGACAAGTGAAATTTCCAGAGTGATGTTCGGGTCGACCGCCACGAATCCACCAACCTCCTGAGGGACATCCACGCCGTAGTCTCCGACCGCCACCGTCGTGCTGCCCGCCACGGCGGCCTGGCTGTTGCTCAACCTCGTAGTGAGGTCAAAGTTCACCTGCTTGCTCACCCCGTTCACCTCGAGAAGACCCGCGACCCGGACGCGGACGGGCGTGCCGCTCGAGATGTCGGCGTCAACGCGGGTCGGATACGGCTGGAAGATCGCGAAGGGATGCACGTGAACATTGAGAAAATCCCGCGCGCTCTTGTCCCGGTCGGCGGTGTTGAAGCCAGGCAGCTCGTCGACGCTGAAGAGCGTCGACAGATCGACGGCCACGCACCCGGTCTCGATGCTGCGCACGCCTACCTGCTCGGCAGCCAGCAGCCATCCGCTCACGCGCTCCGTGCGTGCAACTGCCACATGCGGCGATGGCAGCTCGGCAAACTTCTCATGGGCGCGGTACCCGGCCACAGATCCGGGCTGGATGACCCACAGACCGGACAGGCCGGGCCTCGCTGAACCCGCGGGCATGGGGGGCTGCCTGCAGGCCTGCGCCAGCGGATCGTTCGGCGTGCTCGTGGACGCCGGTGTGCGCAAATTGGTCGTGAGTCCCAGCGGCGCGGGCTGGCTGCGGAGAGTCAGCGCGTACACGCCGGCGCCTCCGATCACAACGACGACCGCCAGGGCGCCGAGCAGCTTCCAAGCTCGAGCCGGCCTCATCGGTGTAGTTACACCGCAAGGCGGCCATTGGTTCCCGCCCTGCCTACGCGGTCTGGTCCTCCCAGCGTGGGCGCTGTTCTTCGACGACGGCTTCGACCGCGTCGATGAACTGCTGGATGTCCTGTTCTGACATCGGCGTCGACAGCGCGCCCATGGCGCGTGGCGCCATGAGGACGCCATGGTTGACGAGCGCGAGGAAGAAGTCGCGCGTCTTCTTCTTGTCTGCAGCCGCCATGGTCCTGTAGTCGACGACCGGCTTCTCCGTGAAGTGGAGCGCGAGGAGCGAACCGACGCCGTTGACCTGCACCGGCACGCTGTGGGAGGCGAACACCTCTGACAGCTGCTCGCTTACCCGCGCGCCCTTGCGGTTGAGCTCGTCGTAAACGTCCGGCGTGAGCTCCGTCATCGTCGCGAGCCCGGCCGCCATGCCGAGGGGGTTGCCGTTGTAGGTCCCGCCCTGGGCGATGTTCGGCTGGCGACGTGGATCGAGCAGCTCCATCACGTCCGCGCGGCCGCCGAAGGCGGCGACCGGCAGGCCCCCGCCGATGATCTTGCCCAGGGTTGTGAGGTCGGGTGTGACGCCGTACAGCTGCTGGGCGCCGCCGGGAGCAACGCGGAAGGAGATCACCTCGTCGAAGATCAGAAGGATGCCGAGCTCAGCGGTCACCGCCCGAAGGCGCTCCAGGAAATCGACGGTCGCCGCGATCACGCCTCCTGCGCCGATGATCGGCTCGAGGATGACCGCCGCCAGCTGGCCGCCCTCGCGCCGGATGATGGCCTCGGCAGCGTCCGGGTTGTTGAAGGGCAGCACGACGGTCTGCTCCAGCACCCAGCCTGGCGTTCCGATCGAATCGGGCCGGGCGAGCGGAGCCTCCGGCGGACCCGCCTCGGACGGGGTAGGGTGCGTGCTCACCTCGGCGTAGTCGTGGGTGCCGTGGTAGCCGCCCTCCATGCGCGCGATCTTGGGCCGGCCCGTAAAGGCTCGCGCAAGCCGCATCGCGAACATCGTCGCCTCTGTCCCGGAGTTGCAGAACCGCACCGAATCCAGGCTGGGCACACGCTCGCACAAGAGGGTCGCGAGCTTCACCTCGACCTGGTTGGCGGCGGCGAAGCCGGTGCCTCGTGCCGCCTGCTGCCGGATCGCCTCGACCACCTTGGGGTGCGCGTGGCCGAGGATCATCGCGGTGTAGTTGCCGAGCATGTCGATGCGTTCAGTGCCGTCCGGGTCCCATATCCGGCAGCCTTCCCCCCGCTCGATGTAGAGGGGGTAGGGGTCGAAATACGTGGTGGTGCGGGTAGTGCCTCCCGGCATGACCGCGACGGCTTTCTCGTGTATGGCTCGAGATCCGGGCGTCGTCTGTCGGTAAATCGCCTCTGGGTCAACCACTGCGGCTGAGGCTACAACACCCCGTCTCCAGCGCGATCAAGGCTGCGGTGGCGCGTCCACCTCGAAGACTTTGGTGCGGCCGCGACCTCCAGAGCGAAGGGTCACCGCCGACACCGGCACGCGGAACACGTCGGCGATCGCCTTGATCACCGCCCGATTGGCCGCGTTGCCAACCGGTGGAGCCGTGACCCAGATCTCCAGCTCATCACCGCGCCACATCGTCTTTGGACGCGATGCGCGTGGATGGACCCGGACGGTTATGACCAGCCTTCCACCTCAGCCGGAGCGTTCACCGCCTTACCTTATTAATGTGAGCGACACCGCCGGCCTCCATCCGCCGCTCACGTGCGATCGTTGAAAGCCCTCGTCTGGCACGGACCAAGCCGGATGACGGTGGAGGACGTTCCCGAACCGAAACCGAAACCCGGGGAGATCGTCTTGCGCACCGAGGCAGCGGGCATCTGTGGCTCGGAGGTCGAAGGCTATCTCGGCATGATGTCGAATCGCGTGCCCCCACTGGTCATGGGACACGAGTTCGCCGGCGTCATCACGGCCATCGGCGAGAGAGTCGGCAGCTCGTGGCTGGGCAAGCGGGTGGCCGTCAATCCGCTCGTCGGCTGCGCTCGATGCGCCTACTGCTCCCGCGGCGATAGAAATCTCTGTCCCGATCGCTACCTGGTCGGAGTCGCAGTGCCGGGCGGATTCGCCGCCAGCGTTGCGGTGCCGGAGCAATGCCTGTTCGAGCTGCCGGCGAACATGGACCCCAGGCTGGGGGCTCTTGTGGAGCCGCTCGCCAACGGCATTCATGCCCTTCGCAAGGTTTCACATGACGCCGTGACCAGCGCTGTCGTCATCGGCGCGGGCACCATCGGCCTCGCCTGCATGCAGGCGGCACTGCTGAGCGGCATCCCCAAAGTCACAGTCGTCGAGCGCCATCCCGCACGGCGCGATCACGCCGTCCGGCTCGGGGCGCATGCAGCGTACGCGGCAACCGACGAGGTACAAGGCGGCGTGGACCTTGTCATCGACGCCGCCGGCACCGAAGCCACCCGACGCCTGGCGATCAACTTGCTGAGCCCAGCCGGCACCGCGGTGCTCATCGGCATGCGCGACGACGAAAGCTCGATGCCGTGGCGGCGAGTGATTCGCGGCAACCACACAGTCAAGGGCGTCTTCGCCTATGCAGACGTGGACTTTCAACAGGCGCTCGACTATCTGGCCCAGGGCCGCGCCGGCATCGGTGACTTGAAGGAGGTCTTGCCTCTGGAGCTCGGACCACAGGCCTTCGCCGAGCTCGCGAGCGGTCCGACCGCGGATATCAAGGTGTTCCTGGGTGCGTGAGTCGCTCGCCGGCAAAGTGGCGGTCGTCACCGGCGGCAACAGCGGAATCGGCGCCGCCATCGTGGAGCTGCTGACCGAGGCCGGGGCCACCTGCCACGCGGTGGGGCGACGCGGCCCTGTGAAGGTTGACGTCTCCGACCACGGCGCGGTACGGAAATTCGTCGACTCTCTCGATCGCCTCGACATCCTGGTCTGTGCGGCAGGCGACAACGTGACTTTCAGGCGGCTCGAGGAGATCACCCCTGAAGTCTGGGATCACCTTCTCGCGGTGAATCTCAGCGGGGCGTTCTACTTCATCCACGCCGGCCTGGCCAAGCTCCGCAAGTCGCGCGGAGATGTGGTCCTGATCGGCAGCGTCTCGGGAACCTGGCCTGATGGCAGCGGCCCGGCATATCAGGCGTCAAAGGCCGGGCTGGCTGCACTGGCTCGCGGCGCCGGCTACGAGGAGCACGTGAACGGCGTCCGGTTCTCGGTCATCAATCCCGGCGTCACCGACACACCCATCCTGCTGAAGCGACCTGTGCCTCCGCCGCCGCACGTTGCCGCCGCGATGCTGCATCCCGAAGACGTGGCAGAGGCCTGCCTGCTCCTGCTGGCGCTTCCGCGCCGCGCTCATATCGCCGAGCTGACCATCCTGCCGACCCGGCTGCAGGCCATTGGCAAGACGTCCGTGGCGAATCCGGAGCCGGCTCCCGAATAGCCACAGTGTGAAAAGCGCCCACGTGGTGGCGGTGGATGTCGGAACTTCGTCTGTCAAGGCTGCGGTCTACGACCAGCGGGCTCGATCAGTAGCGGAAGTCCGCAATCCTTACCGGCCCCGCCTGAGGGCCGACGGTACCGCGGAGGTCGACGCGGAAGCGCTCGAACTCCTCGTGGCGCGCAGCCTGGCGCAGGTTCTGCGGGCGGCTGGGCCGGCCAGAGCCGGCAGCATCGTCGGAGTCGGCTTTTCGACCTTCTGGCACGGCCTTCTCGCAGCCGACGATTCGGGCCGCGCGCTGACTCCGGTTTACCTGTGGGCGGACAACAGGAGCGCTGCCGCCGGCGAGAGGTTGCGCGATCGGGTCGACGCCGAGGCGGTGCGACAGCGGACAGGCTGCCCGATCCACGCAAGCTACTGGCCGGCCAGGCTGGACTGGCTTCGCAGCGCGAGGCCCGACCTGTGGCGGCGGGCTGTGCGCTGGCTCAGCCTGGGCGATCTCCTTTACTGGCGGATGTTCGGCAGGGTGGGCACGAGCCTGTCGATGGCATCCGGGACCGGGCTCTTCCTGCTCAAAGAGCGGCAGTGGGACGGCGAGCTTCTCTCGGAGCTTCGCGTTTCTCCGCCAAGCCTGCCGCCGGTCGCGGACACGGAATTCGAGCGCGGGCTTGTGCCGCGATATCGGCGCCGCTGGCCGGTCCTGGGAGATGTGCCGTGGCTGCACGCGCTCGGCGATGGGGCGCTCGCCAATTTCGGCAGCGGCTGTCTGGGGCCGTCGCGGCGCTCGCTGACCGTCGGGACGTCGGGCGCCCTGCGCGTCATGCACGCGAACCTCGACGCGCCGCTGCCCGCAGGGGTGTGGCGGTATCGCCTGGATGCGCAGCGGATGGTCACCGGCGGGGCGCTGAGCAGCGGCGGCAACCTGCGCGATTGGCTGCTTGCCACTCTCCGGCTGAACGATGTGCAGCTCGACCGGCGGCTGCGCGCGATGGCCCCTACGGCGCACGGCCTTGCCTTCCTGCCGCACCTGGCCGGGGAGCGGAGTCCTGGCTACGCAGCGCACGCCTTCGGCGCGATCGCCGGCCTCACGACCTCGTCCACGCCGGAACAGATCGCCCGCGCCGGGCTCGAGGCGGTGGCCATCGAGTTCGCGGGCATCAACCGCCGGCTCGACCAGGTGGCTGCGCCGCCAGCGCGGCTGGTGGCGAGTGGCATGGCGCTGCTCAATTCCCCCGCCTGGATGCAGATGATGGCGGACGCCATCGGGCGGCCGGTGGTAGCGGGCAAGGCGAAGGAAGCCTCCGCACGCGGGGCGGCGCTCTATGTCTTGAGCCGGTTGGGACTTGCAGATCCGTCGAAGCTGGATCCCGGTGTGGCACGGACCTTCGTGCCGCGTGCTGCCGCACGGAAGGCATTTCGCCTGGCGCAGGCGCGCCAGGAGTCGCTCTACCGCGCGCTCATAAGCTGAGCTGGACTAGAACTAGTCGAGGACCAGGTGCAGGTCGATCGGTGGAGCTCCGTCCTGCCTGCCCAGGATGACGAGCACCGCTCCCTCAGCCGGGCCGATGGTCATGGTCGTTGAGTTGTTGAAGAAGTTCTGGTTCCGACCCAGCCTGCCCTCGGTGTAGTCGGGTAGGGCGCCGACCGCCCTGTCCTTCGCGCCGATCGAGCCGGCGAGCGTGAAGTTGCTGTTGGTGAGTGGAATCCGCA
>WNGG01001238.1_pt1 | contig 33375 bp, 33 predicted proteins | sample 5400661 | NCBI WGS metagenome assembly WNGG01 (sample SAMN13153372, study PRJNA577476) | soil metagenome | isolation source: 100 cm soil or saprolite under Garry oak tree replicate 1 | place: USA:California | collected 2016-06-15
CATCGTACGCACCGTCGGCTTGAGCACCGTCTTCGGGTACAGGCGCTGCACCCTGACCTGCCGCGAGTCGGGCAGCTCGACCGGCGCGAACCTGATGTGGTTACCCGCCGCCGTGATGTCGGTGAGCCCGGCCCGCCGGGCCGCCGTACGCAGCCGCGCCACCTCGAGCAGGTTGAGCACCGGCTCGGGCGGTTCGCCGTACCGGTCGGTCAGCTCCTCGCGGGTGGCGGTGGCGTCAGCCTCCGAATCGATGGCCGCAATCCGCGTGTAGGCCTCCAGCCGGAGCCGCTCGCCGGGCACGTAGTCGTGCGGGATGTGCGCGTTGACCGGCAGCTCCACCCGGACCTCGGGCTTCTCCGCCGGGCCGTCGCCCTTCAGCTCGCTGACCGCCTCGCCGATCATCCGCACGTACAGGTCGAAGCCGACCCCGGCGATGTGCCCGGACTGCTCGCCGCCCAGCAGGTTCCCGGCGCCGCGGATCTCCAGGTCCTTCATGGCCACGTACATGCCCGCCCCCACCTCGGTGTGCTGGGCCACGGTGGCCAGCCGCTCGTGCGCCGTCTCGGTCAGCGCGCGCTCGGGCGGGTAGAGGAAATAGGCGTAGGCGCGCTCGCTGCCGCGGCCCACCCGGCCGCGCAGCTGGTGCAGCTGGGACAGGCCGTACATGTCGGCCCGGTCGATGATGAGGGTGTTGGCGTTCGGGATGTCCAGGCCGGATTCCACGATCGTGGTCGCGACCAGGACGTCGTAGTTCCGCTCCCAGAAGTCAACCATGATCTTTTCCAGCTCGTGCTCGTTCATCTGCCCGTGCGCGACGCCGATCCGGGCCTCCGGCACCAGCTCGGCGAGCTGGGCCGCGACCCTGCGGATCGAGCTGACCCGGTTGTGCACGAAGAAGACCTGGCCGTCCCGCAGCAGCTCGCGCCGGACGGCCGCGGTGACCTGCCTGGCGTCGTAGCCGCCGACGAACGTGAGCACCGGGTGCCGTTCCTCGGGCGGGGTCAAGATGGTGGACATCTCCCTGATCCCGGCCACCCCCATCTCCAGCGTCCGCGGGATGGGCGTGGCGGACATGCCGAGCACGTCCACCTCGGTGCGCAGCCGCTTGAGGTATTCCTTGTGCTCGACGCCGAACCGCTGCTCCTCATCGATGATCACCAGGCCGAGCCGGGCGAGCCTGGTCTCCGGGGAGAGCAGCTTGTGCGTGCCGATGACCACGTCCACCGTGCCGTCGGCGAGCCCGCGCAGGGTCTCGGCCGTCTCCGCGCTGCCCTGGAAGCGGGACAGCGGCCGCACCGTCACCGGGAACGGCGCGTAACGCTCGGAGAACGTCGAGAAGTGCTGCTGGACCAGCAGGGTGGTCGGCACGAGCACCGCGACCTGCTTGCCGTCCTGCACCGCCTTGAACGCGGCGCGGACCGCGATCTCGGTCTTGCCGTAGCCGACGTCACCGCAGATCAGCCGGTCCATCGGCACCGGCCGTTCCATGTCGCGCTTGACCTCGTCGATGGCGCCGAGCTGGTCGGGAGTCTCCACGTAAGGGAAGGCGTCCTCGAGCTCGCGCTGCCAGGGCGTGTCCGGCCCGAAGGCGAACCCGGGCGAGGCCATCCGGGCCGAGTACAGCCGGATCAGCTCGGACGCGATCTGCCGGACGGCCTTGCGCGCCCGGCCCTTGGCCTTGGCCCAGTCCGCCCCGCCGAGGCGGTGCAAGGCGGGCGCCTCGCCGCCGGAATACCTGGTCACCTCGTCCAGCTGGTCGGTCGGCACGTACAGCCGGTCCGGCGGCTGGCCCCGCCGGGCCGGCGCGTACTCGATCACCAGGTACTCCCGGGTGGCGCCGGCCGCGGTCCGCGACGTCATCTCCACGTACCGGCCGACGCCATGCTGCTCGTGCACCACGTAGTCGCCCGACTTGAGCTGCAGCGGGTCGACGCCGCCGCGCCGCCTGCTCGGCATCCGCCGCATGTCCCTGGTCGTCGGCAGCCCGGCCGGATGCCCGGCCAGGTCGCTCTCGGTGAGCAGGGCCAGCTGCGCGGCCGGCCACACGAAGCCGTTCTGGATCCGCGCCGTCGTCACGTAGGGGACGCCAGGCTCGGGCGGATCCGCCAGGTCCTGCAGGCGGGCGCCGATCCCCTCGCCGCGGAGCATCTCGGCCAGCCGCTGGGCCGGCCCGTGCCCCTCGGTGACCAGCACGACCCGCCAGCCCTCCGCGAGCCAGCCGCGCACGTCGGTGAGCATGCGGGTGGTCTCACCGCGGTAGGCCGGGGCGGGTGAGGCATTGATACCGAACGGGCCCCGGTTCCCCGCGCTGGCCTCCCGGTCTGCCGGCCCGGGGCGGGTGCCAGGCCGCCCTTGCTCGTCCGCCTGCGCGTCGGCGACGCCGAACGGCGCGATCGTCCACCACGGCAGGCCGAGCCCGGCCGCGGCGGCGCGGATCCGCGCGATCGGCTGGAAGGCCGCGGGCCCGAGATCCACCGGCGCCTCCCCCGTCCCGCTCATGGCGGCGTTGGCCCAGGACGCCTCGAGGAACTCCTGGCTCGTGCTGACCAGCTCCGCCGCGCGGGCGCGGATCCGCTCCGGGTCACAGGCGAGCACGAGGCCGCCGGCCGGGACGTGGTCCACGAGCAGTTCCATCCGGTCCGCCAGCACCGGCGCGAACGCCTCCATGCCCTCGACGGCGATCCCCTCGGCCAGCTTGCCGAGGACGTCGGCCAGGGCCGGATGAAGGTCGGCGAGCACCTTGGCCCGCTCCCGGACCGCCGGCGTGAGCAGCAGCTCGCGGCACGGCGGGGCCCACAGGCCGCGCTCGGCCGGGCCGATGCTGCGCTGGTCGGCGACCTTGAAGTAGCGGATCTCCTCGATCGTGTCGCCGAAGAACTCGACCCGCAGCGGGTGCTCCTCGGTGGGCGGGAACACGTCGACGATGCCGCCGCGGACGGCGATCTCGCCGCGGCTGCCGACCATGTCGACCCGCGAGTAGCCGATCTCGACCAGCCGGACCAGCAGGTCGTCGAGCTCGCACGCCTGACCGGCCCGCAGCGTGACCGGCTCGAGGTCGCCGAGCCCGGCCACGATCGGCTGCAGCAGGCTCCGGACCGGCGTCACCACGACCACCAGCGGGCCGTTCGGCTCGCCGGGGGCTGCCGGGTGGGCCAGCCGCCGCAGCACCGCGATCCGCTGTCCCACCGTGTCCAGGCGCGGCGACAGCCGCTCGTGTGGCAGGGTCTCCCAGCCGGGGAAGCACGCCACGCTGTCGGGCGGGAGGAAGGAGCCGAGCCCGGCCGCCAGGTCGTCGGCCTCCCTGGCCGTGGCCGTGACCGCGAGCACGAACCCGCTGGCGTCCGGCTGGGCGCTGCGGGCCAGCGCGGCGGCCAGCACCGGCCGCAGCGCCGGCGGCGCGATCAGGTCTTCGCCGGCCAGCGCGGCGACCTCGCCGTCCGTGTCCGCATCTGGGCTCGCTGCGCCTGTGTCCGCTGTGTCCGCTGTGTCCGCTGTGTCCGCTCTGGCTGCTGTGGCTGCTGTGGCTGCTGTGGCTGCGCCCGTCGGCGCGGCGGGCGCGGGCCCGGGCGCCGGGAACGGGCCGGCTTCGGCGCGCGCGACCACACCCCGCAGTTGCGGGTCGTCGTCGAGAATGGTGAGCAGTCCTGCGAGGCTCATGATGTCCTTGTGATCGCTGTTCGTTCCCTTGTCCTGGCCGCCATGGATCATGGCCGGGACCGTCACCCCGGGCGGGACCGTCGCCGAGCGGTCCGCGGTGATTACGGGCCTGGTCCGGGCAGCACGAACCGGCCGGGCCCAGGCGGACCCAGCTGTTCCGGAACCCTCTCAGTTTACGCGGTCCCGGCACCGGCGCGCCGGCGACCGGGCCGGCTGCGTCCGGCCGTCCCGCTGGCAGGCCTTCCGTTCGTTCGGTAATCAATCCGCTACGATTTTGGCTTGGGCAGGGGAGCCTGGGACTAGGCAGGATGCGGGAACGCGGGGAATCGATGAGCACAGGCGGCGGGCGGGCCGAGGCGCAGCAGGCGGTACGGCGGGCCCGGCAGGCCGCGAGCCAGGCGCGCATCGCCGCGGCCAGCCGGGCGCACCGCGACACCATGGTGCGGGAGATGTTCGCGCTCCCCGTACGCGACTGCGCGTACCGGTGCGCGGGCCGGCCGGTCAGCGTGCTGCGGGCCGGGCAGCAGACGCCGGCCGACGAACTCGGCCTGAGCCAGCTGCGGGACCGCGGCTTCGAGATCTCGGTGGTGACGGTGGACCCGGCCGGCGCTGGTGACGTCAGGGGCGGTGAGGTCAGGGGCGGCGACCTGCGGAGCGTGCCGATGCCGCCGCGCTCGTTCGACATCGTGCACTGCGCGCTGCTGCTCGACCGCATCGAGCACGTCGAACTGGTGCTTGATCGCTTCATCTCGGCGCTGCGGCCCGGCGGGCTGCTGTTGCTGCATATCCGCGACCGGGACTGCGGCGTCGGCCTGCTCGACCGGGTCCTGCCGCAGTGGGCCAGGCGCCTGCTCTGGGCCCGGCTGGCCCCGGGCCGGCCCGGGCCGTTTCCCGCGGTGTACGAGCAGGCGGCGTCCGATCGCGGCATTCAGGCGCATATGCAGATGCGCGGACTGCTCATCAGCCGCCGCGAGACGGCGCGGACCCGGCCGGCCGACCCTGACCGGCTGGCCCGGGCCGTTTCCGCGGCCTGCCGCCTCATCTGCTGGCTGACCCGCGGTCGCCTGACCGACGCGCACGACGAGGTGTTCTACGTGATAAAGAAGCCAGAGGACCCCTTCGCGCGGGTAGTGTGACATCCGGCCGGAGGCATGTCCGCCGTCCCGCTCCGGACACGACGACAGTTCCGTATCGTTAACGATGACCTGGCCCTGTGCGTACCGTGTCAGGATTCATGTTCGGAGGCCCAGCTTCGGAGGGACAGCTGACTGCACAACCACCGCCGGCCCTGCCCGCGGAGCTATCTGACTGGCCGGCCTGCACGCTGAGCGAGGCCCAGCTGGGTGACCTCGAGCTGCTCGCGTCAGGGGCGTTCGCGCCGCTGCGCGGCTTCATGGAGGCGGCCGACGCGGCCGCGGTGGCCGAGCGCGGCACGCTGGCCGACGGCACACCCTGGCCGGTGCCGGTGATCCTGGACGTACCCGCCAGCGCGGTTCCCGCCGACACCGGCCGCCTGGTCCTGCAGGACCGGGAGGGCTCGCCGCTGGCCGTGCTCTCGATCACCGAACGGCTCACCGCACCGGAGGATCCGGAGCTGGCCCGGCTGGCCGGGCCGGTCACGGCGCTGCGCGCGCCCGAGCACGGGCCGTTCCGCCAGCTGCGCCGGCGCCCGGAGGATGTGCGCGCCGAGCTGGCCGGCGCTGACGTATCACCGGCGGGCGGCGGATCACCCGGGGGCAACGTGCTCGCCTACGCCACCCGGCACCCCCTCAACCAGCGGCACATCGGCCAGCTCCGTCACTACGCGGGCCAGCTGAGCGCCCGCCTGCTGGTGCTGCCCCTGGTCAGCGGGCCGGCCGAGATCGTGACCCGGCCGGAGGCGCTGGTCCGCGCGGTGCTGGCGGCCAGGCAGCACCTGCCGGCGGGCACGCTCGTGGTCCCCGTGCCGCTCGCGCCGCGTAACGCCGACCGCGGCCCCGAGGCCGCGGACCTGCGGGCCCAGGGAATCGTGGCGGCGGCCTACGGCGCTACCCACCTGCTGTCTGACTCGCCGGAGGTGACGGGCGGGCCGGCCGGTACGAGAAACGGCACGCAGGCCCTGCCGGGCGTGCCGATCCCGGTCATCAACGCGGGTGAGTGGGCGTACGACCCGCGCTCGGAGGTGTGGCGCCCGCTCGCGCTGATCGAGCCGGGAGCCGAGCGGGGCGAGCTGACCGCCGCCGAGCTCGGCGCGCTGCTCGATTCAGGCGCCGAGGTGCCCGCCTGGTTCGCCCCGCCGAGCGTGGCCCGTGAGCTGCGCCGGGCCCGCCCGCCGCGGGCCGAGCGCGGGCTGGCGATCTTCTTTACCGGCTTGTCCGGGTCCGGCAAGTCCACCATCGCCCGCGGGCTGGCCGAGGCGCTGACCGAACGCGGCGACCGGACCGTCTCGCTGCTCGACGGCGACCAGGTCCGGCACCTGCTGTCCGCCGGGCTGAGCTTCTCGCGGGCCGACCGGGACCTCAACATCGCCCGCATCGGCTACGTCGCGGCCGAGGTGGCCCGGCACGGCGGCATCGCGATCTGCGCCCCGATCGCGCCCTACGCCGAGGCGCGGGCGGCCGCTCGCCGGATGGTCGCCGAGGCCGGCGACTTCCTGCTCGTCTACGTGTCCACTCCGGTGGACGTGTGCGCGGCCCGTGACCGCAAGGGCCTGTACGCCAAGGCCCGCGCGGGGCTGATCACCGGCTTCACCGGCGTGTCCGATCCCTACGAGGAGCCGCGGGACGCCGACCTGGTGCTCGACACCTCGGCGATGACCCGCCAGCAGGCCGTCGACGCCGTGCTGCAGCTCCTGATCACGGGCGGCTGGCTCGCCTCCGATGAGGAGGAGGCGGACACCGGCGGCAACGCGACGGCGAGGGGAACCGGGTCGATGCTCCGGCTCGGCCCGTTCGGCCCGGCCGTCCGCCGGCTATAGCCGGCCCGGCTATAGCCGGGTCGGCTGGAGTTCGGTCCTCGCCTGCCCGGTACTAGTCTTCGGCGTACTGGTCTTCGGCGCGGGCCTCGTCTTCGGCGCGGGCGCCTTCCTCCAGCCTGGCGCGGAACCCCGCGGCCCGGGCGCGGCCGTTCCTCAGCCGCGCCAGCAGCGCCCCCGACATGATGTCCCGCTGCCTGGAGAGCAGCACGAAGCTGGCGATCCCGCTCACCGCGAAGGCCAGCGCGAGCAGCAGCAGGCCGCGGGCGCCCGCCAGGTACAGCACGACCGCCGAGACGACGAGCAGCAGGACCCGGGCTGAGGTGTAGGCAAGGGTGGCACGCATGACGGTCCTAGCATAATCAGTCCCCGGCGAGCGTCGCCGCCAGCAGGGCCGGATCGATGTTGCCGCCGGACAGGACCGCCACCGCCGTCGTCGTCCCGGGGAGCTCGTCCCGGCGGTACAGCCAGGCCGCGACCGCGGCCGCGCCGCCAGGTTCGGCCACCAGCCGGGCCTGGCTCGCCAGCACCCTGACCGCGGCGAGCATCTCCTCGTCGGTCACCGTGACGATGCCGGCCACCAGCTCTCGGATGTGCGCGAACGGCAGCGCGCCGACCTGCTCGACCCGGAGCGCGTCGGCCACGGTGCGCTGGACGTCGGCCGGGGGCCAGCTGACCCGTTCACCGCGGCGCAGCGACTCGCGCGCGTCCGCGGCGAGTTCGGGTTCGACGCCCACCACGGCCGCGTCCGGGCAGCACGCCCGGACGGCCGCTGCGATTCCCGAGATCAGGCCCCCGCCGCTGACCGGCACCAGGACCAGGCCCACCTGCGGGCAGTCGGCTGCGATCTCCAGGCCGACGGTGCCCTGGCCGGCGATGACCGCCGGATCGTCGAACGGCGGGACCAGCACGTACCCGTGCCGGGCCACGAGCTCCCCGGTGGCGGCCATCCGCGCCGCCAGGGTCGGCTCCACCCGCACCAGCTCCGCGCCGTAGTACTCGATCGCGTCGGTCTTGACCTTCGGCGCCGTCCGCGGGACCACCACGACCGCGTGCACGCCGAGCAGAGCCGCGGCGTAGGCCACCGCGAGACCGTGATTCCCGCTGGAATGCGCGACGACTCCGCGCTCCCTGGCGGCCTGCTCGCTGGCCGTGATCGCGGCGTACGCCCCGCGCAGCTTGAACGACCCGGTGGGCTGCAGCGACTCGGGCTTGACCAGGAGCGGCGGCTCCAGCCTGGCCACGGGGATGAGCGGCGTGCGGACCGCCACCCGCTCGAGCCGCCGGGCCGCGTCCTGTATCTCGGCCAGGCTGACCCGTCCTGGTCCGGCCTCGCTCATCGCGGCCCCCTCGCCATTTCCGTTCATGTCGCACCCGCCGATGCCATTGTCGCCCGGCTCACGGCGGCGGGTCCCGGTGCGGTTCCGGCGCCGGCGTAACACCTGCGCGCTGAGGCTTTCATGACTTAAGGTCATTGACTCGCTACATTCAATGCCCAGGAGTCTGCGAAACGCTGATCAAATTTCCAGAAATCTAGGTCGAAAGTACTCGTTCAGCGCCAAACTAGAGGGACATTTGACCAGAGGCTCGAGGGAGACAGTCGGAGGCGACTGAACGTGGACGGCAACAACGAGCGCCTGCTCACGCCTGGAGAGGTGGCCGCGCTGTTCCGGGTGGATCCGAAGACCGTCACCCGTTGGGCGGCCTCCGGGCGCATCACGAGCATCCGTACTCCGGGGGGACACCGCAGGTTCCGCGAGTCCGAGGTACGGGCCCTGCTGCGCGGCGACCCCGAACCATCACCGCAAGGCCACCCGGCGGCCTGACCGTGGTAGCGGGCTGCTGTTCGGCTCGGGGTTCCCGGGGGCTTGGTTTATGGCGTTTCCTCAGCTGTCCCGGCGCCGGGCCGGCTGGCTGGACGGCCGCGATTCCGCAGGTTCAGGACTCTTCGCCATCCGCGGCGTCCTGCCACGTGTGCTCGCCGTTCAGCCGGGCAAACTCGAGAAACTCCTGGCGCAGGGCCTCGTCGTCCTGCCGCCACCGGTCACGGCGCCGCTCGGCTTCTTCCGGGGTCAGCGCCTGCGCGGCCAGCCGGGAGTAATCGGCGTCCTGGGGCCCGATCTCGACGTACACGTCGCCGAGGACGCGCCCGTCGCGGCCCGTCGCGGTCTGCGGGACCATGAGGTTCCCGTTCGGCAGTCGTATGACAAACATCGCTGATCACCCTAGATGCCATAGCGCCGGTTGAAGTACAGCATGACCCGCAGTGCGGTCCGGGTATCCCCGCTCAGCATGTCCACGAGAGCCGGCCGCTGCCGGGACGCGATCGCGGCGAACGCGTCCGCGAAGAACTCCTTGCGCCCCAGGCCACCGGGCTGCCGGTGGAAATCACTGGCGAAATGTGGCTGACATTGATCGTAGAGCATGCGGAACTCCGCTGAGTCAGATTGCCATTTACCTGGTGGGCTGTCGAGATCGTCGAGCGCGTGCCCGACCTCGTGGCACATCACGTCCGGGGTCGGGGACGGCCGGGAGCCGACCACGATCTTGCGTTCCCCGTAGGCGCCCGCACAGGCATCCCAGGTGGCCCGTCCGGACGGCAGCGCGACACCGCGCAGGCTGGTCATGTCGTCGAGTTCCGGGACGCCGCCCGGGCCGATGAAGATGGCGTCGAGGCCGTCGGCGAGCTTTTCCTTGATCCGCATGGGCAGTTCCGCCAGCCGGTCGACGGCCGCCACCACCTCCCGGGGCGGCGGCGACGCCGGGTCCCATTGCCGCCACAGGATGGCCTCGAGTGAGCCGCAGTGCCTGCGGCCGTCCGCGGCCCGCGGCCGCTCCCGCGGGTTCGCGGCCGCGAAAGGCAGCCCGGCCTGCGAGACCGCCACGGCGGGCCGCCAGGCGGAGCGCCCGAGCCCGTCCGGCTGACGCGGGATGCCGGCGGCGACCCGGGCCAGCTCAGCCGCCCGCGCAGCGGCCTGTGCCGGGCCCGGCTCCGCCGTTTCCTGCCACCGCGCCTGCGGCCCGGGCGCGGTCGCTACCGGCGGCGCGGCCTCCGGGGGCGCTTCGCGGATCCGGGCCCTGGCTGCCCCGGCGCGTATCGCGGGCGTACCAGCCCCGCGGTGGCTGCCCGCTTCACGGTGGCTGCCCGCCTCACGGTGGCTGCCCGCCTCACGGTGGCTGCCCGCCTCACGGTGGCTGCCCGCCTCCCGCCCGATGCCGGCCTCCCGCCCAGTGCCGGTGCCCCGCTGACCGTGCCGCGAGCCAGGCGGCCCGGCAGATCCCGCCGGGAGGCCCGGCGCGAATGCCGCTTCCGCCGCCGCTGACCCGCCAGGCCAGGGCGCGCCGGTGTGCGTCAGCTCGGCGGGCGGGCCGCCCGGCCCGGGCCGATCGGCGGGCGCCGGCGCCCGGCCACGCGCCGGACCCGGGCCGCCCCAGCTACCCGGGGAGCCCGGCGGACCCGGCACCGTGGCGGACCCGCTGGGGCGGCCGCGACGATGCCTGCCCTGAGCACCGGAAACCCCCGGAGCCGTCTCGGCCGGGGGCCTGCGGGGGTGAGCGAGCCGACGGATGCGGTCGAACAGCCTTAGCCGCATGTACCGTTCTCCTGCTCTGTTGCCCTGACGGCCAGCGTATGTCGAGTTCGCCCGCCACGTCACCTGATGTGCCTAACGGCCGGTAACGGCGGTCTGGCACAGAAGTTTGACTTATTCCCGCCCGTGGCCCAGACGGCTGAGGTTAGGCTTCCGCCATGCTGCTGTCCGGTGCCCTGTTTGCCCTGTTCATGATGGGCTTCTGGCTTTACTGCCTGACAGACGCCCTGTTGACGCCGGCCGCCGGGTGCCGGGGCATGTCCAAGCCGGCCTGGATCACCGTCATCGCCCTGACGTTCATCGGCGGGGCCATCGCCTGGCTGATCGTCAGGGAGCCGGTCCGCGGCCCGTCCGCCCCGGCCGCACCGCTCCCGGATGACCCGCGCGACGGCCGCTTTCGAGCCGGACGATGGACCGACGCGGACGATGCCGTAGCGCGTCATCCCGCCGGACGGGCCAGGGTCGCCGGCACCGGCCGGGCCGCGCCCAAGGGGCCAGACGACGACCCGCAGTTCCTCCGCGCACTCGACCGTGCGATCCGGGGCAACTCGCAGGCCGGTGAAGAGGTATAAGGCCGTCTGAGGCCCCTAGCTCACGCCCGAGTAAGAGTGCAGTCCGGCGATGAACACCTGCACGACCAGGATGTTGAAGATGAGGCTGGCGAAGCCGAGCAGCTGCACGTAGTGCGCCCGGCGGCCGCGCCAGCCCGCGGTGGCCCGGGCGTGCAGGAACGCGGCGTAGAGCACCCAGGTGATGAAGGCCCAGGTTTCCACCGGGTCCCAGCCCCAGTACTTGCCCCAGGCCTGGTCGGCCCAGATCGCGCCCGCGATGACACCGAACGTCCAGACCGGGAAGCCGAACACGATGGTCCGGTAGGTGAGCCGGTCGAGCTGCTCGATGCTCGGCAGCCTGCGGACGATCCCGTTACCCGGCGCGGCCCGGCCGGCCGCTACCCGCCGGGTGTACCGGTCGGCCCACAGGTAGACGCAGCCGAGCACCGCGGCGACGAAGAAGATGCCGGTCGCCAGCGTCAGCGCGGTGACGTGGATATCCAGCCAGTATGACTGCAGGGCCGGGACGAGTTCCCCGGCCGCGGTGTAGATGAGCGTCTCGGCGAGGCCCAGAATGATCACCACCGCGCCCATCACGAAGACGCCCAGCGTCCAGGCCCGGTAACGGATCATCGCGGACAGGAAGAAGATCGCGGCGACACAGGTCAGGGCGGTGACGAATTCGTACATGTTGCCCCAGGGCGCCCGGTGCACCGCCAGCCCGCGCAGGACGACGGCGGTGGTATGCGCCGTCACCCCGGCCAGGCTGAGCAGGACCGCCGTCAGCACCCAGCGGCCCGCCTGGCGGATCGCGCGCAGCGCGGGAACCGCCAGCTCGGGCATTGAGCCCGCCCGGCCGGCGGGTCGGTCGGGCGCTGGCCCGGGCGCCGCGGGCTCCCCCGGGACCGCGGGCTCCCCCGGGGCCGCGGCCAGACCCGCCGGGGCCGCGGCTGGACCGCCTGCCGCGCCGACGGAGGCCAGGGCGGCGGTCCGGTCCTGCGCCTGCTCTTCCCGGGCTGCGGCGGCCCGGCGCGGCCGCCCGAAGGCGAAGTCGCCGGCGAAGGCGACCACCGAGAGGGAGTACATGACCAGCGCCGCGATCAGGAAGGCGTTGCTGACGTGCCCCAGGGCAACGTTGACGGGCATGGCCCCTCACTCTCCCTCGTGTTGATGGTGTGCTGCTGGCTCGGCCGGTGCTGGCTCGGCCGGGACGGCTTGCTCGGCCGGGACGGCTTGCTCGTGGGCCGACCTGAGCTCGGCGGCCAGCGAGCCGAATTCGGCCTCGAAGCCGCCGCTGGCGTCGGTGCGGGCCAGGCCGCCGACCTGCACCACGGTGCCGTCCTGCCCGGCTGGGGCAGGACGGGCGCGGACGAAGACCCGCCTGCGGCGGATCATGAACGAGAGGAGCAGGCCGCCCAGGGCGGCGATGCCGCAGATCAGGGCGGGCAGCTGACCTGGGTCGTGCGTGATGGCCAGGCTCACCCAGGGGACGTAGCCGGTGAACGTGATCGTGCCCCGGCCGCCAGGAAGCTTCAGCGACTGGCCCGGCTGAAGCACCTGCGGGCTGGCCGTCACCCGCCTCATCCCGGTGGTGTCCAGCTGGTAGACGGACTGCGGGGCACCGGTGTTCATGCCCAGGTTCCCGGCGTAGGCGATCAGGCTGACCACCGGGTTGTCGGCGGCGGGGAACACCGACTCCAGCGTGCCGCCGACGTCCACCGCCGTCGGCACGAAGACGCCGGTGAAGCCGAGCTGTTCCGGCTGGGCGTCGGGGACCTTCACCACGCCCTCGGAGAGGAAGTTCCCTGACGTGCCCGCGACGAATGGCGTCTTCGCGTTGTACACCACGTGTCCGCGGGCGTCGGTGACCCGGAACTCCGGCGCGTACCCGTGTCCGATCAGGTACACCTTCGCCCCGTCGACCGACAGCGGGCTGTTGACCGCCAGGTGCCCGGTGCGGGCCGGGCCGCCCGGCTGCTCGGTGTAGCTGATCTGAGCGTCGAATGCGGACGGCTGGCCGCGCTGCGGGCCCGAGGCGATATAGCTGGCGTCAAACCTGTTCAGCGTGATCGTGAACGGGCCGAGGTCGGCGACGGTGACGAACCGGCCCGGGTGGAACTCGTCGAGCGCGCTCGCGGTGTCGGCGAACGTGTCGCCCTGCACCAGCAGCCGGTCGGCCTTGTAGCCGAACAACCCGCCGAGCGCGACCGACACCAGCACGCCGAGCAGGGCGAGGTGGAACAGCAGGTTCCCCGCCTCCCTGAGGTATCCCTTCTCCGCCGAGACCCAGTCCCCTGCCTCGGCGGGATCGGCCTGCGCGGGCCGGCGGAGCCGGAACCCGTGACCGGACAGGACCCGGGCCGCCACCTCGACCGCGTCGCCGGGCGGCAGCGCGGTGGCGTACTCGGCGGACCTAGGCAGCCGGGCCAGTTGGCGCGGGGCCCGCGGCGGCAGCGTCCGCGCCGAACCGGCCAGCCGGACGGTGCGCGGCACCACGCAGCCGACGAGGGAGGCGAACAGCAGCAGGTAGACGGCAGCGAACCAGGGCGCGCCGAACACGTTGAAGAGCCCGAGGCGGTTCAGCCAGGGCGCGAGAGCCGGATGGGACGCGTAGTACTGCTGCACGCCGGACGGGCTGGTGCCCTGCTGCGGCAGCATCGACCCGGGCACGCTGCCCAGGGCCAGCAGGAACAGCAGGATCAGCGCGATCCGCATCGAGGTGAGCTGCCGCCACGCCCACTTCAGCCAGTCAGCGAGCCCGAGCGCGCCGCCCGGCGACGCGGGGCGCGACTGCTCCTCCTGGTCGGCCGCCGGGTCGAAGGGGTCTGTTTCCGGTGCGCGCACGTCGGTCATCGGCTTACCCCTTCGCGGTGACCCGCGCGAGGATCGCGGTCAGTTCCGGATACGTGACGGTGCCGAAGACCGCGCCCGCGACGTGCCCGGAACGGTCGATCACCAGCGTGGTCGGGGTTGCGGCGATCGGCACCACGGCGGTGAAATCCAGCGTGATCGCCGAACCCAGATCGCTGACGCTCGGGTAGGTGATGTGGAAGTTGTGCGTGAACGCCTGGGCGCTGGCCGTCGTGTCCCGCACGTCCACGCCGAGGAAGGACACCCCGGACGGCTGGTACCGCGCGGCCACGGCGGCCAGGGTCGAGGCTTCCGCACGGCACGGCACGCACCACGATCCCCAGAAGTTGAGCACGACCACCTTGCCCCGGTAAGACGAGAGGCTCAGCTTGGAACCGGTCAGCGTGGTGCCGCTGAACTCAGGCGCCAGCGGGCGGTGCCCCGCCGGGTAGAGCGCCGCGCTGGCGTTTCCGTCGACGGTGATCACGCCGCTCTTCCCGCTGCCTGCCCAGCCGGTCGCCAGCACCACGGCCAGCACCACCCCGGTGAGCACAACCGCCGCCAGCACGACCGTGCGGCGCCCTGCCTTAGACGACAGGGCCCTAGACGACAGAGCCCTAGACGACAGGACCCGGGACGACAGAGCTTTCCGGGACAGGGTTCTCCCGGACAAGGCTCTCAACACGGGGCTCGGCACGGGCAGACCCTTGCGATCTCCTACAGGGGGTAGTACTTCACTATTGTGCCGCATCGCCCTGAGTCACCTGTCTGCGGGCCGGCACGGTGTAGTAAACCCCGGTGAGCCGGTCGCCCGAATAGGTGAAGCTGGTCACGCTGCCCAGCGCGCACTCCCGGGTGGCCGGGTTATGCCACAGCCGCTTGCTCTCGGCCATCCGCCGGGTCACCCAGATGGGCAGCTGGTGGCTGACGCACACCGCCTCCTGGCCGGCCGCCGCTTCCCGCGCGGTCTCCATCATGGCGAGCATCCTGGCCGCGACGTCGTGATACGGCTCACCCCAGGACGGCCGGAACGGGTTGATCAGGTACGGCCAGTGCGCCGGGCGGCGCAGCGACCCGTCACCCACGCCGAACTTCAGGCCCTCGAAATGGTTCCACGACTCGATCAGCCGGTCGTCTGTCACGATCTCGAGCCCGAGTTGCTCCGCTACCGGGCGCGCGGTCTCCTGAGCCCGCTCGAGCGGCGAGCAGAACAGTGCCACCACGGCTCGCTCGGCGAAGAAGTCCGCCGCGGCGCTCGCCATCGAGCCGCCGTTCGCGGAAAGGTGGTATCCAGGCAGGCGGCCGTAGATGATCCCGGCCGGGTTTTCCACCTCGCCGTGCCTGAGCAGGTGGACGATGGTTGCGTCGGACATAGCCCGGCCAGCTTACCCAGTCACCGCCGGCCTTACCTGCCGCAGTGCGTCGCGTATCTGCCGCGCTACAGAGCCGGGGTCTTCACGCACGACGAACGCGGGGACCAGCACGTGAATCTGGCGTTCCGCCCGAGGGCCCCGGTCAGCGAAGCCGCTGAGGCCGCCCAGCGTCGCGGCGGTGAGACCGGCCAGCGCGGCGCCAGGCCCCGCCCAGAGCACGGCGACCCTCAGGGCCTCCCCGGCGAGGGCAAGACCTGCGACGGCCGCCCCTGCTCGACCCCCCGCGCGCTCCGCGACTGGCAGAGCAAACGGACGATCGCCGACAACCGGACGCACTCCGGAGAACTGGACTAGCCATCTTCAATGACGCTTACACGCGGCCCAGCACCACGCGCCCGGTGTACTTGGGCTAAGGGGGGACCTCTCTCAGCCCGCGTCCGTTTCTGGCGTCGCCAGTTTCGGGGAGTCCTGACGGCTGGTGATCCTTACCCGGACGCCGGTCCCCTCGGGCAGCGTGATCGTGATGACCACCATCCCGGCATCGTCCTGCGGGCTCTGGCTCATGTCCCGCCCCCGAAGTATCCCAGTCCAGGTACCTGCCAGATGATGCCCAGCGCGGTCAGCTCCCGGTAGGCGCGGGTTACCGTCGTCTGGTTAATGCCCAGCTTCGCGGCTACCTCAGCCCTGGGGGGGAGCTTGCCCTGCGGGCCGGTCTCGGTCGCGTCGATCAGCAGGTAAGCCGCCTTGACCCACTGGCGCGGGTCATCCCTGCCGTTGCCGACGGTGATCACACGAGCCTCGCTGCCGGTCCTGGCTCGTAGCTGTCCCCCCACGTGAGCGTGAGCGCGTCCAGCGCGCGGCCCTGATCGACCGCGAACGGGTCACGGCCGTCTCCCGCCGTCACCGCTGTGCTTCCAGTTCCAGCCGACACCACGCCACGCGGCCTGTCTCGTTCCCGTCCATGCCCCAGTTGCCCGGGCCGGCGAGCGCTTCCACGACGTCGAGGCCGTGAGGCCGGTCGGGGTCGCGGGATTTGAGGTTCCAGGGCCCGCCGAGGTCTTCGACTTCGAGCCACAGGTAGCCGGGGTGGATCTCGGCGCGGACGGTGAAGGACTGGCCCATGCTGCGCGAGTGGAGGACCGCGTTGGATGCCAGTTCGCTCACGATGAGGACCGCGTCATCGGCGCGCGGACAGCCCGCGAGCATGCCCGCGACCGCGTGCCGTGCGTGCGCGACCTGGCTGGGGGCACCTGTGAAGGTCCCGGCCCATTCGCGGGTGCCTGCTGCCGTGGCATGCATGGCGCTCATCCCTTCTCACCCGGCCGGCGGCTCAGCTCCGCGCCGACGGCTTGGAGATGCCGCGCGATCAGCACATGCGCCTGGGAGCCGGGAACGGACAGGGCCAGGCTCGCTGACAGCTCGCGTTTGACACGCTCAAGCTCACTGGTCGTATGCCCGCCGACGCCGTAATGATCTGGGTGCTCATCGCCTCGCGTGGTGAGCTGCATCGGGTTCCGTCCCCTCCCGCGCTGTGCCTGGACGGACCACGCACCGCGCGGTTAACGTGTGCGCCCGGCACGTGATCCCGATAGCCAATCTCACAGGCCGGGACTACCGTTAGCTACGTGGCGGAGACCCTTGCCACATTCCGTCTCACCATCCCGGTAGCGCTGTCACAGGGAGGGCACTCACGCTATGGCGAACGATCGTGATCCCCGGACGGATCTGGGCGCGTGGCTAGGTGAGGAGCTGCGCACTGCCCGTACCGCCGCCGACTATTCGAGCCAGGATGCCCTGGCGCGTGAGCTGGGATTCGACAGGACCACGATCAACAAAGCTGAGACAGGCGAACGTCCGCCCTCAGACCTGGTATCCGCCAAGATCGCGGAGAAGTTCCCAGGCCTGGCTAACGGCCTCTACGTACAGCTAGCGACGATTGCCCGGAAGTCCAACGGGAAGTTCCCCGGCTGGTTCGAGCGGGACTGGCTACCTATCGAGCGAGAGGCCACTTCCCTGCGGTGGTGGGAACCGATCCATATCCCCGGCCTTCTCCAGACGGGCGACTACGCGCGGTCGCTCTTCCAAGCGTGGCAACCTGCTAGCTCCGGGGATGACCTGGACGCACTTGTCAACGGCCGCCTTGAACGGCAGAACATTCTGGACAGGGACAACCCTCCCGATCTGCGGGTGGTACTGGACGAGGCGGCATTGCATCGCATGATCGGATCACCCAAGATCATGAATGATCAGCTAGTACACCTAGCCGATATGTCCTGTCGGCCAGCGGTTACGGTTAAGATCGTTCCGGCCAGACTAGGTGCGCACGGCGGCCTGCTCGGCGCATTCATCCTCGCCAAGCCATCGGGTACTTTGTATCTGGAGACGGCCGTTGAAGCGCAGATCACAGGGGATGACACGTTCAGGGAGCGGGCAACGCTAATATTCGACCGTCTGACAGACGATGCCCTGCCCCGTGGCGCGTCCCGAGACCTGATTCTGAAGGTGGCAGAGGAACAATGGAACGTATAGACGATCTTCGCTGGCGGAAGGCGAGTTTCAGCGGTGGTAACGGTGGTGCGTGCGTAGAGGTGGCGGACCACGATGGCATGGTCTTGGTGCGGGACACCAAGGACCACGGTCACGGCCCGATCCAGCGGTTCACCCGCGCCGAGTGGCACGCGTTCGCCGCGGGCGTGCGCAACGGCGAATTCGACCTGGACGCAGACGGCCATCTGCCGTAACCGGTTGAGCCGATGGCGGCGGGGTTAGGCGCTCAGTGCTGCGGCGGCGGCCTCGGCGGCGGCCGGCAGGGCGGCGGCGATGCGCGCCAGGGCGGTGTTGTCATGCGCCGCAGACACGAACCAGGCCTCGAACGGCGACGGCGGCAGGTACACGCCGCGATCGAGCATGGCGTGGAAGAACGCGGCATAGGCGGCGGCCGACTGGTCCTTCGCGTCGGTAAAAGACCGCACCGCCCCGGAACGCCCTAGGAACACCGAGAACAGGTTGCCCGCCTCCGACAGCCAGAACGGCACACTAGCGGCGGTGAGCGCCGAGGACGCGAGCTTGGCCACGGCGGCAGCGGCGTCATCGACCCGCTTGTACACCTCGGCGGTGCACGACTGCAGCGTGGCGAGCCCGGCCGCCACCGCCAGCGGGTTACCGGACAGCGTGCCGGCCTGGTAGACCGGTCCGGCCGGGGCGAGCCGCGACATGATCTCGGCGCGCCCGCCGAACGCCGCCGCGGGCAGCCCGCCGCCCATCACCTTGCCGAACGTCACCAGGTCCCCGGCCACGCCGTCGACCCCGTACCAGCCGGACGAGGTCACCCGGAACCCGGTCAGCACCTCGTCCATGATCAGCAGGGCGCCGGCGGACCGGCACAGCGAGGCGAGCAGGGCGTTGAACCCGGGCGCGGGCGGCACGATGCCCATGTTCGCCGGGCAGGCCTCGGTGATGACGCAGGCGATCGACGCGCCGCGCTCGGCGAACACCGACGACACGGCGTCAGCGTCGTTGTAGGGAAGCACGATGGTGTCCCCGGCGGCGGCCCCGGTGACGCCGGGCGAGTCGGGCAGCCCGAACGTCGCCACGCCGGAACCCGCGGCCGCGAGCAGCGCGTCCACGTGCCCGTGGTAGCACCCGGCGAACTTGACCACCAGCGGGCGGCCGGTGAACCCGCGAGCCAGCCGGACCGCCGACATCGTCGCCTCGGTGCCCGAATTGACCAGGCGGACCTGTTCCACCGGGGCGCGCGCGACGATCTCCTCGGCCAGTACCACCTCACCGGGCGTGGCCGTGCCGAACGAGGTGCCGTGCCGCAGCGCCCCGGACACGGCGTCCAGCACCGCCGGGTGCGCGTGCCCGAGGATCATCGGTCCCCACGAGCACACCAGGTCGACGTACTCGTTCCCGTCCGCGTCGGTCAGGTAGGCCCCCGACCCGCGGACCATGAACCGGGGCACGCCGCCGACCGCGCCGAACGCGCGCACCGGAGAGTTCACTCCGCCCGGGGTCACCTCGAGCGCGCGGGAAAACAACGACTCACTGCTTCCGGCGGCGCCCCGCTCAATCACGACAGGGCTCAATCACGACGGGGCCTCACAGGCGTCGACGAGGTACTCGAGCAGCCGCAGCGCGTCCGGCAGCGGGTGCTCCTGCGGCGGCCGGAGCCAGCGCGCGGTCACACCAGCCGCGTAGCGGGACGGCGGGGCCAGTACGTAGCTGTCCCGGCAGTGCCAGCGCAGGCCCACCACGACGCTCTCCGGCTCGCAGTCGAGCCCGGAGGTCCACCACTCGTCTTCGTCGACGGGTGAGCCCCTGGTCACCACGAAGAACAGCATCCGCTCCCGGCCGAGCACGGCAACCGGGCCGAGGGGCACCCGGGCCGCTTCCATCTGCCCGAACGCTGCGGAACCGGCCGCGGCAGGCAGGTCGAGCACATCAAAAACCCGGCCGGTGACGAGGATGACATTCGCCTCCGGCCGGGTTTCCCACCAGCCCTGGATCACATTGAGGTCTACGGTCGCCTGCATCTGCCAGGCCGGCGACACGGGATGCGCGCCCGGCGCGGGGCACCCCACCCGGTCGCACGAGCACGCGCGGCCCCGTTCCATCGCGGCGCGCGTGCCGCGGTAGGTATGCGCGCCGACGCACACCGGCCAGCCCATGGAGGCGTACTGCGCCGCCACGTCGCCGAGCGGCTGGAGGTGTTCCGCCGTCCGGCCGCGGCCCCTTCCCCCTCGGCGCCGCACCACGTCAACCATAAGACCCGTGCAACTCCCCTGTTTATCCCAGGTTACCTATCGTAGGGCTTGACATCCTCCATCACCTGAAGGGTGAGGATTCCAGCCGCGACCTGCGGTCGCGCTGTTGGTTCGCGGTTCACAGGCCCGGCATCCCAGAAGCCTCCCCGCGCAGCCACGACGTGTCCCGCCGCGGTAATGCATATGTCCGCTTGGTCATCGCGGATGGACTGAGAGTAGCACGCCACAATGACATTACGAGTGACCTTACAGAGGGAGGGGCCGGATGGCCGGCCTTGAAGGCCCGGTGACGAACCGCCACGAAATTGAGAACCACGGGCCGTTCGGCCCATCCCACGACCCGAACAGGGCGCGGACGGTCACGGTTGTGACGACCTCAGCGGCCGAGCCGGCGGGCCACCTCGGCGGCCCAGTAGGTCAGGATGACGCTCGCCCCGGCGCGGCGGATCGCGGTGAGTGTCTCCATGATGATCCGGTCCCGGTCCAGCCAGCCGTTGGCCGCCGCCGCCTCGACCATCGCGAACTCGCCGCTGACCTGGTAGGCCGCCACCGGCACGGTGACCGCGTCCGCGACCCGCCTGATGACGTCGAGGTAGGCCAGGGCCGGCTTGACCATCACCATGTCGGCGCCCTCGCCGATGTCCTGCGCCACCTCGCGGAGCGCCTCGACGGCGTTGGCCGGGTCCTGCTGGTGGCTGGCCCGGTCACCGAACGCGGGCGCGCCCTCCGCGGCCTCGCGGAACGGGCCGTAGAAGCCGGACGCGTACTTGGCCGAGTAGGCGCAGATCCCGACGTCGCCGTGCCCGGCCGCATCGAGCGCCGCCCTGATCGCCGCCACCTGCCCGTCCATCATCCCGCTCGGCGCGACCAGGTGCGCGCCCGCCGCCGCCTGGGCGACCGCGATCGCGGCGTACCGCTCGAGGGTGGCGTCGTTGCTGACGTCGCCGTCCGCGGTGAGCAGACCGCAGTGGCCGTGGTCGGTGTACTCGCACATGCACAGGTCGGCCAGGATGACACAGGCGTCGCCGACCTCGGCCCGCAGGTCGGCCAGGGCGAGCTGGGAAATGCCCGCGGGATCGTCGGCGGCCGAGCCGCGGCCGTCCTTGGCCGCGGGGACGCCGAATACGATCAGCCCGCCCACGCCGGCTCCGGCGGCCTCCGCGGCCGCCTTGCGCAGGCTGTCCCGGGTGTGCTGGACCACGCCCGGCATCGAGCCGATCGGCTGCGGCTCGCTGAGGCCCTCCTTGATGAACACCGGCAGCACGAAGTCGCCGGGCCGCAGCGACGTCTCGGCCACCAGAGCGCGCAGGGCGGGCGTCCGCCGCAGCCGCCGGGGCCGCGCGGCGGGAAAGCTAGCGGTCACTGTCAGTACCTCCTAGCGGGGTTGACCTAACGCAGTGTTGATCTAACGCAGTGTTGACTTAACGCAGTGTTGACTTAACGCAGGCGGCGGCGGGCGCCGCGGCGGCGCTCGCTCGGCCGCCTGACCGGTTCTCCTGCCTGCTGGGCCGCGTCCCGCAGGCCGGCGCCGTACTCGGCCATCGCGTCGACCAGCGCCGCCATCGACGGCTTGGGCGCGGTTACGTCGACGCGCAGCCCGAACTCGGCCGCGGTCTTGGCGGTCTGCGGGCCGATCACCCCGATCACCGTGACCGCGTGCGGCTTGCCCGCGATGCCGACCAGGTTCCGCACGGTGGAGGACGAGGTGAACAGCACGGCGTCGAAGCCGCCGCCCTTGATGGCCTCGCGGATCGGCGCGGGTGGCGGCGCCGCGCGGACGGTGCGGTAGGCGGTGACGTCCTCGGCTTCCCAGCCGAGGTCGATCAGCCGCGCCAGCAGCGTCTCGGTGGCGATATCCGCGCGCGGCAGCAGCACCCGGTTGATCGGGTCGAGCAGGTCGTCATAGGGCGGCCAGACCGCGGCGAGGCCCTCGGCCGACTGGTCCCCTTCGGGCACCAGGTCCGGCCGGATGCCGAACTCGAGCAGCGACGCCGAGGTCTGCTCGCCGACCGCGGCGACCTTGACGCCGGCGAACGCCCGGGCGTCCAGGCCGTATTCCTCGAACCGCTCCCGCACCGCGCGGACCGCGTTCGCCGAGGTGAAGGCCACCCACTGGTAACGCCCGGTGACCAGGCCCTTGACCGCGCGCTCCATCTGCTGCGGCGTCCGCGGCGGCTCGACCGCGATCGTCGGCACCTCTTCCGGCACGGCGCCGTACTCCCGCAGGCGCTGCGATACCACGGCGGCCTGCTCCTTGGTCCGCGGCACCAGGACCCGCCAGCCGAACAGCGGCTTGGTCTCGAACCACGACAGCCGGTCCCTGGCCGCCACCGCCTCGCCGACCACGGCGATGGCTGAGCCCCTGGTGTTGGCCAGGGACACCCCGGCCGCCTTGAGGTCGGGCCCGATCCGGCCGAGCGTGGAGACCACCGTCTGCTGCGCGCTCGTCGTGCCGTCCCAGGTGATGGCCAGCCGGGTCGCCTCGGGCCAGCCCGCCGCGATCAGCATCTTGCCCAGGTCGGCCGGGGCCGCGTCCGCGCCGAGCACGACCAGCGTGGCCGGGCTGTAGGCGAGCTGGCTGGCCTCGGCGGCGTGGATGATGCGCAGTTCCCCGTTCCGCTCACTGGCCAGCGGGATGCCGGCGTAGGCCGGCACCGCGGTGGCCGCGGGCACGCCGGGCACGATCTCGAACCTGACCCCGGCCTTGGCACACGCCGCGGCGTCCTGGACCGCGCCGCTCAGCAGCGGATCGCCGTTGAACAGCCGGACTGCGAGCTGGCCGTTCTTCGCCGCCTGCACCAGCGCGCGGCCGGATCCCTGGCCGTCCGCCGGGTCGGCCAGGGTGGCGCCCTGGCTCAGGTAGCGCCGCGCCGCCGGCGCCAGGTCGGCTCCGGCGACGACCAGGCTGGCCTGGCTGAGCAGCTCGGCGGCGCGGACGGTCAGCAGTCCCTCGTCACCAGGTCCCGCCCCGACCAGCGCGACCCACCCGGTCGCCGGCTGCTCCTGCGCCTCGCCCGGCCTGCCCGCTCCTTGATCCTGACTACCGCTCACTGCACATCATTCCCGCTGATCGTCGGTCCCTCTGGCACGCTGATGAGATCTGAAGCCCCGGACCGCAGCAGCTGCTCCGCCAGATCGCGGCCGAGCTGCCAGGCGTCGGCGCCGGGCGCGGCGCCGTGCGCGCGCAGCGCGCGGCTTCCGTCGGGGCTCATGACGGCGGCCCGCATCAGCAACTGGTCCGCGCCCGCCGCGTACGCCCCGATCGGCGCGCTGCAGCCGGCCTCGAGCGCCTCGAGCAGGCTGCGTTCGGCGGTCACCGCGGCCACGCTCGCCTGGTCGGTCACCGCCTGGAGCAGGTCCGCCAGCTCAGGCTCGCCCGCGCGGCATTCGATCGCGAGGGCGCCCTGGCCGGGAGCGGGGAGCATCTCGTCCGGCTCGAAGACCTGCGTGACCGCGCTGACATGGCCGATCCTGGCCAGGCCGGCGTAGGCCAGCACCACCGCGTCGAGCTCGCCCTCGGTGACCTTGCCCAGCCTGGTGCCGGCGTTACCGCGGATGGGGACGCAGCGCAGGTCGCCGCGGAGCCCGAGCAACTGCGCGGCGCGGCGCGGCGAGCCGGTGCCGATCCTGGCCCCGGGCGGCAGGTCAGCGAGCTTGGCTCCGTCCCGCGCCACCAGCGCGTCCCTCGGGTCGTCCCGGGACGGCACCGCAGCCAGCACGACGCCCGCCGCGGGCCCGGTCGGCAGGTCCTTCAGTGAATGCACGGCCAGGTCCACCTCGCCGCTGAGCAGCGCCTCGCGCAGCGCGCTGACGAAGACGCCGGTGCCGCCGATCTGAGTCAGCTGCGCCCGGCTGACGTCGCCCAGCGTGGTCACCCCGACGATCTCGACCTGGCGGCCGGTCCGCTCGGTGATCATGCCGGCCACCTGGCGGGACTGCGCGATGGCCATCGGGCTCCTGCGGCTGCCCAGCCTGAGAGCCACCGGCCTAAGCGTCACCGCGCTCACCGTGAACCTTCCTGCTCCGGGGCGGCGCGGGTGACCGCCTCGACCGCGCGTGGGTCAAGATCGAAGAGCACACGCAGCGCCGCGGCGTATTCCTCGCCCCCGGGCGAGCCCGCGAGTTCCTTGACGCGCACGGTCGGCGCGTGCAATAGCTTGTCTACCACCCGCCGCACGGTCTGGGCTATTTCATCGAGGGCATGGCCGCTCAGCCCGTCGGCGCTCAGCCGGCCTTCCAGCCGGGCCAGCTCGGCGTCGACCACCCCGGCCGCCTTGGCCCGCAGGGCGACCACCGTCGGGGCGACCCGCGCGGCGTCCATGGCCGACTGGTAGGCGGCGAGCTCGGCTTCCAGGATCGTGCGGACGGCGGCGACGTCATCGTCCCTGATCGCGCTCGCGTGCTCGCTGAGCTGGTCCATGCCGATGAGTACCGCGCCCGGCAGGCCGGCCACGGCCGGTTCCACGTCCCGCGGCATGGCCAGGTCCATGATCACCAGCGGGCCCGGGCCCCTCCTGAAGGCGAGCGTGGCGGACACCATGTCGGCCGTGATGACCTGCCCGGCCGCGCCGGTGCAGGAGATGACGACGTCCGCGGCGGCCATGGCGGCGGGCAGGTCCGCCAGCCCGGTGACCGTGGTCGCGGCCGTGCTCACGCTGGCGGCCAGCCGCTCGGCGTGCGCGCGGGTCCGGTTGGCCACGGCGATGCTCGCCGCGCCGCTCCGGGCGGCGGTGGCCGTGGCCAGCGCGCTCATCGAGCCGGCGCCGACGATGAGCACGTCGCGCCCGGCCAGCACCTCGTGCTGATCCCCGGAGCCCGGGCGTCCCGGCCCCAGTCGGGCGGCGGCGAGCTCGACCGCGGCGGTCAGCAGGCTGAGCCCGGCCCGGCCGATCGCGGTCTCGGCCCGGGCCCGCTTGCCGGTGCGCAGCGCGAGCCGGCCGAGCTCGTTGAGCACCCGCCCGGCCGTGCCGTGCTCCGCGGCCAGCCTGACGGCCGAACGCACCTGGCCGAGGATCTGGTCCTCGCCGACCACCAACGAGTCGAGGCCGGCCGCCACCGCGAGCAGATGGCTCACCGCACGGTCCTCGTAGTGCACGTACAGGTGCTGGGTGAGCTCGTGCGAGGGCAGACCGCAGTGCCGCGCGAGCAGCTCGCAGATCGCGGTGACACCCGCGTGGAACCGGTCCACGTCGGCGTACACCTCCACCCGGTTGCAGGTGGAGACGACGAAGGCCTCGGCGACGGGCTCGGCCTGCACCACGTCGCGCAGCAGCTTGGTGAGGGTGTCACCGCTTACCGCAGCGCGCTCCAAGGCCGCCACCGGGGCGCTCTTGTGGCTGAGGCCGACCACCAGCACACTCACCTGCTCACCGCCTAGCCTTTGGCCGCTAGTTCCGGGGTCACCCGAGGTCTTGAACGCCCGTCGACGGTCCTGGCGTTCCCGGCGCGGGCGCGCCCCGGAGATCCCGCCGCGGCCGCGGGCGCGGGCCGGGCCGCCGACCGGCGCTGCGCATGGAAGGCGAGGATCTGCAGCTCGATCGACAGGTCGACCTTCCGCACGTCTACCCCTTCCGGCACGCTCAGCACAAGCGGAGCGAAGTTGAGGATGCTCGTGACGCCAGCCGAGACGAGCCGGTCGCAGACGGCCTGCGCGGACCCGGCGGGGGTGGCGATCACGCCGATCGCGACGTTGTGCCTGGCCACCACGGCCTCGAGCTCATCGACGTGCCGGACGGTCAGCCTCGCGATCCTGCTGCCCACGATAGCCGTGTCGCTGTCGAGCATGGCGGAGATCGTGAAGCCGCGGGAGACGAATCCGCCGTAATTGGCCAGGGCCCGGCCGAGGTTGCCCGCGCCCACGATGACCACCGGCCAGTCCTGCGTCAGGCCCAGCGTCCGGGACACCTGGTAGACGAGGTATTCGACGTCGTAACCGACTCCCCTGATCCCGTACGAGCCGAGATGGGACAGGTCCTTGCGCAGCTTGGCCGAGTTGACGCCCGCGGCGGCCGCGAGTTCCTCGCTGGCCACGGTGCTGATGCCGCGCTCGGCCAGGCCGTAGAGCGCGCGCAGGTACACCGGCAGCCGCGCCACGGTGGCCTCGGGTATCCCGTCGCCCTGGCCGTTCATCTCGGCGTGGTCCTGGCCGCTGGCGTCGAGCTGCCCGTTCACCGGGATCCGGCTCACCTCGGTCCGGGCATTGCTCTCAGCCTGGCCGCTGGCTCCTGACGACATAGCGTTACTGTGCATCGCGGCAGCGCTCCTGGGGTTGGGCTCTTGGGGTTGGGAAAGGCGGCGGTAAGAGCCCGCGTCAGCCGACGTCCCCTCCACCGTACGCCTTTGTGCATCAATTCACAAAGTGACGCCAATCGGGGCCGTCCTGGCGCCAGCGGGCCTTCGCGGCACAGCGGCCCTGGTCAGCACGGCTGGCCCGGGATAGCTGGCACCGGGCGGCTAGCCGAGTGCCGCGCGGAGCCGGGCCTCGCTCACCCGCCAGAAGTCGATCTGCACCCCGTCGACCAGGGTCACCGGGATCTTGTCCCAGTACTCCCGCATGTCCTCGGGCGAGGAGGTGATATCGCGCTCCTCCCAGCCGACGCCGAGGTCGGCGGCCACCCGCTCGATCACCGCCCGGGCATCGTCGCACAGGTGACAGCCCGGCCGGCCCAGCAACGTGATCCGCGGCACGCTAGCCGCCGTACTGTCGGCCCGCCGACGGGAGCTGCCGCTGGTCAGGCCGCCCCTGGTCGTAACGCGGCTGGTCGTAACGCGGCTGGTCGGGGCGCTGCGGGCGGGCCGGGGGCAGCGGCTGCGGCCGCTGGGGACCCGACGGCGCCTGGGGCCGCCGGGCGCCCCCCGGCGGCCCGGCCGGGAGCGGCTGCGGTCGCTGCGGCGGCCCGGGCGGCAGCGGCGCCGGCGGCGGAGGGAGCAGCGGGGACGCCGCCGTGGCGGCCGCCTGCGGGTTCGGCAGCGGCGCCACCTTGGCGTATTTGAGCCGCAGCTCGATGACGTTGGTCGCCAGCACGCACGATCTGCGTTCGGCCACGAAACGCTGCATGTACGGCTGGCTCTCGTGCGAGTCGAACGCGGCCCGGTCCCGGTAGATCTCATAGAAGATGCGCTGCATCGGCGCGTTCGGCACGAGGTGTATGACGTACACCAGGGTGTCGGGCTCACCGGTCCTGACCTGCTCCGCCGCCTCCTCGGCCAGCCGGTCGAAATCGGCGACCCGGTCATCGAGCAAGGTGAAGATCAGGATCCGGCCGTACGGCCGCGCGGGCGCGGCCGCCGCCGACCCGGCCGCGCCGGCCGACGGGCCGAACTCGGCTGCGGCGGCCTCGCCGCCCTGGACCGGGCCTCCTTGGACCGGGCCGCCATGGACCGGCGCCCCGGGCGGCCGCTCGTCCGCCGCAGGGCCGCCCGGCCCGGGCCGGCGATACCGGTCCGGCCGCTCCGGCGCCCGCGGCTGCGGCCCTGAGCGTCCCAGGGGCCCGGTGCCGGGCAGGTCGCCCGGCGGCCGGCCGGGCCCGGGCCGACCGGCCCGGTGGCCGTAGGTGGCGTACCCGCCTTCGGGAACGTAGTCGCCCGCGGCCCGGCCATCGGGCCAGTAGTCGTCACCGGGCTGGTCCCCGGGCCGGTCCCTGCCATCGCGCACGCCCTCTCGCCTCCCATCACGCCGGGCGTCTCGCCCGGCCGCCCGCCGGGGCAGCTCACCGACCCGGCTGGCACCGAACCACACGAGGGCCGCTGCCGCCATGCTGAGCAGCGGGTACGCCGCCCCGGCCGGGAGCGGGAAGCGCTGCCCGGCGGTCATCAGGACAGCCAGGCCGGCCGGCCCGACCGCCGCCACTGGCGGCCCCGAGCCACGGCTGGCCCCGGCCGCGGTCACGGCTGCGCTCGCCACCACGGCCAGCACCGCCACGGCCTGCACCGCGTCCAGCGCGTAGTGCGAGATCGGCTGGAAGTGCGGGCCGGTGAGCGGCCAGGCCTTGCTGAACGGCTGCGCGGCGAGCGGGTCGGTGGCCAGGATCACCGAGGCCACCACGGTCAGCGCACTGGAAATCAGGCGCATCCCGAACCTGGCGGTGTCGTTCGCGACGGCCAGCTCGACCAGGCCCCAGGCCAGCCACAGCGGCGCCAGCAGGATCGCGGACAGCTGGACGGCCCGGAACGTGGCCGGGCCGAAACCGCTGGCGAAGCCCATGCTCTGCGCCGCGAGCGCGATGGTCAGCCCCAGGGTCGCGGCCGTCCACAGGACGAAACCGATCCGCGGCTGGCGCACGCACCGCCCGGCGAGCATGCCGGTCGCCACGGCCGCGACCAGCACGCCCGCGAAGCCGATCAGGACAGGGACAGACATTAACCCCTATGGTGCCCGATGCCCGGCCACGCCGAGACCCGGACCAGGGAGTCGTTACTTCTTGTTCCTGCGCTGAATGCGGGTCTTCTTGAGCAGCTTGCGGTGCTTCTTCTTGGCCATGCGCTTGCGGCGCTTCTTGATGACAGACCCCACGAGACCACCCTTCCTAGGCACTGCGGATGACGGGTACGCCAACACGCTCGCCCGGTGAGGGCGGCCGGATACACACCCAACGTTAGAGGTTACCCCCGAAACGGCGTGCTAGGGCGGCCGATCCGGCCATGCGCCGGAGCCCGGGCGGCCGCAGGCCGCGGCGGGAGCGCCTGCGGGCGGCCCGGCCACGGCAGTCACGTCTGCCACACGCCCGCATGCCAGCCGGACCCCCGCGGAACAGGGATCCGGCTTGGCTGACGCGGCCGAGGCCGGCTCAGCCGGTACCGACGAAGGCGGCCCGCAGGTACTGATTGACCGCAGCCTCCGGCACCCGGAAGGAGCGTCCGACCCGGATCGCTTCCAGCTCGCCGGAGTGCACCAGGCGGTACACGGTCATCTTCGACACGCGCATGATCAGGGCCACTTCGGCCACGGTGAGAAACCTAACATCGGCTAGGGGGGTTTCGCTTGCCATCGAGTTGCCTCTTCCGTACGAAGCCGAGCACTTGACGGGATTCGGCGCACCAGTCACGTACGTCTCCAGGGTAAGTCCCGCACAGAAAAGAGCAACCCCGTCCATAGCTTCATTGTTGCACCTGTTATCAGTTGACATCTGTCACCTGAGAACAGCATTGGGTGAAAAAACCCCTCCACTGACCCGCTTGCACGTTCATTTGCAATCACCATCACATCGGTGCATGCAGCCCGTGCCGGGAAAATACGGCACGGCATGTGTTCACGATCGCGGCGTCGACGCGATCGCCCGGATCGATCCCCGCGGTGACCGGAATGTACTCGGCCGACGCGCCGTCCGTCATCCGCGTGGGCGCGATTTCACCGGTTCGGTCGGCGGCCAGCGCCCGCCAGGCGGCCGGCACGGTCAGCGCGGGATCGACCGGGTGGCCGGCGGCCACGGCGAGAAGGTGCGTCCACGACCGGGGCACGACTTGAACCAGTTCGTATCCGCCGCCCCCGGTGAGAAGCCACTTGCCGCCGGTGATCTCGTGCGCCAGGTCGTGCACCATGAGCTGGGCCCGCCGCTGCGCGTCGACGCTGAGCTCGAGGTTGGCCAGCGGATCGAGCCGGTGGCTGTCACAGCCATGCTGGCTGACAATTACCTCGGGCGCGAACGCGCGCAGCAGCGGCGGCGCCACGGCGTCGAAGGCCCGCAGCCAGCCCGCGTCGCCGGTGCCCGCGGGCAGCGCCACGTTGACGGCGTAGCCGCGCCCCTCGCCCGAGCCGATCTCCGACGCCAGCCCGGTCCCGGGGAACAGCGTGGCCGGGTGCTCGTGCACGCTGATGGTCAGCACCCGGGGATCGTCGTAGAAGGCGGCCTGCACCCCGTCGCCGTGATGCACGTCGAGGTCCAGGTAGGCGATCCGCTCCGCGCCCTGCGCCAGCATCCACTTGATCGCGATGGCCGGGTCGTTGTAGACGCAGAAGCCGCTGGCCGACCGCCGCATCGCGTGGTGCAGGCCGCCGGCGATGTTCACCGCGTGCCCGGTCTCGCCGCGCCAGACCGCGCGGGCCGCGGCCAGCGTGGCCCCGGCCACCAGCGCGGACGCATCGTGCATGCCGTCGAAGACCGGGTTGTCCGGGGTGCCGAGCCCGTACCGGGCGTTGCCCCGGCCGTCCAGGCCGGCCTGGCGTACCGCCTCGATGTAGTCGGCGTCGTGCACCAGCTCGAGCTCGGTCAGGTCGGCGGAGGCCGGGGCCAGCACCGTCACCTCCGGCCAGGCCAGCACGCCGAGCTCGCGGGCCAGCGCGATGGTCAGCTCGACCCGCACCGGGGCCAGCGGATGCCCGGGACCGAAGTCGTATCCGGTCAGCTTCTCATCCCAGACCACCGTGAGCGAGCCCGCCACTACTGCCTCCCATTACCTCCCGAGCCCGCGGAACCCGGGCCCGGGAGGGCAGAACCCGGGAGTACGGAATCGGCGCCGAGCTCCCGGCCACGGTCACGCGCCGCCTCGATCGCCGCCAGGAACGCGGCCCGCACCCCGTGCTTCTCCAGCTCCCTGATCGCCGAGATCGTGGTTCCCCCGGGCGAGGTGACCGCCTCGCGCAGGATCACCGGATGCTCACCCGAATCACGCAGCATGGTGGCTGCGCCGTAGACCGCCTGGGTGACCATCTCCAGCGCGGCGCCGCGCGCCATGCCGAGCAGGATGCCGGCGTCCACCATCGCCTCGACCAGGTAATACACGTACGCAGGCCCGCTGCCGGACAGCGCGGTGGCGGCGTCCTGCTGCGACTCGGGGATGCGCAGCACCTTGCCGACCGGGCGGAACAGCTCCTCCGCCCGCCGCAGGTGCTCCTCGCCGGCGTAGGCCCCGGCGGATATCACGCTCATCGCCTCGTCGACCAGCACCGGCGTGTTCGACATCACCCGGACGACCGGAACCTGACCGGGCAGCCGCCGGGAGATGAACGCCGTGGTGATCCCGGCCGCGACCGAGATCACCAGGGTGCCCGCGGGCAGCACGGGCGCGATCTCCTCGAGGAGCCTGCCCATGTCCTGCGGCTTGACCGCCATGACCAGGGTGTCCGCCATCTTGGCGGCCGAACGGGCGTCCGCTGCCTGCACCCCGTAACGGTCACGGAGCTCGGCCGCCCGGTCCTCCCGGCGGACCGCGGCCACCACCGCCGACGGCGGCCGGCCCGCGCGCAGCAGGCCGGACAGCAGCGCCTCGCCCATCTTGCCCGTGCCCAGGATCGCGATCACCGGCGGTTACCTTTCCGGCCGGAGCGAGCGGACGAAGAAGGCGAGGTTACCCGGCCGTTCGGCCAGCCTGCGCACCAGGTAGGCGTACCAGTCGCCGCCGTAGGGGACGTAGACGCGCATGCGCGCGCCGGTGTCGGCCAGCCGCCGCTGCTCGGCCGGCCGGATGCCGTAGAGCATCTGGTACTCGAAGCTGTCCGGGGCGCGCCCGGTCAGCAGGGCCAGCGACGTGGTGATCTCGATCAGCCGCGGGTCATGCGTGGCCAGCATGGGGTAGCCGGAGCCGTTCATCAGCGCCCGCAGGCAGCGCGCGTAGGACGAGTCGATCTCACGGCGGGAGGTGAAGGCGACGCTCTCCGGCTCGCTGTAGGCGCCCTTGCACAGCCGGACCCTGGTCCCGTAGCCGGCCAGCGCCCGGCAGTCGGCCTCGCTGCGCCGCAGGCACGCCTGGATCACGCAGCCGAGGTCGGGGTACTCGGCGCGGAGCTGGCCGGCGATCCGCAGCGTCGGCTCGATCGCGGCGAACTCCTCGGCGTCCAGCGTCACCGTGGTCCCCGCCTCGTGCGCGGCCGCGCAGATCCGGCTGATGTTCTCCTTCGCCGTCCTGGTGCCGAGGAACAGCCCGACCGCGGTCGGCTTGACCGAGATCTCCGCGGCACCGCCCTGGGTCAGTCCTTCCGCGCCGAGCTTGCCTGCGAGCTGGATGTACTCGTCGGTGACGGCCGCGGCCTGCGCCCGGTCCTTGGTGTCCTCGCCCAGGTAGTCCAGGGTGACCAGCAGCCCCGCGGCCCGCAGCGCCCGGGTCACGCGAACCGCGTCGTCGGCGGTCTCGCCCGCCACGTATTTCTCCACGATGGCGCGCGTCTGCGGCGCGGTCGTGATGAGCTGGCGCAGCCGGGTACTGGCCGACGCCGCGAGCAAGGCCCTGCGCAGCACGGGCTGACCTCCGGTCCTCGTGAGTTCCTTACATTAGCTGGCGGCGGCGCAGCGTCACCTTCGCGTTCGCGCCCGTGTCCGGCGGCACGATGACCTCCTGCGCCGCGGGAACGCCCCCCGCCAGCAGCGTCGCGTCCACCGGGACCGTCCGCTTGACCAGGGCCAGCCCGATCGGGCCGAGCTCGTAGTGCCGGGCCGCCGAGCCGGTGAATCCGACTGTGGTCCCGTCTAGCTCGACCGGGTCGCCGTGAGCGGGCAGCCGGTCCTCGCTGCCGTCCAGGTTCAGGAAGACGAGCCGCCGGGGCGGGTGGCCCAGGTTGTGCACCCGCGCGACCGTCTCCTGACCCCGGTAGCAGCCCTTGTTCAGGTGTACGGCGGCCTCGATCCAGCCGACCTCGTGCGGGATGGTCCGGTGGTCGGTGTCCAGGCCGAACCGGGGGACGTGCGCGGCGATCCGCAGCGCCTCGAACGCCCACATGCCCGCGGCCACGGCCCCCCGCCGTACCAGGTCCGCAGCCGTAGCGGCCAGCCGGTCCCGCGCCACGATCAGGTCATTGGTGCCGAACGGGCCCGGTTTCACGCTCGCCAGCACCCCATCGAGCCCGGCCGTGATGTCGCCGGCGGAGGGACCGAGCACGGTGAGCACCGCGTGGTCACCGCTGACGTCGGCCACCTCGACCCGCAGCATGAACCGCATGGACTCGAGGAACTCCACGAGCGCCGCGGCGGTGCCCGGCTCGGTGTGTATCCACGTCGCGGTGCCGTCGTCGGTCAGGCTCAGGTGGTGTTCTATATGCCCGTTCGGGCTGAGGACGAGGGCCTGCGCGGCCGCCCCGGGCGCCAGCCCGTCCAGCTGCTGCGTGGTCAGGCTGTGCAGCCAGCTCAGCCGGTCCGGGCCGGTGATCCGGACGACGCCGCGGTTAGACCGGTCCACCAGTCCCGCCGATTCCTCGGTCGCGCGCTGCTCGCGCATCGGGTCGCCGTAGTGCGCCGCCACGCCCTCGTCCGGCCAGCTGGCCTGCACCGCACCCGGCCAGCCCAGCAGCTCGCTCTTTCCAGCGTCAGGCATCGGCGGCCGCCCGGCAGTCGGCGCAGCGGCCGAAGACGGTGAGATGGCCCACGTCGGTCTCGAAGCCGTGGCGTTCCTCCAGCGCGGTGATCAGCGGGCGGATGGCGTCCGGCCCGATCTCGGTGACCCGGCCGCAGTCCCCGCAGACCAGGTGCACGTGGTCGGCATGGCTGGCCAGGTGGTAGATGGGCGCGCCGTGCCCGAGGTGGGTGTGGGTGACCATGCCGACCTGCTCGAGCAGCTCGAGCGTGCGGTAGATGGTCGAGATGTTGACCCCGCGCGCGGTCTGCTGGACCTGGGCGCCGATCTCCTCCGGGGTGGCGTGATCGAGCCGCGCCACCGCCTCCAGGACGAGCTGGCGCTGCGGCGTCACCCGGTAGCCGCGGGCGCGCAGCT
>WNGG01001558.1_pt1 | contig 33373 bp, 22 predicted proteins | sample 5400661 | NCBI WGS metagenome assembly WNGG01 (sample SAMN13153372, study PRJNA577476) | soil metagenome | isolation source: 100 cm soil or saprolite under Garry oak tree replicate 1 | place: USA:California | collected 2016-06-15
GCGCACGTGGTCATCGACTCGGGGTCGGGCACCGCGCCGCTGCCGTTCAGCGCGCTGCTCGACGGCAGCACATTGCCAGACGATCCGCTCGCGCCGGCGCCGAACGCCCGGGTGCAGGACCTCCCCTCGTCCTTCGGGCCGCTCGCCAGCGCGCTGGCCACGCTGGACGGGTTCAGCACCACGGCGATGCTGCTCGTGCCGGTCAGCGCGCCGATCATCGTCGCCAGCGACCCGGGACCCACTTCGACGTTCACGGGCAACGTCTTCCTGTACGAGGTGACCGACCCGAACAACCCCAGCCTGGTCCCTACGGCGACTTACGACGATCTCCTGCCGGCCCAGCTGCGGCAACCGGTGACCCCGCCGTTCTACGCGGGCGTGCTGGTCGGCCTGCAACCGGCTGCCGCCAGCAAGCTCACCACCAGCAAGCCTCTCAAGGAAGCGGCGGAGTACGCGGTCGTCGTCACGAATCGGGTCAAGGGCACCGACGGAAAGGGTCTGGGCCGCCCCACCGTCGGAAGCGTCCTCCTCTTCACCAACCCGCTCTGGGTGGGCGGCAAGTCGCAGCTGGCGGGCATCTCGGACTCGCAGGCGAAGGCGCTGGAGCGGATGCGCGTCCAGATCGGGAACCTCATCACGAAGTTGGGCGGGGCGGCGCCGTTCATGAAGTCCGAGATCGCCGTGGCGTATACCTTCCGGACGCAGACCATCACCACGCCGGCCCTGCAGCTCGCGGCGGCCCCGTACGATCCCGCGAAGAACCCAGGCGTGAACTTTGTCGGCGGTATCAATGTCCTCAGCACGGCGGACGCGTTCACGAAGTACGGTGTTGATTCGTTCCCGGTGGCGTCCAGCAACATTGCCGAGGTGATCGAGGCGAACCTCCCCACGCCCAACCTGCTGAGCACCGCGACCGGCGCGTTCGATCCGACGCTCCTCGTTCAGGGGGCGAGCCCGCCGATCGACGTCATTCCGGCGCTGATCGTCGTCCCCAAGCCGGCCTCGGTAACGAACAACTGCCCGGCTCCGGCGCAGGCCCTCAAGTGCGCGCCGCTCGTCGTCTTCCATCACGGCCTGAACGGCGGCCGCGCGCAGATGCTCCTCGGAGCGGACGAGTTGGCCGCGAAAGGCTTCGTGGTTGCGGCCATCGACGCGCCGAAGCACGGCGACCGGGCGTTCTGCTCGCCTGACCCCAACGCCCCCGACCCGAGCGCGCCACTGCCCCAGTGCGCCACTGGCAGCACGTGCCAACCGATTGCTGGGGCCGCCACGCAGGGTGACGCCTTCTTACCGGGACAATGCAAGCTCGCTGACGGCACCGCGGGCAAGCTGGCGAAGAAGCCGGTGCTCTGTGTGACTGCGGGATGCATAGCTGGCGCAACCGACGGCATCGCGTTCGCGTCGGGCAACTACCTCATCAGCGGCAACCTGTTCCGCACCCGCGACTCGTTCCGGCAGGACATCATCGACAACAGCGGCCTCATCCTCGCGCTGGCGCGCCTGCCTCCTCCGTTCTTGCCGCCGACAGCGGCCCCGAACCCGGTGGCCGTGGAGCTCGCCACGAATCCCAACCTTGCCCCTGGAATCGCGGTGGATGCCTCGAAAGTGTTCTGGGAAGGCCAGTCGCTTGGCGGAATCCTCGGGACGGTCAACGTTGCCGCCAACCCGCGCATCAGCGAGGCCGTCCTCAACGTGCCGGGCGGCACGTTCGTGGACATCGCGGCTACATCGCCTGCCTTCGCGAGCGGCCTGAACACCATTCTTGCCAATCTGCCACCGCCGACAGGTCCCATTCTTCCTGGGACGTCCGCCTACCTCCAGTTCCTGCAGGTCGCCAAGTGGGTGCTCGACCCTGCCGAGCCGATCAACTTTGCCGGTCACCTGATCGGCGGCACAGATCATCCGACCCTGCCGAATCTCCTTGCGTCGGGCGCACCGCAGACCGCCAAGAAGGTGCTGGGCCAGCTCGCGGTCTGCGACCGCGTCGTCCCGAACCCGTTCAACCTGCTGCTCTTCAACGTCGCCGGAGTCGCGCCAGCGGCCGCGACGTTCCAGAACAACGGGTTCACGACCTTCAGGAACACGGGCACAGCCGACCCGGACGGAGTGTGCAACGCGTTGCCGGATCCCTGGGATGCTGGAGCCGTGGCGCACGGCTTCCTGCTCGACCATGGGCTCCGGACGACCGGAGCGGACACGAACAGCGCCACGCTCTCGCTGTTCGCGCGCACCGACGCCGCAGCGTTCCTCACCGATCCGACCGTCGCACAGCCGGCGCTCCATGAGTGCACATCGACGGCCTGCAACTAAAGCCTGGAACCCAGACGAATGGAAACGACCATGCGCAACTTCCTCGCCACCGCTGCTCTCCTGCTGCCGGCCGCGGCGTTCGCCGGCGGGTACGCCGTCCCCAACACCAACGCGCGCGATCTCGCGATGGCGGGTTCCGCCGTCGGGGCGCAGAAGGATGCGACCGCCGCGTACGCGAACCCGGCCGCGCTGTCCGGCGTCGAGGGCCTCTCGGTCGTCCTCAACGGGACGATGATCGATTTCCGCAGCACCTGGAACGCGACGGACGGGACGACGGTTTCGAGGGAGTCGAACCTGAAGCCCGCCTGGCCGCCGTCTGCCTTCGCGAGCTACGGCGGGAAGGTCGACGGGATGGGATGGGGCGTCGGCGCCGGGTTCAACATCCCGTTCGGTGGGAACGTCTACTGGCCCGGCGACTGGCCCGGCCGCTTCAGCATCATCACCGTGAACCGCCGCACGTATGCCATGTACCTGACCGGCGGCTTCCAGCCGCTCCCGCAGATCAAGGTTGGCGGCGGCCTCATCTACTACCGCACCACCGAGGATCTGGCGCAGGCGTTGAACTTCCTCGGGCAGGAAGGCGGGGCGGAGCTGGGCACCACCGGCGGGAAGGTGTCGTTCGACCTCTCCGCGGAGATCACGCCCCTCGCCGGCGTCCCGCTGACCATCGGCATCGACTACAAGCACAAGGCCGACCAGACGCTGACGGGTCACGCGCACTTCGACAACGTGCCTCCGGCGCTGGGACCGGACACGCTCGACCAGGGCGTCACGCACGATCTCACCATTCCCAACCTGCTCAGCGTGGGCATCGCGTACCGCGTCCTGCCCAACCTGCTCCTCACCGGCGCCTGGACGTTCGACCGCTTCATCGTCTACAAGCGCGACCTCTTCGTCGGCGATCTGGGCACGACCCTGCTGGTCAACCGCGACTACAAGAACGGGTACACGTTCCGCATCGGCGGCGAGTGGGAAGACGTGTTACCCAAGCTGACGCTGCGGGCGGGCGTTCTGCGGGACATCGCGCCCACGCGCGCCGAGTTGCTCTCTCCGAGCCTCCCCGATTCGAACGCCACCGCCGTGGCGCTCGGGCTGGGCTACGAGATCTCCCCCGGCCTGACCTTGAACGGCACCTTTTTCCACGCATTCTTCGACGAGACGACCACGGCGAGCGCAGAGGTCTTCCCCGGCAGATTCGAGACGCGCGCCAACATCGTGACCATCGGCATCGTCTTCCGCCCCGGCGAGAAGCCGCGCGGCGATTCGGCGGGGCTGTCCGGCAACTGGTAGCGCCTCAGCCCGGAGAGTACCGGCCGCGCTCGTCCACGCGGGCGCGGCCTTCCTTCACAAGCTTTTCCAGGTGCGCGAGCAGGCTGCGCGCCGCCAGCGGATACAGGTCGGGCTGCACGTCGGGATAGCTGGGCGGCACCAGCTGCTCCGGCGTGGCGGAACCCAGCTCGCGCAACGCCCGCAGCACGCGCTCCTCCCGCTCGAGCCGGTGCGCGAGGTAGCCGCGCAGCTTGTCCGCCCCGGCGGGCACCACCGGGCCGTGCGCCGGATAGATCACGCCCGGTCCGAGCTGCAGCAGGCGGCGCAGGGAGGCGAGGTAGTCCAGCATGTCGCCCTCGGGCGGGTCGACGATCACCGTGCCCACCCCCGCCACCAGATCGCCCGCCACCACCGCGCCGCTCCCCTCCTCGAGCAAGCAGAGGTGGCCGCGCGTGTGCCCAGGCAGGTGCAGGCACTTCCAGCCGCGCGGGCTAACCCGGAGGTCGTCGCCGTCGCGCAGCACGCGGTCGACGGGAAAGTCGAGCAGCTCGGCGGTCTGCGCGGTGGCGGCGACGGGCAGCGACAGCTTGCGGGCCAGCTCCGCCGCCCCGCCCACGTGATCGTGGTGGTGGTGCGTGAGCAGGATCCCCACCGCGCGCCGGCCCTCCTCGTCGAGCAGCGCGAGCGTCTTTTCCAGCGTCGCCTGCTCCTCCGGGTACGGCGATCCCGGGTCGACCACCCACAGCTCCTCGTCTCCGAGCAGCAGGCAGTTGGTGTGCGTGGCCGGCGGCAGCGTGGGCGTGCGCAGCGGCACGACCACCACGCCGCGCTGGAACTCGATGCGCTCCACCACCCAGTCGTGCACCGGCAGCTTCCAGGGGGCGCGCTCGGTGTGCTGCAATAGAGGCAGCGCCGCGGGCAGGCCGAGCGCGAGCGACCGCAGCGTGTGCCACGCCGGCGGATGGAGCAGCGCGCTGCCGTCCTCCCAGCGGCGCAGCGCCGCTTCCGGCCGCACCCAGCTCCCGTCGACCAGCTCTCCAGGCCACATCTCCGCGGTCTCGCCCGCGGGCAGCTCCGCGAGATAGAAGCGCGCGTCGACGGTCAGCCCGTGCGCGGCGAGGAAGTCGGCGAAGGCGCCCTCCTTGGCGCGCGGCAGTTCCCGGCGGAGCAGCGCCTCACGCGCCGCCCGCCGCGCTTCGGCGGGGACGCGAGCGGCGCCGGGCGCGAGCAGGACGCCGGTCTCCTCGAACAGCTCCCGTGCCGCGGCCGCGATGCAGGCCGCCTCCGAAGCAGGCAAGCGCCCGGCGTTCTCGAGCGGCAGCGCGGCAGGCGTAGAAACCACCCGCGAAGCGGAGCTGCTCGCCCCGCCGGACCCAGAACACTTCGAGGCCTTCCGCGCCCCGCCGGTGCAGCACCACCGTCGCGGCGGGCCGCACGGCGGCCGGAGGTCCGCTTGCCATCCCGTCTCCCTTGCGCGTACTGGCGCTATCCGCTAAGCCAACTCCCGCCATGTTCTACCTCGTTCCCCGTCCCGACCTCGATCGCCCGCGTCGCGGAAGCCCGCGGATGTTCAGGCTCGACTGGGTGGAGAAGTACTTCTCCCGCGTGCGGCCCTGGCACGTGGTGCTCCTCTGGGGTCCGTACACGGCGTGGCTGCTCGCGCACGGAGCGCGCGATGCGCAGCTGTCGCGCGGGGCGCTCCTCGGCATGTTCGCGCTGGGCGTGTTCGGTTGGACGTTCCTCGAGTACGTCCTCCACCGCTGGGTCTTCCACTGGAAGCCGGACGACGGCGTCGAGTGGCAGCGCGACGCCTCCTGGCTCATCCACGGCATCCACCACGATTACCCCTACGACCCCGACCGCCTGGTGATGCCGCCCACGGTAACCGCGATCATCGCGCTCCTGCTCTGGTTCCCGCTCAAGGCGGCGCTGGGCGTGCACCTGCACTACCCGTTCTTCGCGGGCCTGGTCGCCGGATACGTCTGGTACGACCTGACGCACTACTACCTGCACCACGCGGTGCCGCGCACCGCGGTCGGGAAGTGGATGCGCAAGTACCACCTCGTCCATCACTTCCAGACGCCCGCCGTGCGGTACGGCATCACCTCGCCGCTTTGGGACCACGTCTTCCGGACCTATCCGCGCGACCGGTACCAGCGCGCATCCGAGAGCGAGATCGAGGCCGGGACCTAGACCCGGGCGCGATTCGCCGGGCTGGGCTGCAGGCCGGCGCTGTCCGCCGTCTTCCCCGGGCTGGGGCAGATGTCGTGCGGCCGATCCGCGGAAGGCGCCGGTCTTGCGATGCTGGCTGAGCGCCGCCGTTCCTTCGCTCAGCGCTGCGCGCCGGCATCGAACACCGCGCGTCCGCCGACCACCGTCAGCACCGGCTTCGCCTGCAGGATCTGCTCCGGCGCCACGGTGAGCAGGTCGCGCTCCCACACCACCAGGTCCGCGAGCTTTCCCGGCTCGAGCGTTCCCTTCGCGTCCTCCTGGAATTCCGCGTACGCGCTCGACGCCGTGTACAGCGAGATCGCCTCCTCCATCGAGAGGCGCTGCGACGGCAGCCAGCCGCCGGGCGGCGTGCCGGGCTTCTCGCGGCTCTGCCGGGTGACGGCGCTGTACAGGCCCTCCACGGGGTCGAGCGGCTCGACCGCGAAATCCGTCCCGAACGCCACGCGGGCAGAGGCGTCGAGCAGCCTGCGCCAGGCGTACGCCCCTTCCTCGGCGCGGGCGTGCCCGATGCGGTCCTCCGCCCAGCGCATGTCGCTGGTGGCGTGCGTCGGCTGCATGCTGGCGATGGCGCCGAGCCGCGCGAAGCGCGGGATGTCCGCGGCGTCGAGCACCTGCGCGTGCTCGATGCGGTGGCGCGCGCCTCGCCGGCCGGTCGCGGCCGCGGCCCGCTCGATGGCGTCGAGCACCACGCGGTTGGCGGCGTCGCCGATGGCGTGCACGGCGACCTGGAGCCCGGCGCGATCGGCGGCCAGGACCAGCGCGTCCATCTCCGCCGGCAGGATGCGCTGGATGCCGCGCGTCGACCGGTCGTCCGAGTAGGGCTCCAGCATCCAGGCGGTGCGCGATCCGAGCGTCCCGTCGGCGTACGCCTTGAGCAGGCCGGTGCGCACCCACGGGTCGCCGGAAGCGGCCCGCACGCCGCGCTGCTCCAGCGCACGCACGACCTCCAGGGTGAGGGGAAGCCAGCCGTAGATCCGCACCGTGAGCCGGCGCTCGGCGCGCAGCGCGCGGTAGATGTCCAGCTCCGCCGGCGTGACCTCGCTCTGGACGCTGGTGACGCCGGTGCGGGCGGCGAGGTCGAGCGCAGCGAGGATGCCGCGGCGCAGCTTGTCGGGCCAAGGCGGCGGCACGACCCGGGTGACCAGGTCCTGCGCGTTCTCCTTGAGGATACCCGTGGGTGCACCGCGCGCGTCGCGCACGATCTCGCCGCCCGGCGGGTCGGCGGTGCGCGCGTCGATGCCCGCGAGCTGCAGCGCGCGGGAGCTGGCCCACCCGGTGTGGCCGTCGACCCTGCGCAGGTAGACCGGATGCTGCGGCGAGGCGCGGTCGAGCGTTTCCTTCGTCGGCCAGCCGCCCGGGCCCAGCTCGGAGGGGCGCAGGCGCGTCTGATCCCAGCCGCGCCCGGTGATCCAGTCTCCCGCCGCCGCCTTGGCCGTGCTGGCGCGCACGCGCGACTCGATCTCGGGGAGCGACGCCGCGCCGCGCAGGTCGACTTCCAGCATCGACAGGCCGCCCGCGCCGAGGTGGCAGTGCGCGTCGTTCATTCCGGGCGTGACGAGCCGGCCCCGCAGGTCCACCACCCGGGTCGAGGGGCCGATCATCCGTCCGGCCTCGTGGGCCGCGACGCGGTCGCCGCGGATCGCGACGGCGGTGGACAGCTCCCCCGCCGCCACGAACACCTTCCCGCCTCGCAGCACGAGGTCGGCTTCCGCGGGCGGGCGTCCCGGAGCCGAGGCGCAGGCGAGCGCGGACAGCGCCCAGAGCAGGGACGCTCTCAAAGGGACTTCTCCATCCAGCACACGTCCCAGTACTTGCCGAACTTGCGCCCCTGCTCGGTGAAGTGCGCCACCCGCCGGAAGCCGAACCGCTCGTGCAGCCGGATGGACGCGTCGTTGGGGAGCGTGATGCCCGCCAGCGCCCGGTGCACGTCCTCGCCCCGGAGCGCCTCGAAGAGCGCGGAATACAACCGCGTCGCGATGCCCTTGCCGTGCTGGTCGGGCGCCACGTACACGGTGGTCTCGATCGACGTCTCGTACGCCCGCTTGTCCCGGAAGCGCAGGCTTCCCGCGTACCCGAGCAAAAGCTCCTCCTCCGCGACGAGCAGCCGGTACCGCCCCTGTGCGGCGAACTGCTCGAGCCACGGTCGCCGCGCCTCCACCGGAAACGGCTCGACGTCGAAGGTGCAGGGCGAGGTCGCCACGTACCCGTTGTACAGGTCCACGAGGGCCGGCAGGTCCGCGGGAGCGGCAGATCGGATTCGCATGCGGCCCAAGTCTCGCAGATCCGCTACATTCCCGCGCGGTGCACATCCGCGACCCCATCCACGGCGCCATCGAGATCACTCCGGACGAGCGAGCGCTGGTGGACAGCCCGCAGTACCAGCGGCTGCGCAACGTGAAGCAGCTCGGCTTCGCGGACCTGGCCTTTCCCGGGGCGACCCATACCCGCTACGCGCACGGGCTGGGGGCGATGGCGGTGGCGACGCGCGTGTTCGACGCGCTGGCGCCGAAGCTCGAGCTGCAGCCGGCGGACCGCGACCGCTTCCGGCAGACGCTGCGCCTCGCGGTGCTCTTCCACGACCTCGGCCACGCGCCGCTCTCCCACGCCACCGAGCGCATCATGCCTCCCGCAGCCGAGGTGCGCGTGCCCGAGTGGACGCAGTCCGAACGCCGCCGCGCCCCCGGGAGGCAGGCCGATCACGAGGACTACACGCTCAAGCTGGTGCTGGATTCCGGCCTCGCCGCGGAGCTGCGCCGCCGCGGAGCGGACCCGGCGCACGTCGCCTCGCTGCTCTGCGGCCGCCCGCCCCCCGGCGGCAATCCGTTCCGCAGCGGCGGCCGGGACCTCTTGCCCATCCTGCGGCAGATCGTCAGCGGCGAGCTGGACGCCGACCGCATGGACTACCTGCAGCGCGACTCGTTCTTCACCGGCGTGAACTACGGGAAGTTCGACCTCGACTGGCTGGTGCAGAACCTGGAAGCGGTGGAGCGCGAAGGCCAGGTCCACCTGGCCTTGCAGCACCGGGCGGTGTTCGCCTTCGAGGACTTCCTGCTCTCGCGCTACCACATGTTCCTCTCCGTGTATTTCCACTACACGTCGGTGGGCTACGAGGTCCTGCTCCAGCGCTATTGCGACACCAGCGGCGGGGAGTACCGGCTGCCCGCCGACGTCGACGAGTACCTGGAGCACGACGACGTCGCGCTCACCGCCGCGCTGCGCGCCTCGGACAATCCCTGGGCGCGCCGCATCGTGCGCAGGAACGGCTACCGCTTGCTGGTGGAGCTGGGGCCGTCGCTCGAGGGCGGCGCCACCGCGCAGCTCGAGGAGCAGCGCGCCCGCCTGACGGAGGCGGGGATCGACTCCTTCACCACGCTGTCGCGCGGGGTCCTCTCCACTTACGGGCGGGAAGCGACCCTGTGGGTGCGATCGCCGCGCGGCGAGGTTCCCATCGCCGAGTACACGCCCCTCTACGAACGCTATGCCGAGGCGGCCAACCTCGCGCGCCTCTACGCTCCGCCGGAGCGGTTCGACGAAGCCCGCCGGGTCCTCGGTGTGTAGGCGCTTGCACTGTCAGTGTGGGCCCGGATCGGCGCGCAGGTAGTCGCACGGGCGTCGGTGTGGGCCTGCGTTGGCGAGCGAGCGGATGGTACAGTGCCCGCCGTGGACGGCCTTCAAGAAAGGGTCCGGAAGCTCGGCGGCATCCTCGATGTCGCGAAAGCCCTGGTCGCCGAGCGCGACCTGGATCGCCTGCTCCAGCTGATCGTCCAGGCCGCCTCCCGCGTGGTGGACGCGGATCGCTGCTCGCTGTTCCTCGTCGATTCCGAGCGCAACGAGCTGTGGAGCAAGGTCGCGCAGGGGGTCGGCACCCGCGAGATCCGGTTCCCCATGGGAAAAGGGATCGCCGGGACGGTGGCGCAGACCAACGTTCCGGTGAACATCCCCGAGGCGTACGCGGATCCCCGCTTCAACGCCGGCGTCGACAAGGAGACCGGCTACCGCACCAAGAGCATCCTCTGCGTCCCGATGCGCTCGCTGGAGGGCGAGGTGGTCGGCGTCCTGCAGGCGCTCAACAAGCGCGGCGACGGGCCGTTCACCGAGGAGGACGAGGAGCTGCTCTCGGCGCTGGGCGGGCAGGCGGCGGCGGCCATCAACAACGTCCTCCTCCACCACGAGATCGAGCAGCTGTTCGAGGGCTTCGTCCGCGCCAGCGTGGTGGCGATCGAATCGCGCGACCCGACCACGGCCGGTCACTCCGGCCGGGTGGCGCGGCTCTCGGTCGGGCTGGCCGATGCGCTGCCGCGCGCGGCGACGGCGGCGGGGCGGTGGCGCGGGTCGCAGCTCTCCGACGACGAGCGGCAGGAGCTGCGCTACGCGGCGCTGCTGCACGACTTCGGCAAGGTCGGCGTCCGCGAGAACGTGCTGGTCAAGGCGAACAAGCTGGAGCCCGGCGAGCTGGAGATCCTGCGCGGCCGCTTCGAGACGCTGCTCGCGCAGGAGGAGCTGAACGCCGAGCGCCGGAAGGTGCAGGCGCTCCTGGAGAAGCCGAAGAAGGCCAAGGCGCTGATGGCGGAGATCGACGCGCAGCTCGACGGGCGCAGGCGCGAGCTGACCGGCATGTTCGAGTTCGTCCTCTCCTGCAACCGGCCGACCATCCTCCCGGAAGGCACCTTCGACCGGCTGGACGACATCGCGCGGCTCACCTATGAGAGCCCCCTCTCGCGCGAGACGCGTCCCTTCCTCCGCGAGGAGGAGGTGGTGAAGCTCTCCATCCGCAAGGGCTCGCTGACCGAGCTGGAGAGGCGCGAGATCGAGTCTCACGTCACCCACACCTTCCGCTTCCTGCAGCAGATCCCCTGGACGCGCACCCTCAAGCGCGTGCCGGACATCGCCTACGGACACCACGAGAAGCTGACCGGCCGCGGCTATCCGCGGAGCCTCAAGGAACCGGAGATCTCGCTGCCGACGCGGATGATGACCATCAGCGACATCTACGACGCGCTGACCGCGTCCGATCGCCCCTACAAGCGGGCGGTGCCGCAGGAAAAGGCGTACGACATCCTCGGCGACGAGGCCAAGCGCGGCGAGGTCGACAAAGACCTCCTGCGCGTCTTCATCGAGGCCGACGTCCCCGGCCGCGCCCCAGAAGAGCCGTAACCGAGCCCAACAGCGTTTCACGCGGAGCGCGCCGAGAAAAAGTGGAGCGCGCGGGGAATTTTTGTTTGAACAGATCCTCCGCGCGCTCTCACTTGAATCTCGGCGCGCTCCGCGTGAAACGCTTGTAGTCTAGCGCGCGGCCGTCTGGCGCGCCTTCTCGAACTCGTCGCCCGGCGTCCACTGCGGCATCGACGGGGCGTTCGCGACCCGCAGACCGACCACCAGGTCGAGCTGGGCGTCCTGCACCGCGCCGGAGAGGTCCCAGTCGCCGTGGTACTCGTCGGTCACCTGGTGGTAGTCGCGCTTCTCGTACTGCTCCTGCATCTGCTGTCCCCAGCCCGGCGCGCGTCCCACGAAGCTCGGCCCGCCTCGCGCGTACACGACCGGAACGCCGACGCGCGCCAGCTCGAACTGGTCCGAGCGGTAGAAGGCGCCCCGGTCCGGGAACGGGTCGCCGTGCACGGTCCGGCCCTGCTCGGCGGCCACCTCGCGCACCACCGCGTCGAGCGAGGACTTGCCCAGCCCGAGCATCGCCACGTCGGTGGTCTTTCCCCACTTGTTCACGCTGTCCGCGTTGAGGTTCGCGGCGATGCGGCCGGCCGGCACCACCGGGTGCTGCGCGAACCACTTCGAGCCGAGCAGGCCCTGCTCCTCCGCGGTGACGAAGACGAAGAGCAGCGACCGCTTCGGCGGCGCCTCCTTCGCCGCCCGCGCGACCGACAGCATCAGGGCGCAGCCGGAAGCGTTGTCGAGCGCGCCGTTGTAGATGCCGTCCTTGCCCGCGGTCACGTTCGCGTCCCGGCCCAGGTGGTCCCAGTGGGCGGTGAACACCACCGCCTCGTTCTTGAGCTGCGGGTCGGTGCCGGGGAGCAGGCCGACCACGTTCGCGCTCGGGGTCACCTTGCGTTCGATCGGCATCTCGAACGAGGTGCGCACCCCCAGGGGGGCCGGCTGGAACGACTTCTCCTGCGCGGCCGCGCGCAGCTTGTCCAGATCGAGGTTGGCCAGCCCGGCGAGCTTCTTCGCGCCGTCCTCCGTGACCCAGCCCTGGAACTGCATCCGGTGCTCGCTGCCCGGCGGCAGGTCGATGCGCGTCGAGTCCGCCGAGGCCGACAGCACCTGCCAGGGATATCCGGCCGACGCGGTGGTGTGGATCACCAGCGCGCCCGCCGCGCCGTGCGCCGCCGCGGTCAGGTACTTGTAGTCCCAGCGCCCGTACCACAGGCGCACGCCCTCGCCGGCGAAGGGCGGGTTGAAGTTCATGATGACGGCGATCTTCCCGCGCAGATCGACGTCCTTGTAGTCGTCCCAGCCATATTCGGGCGCCACGATGCCGTAGCCGACGAAGACCAGCTCCGCGTCCTTGACCCGGGCGACCTCCACGTGCGCGTCGGGGTCGATGCGCAGCTCGGAATCCACGCCGTTGAGCGCGCTCAACTGCACCTGTCCGTTGCCGCCCTGGAACGGGACCTGGCGCGGCGGGTGGCCCTGCAGCGTGATGAGCGGGACGGGCTGGAAGAAAGACGGCTGCGGCGAGTCGGCCGTGCCGGGCACGCCCGGCAGGTACCCCGCGCTCTCCAGCTCGGCGGCGAGGTACTTCACGGCGAGATCGGAGCCGGTGCTGCCCGGCTTGCGGCCCTCCATCAGGTCGTCCGAGAGGAAGCGCAGCGGTCCCGAGAGCGAGGCCGGCGTGATGCGCGCCATCGCGGCGCGCTCGGAGGCGCTGAAGCGCCCCTGGGCGCGGGCCGGGTGCACCGCGGCAGGCGTTGGCTGCGCCGCGGCGGCGGGCTGGGTGGGTACGGCGACGAGGACGGCGAGGAGGAAGGAGAGGGCGGAAAGTGGCATGGCGGCGCATCCTAAACGGATCCCGTGATGTCCGCGCCAGGTAAAAGCGGAACGCCGCGGAATGCGGCGGCGACTGTTCAGCCCGGATCCGCGCCGGTGGCGACTGGCGCGCCGGGCTGGCTGCTCCAGTCGCTCCACGATCCGACGTACAGCTTGCCCCCGGGGAAGCCCGCCAGCTCCAGCGCCAGCAGGGTATGGCAGGCGGTCACGCCGCTCCCGCAGGACGCGACGACCTCGGAGGCCCGCCCCGCGCCGAGCCGATCGTAGCGCGCGCGCAGCTCCTCGGGCGGCCGGAAGCGCCCGTCCTTCAGGTTGCCGCTGAAGGGCGCGTTCACCGCCCCGGGGATGTGTCCGGCGCGCTTGTCGACGGGCTCGGTCTCGCCCCGGTAGCGCTCCGGGGCGCGCGCATCCATCACCAGCGCATGCCGCGCGCCCGGTTCCTTCCGCCCGGCCAGAAGCCCGGCGACGCCGGCACGGTCGATCAGGCGGGACACGTCCAGGCGCAGCGCGGGCGGAGGCACCGGCGCGATGCGCGGCTCGTCCTGGGTCACCGGCAGCCCGGCCTTGACCCAGGCCGCGTAGCCGCCGTCCAGCACCGAGGCGCGCTCGTGCCCGTGCACGCGCAGCATCAACCACAGCCGCGCCGCCACCGATCCGCCGCCGTCGTCGTACACCACCACGTGCGTGCCGGGAGCCACCCCGATGCGTCCGAGGACGCGCGCGAGCTCCTCCGGCTCGGGGAACGGATGGCGGCCCGGGCCGCCGCGGCGGGACAGGTCGCGCTCCATGTCGAGGTAGACCGCGCCGGGGACGTGCCCCGCGCGGTACTTCTCCAGGGCCGCCGGGCCCGAAAGCGCCCAGCGCAGGTCGACGATGCGGACCGGCCCGGGCGGTTGCCGCGCCAGCCAATTCGAGTCCACCAGCGCCTGCGTGTCGGACATGCGCCTTCCTCCTGCTCCCTGCCGTGTCTTGACTCCTACCCACCTGGCCGGGGGAAGCAAACTAGCTGGCCCGGCCATCCGAATCATGCCAGAACCGCGGTCCCGGGGGGTCCAGGTGTTCATGTCGGGAGACGGGGTGTCGATGGAGTCCGAGGTCGAGCGGCTCCTCGTGGTCGACGACGAGGGCCCCATCCTGCACGCGCTCCAGCGGACCTTCGAAGCCGCCGGCTACGAGGTGACCGCGTGCCTGGACCCGGCCGAAGCGCTCGACCGGCTCAAGGAGAAGCCCTACCAGGTCCTCTCCGCCGACTACATGATGCCCGGGATGAGCGGGGCCGAGTTCCTCGCCCGCGCCCGCGCCCTGCAGCCGGAGACCATCCGCATCCTCATCACCGCCGCCCACGACTTCTCCGCGGCGGTGGACGCGATCAACAACGGCGAGATCTTCCGCATCCTCGCCAAGCCCTGGAACCGCGTCGAGCTGTTGGGCACCGTCCGGCAGGCGTTCGACACCTACGCTCTGCGCGAGAAGAACCGGCAACTGAACGCGCTGGTGCAGAAGCAGAACGGCGAGCTGGCCGACCTGAACAAGGGGCTGGAGAAGCTGGTGCAGGAGCGCACCACCAACCTGCTCGACGGCATGGTGGCGGTGCTCGACTACCGGGACACCGAGACGCAGTGGCACTCGCGCCGCGTGTCGCGCTACACCCGGCGGATCGCCGAGCAGCTGGGCATCTACGACGAGCGCGAGCTGCGCACCATCGAGATGGGGTCCCTCCTGCACGACATCGGCAAGATCGGCGTGCGCGATGCGGTGCTGCTCAAGCCCGGTCCTCTCGACCAGGAGGAGTGGGTCGAGATGCGCGAGCACCCGCGGCTCGGGTGGGCGCTCCTGCAGCGCATCGAGTTCCTGCGCGAGGCGAGCGAGATCGTGCTGCAGCACCAGGAGCGGTACGACGGCAGCGGGTATCCCGCCGGGCTCCTGGGCGACGCCATCGTGCTGGGCGCGCGGCTCTTCGCCGTGGCCGACACCTACGACGCGATCACCTCGGACCGGCCCTACCGGCGCGCGCAGCCCCACGCGGCCGCCGTGACCGAGATCCAGCGCGTCTCCGGGACCCAGCTCGATCCGCGGGTGGTCGATGCCTTCTGCGCGGTCCCCGAATCGGACTGGGTGAGCATCCGCGGCGAGGTGGAGCAGATCTCGTTGCTCGAGGCCCAATGGGGCTGGACGCCGCCCCGCCGCGTCTTCGACCACGATGCCGCCAGCAAGCAGAAAGCCGCCCGTTCCGACCCGCCTCCTCCGCTCGACCTGGCCGCCATCAAGGCCTGATCGCGCCTCCCTTCAGGGGGCGAGGAGGAACCAGCATTTGAGGTAGTCGGTTTCCGGGACGCCGACCAGCGAGGGGTGATCGCGCGCGGCCCCGCGCCGCTCGAGGAGCTGCAAGGGTCGCTTCGCCTCCTGCGCTGCCCACTCGATCACCTCGCCGAAGAGCTGCGGCGTCACCTTCCCCGAGCAGGAGCAGGTGACGAGCACGCCCTCCGGGGCGAGCAGCCGCACGCCGCGGTAGTTGATCTCCTTGTAGACGCGGAGCGCGCCTTCCAGGCCCTCGCGCCGTTTGGCGAAGGCCGGCGGGTCGAGCACCACCACGTCGAACTTGCGGCCCTCCTTGTCCAGCGCGCGCAGTTGCTCGACGGCGTTGGCCGCCCGCGCTTCGACGTTGCGCAAGCCGTTCCGGGCGGCGTTCTCGCGCGTGCGCGCGACCGCCCCGGCATCCTGATCGATGGCGAGCACGCGCGCCGCGCGGCGGGCGAGCTGCAGCGCGAATCCGCCGTGGTAGCAGAACGCGTCCAGCGCCTCGCCCCGCGCCAGCTCGGCGGCGCGGAGGTGGTTCTCGCGCTGGTCCAGGTAGCCGCCGGTCTTGTGGTCCTCGAGCAGGTTTACCTGGAGGTCGAGCTCGCCCTCCCGGTACGCGGCGACCATCGGGCCGCCGCCGAGCAGCACCTCGGTCCGGCGGGGGAGCATCTCGAAATCCCGCGAGCTGCCGTCGTCGCGCGCCACCACGGCGCGGGCCCGGCAAGTTTCCGCCACCATGCGGGCGAGCGAATCACGGCGCACCTCGGCCCACTCGGCGAGGTGCTGCACGGCGAGGAGGTCTCCATAGCGGTCGGCGAAGTACCCCGGGAGCAGGTCCGCCTCGCCGTGCACCGCGCGGAAGGCGTCCGAGCCCGGGAAGAGCGCCTGGCGACGCGCCACCGAGCGCTCGATGCGGCCGCGCAGGAAGGCATCGTCGAGCGGCTCGTCGCGCCTGCTCAGGATCCGGAGCGCGATGGGCGACCGCGCCGCCCAGAACGCCTTGGCGACGAAGTTGCCGCGCGCGTCCACAAGGCGCGCCTCCGCGCCCGAGGCGAGCACCGGCGGGGCTTCCTTCACGTCCGCGCGGAAGATCCACGGATGGCCGGCGCGGGCGCGCGCGGCGCCCCGCGCGGACAGAATCACATCTGGGACCTGGGCGCCCACGGCGGCGCACTCTCGCACACCTCGAAATGAAGCGAAGCGCGCCGGCTCCGGGTTAATCTGCCCTCGTGACCTCTCCGGACGGTTCCGCGCCGCTGAAGGCCCTCCCGGGAGGGGAAGATCGCGATCGACTCTCGCCGCTCGGGCCGGCCGAGGCAGGCCGGCTGGCGAAGGCGCTGGAAGCGAACGTCGCTCGGGCGCTGCGCGGAAAGCAGGAAGTGATCGAGCTGTCGCTCGCGGCGCTGGCGGCGTCCGGGCACCTGCTCCTGGAGGACGTGCCGGGCGTGGGGAAGACGACGCTGGCGCACGCGCTGGCGCGCTCGCTGGACCTGTCCTTCTCGCGCATCCAGTTCACGAGCGACCTGTTGCCCGGGGACATCACCGGCGTGTCGGTCTTCGACCAGCGCGGCGGGCAGTTCGTCTTCAAGCCGGGCCCGCTGTTCGCCGAGCTGGTCCTGGCCGACGAGATCAACCGCACCACGCCGCGGACGCAGAGCTGCCTGCTGGAGGCGATGGCGGAAGGGCAGGTCTCGGTGGACGGCGCGGCGCGCGCCTTGCCCTCGCCGTTCCTGGTGCTGGCCACGCAGAACCCGCACGAGCACGCCGGGACCTATCCGCTGCCCGAGTCGCAGCTGGACCGCTTCCTCCTCCGGCTCCCGCTCGGCTATCCCGCTCCCGAGGTCGAGCGCGAGCTGCTCCTCGCCGGCGGCACCGAGGACGAGCTGCACCGGCTGGAGCCGGTCGCCTCGGCGCACGAGGTGCGCAGGCTGCAGCTCGGGGTCGAGCGGGTCCGGGTGGCGGGCGAGATCGCCGACTACGTCCTCGCCCTGGTCGCCGCGACGCGCTCCTCCCCGCTGCTCTCGCTCGGCGTCTCTCCGCGAGGCGCGCTGTCCCTGCTGCGGGTCGCCCAGGCGCGAGCGCTGCTGCGCGGCCGCGGGTACGTGGAGCCGGACGACGTGAAGGAGCTGTGCGTGCCTTGCCTGGCGCATCGGGTGGTGCTGGCCGGCCGCGCGGCACCCGCGGGCGAGGTGGAGCGCGAGTCGGCGGAGCGGGTGATCCGCGACCTGGCGGAGCAGGTCCGGGCGCCCGAGTGAGCCCGGCGGCAGCCGCCGCGCAAGAGGGTGCCCGCGCGGCGGTGCCGGCGTGGAGGCGCCGGCTCAGCTTCACGCGGCTGGGTCGCTGGTACGTCGCCCTCACCATCGGCATCGGGCTCGCCGCGATCAACACGGGCAACAACCTCCTCTTCCTGGTGCTCGGGCTGCTGCTCTCCAGCATCGTCGTCTCCGGCCTGCTCTCGGAGACGTCCCTGCGGGGCGTGCGGGTCACGCGCAGGCTGCCGTCGTCGGCGTCGGTGGGCGCTCCCGCGCTGGTGGGGCTGGTCGCGCGCAACGGGAAACCCCGGGCGCCCTCGGTGGGCCTGACGCTGCGCGAGAAGGGCGGCGACGTGGCGGGGGACGGGCTCTTGCTGCTCCTCGGCGCGGGCAGGACGGAAGAGGTCTCGTACCGGTTCACGCCGGAGCGGCGGGGGCTGCACCGGTTCGACCAGCTCGAGGTGGCGACGCGCGCCCCGTTCGGGCTGTTCGAGAAGTCGCGGCCGCTCGCAGCGCCGGCGGAGCTGGTCGTCTTCCCCCGCCGCATCGCGCCGCCCGCGCAGCAGCCGCGGCAGCTCGCGCGCGAGGGCGAGCGGTCGACCGGCCGGGCGGGGCATGGGCTGGAGGTGCACGCTCTGCGCGACCATCGCCCCGGCGAGGACGCGCGCAGCATCCACTGGCGCTCCTCGGCGCGCGCGGGAAAGCTCATCGGGATCGATCGGGAGCAGGAGCGGCGGCGTGAGGTGTGCGTCGTCCTCGATCACCGGCGCGCCTCGGGGGCGGTCCTCGAAGCGGCCGTCGAGCGCGCGGCGGCCCTGTTCGAGCGCGAGTTGGACGCCGGCGCGGACGTCTCGCTCGCCCTCTGCGGCGAGCGGCTCGCGCCGGGATCGGGCGAGCGCCACCGGCTGGCCGGCCTGACCCTGCTGGCGCTCCTGGAAGCGGCGGCCGGCGCGCCGGCGCCGGTTCCGGATGCCGGCGCCTCCCTGCTGGAGGTGCTCCCGTGACCTTCGCGCTGCGCGGGATGACGCTGCTCGCGGCGCAGCGCTGGGCGGGGTCGCTGGCGCTGGCCACCGCCTTCGCCGCTTGCGCGGTGAGCGGCGAGCTGGGTGCCGCGCTGCTGGTGCTGTTTCCCGCGGCGCTCCTGGCCGCGCCGCTGCTGCAGCGGCACGTCGCCGGCCGCTACCAGTGGGCGTGGACGGGGTTGCTCGCGCTCGCGCTGATCGTCCAGGGCGCGCAGGTGATCTCGGGACGCCTGGACGTGGTGCTCGCCGCGACGCAGTTCGCCGTTCTCCTCGCCGTGCACCGCCTGTGGCATCGCGGGGGGCGGCGCGACGAGCAACTGCTCCTCCTGCTCTCGCTCCTCCTCATCTGCGCCGGCGCCGCGCTCTCCGCGGAGCTGCTCTTCGGGCTCTGCTTCCTGCTCTATTCGGTCGCCGCCACCTGGGCGCTCGCCCTCACCTGGCTGCGATTCGAGATCGAGGCGGCGCGCAGCCCGGAGCAGGCGGCGACGCTGCTCCAGGGGCGCCGGCTGGTGACGCCCGCGGTGCTGGGCGCCCTGGCGGCGCTGGCGCTGGTGGGTCTGTTGGGCTCGGCGGCCATCTTCGTCGCGTTTCCGCGGGTCACCATCGGCGGCCTGAGGCGCGCCTCGTCCGCGATTCCGATCGCGGGCCTGGGCGACCAGATCGACCTTTCGCGCCACGGCGTGATCGCCGACGACCCTCGCGTCGTGCTGCGGGTGCGGCTCGACCCCTCCCCGCCACCCGGTGGGGAGCTGCCGATGCGCTGGCGGGCCCGCGCGCTCGAGGTGTGGACGGGACGCGGGTGGCGCGCGCGCTTGGACGGTTGGGGCGGCGGGAGCTGGCTGTTGCCGATGCCGCGCCTGCGCGCCGCGGCCGCCCGCCGCGCCTCCGCGCTGCTGGTCGCCGACATCGAGGCGGTCAGCGGCTTCTCGGACGGCGTGGTGCTGACGCCGGAGGGGTGGCCCACCAGCGTGACCTTCCAGCGGCCGCTCACCGCCCGCGCGAGCGCGACGCGGCTCTTGCGCAGCGCCAACGGAGACCTGTTCTACACGCCCGTGGACGTGGGAGACCTCCACTACGTGGTGCGCACCCAGCGGGCGGTCCCCGGGCCCGAGGAGCTTCGCGGCAAGGGCACGCGGTACCCGCCGGAGGTCGCCGTCTCCCTCGAGGTGCCTGCCGAGGTCGACGCGCGCGTCCGCTCCCTCTCGCAGCGGCTCACGGACGGCAAGGACCCGGCCGACGCCGCCGTTGCCGTGGAGGGCTGGCTGCTGCGGTCGATGGCGTACACGCGCGAGCTTGCGGGAGAGCGGAGGGACCCCATCGCCCATTTCCTCTTCGAATCGCGCCGCGGCCATTGCGAGCTGTTCTCCAGCGCGATGGTCGTCCTGCTGCGACTGGCAGGCATCCCGGCGCGGAACGTGACCGGGTACTACGGGGGCGTGTACAGCTCCGCGGGGTACTGGGCGGTACGCGCCGGCGACGCGCACTCCTGGGTGGAAGTCTACCTTCCGGGCGCCGGGTTCGTGCCGTTCGATCCGACCCCGCCCTCGGGCCGAGGCGGCGTGGACCGAGGCCTGTGGGCCGGCCTGGTGCTGGCCTGGGACGGGCTGGCCCAGCGCTGGCGCGCGTTCGTAGTGGACTACGATCTCCTCTCTCAGCAGCGGACCCTGCAGCAGCTCGGGCACGCCTTGAGCGAGGCAGGCCGGCGCCTCTCGGCGGCACGGCCCGGAGCGCCGGAGCTCCGCGCCGCCCTGGGACGAGCGGCGCTCGGCGCGGTGCTGATCGCGCTGCTCGTGGCGCTGCTGCGGCGGGCCGGGCGGCGCGGGCGGCCGCGGGTCGTGCGGCTCGATCCGGACCAGCGCCGCGCGCAAGCGCTGTGGCGGCGTGCGCGCGATCGGCTGGAGCGAGGCGGAGTGCGGCTCTCGCCCGCGATCTCGCCGCGCGAGGCGATCCGGTGGACCGCCGAGCGGCGCCCCGAGGCGGCCCCGGCGGTCGAGCAGCTCGCCTCCGCCGTTCTCGCGGCGCGCTGGGGAGGCGAGCGGCTGCCGGCGACGCGCGCCCGCGCGCTCCTCCGCGAGTTGCGCCGGCAGCTCCACCCCATGCGCTGAGCTCGGCAGGCCTTGCGCATCGCCGCTGGCAGGCCCCACACTGCCGCCCCGTGCCTGAGCTCCCCGAGGTCGAGATCGCCTCCCGCCAGCTGCGTGCCTGGGCGAAAGGGCGCCGCATCGTCTCCGCCCGGGCCGAGCGCTCGCGCGTCATCCGCGGCCAGTCGCCGCAGCGGTTCGCCCAGCTCGCCGGGCACCGCCTGCAGGACGTGGAGCGCTCCGGGAAATGGATGCTGCTCCGCTTCGACGGCGACGAAGGCCTGGTGTCGCATCTCGGGATGACCGGCAAGTGGATCCGGCGCGAGCGGGGCGCGCCCCGGCCGAACCACGTCCGCGCCACGCTGGAGCTGGAGGACGGGCACGTCCTCGACTACCGAGACCCGCGCCTCTTCGGCCGCCTGATCCGCGGAAACGTGGAGCAGCTGCGCAAGTTGCCCGTCCTCGCGGGACTGGGGCCCGATCCGTTGCCCGGCGTGGACGCGCGGCGGCTGTACGACGTGCTGCGGAGGACGCGCCGCTCGCTCAAGGAAGCGCTCATGGATCAGCGCACGCTGGCGGGACTGGGCAACATCCAGGTCTCCGAGGCGCTCCACCGGGCGCGCCTCCATCCGGAGCGGCTCGGCGTCTCGCTCTCGCCCGAGGAGGCCGTCCGGCTCTCTTCCGCCATCGGCGACGCGCTGCGCTCCGCCCTGGAGGGAGAGGATTCGCCCGAGCCCATCACCTACGTGGAGGAGGGTGGCGAGAACATCTTCCTCGTCTACGACCGCGCGGGGGAACCCTGCTCGACCTGCGGCACCGAGATCGAGCGCATCGTGCAGGGCGGGCGCAGCACCTACTTCTGTCCGCACTGCCAGCCGCTGCGCGTCCGGCAGGGGATCGGTGCGCGGGCGGGTCCGGGACGCGCCAGGCTGGCGGCCGCCCGCCCGCTCGACGCGGTCCCTCGCCGCCGCAAAGAGCCGCGCCGCTGACGGGAAATGCGGCCGAAGCGGCCGTTCCTCCCGCTCGCGCGTTTGCGGACGCGCTGCTCCGTCGCCACCTTGCGCTGCGTGCAAAGCGCGACCGAGGCGGAGCTCCAGATCGATCCCGTCGAGCAGCAGGTGCACGGCCGCGCCCTCGCGCTGCTGCAGGATGCGGGCATGGCTCCGATGGTGGGCGGCGCGTACGCGATGCGCACGCACGCCGGGCTGTGGCGCGACACCAAGGACCTCGATCTGTTCCTCCGCAAGGATCGCGTCGGCGACGCCCTCGAGCTGCTCGCGCGGGCCGGGTACCGCACCGAGATGACCGACCCGATGTGGATCGCGAAGGCCTTCGCCGGGCCGTACTTCATCGATCTCATCTTCTCCTCGGGCAACGGCATCGGGACCGTCGACGAGGAATGGGAACGGCGGGCCTCGCGCGCCACGGTCCTCGACCGGGAGGCGCTCATCGTCCCGGCCGAGGAGATGATCTGGCAGAAGGCGTACATCCAGGAGCGGGAGCGATTCGACGGCGCGGACATCCACCACCTGCTGCGCTGCCGGGGCGCGCAGCTCGACTGGCGCCACATCCTGGATCGGTTCGGCGACCACTGGCCGGTCCTGCTCGGCCACCTCGTCACGTTCCGCTTCGCCTTCGCCTCGGACAAGCAGCAACTGCCTTCGTGGGTGATGAAGGAGCTGACCGGGCGGCTGGCGCAGCGAGAGGACCAACCCCCGCCCGCGGGGCGCATCTGCCGGGGGACGTTGTTGTCCCGGCAGCAGTACCTCGCCGAGGTCAACGAGCACGGCTACCGCGACGCGCGCGAGCTGGAGGTCAAGGGCTGGGCCGGCGACACGCGCTGGCCGGTGAAGCCGTGGTCGGGCACGGAGCACTGATGCGAATCGCGGCCGTCGGCGATCTCCACTGCCGCGCCGATACGCGGACCGCGCTCGCCGCCGCGCTCTCGGGCGTGGACCGCGCCGCCGAGTGCCTCCTGCTCGCGGGCGACCTGACCGACCACGGCACCGTGGACGAGGCGTCCTGGCTCGCCGAGGAGCTTGCCCGGCTGAAGATCCCCAAGGTGGCGGTGTTCGGCAATCACGACTACGAAGCGGGGCAGGAGCACCTCGTCCGGCAGAAGCTGGAGGAAGCCGGGGTCAAGGTGCTGGACGGCGAGCCGTTCGCGCTGGGCGACGAGCTGGGCATCGCGGGCATCAAGGGGTTCGCCGGCGGCTTCGAGCACGCCCAGCTGCAGCGATTCGGCGAGTCGGTGATGAAGCACTTCGTCGACGCCTGCATCGCGGAGGAGCTGAAGCTGGAGAACGCGCTCTTCCAGCTGCGCACCCGGGCGCGCGTGGCGCTCCTGCACTATGCGCCCTGCCGGGCCACGCTCGAAGGCGAGCCGCTGGAGATCTACCCGTTCCTGGGCGCCACCCGCCTGTCCGGTCCGCTCGATCAGCTGCGGCCGGCGCTGGCGGTGCACGGCCATGCCCACCGGGGGAACCTGCGCGGCGCAACCCGCGGCGGGGTTCCCGTCTACAACGTGGCGCTGCCGGTGCTCCGGCGGCTGGAGAAGCCGGTCGGGTTCCTCACGCTGGACGTCTGAAGCGCCCGCCCGTCCTCCGCGCACGCCAGCTGCGGGCGGAGCGCTCAGGCCGGTGCGAGCGGCCGGTACAGATAGGTCAGGCGAAGCGTTCCCGCTTTCGCGCGGTCCAGCGCATCGGGGCCGATGCGGATGAAGTCCACCGAGGTGCGGGGAAGCTGCGTCCCCAGCCAGCGCAAGGTCTGGTTCGCCCACACGGAGAAGACCGGCCTCTTGCGGATCTTCTCTCCTCCCCTCCAGTAGCTCGTGTGCGCATAGAGGCGCGCCGGCTGGATCTCGTCCGGCCGCTCCTCGGGGATCCGCAGCACCACCGCGTCCGTCCTTTCCTCGTCGATCTGTGCCCAGCCCGCGAACGGTCCGGCGGGCTGCGGATGCGCCACCACCTCCGCGCTGTGCTTGCGGTGCAGGAGGTAGAGCCGCCTCTCGGCGGGCAGCGACTCGCGGCGCTCGAGCTTCGCAGGGGCGGCCAGCAGGTCCGGCGGGTCCCCGCGGAGGTACCGGCCCTGCGACCAGATCAGCCCCGGCTCGCGGGCCTCCAGCATCGCCAGCAGCGAGCGCACGTCCCGGTCCGTCAGGAAGAGCCACAACTGGCGCGCCGCCATGCGCCGAAGATCGCACAGGGCTCGTCACTCCACCACGACCGTCAGCGCAAGGGCGGCCTCCTCGCCGCCGCCCAGCTCCACCTGGTATTCGCCGCGGGTCACGAACTGGGCATACATCGATCCGCCCTGCACCAGGGCACCGCCCGGCAGCCGCCATTGCACCGAGCTCGCGGTCGCGCCCGCGCCCAGGCCAGGTACGGCGAGCCTGCAAGTGGCGCCGCGATCGACGTGCAGGCGCCCGTCTCGAACGGCGCATCCCGATCCGTTCGCGACGACGGCTGGCGCATCGCCGACGTGAAGCGTGACTTCCAGGACCACGGCGTCCGCGGGCCGGTCCGCTGACTCGATTCGCACGTGCGCGACGTGCTCCCCGGGCCCCAGCCCCGCCGGGTCGGCGCGCACCGACAGCCGCGCCGGTGTTTCGCCCTGGTCGGCCAGGAGCCGCACCCAGCGCGCGTCCGGCCGGGCGGTCCACCGCTTCGCCTCGCCGCCCTCGGCGCGCAAGGAGACGGTCTGCGCGCGCGGCACGCGGCCGCCCGAGGAGATGAAGAGCAGCGAGCGGCGGGACAGCAAAAGCCCCCCGGAAGGTCCCGGGCCGGCTTCCGCCAGCAGCGCGGCCATGGCGCGCGCGGCGTCGATGCGACCGTTCCTGGTGCCGGCGACCGGAGCAGCGGAAGACAGGATCGCGCGGCGGACCTCCTCGAGCTTCGCCTGCGGCCGCGCCGCCCAGAGCAGCGCGGCGAGCCCGCTCACGTGCGGCGCCGCCATGCTGGTTCCGTCGTACCGCTCGTACTGCCCCGGCGCCGTGGTGGAGAGGATGCCCACGCCCGGCGCGGCGACCAGCGCGCCGCGGTTGGAGAACGGCGCCAGCCGGCCGTCCGGCGCCAGTGCACCGACGGAGAGGACGTTGTCGCCACCGAGGTTTGCCGGGAACGACGGCCGCGACGCGCCGTCGTTCCCCGCCGCGGGGACGACGAGCACGCCGCGCTCGCCGGCCCGCGCGACCGCTTTCGCGATCGCCCGGCTCTGGCCGCCTCCGCCCCAGCTCGCGTTCACCACCCGGGCCCCGTGGTCCACGGCGTAATCGATGGCGCGGGCGAGGTCGTCGCTCCGCCCCCCGCGCGGCCCGATGGCGCGCAAGGCCATCAGCCCGACCTTCCAGTTCACGCCGGAGATGCCGATGCGGTTGTCGCCGGCCGCGCCGATGGTGCCCGCCACGTGCGATCCGTGCCAGCGCTCCTCTCCGCTGCGCGCCGGGGAGGGGTCGCCGCGGTTGCCGACGAAGTCGTACCCGTTCACGTCGTCGACGTACCCGTCGCCGTCGTCGTCGCGGCCGTTGGCGGCGATCTCCGACGGGTTGATCCAGAGGTTGGGCGCGAGGTCCGGATGCGTGAGCGCCACCCCGTCGTCGACGACGGCCACCGTGATCCGCCGATCTCCCACCGTGGCTGCCCAGGCGCCGCCGGCGTCGATGGCGGTGAGGCCCCACAGCTCCTTGAAGCGCGGGTCGTTGGGCACTCGTCCCTGCCGATACAAGTACACCGGCTCGGCGAACTCCACGCCGGGCCGCAGGGCGGCCTCTCGCGCGAACGCAACCGCGTCCTCGCCGGGCGGCAGCGGGAGCCGCAGCATGGCCGGAGAATCCGACGGCCCCAGCGCCTCCAAGGGGACGATGGGAGCGCCGCCGCCGCCGGCAGCGGCGAAGGCCGGCGGCTCGGCGTCGCGCTCCAGCTGGACGACGATGGAGTCGGTCGCCTGCTGCGGCGCGGGCGACGGTCCGCCGCACGCCTCGACGGCGAGCGCGATGGCCACCGCAGCCCGGGCCGCGGCCCGCCTCGGGCGGCGCGGGCGGATGCGCTCCGCATGCGGGATCTCGACCTCGGCGGCGTCGAGGAGCGGATCCTCCGGCGCCAGGCGGTCGATCCACCCGGCCGATCCCGCCGAGTCGAGCGGCTTGTCGGCGACGTTGCAGGTCCTGTGCATGTGTCCCCCTTGGAACGTGGTGGTCCGCTGCTCGCGGCCGCCGGGATCAATTGCAGGCGCCGTGCCGCGTCCTGCTCATTCGGGCAGTGCGCGTCGCGGGGCGTCTCGTTTTCGGACCCCCTCTCGTTTTGAGACGGGGTGGCGCCATCCGCGGCGGCCGGTCATTCTAAAGCGCGTGGATCGGGACGGATCGGATCGCGCGGGCTTCCACCGCTGGATCGGCGAGGACCTGGAGTTGCACGTGCACGCGGTCCCGGGAGCGAAGCGCACCGAGGCGCAGGGGCTTCACGGCTCGGCGCTCAAGGTGAAGCTGCGCGCGCGAGCCGTGGAGGGAGCGGCCAATTCAGCGCTCATCGAATTCCTGGCAGGGGAGTTGCAAGTGCCTCAACGCCAATGCGTGCTCGTCGGCGGAGACAAGTCCCGGGAGAAGCGCGTGCGGGTCCAGCGCCCCGCGCGAGCGCGGGCGGAGGAAGTCCTGCGGGCCTGGGTTCAGGGGCGGACGAGCTCGTAGGCCCGCGCCAGCGCCGCGTCGAGCTGCGCGGGGTCGCCGCCGCCGGCCTGGGCCAGCTCGGGCTTGCCGCCGCCGCGGCCGCCCAGCGTCTTGGAGAGCTCCTTGACCAGGTCGCCGGCCTTGTACTTCTTCGTCAGATCCGGGGTGACGGCGACCAGCAGCGTCGCCTTCCCGTCCTTCTCGCCTCCCAGCACCACGATGCCGCTCTTCAGCTGGTCGCGCAGCTTGTCGGCCAGCTCGCGCAGGCTCTCCGGGTCGCCGTTCTCGTGGCGTGCCGCGAGCACCTTGATGCCGTTCACTTCGCGCGCCCCCTGGGCGAGCTCGCTGCTCTTCGCGGCCGCCGCCTTCTTCGAGAGCTGCTCCAGCTCGCGCTCCAGCTCCCGGATGCGGCCCGCCGCCTGCTCGGCCTTGACCGCCACGTCCTTGGGCGACCCGCGCAGCGCGCTCGCGGCGCGCGCCAGCTGCTTCTCCTCCTCGTGGACCAGCGCCACCGCCTCGGGCCCGGTGACCGCCACGATGCGGCGCACGCCGGCCGCGATCGCGCCTTCGCTCTGGATCTTGAAGAAGCCGATGTCCCCGGAGCGCGCCACGTGCGTTCCGCCGCACAGCTCGACCGAAGGGCCGATCTGCAGCACGCGCACGCGGGACAGCTGCGTGTACTTGTCGCCGAAGAACGCGATGGCCCCCGACTTCATCGCGGACTCGGGGTCCATGACCCGGGTCTCGGCCGCATGGTTCTCGCGGATGAGCTGGTTGACGCGCGCCTCGATCTGCATGCGCTGCTCTTCCGAGAGCGGCTGGTACGAGGTGTAGTCGAAGCGCAGGTAGTCGGGCGCCACCACCGAGCCGGCCTGCTTCGCGCCCTCGCCGAAGATCTCGCGCAGGGCCCGGTGCAGCAGGTGGGTGGCGCTGTGGTTCGCGCGCAGCCCGGCCCTGCGATCCTTGTCGACGATCAGCTCCAGCTTCTCGCCCACCTCGAACGCGCCCTCGAGCATCTTCACCCGGTGTACGACGAGGCCCCCGACGGGTTTCTGCGTATCGAGCACCTGCGCGCGCCCGGTGTTCCCGACCACGTAGCCGGCGTCCCCGAGTTGGCCGCCCGACTCTCCGTAGAACGGCGTGCGGTCGAAGACCAGCTCGGCCTCGGCCCCGGCCGCGACACGCTGCACCCGCTGCCCGCCGGCCACCGCGCTCTTGAGCGTCCCGTGCGAGGCGACCTGCTCGTAGCCGAGGAACTCCGAGTCGCCCACCTCGCCCGCGAGCTGCTTGTAGACGGCGCCGACGGCGGCCTCGCCCGAGCCCGCGAAGGACCCGCGCGCGCGCTGCTCCTCCATCAGCTTCTCGAACCCGGCCTCATCGACGGTGCAGCCGCTCTCCGCCGCGATCACCTGCGTCAGGTCGAGCGGGAAACCGTAGGTGTCGTACAGCTTGAACGCGACCTCGCCCGCGATCTGCTTGCTCTTCCCGGCGCGGCGGATCTCCTCCGCGAGGATGGCGCTGCCGCGGTCGAGGGTGCGCAGGAACGCGTCCGTCTCGTGCTGCACCGTCTCGAGGATCCGGACGCGCGAGTCGGACAGCTCGGGGTACACGTCCGACATGGTGTCGATCACCTTGCCGCAGACGCGCGCGTAGAGCGTCGAGTCGCTGCTGAGCCGCTGCGCGTGACGGATCGCGCGCCGCAGGATGCGGCGCAGCACGTAGCCCCGCCCCTCGTTCGAGGGAAGCACGCCGTCGGCGATGAGGAACGAGGCGGCGCGCGAGTGGTCGGCCACCACGCGCATCGAGGCGGAGTCGCCTCGCGCGTCCAGCGCGTCGGTCGGGGAGTACCGCTTTCCGCTGATCCGCGCCGCCTCCTGGATGAGCGGCTGCAGCAGATCGGTGTCGTAGTTGGAGGCGACGTTCTGCACCGCGGCCGCGAGGCGCTCCAGGCCGGCGCCGGTGTCGATCGAGGGCCTGGGCAGCGGAGTGAGCGGACCCTCCGGCTCCTTGCGCTCGAACTGCATGAAGACGAGGTTCCAGATCTCCATCCACGAATCGCCGTCCGCGACCGCGTTCTCGGCGAAGAAGCGGTGCGCGTGGGCGTCGATCTGGGCCACGCTCGCCTCGCCGGGCAGGCGGTACAGGTGGATCTCGCTGCACGGCCCGCACGGGCCGGTCGGACCCATCGCCCAGAAGTTGTCCTTCTCGCCCAGGCGGAAGATGCGCTCCTTGCGCACGCCCGTCGCTCGCCACAGCTCCTCCGCCTCGTCGTCGTCGCGGAAGACGGTCACCGCCAGCCGGTCCACCGGCAGGCCCAGGGCGCGGGTGACGAGCTCCCACGCCCAGGCGATCGCCTCCTTCTTGAAGTAGTCGCCGAAGGAGAAGTTCCCCAGCATCTCGAAGAAGGTGTGGTGGCGGGCGGTGAACCCCACGTTCTCCAGGTCGTTGTGCTTCCCGCCCGCGCGCACGGACTTCTGGCAGGAGGCCGCGCGCTTGTAGTCGCGGCTCTCGCGGCCGGTGAACACGTCCTTGAACTGCACCATGCCGGCGTTGGTGAACAGCAGCGTGGGGTCGTTCTGCGGCACCAGCGGGGAGCTCTTCACCCGCTTGTGGCCGCGATCCTCGAAGAAGCGCAGGAACGCCTCGCGGATCTCCGCTCCGGTGCGGGGCGCGGCTGTCTTCGACGTCGGCATGGGGACGGGAAGATAAGGAAATCCCACCCCCTTGTCACTCCGAGCTGGACCGGCCCGGCGAGGGGGCGCTCGATGTAGCTGACCGTGATCTGTTGGGGGTCGAGGGGGGAGCGAGCTCGTCGATCGTTGCTGCGGCCTGCGGCCTCCGCCCGTCGCCGGCAAAGCCGGCTCCTCCGTCGTAGAGGCGCCGCAGGCGCCGGATCGAAGAGGGTCACACCCGTGAGTCAAAAGGCCACATTCACCGCGATTCCGGAGCGATACGTGTCGATCGCGACGATCTTCTGGCTCGCCGGGTCGAACTGCCACTGCCGGCGGAAATCCATGACCAGGTAGACCGGTCCGGTGACCCGCACCGCGGCGGAGGCGGCGAGCAGCGAGCGCTCGTCGAGCTCGAACGCGTTGCCGAGGTCGCCGAAGTTCTTGCGCAGGTAGTAGGCGGACAGCTTGACCGCCTCGAACTTCGGCACGGTGGCGAAGAGCCCCAGCGAGGCGCCGTTGTCCTGCTCGTAGTCCTGCAGGAGCCCGCCGATCTGGACCAGGCCGGCGAAGTTGAACGCGAGCTCGCCGTAGTATCCCTTCACCGGCTTTCCGCCGGCCGCCTTGGCGTCGAACGCCGCCTCCTGCTTCGAGGAGAATCCGGAGCCGGGCACCGTCACGGCGTACTGCAGGCGCCCCAGGTCGTAGGTCTGGTCGAAGTACTCGGGGATGTAACCTGGCTGCATGTGCCGGTACTCGAGCCGCGTCTGCAGGCTCACGTCGATGACCGGCACCGGGAGGCGCACGTTGAGCAGCGCACCAACGTGCAGACCGTTGCCGGCCCCGAACAGGCGGTTCCCGTCCACGTATGGGATGAGATCGATGAGCGAGTTGTGGACCAGTTCGTACTCCACGTCGATCCCCAAGGCGCCAAAGGCGCGCTGCGGGGCGATCGGGTTGCCGTTCGAGTCGGCCGTAATCGCTGGAGCGGCCGCGAAGGGCAGGAGCGGGGCCGTGGGATCCACCACCATGGTGACGCCGAAGGCGAGGCCGCCCAGTCCCTCGATCCCTGCGAAGGGGCGCACGTAGGCGCGGCCGCCGAGGACGCCCACCCCGGTGACGTTGTCGATCAGGGTCTCGACGCCGAAGTACTCGCTGTTGAAATCGAAGGCGATGCCGAACTTGCGCTGGTCGAGGCTCAACGAGTTCGAGTACCGGTTGACCAGCGTGCCGTGCCCGAGCGTCGAGCCCCACAGCTGGCCCGCGAGGACGTACACCGGATCGCGCTTGTGCCCGTAGCGGACGAAGCGCACGAATTTGAGATAATCCTGGGGCTGGTTCCAGTCGCCGCGCCGCAGGACGTGCCCGTAGGTCTTCGAATCGCGCGTGCCGGTCGAATCGTCGTTGATCGCGAGCAGGTTCAGCGGCACGCCCAGGCCGACGGCCCACGGACCCAGCGCGAGCTCGGTGTTGATCACCGTGCTCACGTACGTGTCCTTGTCGATCCTGCCGAAGCCCACTCCGATGAACGCGCCGGGCGTCCCGCTGAAGAGCTGCGAGGGGTCGGCGAAGTTCTGGCTGCCCGAATGCGCGTCGGGCTGGTTCTGGCCGGCAGCGCCCGCGGTCTCGATGCCCGGAGGTGGAGGAGGCGGCGGCTCCTCCTGCGCCAGGGCGGCGGAGGAGAGCAGCGCGGCGCAGGCGGCGCAGAGCAGGCGACGGTTCCGATCCAGCATGAGGGCTCCGGGCGTGCGAGGGCGCCTCCACCGTAGGGGACGCCTCCTGGAGGAGCCAGAAAAGTCCCGGCCCGGCCACGCCCGGTTTCCCTACCTTCACCTGCGTTGTCGCAGGAGCAGCGCGCGGAAGAGCTGTGCGAACCCGGCCGGCGCGGTGGCGTCCGGCCAGCGTGGCGAGCCGAGCGGCGGCAGCTCCAGCGCGAGCAGCCGCGAGAGCAGGGGATGACGCCTGCGCACCTCCTCGGCGGGTGCGGCGAAGACCTTGCAAGAGACGAACCGGCGCAGGCGCCACAGGTCGGTGTAGCTGGCGCAGCGCACCGACAGGTCGGCGCCGATCAGCTCGTGCAGCGGCAGCTCTTCGGCCCCCAGCCCGCACTCGGAGGCCGCGGCGCGGAGCTGGCGGAAATCGATGGACCATTCCGTGTGCTCGCCGGCCCTGGAGCCGGCGGTCAGCTCCACGGGGCCGGGGGAGAAGTCGCCGCCGAACTCGGTGAACGCCGCCGCGCCTCCGGGGGCCAGCACGCGCGCCACCTCCCGGACGAGCTGCACGGCGCCGGCGTTGGCGCCGTCCCGGACGGGCAGATCGGCGAGCATCTCGTTCCCGAGGACGAGGCCGCGGAACGATCCGGAGCGCAGCGGGAGCGCCACCGCGTCGGCCCGCACGCCGGCCCAGCGCGAGTGCGGCCCGCGCGGGACCGCAGCGGGCCCGGCTCCCACCGCAAGCAGCCGCCGGCGCTGCGCGCCGAGCAGGGAAGGCGAGAGATCGAGCGAGGTCCACCGGCACCCGGTGAACGGCCCGGCATCGCCGCGCCAGGCCGCCTCGGCGAGGTGGCCCGCGCCGCCGCCGATCTCCAGCACGCCCTCGGCTCCGGGGAGGATCCCCCGCGCGGCGAGCCCCTGGAGCAGCGCCTCCCCGAACCTCCGGCCCCGCAGCGCGGGATGGGGGAAGCGGAGCAGGTGGGAGACGGTGCACTCGACCTCGTCGAAGCGGCGCCGCGCCGGCACCGTGTCGGTCCGGTGGTGGGCGCGGGTCGCATCCTCCGCCGGAGCGGCTCGCGTCAGCTCTTCAGCCGTCCGCCGGGCGGGTGGCCGTCCCATGGCACGAGCAACAGGCGCGCGGTGAGCGCGTCCATGATGTGGGAGATGTCGCGCATCGCTTCGGTGAGCCCGTGCAGGTCCGCGTCGCCGGCCCCCAGCCTGGTGAGCCAGGCGTGCACGCGCCGCCGCGCTTCCGCGCCCACGGGCCGGACGTCGTCGGGCAGCTCGACCTCCATGCGCTCCAGTGCGGCGTCCATCTCGTAGAGCCGGGCGAGGCAGGCGCGAGCGGAGTCGGGGTTCGGCGGCGGTGCCTCGGGCATGCTCCGGTTCTCGCCCGAAAGCCCCCTCAGGAGCAAATCGCGCCGACGGTGACGGTCACGATGCCGGAGGCATCCACCTCGACCGGAAAAGCCGGGAGCGGGACCGTGGCCGGGTCGTGCGTGACCGCTCCGGCAAGGTCGAACGCCGAGCCGTGGCAAGGGCAGTACAGCGTGAAGGCGCCTGGCGCCCCGGCTGGCGCGGGCTGGACCGTGCACTGCTGGTGGGTGCAGACGGCGGAGAGAGCGACTGGATTCGCGCTCGCGTCCGGCCGCGTGATGAGCAGCGGACCGGACATCCCCTCCGGTTGGCCCAGGACTGCCCCTCCGGTCTGCAGCAGCGCGGGATAGCTCGCAAGAGGGAAGACCACCTTGCCATCCTGGACAGGCGGGAAGACACCGTCCCCGGCGAACAGGTGGAGCCGGACGTCCCCGGTCGCCGGGTCCCGGCTGGCGGGATACGCCTGCAGACTGGTCCGCGCAGGCGGATTCAGCACCGTGCCGTCGCCGGCGAAGCGCGAGCCGTGGCAAGGGCATTCCGCCTGGAGATCCTCGCCCACCCAGGCCAGCTCACAGCCGGCGTGGGGGCAGATCGCCAGCATGGCCGCGAAGCCGGTCCCGGTGTTCGCGATCAAGACTGGCTGCGGAGCGCACGGAGTGTGCAGCACGATCGCGCCGCCGGCTCGATCCAGCTCGGGCACCTGCGCCGCCGGGATGACGACCCTGCCGTCCACCAGCGTGCCGCCCTGCACGTCGCGGTTCGGAGAGATGCGGCGCCCGCATCCGCCCAGCCCGCGAGCGAGTGCGGGGACGCAGGCGGCCAGGGCGGCGCGGCGGACCAGCTGGCGGCGGGTCAAGTCGTCGGGCATGGACGCCTCAGAAGGTGAGCACCAGGAAACCCGCGTAGGTGGCGACGAGCGTGGTGTAGCCGATGATCTGGTGCGCGAGGGCGAAGTCGCGCTGGGAGAGCTGACCCTCCTTGCTCGCCGTGATCGGCCCCAGCACCACCTGCGCGGCCATGCCCGCGGCCGCCACCGCCATGGCGATCTTGTGGAGAGTGGCCGTGTCGACGCGCAGCGGCTTCTCCAGGGGGCTCGGGGCAAGGATGGCGAGGAGGCCGGTCGCGGTGAACACTCCTGCCGCGGTGAACGCGGCGATCGCGTGGGGCGTGATCCAGCGGCCGGTGTCACCCCCGCCGCCGTACTTGTCGAGGTAGTTGACCTGGCCCAGCACGACCGCCGCCGTCACGGTCGCCATCGTCGCGTAGCCGCCCAACTGGTGGAGCTGCAGCATCGTGCGCCGGCGGCCGAGCTGCCGCATCAGCTGCAGCTCCCGCTCCCTGGTCGCCTCGTCGGGCGGCTTCTCCGGCGCGAGCAGGTCGAAGTCCTGGCCCGGAGCGGACGCGGCGCGCCCTTCGGGCGGCGTGGGCGGGGCGGACGGCTCCTGCGGCTGCTGCTGCTCCGGCGCCTGCGCCTGCCCCGCGTCCGCGAGTCG